>Ga0209016_1000361_pt1 | contig 56076 bp, 50 predicted proteins | sample EPASupsiteSAE305_FD_187265 | JGI IMG/M metagenome (GOLD analysis project Ga0209016, IMG submission 187265) | Bioremediated contaminated groundwater microbial communities from EPA Superfund site, New Mexico - SAE3-05 (SPAdes) (version 2) | ecosystem: Environmental > Aquatic > Deep subsurface >... | reverse complement strand
TCAAGGCCGACGAGTACCAGATGCTGAACCACACCGTGGCACCCAAGGCCAACGCCCTGCAGTGTGCTGCCTGCCACGGCACCACCAGCGTACCGGCAACCCAGATGAACCTGAAGTCGATGGGCTATGCCCTGAAGGCTGCCCAGTCCGTGGTCTGCGTCCAGTGCCACGGCAATGAGAGCCTGCCGAGCTTCACCTCGCTGCACAGCAAGCACGTCACCAGCGAGAAGATCGACTGTTCCATGTGTCATACCTTCAGCCGGGCAACCGAGCGCGGCCTGACCATCGGTATCAAACGCTAACCAGGTAGCACGCAAGACACAAACACCCCGCCGGTTTTCCGGCGGGGTGTTTGTGTTTCATCAGTCAATGGCAGGGCTCTTTTGCCTTGGATTTGACCAGACACCTAAACTGTGTATACTGTCCTCAAGATCATGCAGAAAAGGGGGCAGCCATGAAGCTGGATGATGTCAAGAAGATTGCAGCAGGACTCGGGATCAAGGCGGGCAAACTGCGTAAGGCGGACCTGATACAGCAGATACAGCAGACAGAGGGCAACGACCCGTGTTATGCCACCGGCAAGTCGGCAGTCTGCGGCCAGGATCAGTGCCTCTGGCGAGAAGACTGCAACTGATTTCGTCTTTATCCCGCCCAAAAACGGACAGCGCCCTGACAGCATAGGCTGGCGGGGCGCTGTCTGCCTCTACTGGCAGGCCAACAACTAGGCGGTGCCCTGGCTTTTCAGGTACCGTCCCAGTGCCCGGTCTCTGACCGAAATATGCCGCAGCAGCCAATCCAGCAACAGCTTGTTGGTATCCAGCACATGGTCAATCTGCACGCCGCCTTCGGAACGCATCCGTTCTTTCAGCTCGGCAAGACGGGCAATGAACGAGACATGTTCGGCATGGTGCGACTCGTACTCAGGAAAACCGCTCTGTTTCTGCAGTTTTTCTTCATCACTGAAGTGACTGATCACATAGTCATCCAGAAACGTCAGCAGATGCAGCACCTCTTCACGCCCCTTGCCCTCCTTGCAGGAACTCAGCAGCAGATCAAAGCGGGCCAGCAGTTCCTTGTGCTGGTCGTCAATCTGATCAACCCCTATGGCAAGATCTTCTCTCCAGGTAATCCCCATCTTATGCCTCCCTGTCTGCTTCAACAGATTTTTTCTTGCGGGTAGCAGCCGTCTTTTTCTTGTGGGCGGCTGTCTTGCCTTTACCGTCATCTTCATCGCGCATCCGCGCATGCATCTTCTTCAGGGTTTGTGCCACCTGATAAAAGACCGTATCCTTGGGAAAGCTGCCGTTCTTGCCGGCAACACCGGCCTGAACCCCGGTCAGGATTTCAATCCCCTGTTCAATGGTCTCAATACTCCAAAGATGGAATCGTCCGGCGGCAATTGCCTCCACCACCTCTTCCTTCAGCATCAGGTGCCGTTCATTGGTCTTGGGAATCAGAACCCCCTGATCGCCGGTCAGCCCCTTTGCCTTGCAGACCGCGTAGAATCCCTCAATCTTGTGGTTCACACCACCGATCGGCTGGATCTGCCCCCGCTGGTTGACACTGCCGGTTACTGCAATCCCCTGTTTAATCGGTACTCCGGACAGGGCTGAGAGCAGGGCGTACAGCTCGGTGGAGGAGGCGCTATCACCCTCGACACCGTCATAGTTCTGCTCAAAACAGATCGAGGCGGACAGTGAAAGGGGATGGGTACGGGCAAACAGCCCCCCCAGGTAGCCGGTCAGGATCAAGACCCCCTTGTCATGGATCGGACCGGACAGCTTGACCTCCCGCTCCACATTGACCATACCGGCCTGCCCCAGCCAGGTGCGGGCCGTGATCCTAGAAGGACGGCCAAAGGTGTGGTCGCCCAGCGAGATGACCGAGAGGCCGTTGATCTGTCCCACCACCGCCCCCACGGTATCCACCATGATGGTGCCGTCCTCAAACAGTTCCTGCATCCGTTCTTCAATCCGGTTGACCCGGTAGAGCTGTTCTTCCGCAGCCCGGCGCACGTCACCGCAGGTTATCACCTCATGTCCGTCGCGCTCGGCCCAGAAGCTGGCCTCCCGCACGAAGTCGGCGATCTCCATGAAGCGGGAAGAGAGCTTCTGCTGATCATCCACCATCCGGGCGGTGTACTCCAGCAGGCAGGCCACACCGGCCCGGTCAAAATGCAGCAGCTTCTTGTCGCGGCAGAGGGTGGCCACAAACAGGGCATACTCCTGCATGACCACCGCCGTACGGGAGACGGAGCTGTCAAACTCCGCCTTGACCTTGAAAAATTTACGGTAGTCCGGATCCTGGTAGTAGAGCAGATAGTAGATCCAGGGGGTACCCACCAGCACAATCTTGGCTGAAAGCGGCACCGGCTCAGGTTTAAGCGAGACCATCGTCATGAAGCGATACTGCTCCAGCACATCCTCGATCCTGATCTCGGCGGTGCGGATACAGCGTTTGAGTGAGTCCCAGACAAAGGGGTTGATCAACACCTCACGGGCGTCAATCACCAGATAGCCGCCATTGGCGCGATGCAGGGCCCCGGCCTTGATCATGGTAAAGTCGGTCACCGCCACGCCGCCGTACTGCATGACATGCTCGATCCGGCCAAACAGGTTGTTGTAGGTGGGGTTGGATTCAAAGACGATCGGCGCCCCCTCGGTCTCCTTGTTGTCCACCAGCAGGTTGACCTCATAGCGCTCAAAGCTGGGTTCCTGACGGGGGATCTTGAGACCGGGTATCTGGGGCTGCGTCGGCTGCGGCTTGAAATCCTCCAGGTTTTTCAGAATATCTTCCTGGACGGTTTCAAGATAGGCCAGCACCTTTTCCAGATCGACATATTTCTCCCGCAGCGGGTCCAGGCGATGTCCCAGACAGGAGAGACCAAGCTCACGGTCGGCCAGGGCCAGGGCGTCCTTGGTGGCCTTCTCGTTCTCGCGCACCTGCCGCAGGACATCATTCAGGCGCTCCGTCAATAATTTGCCCTGTTCCTCAAGCTTGGTACGCTCCTCGTCAGTCAAGGCATCGTACTCTTCCTGGGTGAAGTTATGGTCGTCCTTCTGCGGTACGATCACCAGGCCGGATACGGTCCGTTGCAGCACAAAACCATGCTGCTCCGATTCGGTTTCAAGGGTCTCAAACAGTTCATTGCTCTGGGCCTGATACTGTTCCAGGATCTCGGTACGGCGGGATTCGTACTCCTTGCTTTCAAGGGCCTTGGGGATATCGTTCTTGAACGCCTCCACCAACTCCTTCATGTCGGCGGCCAGTTCACTGCCTCTGCCGGCCGGAAGCGACAGTGAGATCGGGTTGTCGGCATCCTTGAAGTTATAGACGTAGACCCAGTCATCCGGCGTGGGCTCAGACTTGGCCCGTTGGCGCAGCAGGTTGCGGATGGTAGAGGTACGGCCGGTTCCGGTCTGGCCGGAGATATAGAGGTTGAACCCGGTCTCCCTGACACCCAGGCCGAACTCGATCGAACGCAGGGCACGCTCCTGCCCCACCGCATCCACCAGGTCAGGCAGATCGGCCGTGGTAGTAAAATCAAACTGTTCAGGGTCGCATGTCCAGCGCAGCTTTTCTACCGGTAGACGACATTCATCTTGAACGGGCATCTGCCCTCCTCGAAACGTAGGCATATGATCTGGTACTCTAGTAAAATCGGACGGTATGTCAAGCTAACGTTGCCCAGCCAGACAGACCTGATTACGACCACCGTTTTTGGCACGGTACAAAGCCGAGTCCGCCGCCCTGATCACCTCTTCAGCAGTGGTATAGCGGCTGCCTGACTCTGCCACGCCGATGCTGACCGTCACCGAGACATCCCTGCTCGCGTACTGTCTGTTTCGGCTGACCTGCCCTTTGCTGTCATCCTTGGGACGGTCATCGGAACGCAGGGCCATTTTATACTCCTCAATCGCCTTGCGCAGCCGCTCAAGGTGGGGGGCGGCATCCTTGGCACTCTTGCCGGGAAAAATGACGGTAAACTCCTCACCGCCATACCTGAAGGGCCGGCCGCCGCCGGAGACCGCCATCAGACGTCCCGCCACCACCTTCAATACCTGGTCGCCCACATCATGACCATAGGTATCGTTAAAGCGTTTGAAGTGATCGACGTCAACCATGGCGATGGCATAGCGGCTGCCCAGACCACGCAGCAGTTCGTTCAGGGCCCGCCGCGACGGCAGACCGGTCATGTCGTCGCGGAAGGCCATGTTATGGGAATCCTGAATAATGGCCAACACCAGTATCAGACTGGCGGTGCCGCTGAAGATCGTAGTGACGAACGGCACCGCAGGCCATGCCAGCAGCACAGCAAAGGTGATCACCACGCCGAACAGCGCCCCCTCAACCGGGGCTGGACGCTGCCAGGCCTTCCATAAGGTTATACCGGCAGCAGCAACCAGCATCAGCAGGCTGAGCTGCGGGATCGGCAGGGAGGCCAGCAGTGTCAGCTGCAGCAGCGGATGGGTCAGGGCCATCCAGAGCGCCTGACTGCCCTGATGCAACGTCAGCCAGAGCAGGAACAGCTGCCCGCCGAGGAAGGTCAGCCGCATCCGCCCGGTGCAGCCGGTAATCCCTTTTTCCCGCATCAGGGCAATCACCAGCAGGTTAAACGGAAGCAGGATCGCCAGGGCCCGATAGACCAGGTTGGCCTCCGGCGTGACTGTGCCAGCAGCCAGGTAATGGCTGCCCAGGTAGTAATTTACCGTAGCGAGAATGATCAGCAGACAGACCCTGCCCCGCTTGAAATGGTAACCGGATATAAGCGCCGCTGCTGCCAGCAGATAGGGAGCCAGGGTCAGCAGTTCCTGTTGTGCGGGCGAGAGGAAAAAGGCGCGTGAAAGCAGCAACCAGGAGAGCAGCAGGACGATCAGCGGAAGCAGCAGCGATGAAAGGTTGCGGAGCATAGGGGCCGGCCTTCGGGCTATGGCTGACCGGACTGCGTCAACAGTGACGACATGGCACGGTCAACGGCCCGCTGTATAAGGGGGGAAGCCGGCAGGGTGGCGGCCAGGCGTCTCAGATAGTCACGTTCAAGCAACAGGCGCCGGGTGGTGGTGAAGTTCAGATCATAGACCCAGGAGATCTGCAACAGCTTGAAGTCGTTCAGCACCCGGGCCTGCTCAAGCCTGACAATTTCCCCCGCTGCAAGGGCCTCCAGGCAGGCCGGCGTTACCTCCGGCAGGTCGGGAAACCCCAACCCCACCGCCGAGGCTCGTTCTCCCTCGGGCAACTGGAAATAGTCGAGAAAGACCCTCCAGATATCCAGTTTATCGGCATCACGGATCAAACGGATAAAACGGTCCGTCGGGGAGCTGATCCTGTCCGGCAGGGTCAGCAGATTATGAAGGCGTACCGCCTCCTCTATCAGCAGTTGCTCTTCGGCAGGCAGACGTTGCAGCAGGGCTTCGTCGCGGATCACCTCCAGCGACAGGCGGGCGTGGTTGTCAGACTCGCTGTCACGAAAGGTACGCCAGCGGCGGTATTGAGGAAAACGACCGACATCATGCAGCAGGGCCACCGCACAAGCCAGTGTCGTCTCTGCATCAGTCAGCCCTTCGCCTGCGGCCAGCGCCTCCATGCAGGCCACCACCCGCTGCGTATGATCCTGCTTGAGACGGATATTCCGCAACCCTTCCGGGTCCAGATCCCCAAAGGTTGCCACATAGCTGCCGAACCACTCCTGCAGCTGCTGAAGCTCGGCAATCTGCATTACTCTTTGGCCCCGGTATAGATCGAGGCGATACCGAAAGTCAACGCCTGACAACGCACATGCTTGAAGCCGATATCACCCATGGTGGCACAGAATTCTTCACTGGAGGGAAATTCAAGCACTGAATCGGGCAGGTACTTGTACGCATCATATTTGGAAAAAATCCCGCCGATAACCGGCAGAATGGTGCGAAAATAGAAGTGATAGAGCCAGCGGAACAACGCAGAGCGTGGTGTAGAAAATTCCAGAATCACCAAACGGCCGCCCGGCTTGATCACCCGCCAGAGTTCTGCCAGGCCAAGACGACGGTCAACCACGTTACGGATACCAAAGGCGATCGTCACCGAGTCAAAGGTATCCGCCCCAAAGGGCAGATCCTCACAGGGGGCCACCTTGAAGTCAATCCGGTCGGCATAGGCGGACGCGGCAATCTTGGCCTGTCCCAGAGCAACCATTTCAGGACTGAAATCCGCGCCGGTAATCTTCAGTGAGGCTGGGGTTACCCGTGCAATCTCAAGCGCAACATCCCCGGTTCCGGTGGCGACATCCAGTACGCGTCCCCCCTCCGGGGCCTTGATCAGACGTACCGCGGTCCGGCGCCAGCGTTTATCAATACCGAAGCTGAGCAGATGATTAAGAAAATCGTAGCGGGGAGCGATGGTGTCGAACATCTGCTGGATCTGCTCCCCTTTTTGCGATAGCCTGAACATGGTTTTTTGTACCCTTCAGCAAGTGTTTAATGATATAAGATAAGGCTTATTCATCTACCATACTTTAGTACTCCATGCCAGCAGAAACGCCGCAAATCCCTGTTGCCGCAACAGGAGAATCGCTTACCATGCCCCACTTCAGACTCCAGGACATCTTCGACATTCTGATCATGAGCATCCTGATCTATCAGCTCTACTCATGGTTTCGCAAAAGCCGAGCCATCCAGGTTCTGGCAGGACTCGGCACGATTACGGCCATCTACTTTGTCACCCGCCAGACCGGGCTGCATATGACCAGCTGGGTACTACAACAGCTGGGCACCGTCGTGATCGTGGTCATCGTCGTCATCTTTCAGAACGAGATCCGTCAAACCCTCTACCGTTTCAGCAAGCTCAGGGAACTGGTGGGAGGGGGCAGCGAACAACACTGTTCAGGCCCCAACATCATTGCCGAAGCCGTCTTTGGCCTTGCCGAGTCACGCTGCGGAGCCATCATTGTTTTTCAGCGCACCGATCAGCTGGATGACCACCTGAGCAACGGGACACAGCTGGAGGCACTGGTCTCCGCACCGCTGCTGAGCAGCATCTTCAAGGACGGCACACCGCTCCATGACGGAGCCGTACTGATCCGGGACGAGCGGATCATGCAGGCGGCATGCCTGTTGCCGCTATCCGACTCACAACAGCTGCCCCAGCAGTACGGCACCCGCCACAGGGCCGCCATTGGCCTGACGGAACGCACCGATGCGGTGGTACTGGTGGTATCGGAAGAACGGGGAGAGGTGTCACTGGCAGAGGCTGGCGAACTGACCACCCTGCTCACCCCTGTTCAGCTCAGAAACAGACTCGAAGCACTGTTGACCCCCCGGGAACAGCAGAAGAAACGCCCGCTTATCAGGCGGATCTTCAACGACCTGCTACCAAAAACATCCATACTTCTTGGAGTTACCGTTATCTGGCTACTGCTTTCCGCCCGCCAGGGAGAAGTGGCCATTGTGCCGGTACCGCTTACCTTCCATGGCCTGCCCAACGGCATGACCCTGACGCGGGTCTCCCCCGAAGAGGTCACGGTACGCCTGCGCTCGGCCTCCGGCCTGGTACCGTCACCCCGCCAGCTTGACCTGACCGCAGACCTGGACCTGGGTGGCGTCCAGGAGGGACACAATACCCTGCGGGTATCCCTCTCCCATGTCCGGGTTCCGCCCGGCATGACGGTGGTGGGGCTTGAACCGACCACCGTACGGGTTATCGTAAAAGGCCCGCAAAAACAAAAATAACGGCATGCTTAATGCATATGGTCAGACACCACCAAAACTTGACAAAAAAACAATGTTGTTATATATGCCATAAACCTGTTTCATAAAATCTCCAGGAAGGAGGACACATGACGCATTGCATTCGACTCATATCAGCCATCTGCCTGCTACTGCTTGCCCTTCCCCTGTCGGCCCTTGCCTCCAAAACCCACCAGGTCCGCACAAAAGAATCCCTTCACAGCATCGCACGTAAATACCGCGTCTCAGTTGAAGAGCTCAAGGCTGCCAACAATTTGAGCAGCATCCGTATTTCCAAGGGCACCACCCTGATCATCCCCTCCCGTGCCTCTGCTCAACCTGTCATTGAAAACTGCAGTAGCTATACGGTTGCAAAAGGGGATACCCTGCCCAAAATCGCCAAAAAAACCGGCAAAAAAATGTCTGAACTGCGCCGGATTAACAATTTAAAGGCAAACAAGGTCAAGCCGGGACAGGTTCTCGCCCTGGCAGACACCGCTGCAACCTGCGACCTGACAGCAGCCCGACAGACACGCGGCAAACGCCTGGAGCTGGTTAACAGCGAGTTGTTGAATGAGCAGGAGCTGAGTGCCACCCTGTCGGAACTTTCCGACATTGATGCCGATACCCCGGTTGACCTCGCGAAAAACCTTGAAGAACGCTCCACCACCTTCTCCACCCTGCAAAAATCGGCCTACGGTTTCCTGGGCGCACGTTACCGTTTTGGTGGCAACAGCCGTTATGCCCTTGATTGCTCAAGTTTTACCCAGCAGGTGTTCCGTGAGCAGAAGGTTTCATTGCCACGCACCGCACGTGAACAGTTCAGAGTGGGCAACGAGGTTCCCCGCGGCGACCTGCGGCGTGGCGACCTGGTCTTCTTCCGCACCTACGCACCGTTTGCGTCACATGTCGGCATCTACCTGGGCAACCGCAAAATGATTCATGCCTCATCGGCCGAGCACCGGGTGGTCATCTCCTCCATGGACACCCCTTACTATCTGTCACGCTATCTGGGTGCCCGCCGGATTGACCGGGTCAACCCTGATACGATCAACATCAATGACCTGATGCTTGGCATTGAAGAAGAGAAGGAAGGCGATGTTCTGGCGAACGACCATCTGGGACTTAACCTGCCCGACACGCTTACCAAGTAACTGACAGCAGCTTTACGACCTGTACGGGCTCATACGTGAGCCCGTTTTTTTTGGCCTGCCCACCATGCACACACTCCTTGCCTACATAACAGCCTCCTCCCGGAATCACCGCCCCGGAGATTTTGAGACCCTGCTGCCGATCGGCCTCTGCTCGTTATACGCGCTGCTGCGTTCACGGGGTATGCCGGCAACCCTGGCCAACCTGTGCGGGATGAACGACAGGGCCATTATCGACCTGCTGCTCCAGCAGCGGCCGTCAGTCGTGGGGCTTTCGCACTGGACCCACAACCGGCATGCCACCCTGCAGCTGGCCGGCCTGGTCAGGCAGACCTTGCCCGACACCATCATCCTGCTGGGCGGCGGCCATGCAACCCATCAGGCGGAGTTAATTCTCAAACATCACCCCGAAGTTGACCTGGTTGCCGTCGGCGAAGCAGAACAGACACTGCTGGAACTTTTGGAGGCACTGGACAACGGCAGCCCATTGACAGCCGTTCCCGGCCTGGTCATGCGTGACAACGGCACGATCCGGCGGACCGGGCAACGCCCACCCTGGCCGGATCTGGATCACCTGCCGTTTCCCTCTCTCTGGCTCCATGAAGCGATTAACGTTGACCAACCGCTGCAGGCCGAATTTATCAGCAGTTCCCGCGGCTGCCCTGCCGCATGCAGCTTCTGTGCATCCCCGGCCTTCTGGGGGCGGCGGGTACGCTATCGCTCAGCCCATTCCGTGGCAGAGGAGATGCTCTACCTCCGTGACCACTATGGCCTGCTGTACCTTTCCCTGCGTGATGACACCTTCACGGCAGACCGCCGCAGAACCGTCGAGCTCTGCCGCGAACTGATTGAAAGACGGGTCAACATCTTCTGGAACTGCCAGTCACGAGTTGAGGCGATTGACCGTGAAACCCTGGCATGGATGCGGCGAGCAGGCTGTGAATGCGTCCAGCTGGGGGTAGAATCAGGTTCATCAGCCATGCTGAAACTGCTGGGCAAACGGATCATGCCGGAACAGGTCGTCGAAGCGGCAGACCTGATCAGACAGAGCGGCATGCAACTTTCAGTCTACCTGATCACCGGTATTCCCGAAGAATCTGATGCCGACCGGCAGCAGACGATCAACCTGATCAAACGGATTCAACCCGATGACCTGCAGGTGGCGCCGCTGGCCTACTACCCCGGCACAGCGCTGTTTGAAACGGCTGTCGCCGTAGAAAAAGTGGCGGAGACCCTGTTTGAAAGCAGCAGGGACGAGGCCGTGCTGGCAACCCCGAACGGCCGGCAGCAGGTCAAGCGCCTGCTTGCCCGCACCGCTCAGTACCGCAACAACTGCAGCATGCAACAGCTGCTTGCCATCCAGAGGGATGCCGGTTACAGCGCCGTAACGGCCATGCAGGCCGGTGACCGTTATGCTGCGGATGGCGACCCGCACCAGGCTGAGCAACAGTACTGCCAAATCACCCAGAATGAACCTGACCACCCCTGGGGCTGGCTCTTACTTGCAGAGCTGTATGAGCAGTACGGGCAGCTCAAAAATGCAGCGCACTGTTACCGGCAGCTCTTGAAGCTGGTACCCCGGCACAGGCCCGCCGCAGACGCGCTACGGCGCCTGGACCACTAAAAAAGGCGGCTGAACTTTCGTTCAGCCGCCTTTCACAACGCTTCAGGATCAGACCTGTTTACTTCACAACCTCTACCGCCTGGGTCAGAACCAGGGCATCAAAGGTACGCTTCAGGGTTTTGCTGGGGAAGTTCGGCAGAGCCGGTGCGTCTGCGTACTTGACCTTGTCACCCTTGGCAACCTTCATCGGCAGGGCTGCAACCCAGATCTTCTTGCCGTCATCATGCTGTACCTGCATATAGATATACTGGCCGCCATCAAGAACTTCCAGCACCTTGCCGGACTTGGTGGGGACACCTTGCGGGATGGCGGTCGGCTTCAGACCGGCATGGGGATCGCCCTTTTCAGCTCCGCCAGGCATGGCAGCCTTACCATCCTGAGCCGGCGGCATGCCGCCAACCGGTGGATGGCCGGCAGGCAGAGCGCCCGCAGCCTGCTGGTTAGTTGGTGCTTCAGTCTTGGGCTTGTCCTGGCAACCCGCTAATGCAAGTGCAGCGATCATCAATGTTACGATAGTTGCTTTCACTGTTTCCTCCTGTTTGTTGGTACACATCGTTTTTGAATCATAGCATAACAGTCTGGAACTGGACAAAGAAAAAAGCGCTCCCGCTTGCCCCGGACAGATTGTGTGGTATACAGCCTTCAGATGCAGACCGGGAGGTGCCGCCATGTTCGAATCAGCTGAGCTCGGCCACAAAATCAGCAAGGAAGTCTATAAGAAAGAGCTGCCCAACCTGCGGGAGGCTCTTCTGGATGCCCAGCTTGACCTGCTGCAGTCAGCCCGTTTCCCGGTCATCATCCTGCTGGCCGGAGTTGACTGTGCGGGCAAGGGTGAAACCATGAACCTGCTGCACGAGTGGATGGACCCCCGTCACATTGAGTCCCACGCCCAGCGGGAGCTGACCGACGAAGAGCGGGAGCGGCCACCGATGTGGCGCTACTGGCGCGACCTGCCCCCCAAGGGAAAAATCGGCATCTTCATCGGTTCCTGGTACTCGGCCCCGCTGGTTGATAACGTCCATGGACGGACAAAGAATGCCGAACTGGATCAGCAACTGGACCGGATCATCCGCTTCGAGACCATGCTCTGCAACGAAGGGGCATTAATCCTCAAATTCTGGCTGCATCTCTCGGAAGACCAACAGAAAAAGCGGCTCAAGAAATTGGAAAAAGACCCCAAAACCAGCTGGCGGATCAAGGAGAGCGACTGGAAAAACTACAAGCAGTATGACCGCTTCCGGCTGGTTTCGGAACGGATGCTACGGACAACCAGCACACCGGAAGCACCCTGGATTATTGTGGAAGGCGCCGATGACCGCTACCGTTCGCTCTCCATCGGCAAGGCCCTGCTTGATGCACTGCGCCGACGCCTTGATGCGCCGGAGACACCCCAGGCCAGCGAGCCGCTGCCCCCCCTTTTCAGCTCCATTGACGGGCTTCAGATTCTGCAGACCCTGGATATGACCAAAAAGGTCATCAAGAAGAAATATGATGATGAGCTTGAAATCCTGCAAGGCCGCCTGAACCTGCTTTCCCGTCATAAGGATTTTGACAGGATTTCGGTGGTGGTGTTGTTTGAGGGAAACGATGCCGCCGGTAAGGGTGGCAGTATCCGCCGGATAACCCAGGCCCTTGACGCCAGGGCCTACCGGATCATTCCGATTGCCGCCCCCAGTGAAGAAGAACGGGCACAGCCCTATCTGTGGCGTTTCTGGCGCCACCTCCCCCGCCGGGGACGTTTTGCGATCTTTGATCGCTCCTGGTATGGCCGGGTACTGGTTGAGCGGGTGGAAGGTTTTTGCTCCCAGACCGACTGGATGCGGGCCTATAGCGAGATCAACGACTTTGAGGAACAGATGGTGCGCAATCACACGGTAGTGGCCAAGTTCTGGCTGGCCATTACCCAGGATGAGCAGCTGAAACGGTTCAAGGAGCGGGAAAAAATCGGATTCAAGCGGTTCAAGATAACGGAGGAGGATTGGCGCAATCGTGAAAAGTGGCCGCTGTATGAACAGGCGGTCTGCGACATGATCGACCGTACCAGCACCGAGATCGCCCCCTGGACCCTGGTGGAGGCCAACGACAAGAATCATGCACGGATCAAGGTGTTAAAGACACTTTGCAGCCAGATTGAACAGGCACTTGCAAAACTTTAGATACCGCTGTATACCATGAATTCAATCGTTTTAGCAGATTGCAGCAGAAAAAGGATTGTCCTATGCCGATTCCAGTCGAGGTGCTGGCAGCCCTCAACACAACCCCCGAAGCACTGGCCAAAAATCTGATTGACGACACACGCAGCGTGTATTCAACCATGCTGGGCCTTGATCTGATGCACCTGCCGCTGGAAGTCGATCCGATGGAACACTTTCAGGATTGCGTATCGGCCATGGTCGGTCTGGCCGGCACCTACAACGGGCTGATCTCGATCCATCAACCGACCTCGCTGGCCATGAAACTAACCGAGGCCATGCTTGACATGGAAGTCAACGAAGTCGATCAGGATGTCTTTGACGCCCTGGGAGAGATCGCCAACATGGTGGCAGGCAATGTCAAGCAGCACCTTTCAAAGGGTGGGCTGGATGTCAGGCTCTCAACGCCGTCAGTGGCAACCGGAAGCGACTACATCATTTGCACCAAGCAGGCCAACTCAATGAACCTGCTGTTTGACCTGGATGAGGAATGGATTCTGGTCAGCGTAGTGCTGGAGATGGACTGAGCCGGTCCCGGCTCAGGGCACTAAGCGCACAAACAGCCGTTCACACCGCCTGAGCAGCATGAAAAACAGCTCTTTGGCAGGATGAGACGAAAACGAGCAATAGGGATTACGGATATACAAAGGACGGGCACCGGCCAGCAGGGCAGACAGACAGCCGGTCAGCAGACGATCATCAACCATCAGAATCGATGACAGGGGAACTGAAGCCAGTTCCCCTGTTTTTTTCAGGCCATCCGGATACGGTTTTTTACGCACACCGGAGACAAAACGCAGGCCGGGAAACTGGGTGGCAAACCAGTCCACCCGGGGACCAAAGGGACGATTTGAAAGGATACAGACCCGCTCTACACCGAACACCGCCACCGCGCGCCTCAACCAGTCGGTCACTTCAGGCAGCGGCTGGTCGGCAGCGTGGGGAGCCAGCACCCCGTCAAAATCAAGGGCCAGCGCCCTGACACCCTGTTCTGACAGCACTGACGGTTCCTGATCCAGCAGCATGCGGGACGCCGGTGTCTGTGCAACCAGATCCCGCAGCCGACCGCGATACTGCCAGCCGCCGGTTATTCCCTCCAGAATATGGCCGATGACGCTACTCCTTTTCCTTGAAGGGACACTTCTGGGCCTTGCTGACCAGGAAGTAGACAATTCCCAGCACCAGCAGGGTCACGGTCAGAAAGGCCTGGGTCTTCAGGTCGTCATGCCGCAGGGTCGAAATCAGGATCTCCCGCACCATGGCCACAATGATCACTCCCACAAAGACCAGGATGTTGAAACTCCCCCCCTTCAGGTTCTTGATCTCGTTATCCAGCAGCTCGATCATCATCCAGAGGATCAACATGGCCCCCAAGGCTGACAGAATCCCCTTTTCGACATCACCTTGAAATATCTTCATGATGTCACTGACAAACAGGCCCACCACACCGATTGAGACCCCGGCCAGGGCCAATACCAGCACCAGATTCAGGCCATAGGTAAACCGCTCCGACAGATGGATCAGACCCGACTCCAGCGAACGGGACACAAAGACCTTGCGCATCTCTTCATCTCGATAGGAAGAGGTCATCACCGCCAGGTTCATATCCAGAATCTTGTCCACCGATTCTCGATACAGGCGGCGCTGGTCGCGGTCCTCAAAGGTGTCGTGAATCATATGCTGAATGGCATGGCGCACATGGTTCATGGCAGCATTGACATAGTGAACCGGCAGGCCGACCCGCACATGGGCCTGTCCAATCCGCTTCAGTGAACGCAGGTACTCATCGTCATAGGTCCCCTGAAAAAGGGTGCGAAACCAGTGCCGGTGGAACGCCTCAAGCCGATCCCGGCTGGAATTGCCGGCAATGATCTTCTGTGCCTCGGGGATATCGGCCAGATATTGCATGAAGTGGTCAGACAACCCGTTAAGATACTCCTCTGCCACCGGCATCAGATCCAGCAGGTTGCCGGCATCCTCAGCGGTAAATCTATATTCTTCCCTCAGTTTGGCCATACTTTCCATCGGAGTACTCCCTCGTCCTCGTAAGTAAATCAGATTATTCAGGACAACCATAGCGCCAGGCAGCGGCGCAACTTCCCTCGCTGGAGACCATGCAGGCCCCCACCGGCGTCTCGGGACTGCAGACAGAGCCAAACAACGGACAGTCCTTGGGGGCGATCCGGCCGGTCAGGACTTCACCACAGCGGCAGCCGGCCGGTTCACGGGCAGGCGGCAGCTCCACCGGCAACATACGGGCTGCATCATAGCCGGCATAGGCGGCACGCAGAACCAGACCACTGTCCGGCAGGACACCTAGACCACGCCAAACGGCATCAGCCGGTTCAAAGACACGCCTGATCAGCTCTTGAGCCTTCGCATTGCCCTGGTTCGATACCGCGCGGCTGTACTGATTCTCAACTGCGGCACGACCTGCGCGGCATTGTTGCACCAGCATCAGCACTCCCTGCAGCACATCTGCCGGCTCAAAACCGGTCACCACACAGGGGATGCCGAATTTTTCAGCCAGGGGCCGATAGGCATCAGCGCCGATCACGGTGCTGACATGGGCCGGACAGAGGTAGCCGCGGATCTGTAGTTGCGGGTCTGCCGACAGGGCCTGCATCGGGCCCGGCATGGTCTTGTGGCTGGTCAGCACAAAGAAGTTTGTACATCCCTGTTGTTCTGCTGAAAGGATGGCGGCTGCCACCGTAGGGGTGGTGGTTTCAAATCCCACCCCCAGGAACACCACCCGTTTGTGCGGCAGTTCAAGGGCCAGCTTGACCGCATCAAGCGCGGAATAGACGATCCTGATATCAGCCCCTTTGGCCCGCTCGGCCATCAGGGATGAATTGGAGCCGGGCACCCGCAACAGATCACCAAAGGTGGTGACAACCGTATCCGGCAGACCGGAAAGGGCAATGGCATGGTCAATATAACTGACCGGCGTCACGCAGACCGGACAACCGGGACCCGACACCAGTTTCACCGGCTCCGGCAGTAACGACTTCAGGCCAAAGCGGGCAATGGCCATGGTATGGGTACCGCAGACCTCCATCAGCCGCACCGGCTCCGGCAACTGCCGGGCCTCCTCTGCTATGGCGGCAGCCAGCCCCTGCACCAGTTCACGATCACGGTATTCATCCTGGAACTTCACGCCATATCCTCAGGATTGAAGATCTCCCGCATGATCCGCAGGGTTTCCTCCGCCTCAGCCGGATCGATCCGCGAGATGGCAAACCCGGCATGTACGATCACATAATCTCCCACCGCAACCGGATCGCCCAGCATCATCAGACTGGCCTCGCGCTGTACACCGTCGATCTCGGCCAGCACCATATCGTCATTGATTTCAAGAATCTGCATCGGCACACCAAGACACATCTGTTCAACTCCTTTTTGCCGCAATAACCGCCTGCCCCAAGGCAATCCCGCCATCGTTGGGCGGCACCAGCCGGTGTATAAAGACGGAAAAATTTGATTTTGCCAAGAAAGTATACACCAACTCGGTCAAAAGGCGATTCTGAAACACACCACCGGACAGCACCACACGGTCAAGCCCGGTCTCCTGGCGGATCAGGTCGCACCCATCCACCACCGCCGCAGCCAGACCGGCATGGAAGGCCCGGGCCAGCGACGCAGCGGATTCGCCTGCCTGCAGCCGCTGCAACAGCTCCAGCAACAGCGGTGCCGGGTCAAGCTGAAACGGCGTCCCCGGCTGCAAGCGGTACAGCAGCAGCTCTGTTGTTGCTGCGGCCTCTGCCAACGCCTCCAGCGCCATGCCGGCCTGCCCGTCAAAGCTGTTGCGGGTTGCCGCCCCCACCAGGAATGCAGCCGCATCAAACAACCGCCCCATGCTTGAGGTAAGCGGTGCATTGATCCCCCGCTCCAGCACGGCCTGCAGTAATTGCCTGTCAGTGGCAGCAAGCACCGGCATGCCGGGTAGCTGCCAGATCCCGTCACCAAGCGGCTCCCACAGCCAGGCAGCAGCCATCCGCCACGGTTCACGGGCAGCAAGATCGCCGCCGGGCAGGCGCACCTGCTTCAGATGACCGGCCCGCTCCACTGCGCCATAGCCTCCCACCAGAAACTCACCGCCCCAGACCGTTCCATCATCCCCCAGACCGGTGCCGTCAAAGATCACGCCGATCAGGTCGCCATCCAGGCCGTTTTCAGCCATGCAGGAGGCCATGTGGGCGTGATGGTGTTGCACCTTCAGCAGCGGCAGCCCCAGCTCCTCGGCGTAACGGGTGGAGAGATAATCGGGGTGCCGGTCACAGGCCACCAGTTCAGGCTTGATCTCCATGATTGTGCCGAGATGGTCAATCGTCCGGCAAAAGGTGTCCAGCGTGGCCTCATTCTTCAGGTCACCGATATGCTGGCTGAGAAAGGCCTCCCTGCCGCGGGTCAGACAGACCGTATTCTTCAGTTCCGCCCCCACCGCCAGGATCTTGCCGGCATCAAACGGCAGCGGCACCGGCCGTGGTACATAGCCCCGCGAACGGCGATAGAAGAGCGGCCTACCCTGAAAGACCCGTAGCACGGAATCGTCGGTGCGCACCTGTATCACACGGTTATGGGTCAGAATGGCATCGGCAATGCCTGCCAACTGTTCCGCAGCCTCAGCATCATCACTGAGCATCGGCTCGTCAGAGGCATTGGCGCTGGTCATCACCAGCGCCTTCAGCCCGGTACCGCTCAACAACAGCTGGTGCAGCGGCGTATAGGCCAGCATCAGACCGATCCAGCGGCTGCCCGGCGCAACCAGCTCAGCAACCGGCGTAGCAGTTCTGCTGCGTACAATCACCACCGGCGCCTCAGGACCGGCCAACAGCCGTTCCTCCAACTCCTCAAGTTCAGCCAGCTGCCGGGCCGTTGCAAGATCCGGCACCATCACCGCAAACGGTTTTTCATCCCGTTGCTTGCGCTGCCGCAGACGTGCCAGCGCCTGATTATTACAGGCATCCACCGCCAGGTGATAGCCGCCCAATCCTTTGATTGCCACAATCAGCCCCTGCTGCAACAGGGCAATGGCCTGCCCCAGCGGATCGGCATGGCCGGGCACCAAGGACAGCCGGGGACCGCAATCCGGGCAGGCGATCGGCTGGGCATGGAAGCGACGGTCAAGGGGATTGCGGTATTCCGCCCCGCAGGCTGGACAAAGGGGGAAAGCGGCCATGGTGGTCAGGGGACGGTCATAGGGGATGCCGGTCACAATGGTCCAGCGGGGACCGCAGTTGGTACAGGTGATAAAGGGATGCCGGTAACGGCGGTCCGCAGGATCAGACAGCTCCCTCAGACAGTCGACACACAGCGCGCTGTCCGGGGCAATCTGTGGTTCACGCCTGCCGTCGCTGCTGGCAAGAATCACAAAGCCGGTCTCATCGTGTAATAGCGGGAGGTCACGGGATTCAAGCGAGCTGATCACTGCCAGCGGCGGCAGTTCTGCCTGCAGGCGCTGACGAAAACCGGCAAGCTGTTCTGCCCTGCCCTGCAGTTCCAGCTCAACCCCGGCCGGGCTGTTGCGGACCCAACCGGTCAGTCCCAACTCCGCTGCCAGGCGAAAGACAAAGGGGCGGAACCCCACCCCTTGTACAATCCCGGCTATGCGCACCCCCTGACGGATTATCTCCCCAGCTCCTGCTGCAGCCAGCCATACCAGGCATCCAGCCCCTGTCCGCTGGTGGCGGAGAGTTCAAGGATTGCCAGATCATGGCTGACCCGGCCCGCATACTCTTTGCACTGGGCCACGTCAAAGGAGAGGTGCGGCAGCAGGTCCACCTTGTTCAGCAGCATCAGGTCCGAATTATGGAACATCTGGGGATACTTCAGCGGCTTGTCCTCCCCTTCGGTCACCGACAGCACCACCACCTTGTGGGCCTCGCCAAGATCAAAGGCAGCCGGGCAGACCAGGTTGCCGACGTTCTCGATAAACAGGATATCCAGCTGATCCAGATCAAAGGCCTCGGTGGCATGCATCACCATATGGGCATCCAGATGGCAGCCGGCACCGGTATTGATCTGCTTGACCGGCACGCCGGTGGCGGCGATCCGGCGGGCATCGTTGTCGGTCTGCTGGTCACCCTCGATCACCGCACAGCGATATTTTCCGGACAGGTCACGCAGGGTGCGCTCCAACAGGGTGGTCTTGCCGGAACCGGGGGAAGAGACCAGATTCAGCACCAGAATCCCCTTTTCCTTGAACAGGGCACGGTTGAAGGAGGCCAGCCGGTTGTTCTTGGCCAGGATATCCTCCTCAATACTGATCTTCTTGCTGCGATGGGCCTCCTCATGGCTGTGCTGATGGGGCTGGCCGTCGTCATGCAGATGATCATGGTGGTGATGCTGCTCGGCATGGTCATGATCATGACTGTGGGGATGGGGATGCGTGTGGCTTTGGTCGCCATGGCGATGTTCATGTTCATGGATATGTTCGTGGTCATGATGATGGCCGGAAACAGGTCCGCAGCCGCAGGTGGTACACATGGGGAAACCTCCCGAATAGGGTTAATGTCTCAGTCTTACCGAGGCGGGTAGCCTTGGTCAAGCGCTAAAAGCAGGAAATCTTGTATACTCAATCGGCGCCGCAATCAAACTGCAGACAGTACAGGCGGGCATACTCACCGTTCAGGCTCAGCAGCTGATCGTGACGCCCCTCCTCCACCACCCGTCCCCGGTTGATCACCACGATCCGGTCGGCATCCCGCACCGTGGAGAGCCGGTGGGCGATCACCAGGGCGGTGCGTCCGGCCAGCAGCCGCTCAACCCCTTCCTGAATCAGGCGCTCACTTTCACTGTCCACGCTGGCGGTGGCCTCATCCAGGATCAGCAGTTCAGGGTCAAAGGCCACGGCCCGGGCAAAGCAGAGCAACTGCCGTTCTCCCAGCGACAGATCACCGCCCCGCTCGGCCAGCTCGGTCTCGTACCCCAACGGCAGCTGTTCTATAAAGCGGTCCGCCCCCACGGTAACCGCTGCCTGGCGTACCCGTTCTGCGGCCCGGGGATCTCCCAGGCAGATATTAAAAGCGATGCTGCCCGCAAAGATAAACGGCTCCTGGGAGACCAGCGCCATGCGGCGGCGCAGCTGTTCCCGAGGAATCCGGCGGATATCAACACCATCAACCAGAATCTGCCCCTGATCCAGTTCATACATCCGGGACAGCAGCCTGATCACGGTGGTCTTGCCGCCGCCGCTCTCCCCCACCAGGGCCAGCCGCTCCCCCTTCTGCAGGCTCAGGTTAACATCAATCAGGGTCGGCTCATCGGGACGATAGGAGAAGTTGACATTGCGGAAGGCAACAAAGGGGAACGAAATCCCCCCATCCCCCCTTTGGCAAAGGGGGGTGCCCACTTGGGCGGGGGGATTTGCCGCCTCTTCTTTTTCATCCAGCAAAGCAAAAATCCGCTCCAGGGCAGCCATGGCCCCCTGCATGATGCCGTACTTGGCCGAGAGATCCCGGATCGGCCCAAAGAATTTTTCTATGTACTGGATAAAGGCCACCAGGGTGCCGAAGGTCAGCAGCCCCTGCAGCATCTGGCCGCTGCCGTACCAGATGATCAGGGCAATCGCCAGGGAGGAGAACATCTCAACAATGGCGTAGAGTGAGGCATCCCAGATGATGACCGGCCGGTTGGCATCACGGTGCGCGGCGTTAAGTTCGCTGAAACGGGCCTGTTCCTCACGCTCCTTGCCAAAGGCCTGCACAACGGAGACCGCGCCAAGCACTTCGGCCAGATGCCCGTTCATCTTGCCCAGCCGCGAGCGAACCTCACGAAAGGCCTGACGCATATTGCGCCGGAACAGCCAGGCCACAAAGATCAGCGGCGGCAGCACTGTAAAGGTCACCAGCGACAGCCTGGGGTCCATCCAGAGCATGGCTGCCACGATCCCGGCCAGCAGCAGGAAGTCACCGATCACCGACACGATCCCTGCGGCAAACATCTCCCCCAGCGCCTCCACATCACTGGTCAGGCGCGTAACCACCCCGCCGGTGGCAGACCGGTCAAACCAGGGCACCGGCAGGCGCAGCAGGTGCTGAAACAGGGTAGCCCGCAGATCGGCCATCACCCGCTGTCCCACCATCTGCAGACCGTAGACCTCACCCCAGGTCAGCAGCGCCTCAAGCAACAGCAGCAGCAGAAACAGGGCCGCCGGACCGGCCAACAGATCCAGCCGGCCGGGTGTAATGGCATGGTCAATGGCATATTTCAGCAGCAGCGGCTGCCCCAGACGGCAGAGCGTGGTCAACGGCAGCAGCAGCAGAATCCCCCCCACCGCCAGACGGTAGGGCACCAGATAGCCAAGAAAACGGCGCAGCAGACGTGCGTCGTAGGCCTTGCCGGCTATGGCGTCCTCATGCAGACCGCCGTGGTGCATTGTATCCTCCTGTCCAGAGCTGAAATCCGAATAAAACCTTTGCAGAGCATCGGGCGATTGTCAACCTGAATAGGTTGTTGCAACTGTCTCGCTACAACCGCCGACGCATACTATACTATTTTAATGTATTTTAATAATATAATTCTTTACCAGTTTGTGTATTTTTTATCTTGACGAATTAAACAGCATCACAGTAAAGTAACAACAGATGGCAGACAAGAACAGGATGCAGGAAAGGATCAGACCATGGCACGCATCTTCAGCGACAACTCACAATCAATCGGCAACACCCCCCTGGTTAAACTGAACACGGTCACAGCCGGAGCACAGGCAACGGTACTGGCAAAGATCGAGGGGCGCAACCCGGCCTACTCAGTCAAATGCCGCGTCGGCGCCAATCTGATCTGGGATGCCGAAAAACGGGGGATCCTGAAGCCGGGTGTTGAGATCATAGAACCGACCAGCGGCAACACCGGCATCGCCCTGGCCTATGTGGCGGCTGCCCGTGGCTACAAACTGACTCTCACCATGCCTGAGACCATGAGTATTGAACGTCGCCGCGTGCTGTCTGCCCTGGGGGCCAACCTGCTGCTGACGCCCGGCTCACTGGGCATGAAGGGGGCCATTGCCCAGGCAGAGGAGCTGGCCGCCAGCGACCCGAAACGCTACTTCCTGCCCCAGCAGTTCAAGAATCCGGCCAACCCCCAGATTCACGAACTGACCACCGGACCCGAAATCTGGGCCGATACCGATGGCGGCATTGACCTGCTGGTATCCGGGGTCGGCACCGGCGGCACCATCAGCGGCATCTCCCGCTATATCAAGCAGCAGCAGGGCAAACAGATCCTCTCGGTGGCGGTGGAACCGGCTGAAAGTCCGGTCATCAGCCAGCAACTGGCAGGCAAGCCGCTGCAACCGGCCCCCCACAAAATCCAGGGGATCGGCGCCGGCTTCATACCTGACACCCTTGACCTGAGCCTGGTTGACCGGGTTGAAACGGTAACCGGCGATGAGGCGATCGATTTTGCCCGACGGCTGGCCCGGGAGGAGGGGATACTGGTCGGCATCTCCAGCGGTGCCGCCGCAGCCGCAGCTGTTCGCCTGGCCCGGCTGGACGAGTTCAGGGGCAGGACGATTGTGGTCATCCTGCCGGACGGGGCGGAACGCTACCTTTCAACACCGTTGTTTGGTGAATAACGCAGGTGCCGTCATGACAAATACACTGGCCCGGAGACAATCAGCGCTGCCGCCGCTGCTGGAACAGAAACTGTACGAAGCACTGGCGGAATTACGCACAGGCACCATCACCCTGCTTGTGCAGGATGGCAGGGTCGTGCAGCTGGACCGCCACGAGAAATTCCGCCTGACCGGCATGTACAACTGGCACGGAGACGGTATTTGAAGAGCTGAAAAGCTGTTTATCCGTTTCTTGGCAGACTGCAGCAAACATAGCTTCTTATCAAGAGCGACCGAGGGACTGGCCCGGTGACGTCGCGGCAACCCGCCTGAAAAGGTACGGTGCCAATTCCAGCAAAGCCGCACAGCGGTTTTGACAGATAAGGAAGAGAGAACCGTCACGTACATCCTCTTCCGCACCCCGGAAGGGGATTTTACGTATGGGTCTCCTGAAACAGGCCCAGAGGAGTACATTATGCAGATCACAACCCAGGCAGTACAGATCGGACTTGAATGGGACACACGCACCGGATCGGTAGCGATCCCGATCTACCAGACCGCCACCTTCCGGCATCCGGGACTGGGCCAGAGCACCGGCTTTGACTACACCCGATCCGGCAACCCTACTCGCCAGGCACTTGAAGACGGCATCGCCCGACTGGATGGCGGGGTACGCGGCTTTGCCTACGCCACCGGCATGGCCGCCATCACCGGCCTGTTGATGCTGTTCAAGGCCGGCGACCATATCGTGGTGACCGAAGACCTCTACGGTGGCACCTGCCGCCTGTTCAATCAGGTCTTCAACCAGTTCGGCCTTTCCTTCAGCTATGTGGATACCACCGACCTTGCTGCGGTGGAGGCGGCCATCAGGCCGGAGACCAGGGCACTCTTTGTGGAAACCCTGACCAACCCGCTGTTAAAATTCGCCGACCTGCCGGCCCTGGCGGAGCTGTCACGCCGCAGGGGACTGCTGCTGATCGCCGACAACACCTTCCTGACCCCCTACCTGCTGCGCCCGCTGGAGCTGGGGGCCGATATCACCGTCTACAGTGCCACCAAGTATCTGGCCGGCCATAACGACACCCTGGGAGGACTGGTGGTGACCAACAGACCGGAACTGGCCGAACGGATCTATTTCTACCAGAACTCCGTCGGCGCGGTACTGGCCCCCCAGGACTCCTGGCTGATCATCCGGGGGATGAAGACACTGGGGGTCCGCCTGGACCGGCACCAGGAAAACGCCCTCAGGATCGCCACCTGGCTTGAGCAGCATCCCCGGATCAGCAAGGTACACTATCCCGGCCTGCCGCAGCACCCGGATCATGCCCTGATGAAGCGTCAGGCCCGGGGTTTCGGTGCCATGATCGCCTTCGAGGTTGACAAGCATGCCCTTGTCGAGCAAGTCTTGCTGAAAACCGGACTGATCTCCTTTGCCGAAAGCCTGGGAGGGGTGGAGAGCCTGATCACCTTCCCGGAGGTGCAGACCCACGCCGATATTCCGGCGGAGCTGCGGGCACGGCTGGGGATCAACAACGTACTGCTGCGGCTTTCGGTCGGCATTGAGGACGCCGATGACCTGATTGAGGACCTGCGCCAGGCCCTGGAGGGATAAACGATGAAGATAGCAACCCAACTGATTCACGCAGGCCCCACCGTTGACCAGCAGACCGGCGCGCTGGGGGTGCCGATCTACCAGATCTCCACCTACCGCCAGACCTCTTTTGAGCATTTTGGCAAGTACGACTATGCCAGGGGTGACAACCCGACCCGCGAGGCGGTGGAAGAGGTGGTGGCCCGGCTGGAGGGGGGTACGCGCTGTCTGGCCTTTGCCTCCGGCATGGCGGCCATCTCCACCACCCTGATGATCTTCTCCCCCGGCGACCACCTGGTGGTCTGCGACGATGTCTACGGCGGTGCCTACCGGGTGCTGACCTCCATCTTCAGCCGGATGGGGATCAACGCCAGCTTTGTAGATGCCACCGACCTTGCCGCCATCGAGGCGGCCATCCGACCCGAGACCAGGGCACTCTATCTGGAGACCCCCTCCAACCCGCTGCTGAAGGTCACCGACCTGCGCGGGGCAGCCGCCATTGCCAAACGGCACGGCATCATCACCCTGGTGGACAACACCTTCATGACCCCCTACCTGCAGCGGCCGCTGGAGCTGGGCTGTGATATCGTGCTGCACAGCGGCACCAAGTTCCTAAACGGCCACAGCGATGTGATCTGCGGTTTTGCCGTGACCCGTAACGACGAGCTGAGCCAGCGAATCCGTTACATCCAGAACGCCTTCGGCACCGGCCTGGGACCGCAGGATTCCTTCCTGACCCTGCGGGGGATCAAGACCCTCAAGGTGCGGATGGACCAGAGCCAGCAGAACACCGGGATCATCGTGGAGCGGTTGAAACAGCATCCCAGGGTAACGGCGGTCCACTACCCCGGCCTGGCGGAACATCCCGGCCATGCCGTCCACGCGGCCCAGGCAGAGGGGCCCGGAGCGGTCTTCTCCTTTGAGGTGGATTCCCTGGAAACCGCACAACGGCTGCTGGAGAATACGCATCTGGCAGCCTTTGCCGTCAGCCTGGGGGGGGTGGAGAGCATCATCTCCTACCCGGCCAGGATGTCCCACGCCTCGGTACCCAGGGAAGAACGCCTGCGCAAGGGGATCAGCGACACCCTGATCCGGCTTTCGGTGGGGCTGGAAGACCCGGACGACCTGTACGCCGACCTTGAACAGGCGATGCAGTAGTTCCGGTTCCATTGTACGGCCCCCTCTGCGCCGGCTCGTCGTCTTGAGATCATCCGTGACCTGGAACCGGGGTTTTCGAACACTCTAAAGCTGAAAGTATCTAAACCGTTATGAACATCCGCATTAATGAACAATCTGTCAGCATGACACCCCCCTGCAGCCTGGCCGGGGCAGCACAGCAGTTTAAACCCGGCGCCGATCTGCTGATCCTGAACGGTTTTCCCGCTGAACCGGAAACGCTGCTGCAGGAGGGGGACCAGCTGTTCCTGATCAAACGGGGGGAGCAGCCGTCAGCCGATGAGCTGGAGGCGTTGATGGCGGCCCGCCACACCCCCGGCATCCATGCCCGCCTGAAACAGGCCTGTGTCGGCATTGCCGGTGCGGGCGGCCTCGGTTCGGCCGTGGCGGTTGCCCTGGCGCGGATCGGGGTCGGCCGCCTGATCATTGCCGACTTTGACCTGGTCGAGCCGTCCAACCTGAACCGCCAGCAGTATTTCATCGACCAGATTGGCCTCTACAAGGTGGCGGCGCTGACGCAGAACCTGCAGCGGATCAACCCCTATATCAGCGTCGAGCCACACCAGGCCCTGCTGGGGACGGACAACATCCCGCAGCTGTTTGCCCCCTGCTCCGTGGTGGTGGAGGCCTTTGACCGGGCCGACATGAAGGCGATGCTGGTGGATACGGTGCTTTCCTGCCTGCCGGGCTGTTGCGTGGTGGCAGCATCAGGGGTGGCAGGCTATGACGACAACAACAGCATCTCCACCCGCAGGATCTCATCAAGGCTGTATCTGGTGGGTGACGGCGTGTCGGAGGCCCAACCGGGCAACGGCCTGATGGCCCCCAGGGTGGCCATTGCCGCCGGTCATCAGGCAAATCAGGTGGTACGGATCATCCTGGGAGAGCGATCATGAGCAGAATAGCCGTGGCCATGAGCGGCGGGGTCGATTCCTCGGTGGTTGCCGCACTGCTGCAACAGCAGGGGCATGAGGTAATCGGCATCACCATGCAGTTGTTCGAACCGTGCAGCAGCGGCCCCGGCACCCCGGCCCACGATGGCGCCCAGGTGGCGGCACAGCTGGGGATTCCCCATCACCTGCTGCGGCTGGAACCGCAGTTTCGCGACCTGATCATCGACAACTTTATCGACCAGTACCGCCAGGGGCAGACCCCCAACCCCTGTATCCTCTGCAACCGCCTGATCAAGTTCGGCCTGTTGCTGGAACAGGCGCGGGAGCTGGGGGCCGAACTGCTGGCAACCGGCCACTACGTCCGCAGGACCGTTGACCCGGACGGCCTCTGCCACCTGCGGACAGCAGCCAACCAGGCCAAGGACCAGTCCTACTTCCTGTACTCCCTGTCACAGCCGCAGCTGCGTCAGGTACTCTTTCCACTGGGGGAGATCGCCAGCAAGGATGAGGTCCGCAGCCTGGCCGCCGGTTTTGGCCTGGCGGTGGCAACCAAGGGGGACAGCCAGGAGGTCTGCTTTATCCCCAACGATGACTATGCCGCCTTTCTGGAGCAGCAGGGGATCAAGGCCAATCCGGGGAATATTGTGCATATCGGCGGTCAGGTGCTGGGCCGCCATTCCGGCACCCATCGCTACACCATCGGTCAGCGCAAGGGGTTGGGAATCGGCTGGAGCGAACCGCTCTATGTGCTGGAGATCGACAGTTCCCGCAACCTGATTGTGGTGGGCGAACAGCAGCATCTGCTCAAAGCAGGTCTGATCGGTGCTGATATCAGCTGGATCATCCCGCCGCCCGCCAACAGCTTCAGCACAACCTGCAAGATCCGTTACCGCCACCAGCCGGTGCCCTGCCGGGTGGAACTGCTGGCGGATGACCAGTGCCGGGTGCTGTTTGATGAAGCGCAACGCTCCGTCACACCGGGACAGTTTGTGGTCTTCTACCAGGATGATCAGGTCCTGGGCGGGGGCAGGATTCAGGCGGCCTGCACGGCAGCCTGAGCGGCCGCGGAGACGCAGAGGCATACCATGACCAGAACGGCAGACACCGTACACCAGCACAGCTACCCTCCCCGGCGCCAGACATACGCACGTCTGCTGCTGCTGGTGCTTGTCATTGCCGGCATCAGCCTGACCCACTACCTGGCCCCGCTGCAGCTGCACTACCTGCATGACATCTTCCAGCGGCTCTACTACCTGCCGATCATCCTGTCCGCCTTCTGGTTCGGCCTGTGGGGCGGCGTCGGTTGCGCCCTGCTGGTCAGCCTGCTCTATGCCCCTCACATCGTGTTTCAGTGGGGCGGATCAGTTACCCTGGAACTGGAAAAATACCTTGAGATCGTGATGTACAACGTGGTGGGCGGGCTGACCGGGCTTCTAACCCAGCGGGACAGGCAGCAGCGCAAAGAGCTGCAACTGACCGCCGCAGGCCTTGAACAATCCTACCGCGCCCTGCAGGAACAGACCGAACGGATCGGGGCGGTGGAAGAACAGCTGCGCCGCTCCGAGCGGCTCTCCACCCTGGGCGAGATGGCAGCCGTACTGGCCCACGAGGTGCGCAACCCCCTGGCCTCGCTGCGGGGCACGGCCGAGATCCTGCGGGATGACTTTCGTCCCGGCACCCCCAAACATGAATTTGTCGAGATCCAGATCAAGGAGACCGAACGCCTGAACCGGGTGGTGGAAGAGTTCCTGCGGATGGCCCGCCAGCAACCCGGAGAACTGCAGCGCTGCGTGGTTGCGGAAGAGCTGGAGACCATCGTCACCCTGACCTCCAACGAGGCCAGACGCCGCAAGGTAATGCTGCAGCTGGAGGCTGCCAACAGGGATCTGGCAGTCAACGCCGATGGTGAAAAGCTGCGCCAGGCCTTCTTGAACATCATCCTGAATGCCCTGCAGGCCACCCCGGAAGGGGGCAACGTCACCATTGCGGTCCAGCCGCAGCAGCAGATCTGCGAGATCCGCATCAGCGACAGCGGCCCCGGCATCAACGACGAGATCAGGCAGCGGATCTTTGAGCCGTTCTTCACCACCAAGCCGGACGGCACCGGCCTGGGACTGGCCGTCACCAAAAAGATCATCGAGGCCCATGGCGGCAGTTTAAGCGTAGAGAGCGCGGCCGGTTCAGGCACCACCATGGTGGTGCAGCTGCCGCTGTCGCACTGATTATTTCGTAACGGAAAAAGGGACAAGCATGCGCATCAAGGTAACGGTTCCGGTTGACCTTACAACATACCCGAAACTGACATTTAACGGGCTTTTCTACTTCATTGCCGACTCCCTGCGGGTCGAGCAGGTCAAAACCACGGTGTACGACGAACATCAGATCAACTTTTCAACCGGCCTTTTCCGCCTGTTTTGGGATTGGGCACCCCTCTCCACGATCTATGGCGGGGAAATCCGTTTCCAGGCCGACACCGAACGCATACTCGTCATCGGCCGCCTCAGCTTCCTTGATACGGTGCTCATGGCCTCTGTGCTGGTTGGTCTGCTGGCGTATTACAACTACCGCATCTTCCTGCTTGGCCGGGATGACCTCGTTTTTTACCTGGTTGCCTGGCTCGGGATGATCGGCGGCATCATGATTGACTCAATAGCGCGCTGGCGGCGTTTTATCCGGCACTGTATCAGAGAGGCAGCCGACCGGGTCTACCTGACCAAAGCAGACCTGCTGGCAGCCAGGCCGGATGGGCAACCGGCATCATAGGGCTTGAAGTTGACCGGATCTGCGGTATGAGTGAATGGAGAGAAGCAGCGGATAAACACTCTACTGGGGAAGATCACCAGCTCACGCGCGTGCGCGTGAATGGGGCAATAACGGAATAACAATTTGAGGGACAACATGGTTACTTATAAAGATTTTTTTAACAACAAGTTTGTTCGAATACTGTTGTTGGTTGCGTTGTTGCCTATAGGGTTATGTATATTTGCCTACTATATTAATTTTGGTTTCTATCTTGGTAAGCCGATCTCATCAGAGCCAGCAGACTGGGGAACTTTTGGTGATTTTGCAGGAGGTGTTCTAAACCCGATATATGCTTTTTTAGCTTTTCTGGGAGTGGTTTATACTGTGCATTTGCAGAAAAAGCAGATTGGGATGATGGAAGATCAGCAAAAACTGGATGAACTTCAAAATCTGATAAAGGGGCAGGCTTCTACAATTGACGAAGCTCTATATGGGCGAAGATTCCGTATAAAGCAAACTGATCCAGACGATGCTACTGATATCTTTAATATATTGCGTTCAATTTCTACAGTTGCACTGATGGCAGAGATAAAACCTGACGGACCTGATGCAATGGTGTACCAAGATGAAAGAGCAACTGTATTAGGAAAAATATCATATGAGTTAACTTTTATTGAGGAGCAGATTTGTTTTTTGGTTTGGTGCCTACAGACCTATGAAAGCAATAAAGGCAACAAAGACATTGTTGAATTTTATGCAACGAAATATAGGCATACCGTATTTATGCTAAGCCAAATCAAACATCTTAAGACATCAAATATGCTTGAAAGTTTTTTCAAAACTAGTGAGCATAAAGAAGGCTATGTCAAATCAATACTAGGGAATTGAAGCGGGGGCAGTCCTTGAATATGAAAAATAGATGATGTTTCAACAAGCCGGTCAGACCGTGACCGAGGGCATAAAGACCGCCCCCGACAGGTCAACCGGGCACCCCGTTACTGACCCTCAAGGAACCCCCATGCACCCAACCATCCTGATCATAGACGATGACGCCTCGCTGCGGCGGGTGCTGGAGTACCAGCTGCAGGAGGCCGGTTACGAGGTGGCCACGGCTGCTTCGGGCGAGGAGGGGCTGACGCGCTTTGGCGAGCTGACGCCGCAACTGGTGATCTGCGACATGCAGATGCCGGGCATGGACGGCATGCAGGTACTGAAAACCGTTAAGGAACGTTCACCTGAGACGCCGGTCATCATCATTACCGCCTTTGGCAGCGTGGATGTGGCGGTGCAGGCCATGAAACAGGGGGCCTACGACTACATCACCAAGCCGTTTAACCGCGACGAGCTGCACCTGACCGTGGCCCGGGCGTTGCACCTGACCAGCCTGACCCGTGAAAATCGCAGGCTGAAGGATGCCCTGGCAGGGGATGATGATTACCGCAGCATGGTGGGGGCCTCAGCGGCTCTGGAAAAGGTCTATCTGGTGGTGCGCAAGGTGGCGGACAGCGATGCCAGCGTGCTGCTCTCCGGCGAATCCGGCACCGGCAAGGAGCTGGTGGCGCGGGCCCTGCACGCCCGCAGTGCGCGTCGTAACGGCCCGTTTGTGGCGGTCAACTGCGCGGCCATACCCCATGACCTGCTGGAGAGCGAACTGTTCGGCCATACCAAGGGGGCCTTTACCGGCGCCGTCAAGGACAAGCCCGGCAAGTTTCAACTGGCCGATACCGGCACCATTTTTCTGGATGAAGTGGGAGAGCTGCCGCTGGAACTGCAGCCCAAGCTGCTGCGGGTGCTGCAGGAACGGGTGGTGACACCGGTGGGCGGCAACCGTGAGCAGCGTCTGGATATCCGTGTGGTCGCTGCCACCAACCGCGATATTGAGCAGGCAATCAGCGAGGGACGCTTCCGCGAAGACCTCTATTACCGGCTGGCTGTGATCCCGCTGCACCTGCCGCCGCTGCGGCAGCGGCGCGAGGATATCCCACTCTTGCTGCGCCATTTCTGCAGCAAGCACGGCGCCGAAGAGGTGCGCTTCGACGAGGCGGCCCTGGCGATCCTGCAGCAGTATGCCTGGCCGGGCAATGTGCGGGAACTGGAAAACCTGGTGGAGCGGTTGCTGATCATGCGCAGCAGCAGCAGTATTACTGTTGAAGACCTGCCGGACAAGATCCGGCTGACAGTAAACGGCTCTGCAAAACGATCAGCCGTGATCAACCTGCCGGACAATGGCTATCCTTTGGAACAACTGGAGCGGGAGGTGGTAGTTGAGGCGCTGGAACGTACCAACTGGAACCAGTCCGCCGCTGCCAAATTCCTGCAGATCCCCCGCCATACCTTGCTGTACCGGATGGAGAAGTACGCGATTACCCCGCCTAAACCTTAACCTTAACCCTCCCCAGCCCTCCCTTCTCAGGGAGGGAGCAAACTGATCCAGCCTTCAAACCTCCCCCCTGACAAGGGGGGACTGAGGGGGGGGTAGCGACGACACCAGATCCCAGCGATCTCTGTAGAATAACCTGCAATCCACTGTAGAATATTCTGCATCCGCTCTCTTTTTACCATCACAAAAACAACAATATTACAGCAATATAGCCATGTTATCGTCTTGGCACGATATCTGATTAAAAGACTCGTATCATTGTATGTATGCATGATTCGAGGTTGCCATGAAAACATTGCTTGTTGCCATAACCGTTGTGATGTTCACGTCCGGCCAGCTCTTTGCTGAAGAACGGAAGCTGCTTGAACCACTCCCTACCCTGGTCGAAACCGCCCTGGCCAACAACCCTGAACTGAAATCATCCCGGGCCCGCTGGCAGATGTACGTTGCCAAGGCCCGCCAGAGCTCTTCCTTTGAAGATCCGATGTTGATGTTCAAGCTGCAGAACCTGCTGGTGCGGGAACCGCTCTCCTTTGGCGGCAAAGATCCCAATACCGCCAAGGTGGTTGGGATCAGCCAGCAGATTCCGTTCTGGGGCAAGCGAAGCCTGCGGGAAGAGGTTGCCGGCCATGAGGCCGAGGCCTACCGCTTCAGCATTGAGGAGCGCAAGCTTGAGCTGAGGCGGATGGTCAAGGAGACCTACTACAAGCTGTATGCCGTGGACAACAGCCTGGCAATTGTGGCGAAGAACCTGCGGATCATGCAGGACTTCACCACCGTGGCCGAATCGCGCTACGCCGTGGGACAGGGGGCCCAGACCGATATCCTCAAGGCCGGCCTGGAACGTTCAAAGCTGCTGGATATGCAGATCAGCCTCCAGCAGCAGCGCAAGGGCCTGGAGGCCGGTCTGAACTACCTCTTGAGCCGCCCCACGGACACCCCGGTGGGACAGGTGACTGATTTTGAGCTGCCCCGTCTTGCCCTTTCAGCTGCACAGCTCAAGGAGCGGGCAGAGCAGCAGCGCCCGCAGCTCAGGGTGCTGAACAGCCAGATCAACAAGAGCAGGGCGTCCCACCGGCTGGCCCGCAAGGAACTCTGGCCCGATTTCAATCTCTCCGTTGAATATATGTTCCGCCAAGCGGCCATGACAGATCCGGGCTATGACATGTTTACCGTGGGTCTGACCTTCAACCTGCCGATCCAGCGTGAACGCCGGGCCGCCATGATCGCCGAGTCAAACTCGGAAGCGACCATGTCCACAGAAGAGATACACAGTCTGAAAAACAACATCGACTACACCATCAACGACAGCCTCTCGCAACTGGAGCGCCGTCAAAGACTGGTGGAACTGTACCAGGGCGGCATCATCCCCCAGGCCGAGCAGACCCTGGAGTCGTCCCTGATCAACTACCGGGTCGGCAAGGTGGATTTTCTGTCCGTGCTGGATAGCCGGGTCAGTCTGTTTAACTACGAACGGGAACTGTACGAGTCCAAGGCCGAGTACATGATGCAGCTGGCCCGGCTGGAAGCTGCCGTGGGCAGTGATCTGACAACAACGCAGAAGTGAGGGATGCACGATGAAACTGAACAAGAAGATTTATATTCCGATGACCATCCTGGCCCTGGCGGTTGTACTCGTCAGTTGGCTCGCCAAGTCGGGGAGGCTCGACAAGCTGCCTGGTTTTTACAAAGCCGACGGCCATAACCATCAGGAACAGGCCGGCAACCCGCTCTATACCTGCCCGATGCACCCCTTTATCATCCAGGACAAGCCGGGCAGCTGCCCGATCTGCGGCATGGAGCTGGTCAAGAAGCTGAGTGATGCCCAGAACGCCGTGCAGACCGCGGAACAGCGGCAACAGGCCGAAAAACTGGGCCATATCGCCCTGTCCACCACCCAGCGGGTGATGGCCAATGTGGCGACCCAGGCAGCTGCCGTCCGGACCATCAGCAAAGAGATCTCAGCTGTTGGCGTGGTGCAGTACGACCAGTCCCGCCAGGCCAAGGTAACCGCCTGGATTGCCGGACGGATCGACCGGCTGCATGTGGATACGGTGGGGGCCTATGTCGCCAGGAACAGGCCGGTGGCAGAGGTCTATTCGCCTGAATTGCTGGCTTCGCAGCAGGAATACCTGCTGGCGATCAAGAGCCGGGAGCAGCTCAAGAACTCGCCGATCCCTTCGATTGCCCAGAACGGCGAGGGACTGGTGGCCTCGGCCCGTCAGCGTCTGATGCTGTACGGGGTAAAAGAGAGCCAGATCGCCGAGCTGGAACGGGCAGGCAAACCGAACATCCGCCTGCCGATCTACACCCCGCTCTCCGGGGTGGTGACCGAGAAGCTGGTGCAACAGGGACAGTACGTGAATGTGGGAGATGCCCTGTTCAATATCGCCGATCTTTCCCGGGTCTGGATCGAGGTTGAGGTCTACGAGAGCGAGTTCCAGAACATCAGGATCGGCCAGACCGTGGAGATCGCCTCCCAGTCCTTTCCGGGCAAGCGCTTCAGCGGCCACGTTGCCTTTATCTACCCCTTCCTTGACCCCAAGACCCGCACGGTCAGGGCCCGGGTAGAGATGCCCAACCCAGGCCTGCGGCTCAAGCCGGACATGTTTGTGAACGCCGTCATCAAGGTGGGCTTGAGCCCGGCCATTGTGGTGCCGGTCAGTGCGGTGATGGATTCCGGCAAGCGCCAGGTGGTCTGGATAGAGACACAAGCGGGTGTGTTTGAGCCGCGTGAGGTCAAGGTGGGGCAGCGCAGCGACGACCGGATCCAGATCCTGTCCGGCATCAAGGCCGGCGACAAGGTGGCGGTCTCCGGTGCCTACCTGATCGATTCGGAATCGCAACTGCGGGGCGGCGGGTCGCAGGACCACAGCCAGCACGGCACTGCAGCTCCGGCCGCACCGGAAGCAACAAAGAAGAGTGATGGGCTGGATATGGATGACATGAAGATGAAATAAGCCTTTCCCCCCCTTAACAAAGGGGGGCAAGGGGGGATTTGCCCTCAACATCAAATCCCCCTAAATCCCCCTTTATCAAGGGGGACTTAACACATCAGAGGCCCAAAATTATGATCGAAAAAATCATTGAATACAGTGCCCGCAACCGGATCGTCGTACTGATGCTGTTCGGCCTGATCACCGCCTGGGGACTCTGGGCGGTCTACAAGACCCCGGTGGATGCCATCCCGGACCTTTCGGACAACCAGGTGATCGTCTTCACCGATTATCCCGGCCGTTCACCACAGGTGGTGGAGGACCAGGTCACCTACCCCCTGGCCACCAACCTGCAGGGGCTGCCGCAGGTTAAGGCGGTGCGGGCCTCATCCGCCTTCGGCTTCTCCATGATCTATGTGATCTTTGAGGACAAGACCGACATCTACTGGGCCCGGACCCGCGTGCTGGAACGGCTGAACTACGCGGCCTCGCTGTTGCCGGCCGGTGTGGTGCCGACCCTGGGACCGGACGGTACCGGCGTGGGGCATGTCTTCTGGTACACCATCGAAGGCAAGGGCTACGATCTGGAGCAGCTGCGCACCCTGCAGGACTGGTTTGTGCGTTACCAGCTCAACACCGTGCCGGGGGTGGCCGAGGTGGCCTCCATCGGCGGGCTGGTGCGGGAATACCAGATCGACCTGGACCCGACCAAACTGCAGGCCTACAGCATTTCCAGCGCCAAGGTGATGGAGGCGCTTAAAGGCTCCAACAAGGATGTGGGGGGACGGCTGATCGAGCAGGCCGATGCCGAGTACCTGATCCGTGGCCAGGGCTATGTCAAATCGCTGGCTGATCTGGAGAATGTCGTGGTGGGGGTGGATATGCGCGGCACCCCGATCTATGTCAAGAACCTGGGTACGGTGCAGCTGGGCGGCGCCATCCGGCGGGGTATGCTGGATCTGAACGGCCAGGGCGAAGCGGTGGGCGGCATTGTGGTGATGCGCTACGGCGAGAACGCCAAGGATGTGATCGACCGCGTCAAGGAGAAGATCGAGGCCCTCAAGAAGGGCCTGCCCCCCGGCGTAACCATCCAGGTGGCCTATGACCGCTCTGACCTGATCGAACGGGCCATCACCACCCTCAAGCATGCCCTGACCGAGGAATCGATCGTGGTGTCGCTGGTGATCCTGGCCTTCCTGCTGCACTTCCAGAGCTCATTGGTGATCGTGTTGACCCTGCCGATTGCAGTGTTGATCTCCTTTATCACCATGAAGCTGATGGGGGTCACCTCCAACATCATGTCCCTGGGCGGGATCGCCATTGCCATCGGCGTGCTGGTGGATGCCGGGGTGATCATGGTGGAGAACTGCTACCGCCGCCTGTCCGAGCTGTCCGAAGAGGAGCGCAAGGCGCAGCGCCTGGAGGTGGTTATTGCCAGCGCCAAACAGGTGGGCCGGGCGATCTTCTTCTCCCTGGCGATCATCGTGCTCTCCTTTGTGCCGGTCTTCCTGCTGGAAGGTCAGGAGGGCAAGCTGTTCCATCCGCTGGCCTTTACCAAGACCTTCTCCATGATCGGCTCGGCCTTTATCGCCATCACCCTGGTGCCGGTGCTGATGTACTACTTCATGCGGGGCAAGATGCCGCGGGAGGAGTCCAACCCGGTCTCCACCTTCTTTATCCGGCTCTACTCACCGGTGATCCGCTGGGTGCTGGTCTGGAAAAAGACCACCATCGCCCTCAACATCGTTGCGCTGCTGGTGGCGGTGCCGCTCTTCATGCGGCTGGGCAGCGAATTCATGCCGCCCCTGGACGAAGGTTCGCTGCTCTACATGCCGGTGACCCTGCCCAACGTCTCGATCACCGAGGCCAAGCGGATCATCCAGGTGCAGGACAGCATCATCAAGGGTGTGCCTGAGGTGGAATCGGTGCTGGGCAAGGTGGGACGGGCCGAGACCTCCACCGACCCGGCCCCGGTCTCGATGTTCGAGTCGATCATCATCCTGAAGCCCAAGCAGCAGTGGCGCCCCGGCATCAAAAAGGCCGATATCGTGGCCGAGCTGGACAGCAAGCTGCAGCAGGTGGGGGTCCGTAACGGCTGGACCCAGCCGATCATCAACCGGATCAATATGCTCTCCACCGGGGTGCGGACCGACCTGGGGGTCAAGATCTTCGGCTCGGACCTGAATGTGCTGCGTGACCTGGCGATCCAGGCCGAGGGGATCCTGAAGCCGATCAAGGGGGCAGCCGACGTGGTGGCTGAACGGGTCACCGGCGGCAACTACCTGGATATCGAGATCGACCGTGAGGCTGCGGCCCGTTACGGGGTCGGGGTGGATGAAATCCAGAACGTGATCAGTACCGCCCTGGGTGGCGAGGCGATTACCACCACCGTTGAAGGGCGCAACCGCTTCCCGGTCCGTCTGCGCTACCTGCGGGACTACCGTGACAACATTCCGGCCATCCGCCGCATCCTGGTGGCCGGCATGGGAGGCAGTCAGGTACCGCTCTCGCTGGTGACCAGGCTGAAGGTCTCCACCGGCGCACCGGAGATCAACAGCGAAGGCGGCCTGCTGCGCTCGATCGTCTTCCTGAACGTGCGGGGCCGCGACATGGGCGGGTTTGTCAACGAGGCCAAGCAGGTGCTGGAAAAACAGCTCAAGCTGCCCCCCGGCTACTACGTGGCCTGGTCCGGCCAGTGGGAGAACCAGGTGCGGGCCAAGGCGAGGCTGCAACTGCTGGTGCCGCTGGGGATGGTGATCATCTTCATCCTGCTCTACTTCACCTTCCACTCGGCCCTGGAGGCCAGCATGGTGATGCTCTCGGTGCCGTTCGCCCTGGTGGGCGGGGTCTATCTGGTGGCAGCCCTGGGGTACAACATGTCGGTGGCGGTCTGGGTCGGCTTCATCGCCCTCTACGGCATTGCCGTGGAGACCGGGGTGGTGATGGTGATCTACCTGCACGAGGCCCTGGACAAGCGTCTGGCCAAGGGGCCGGTCACGGAACAGGATATCTATGATGCCACCTATGAAGGGGCTGTGCTGCGGCTGCGGCCCAAGCTGATGACCGTGGCGGTGGCCCTGATCGGCCTGGTGCCGATCATGTGGTCCAGCGGTACCGGCGCCGACGTAATGAAGCCGATCGCCGCGCCGATGATCGGCGGCATGATCTCATCGGCAGTACACGTGCTGATCATGACCCCGGTAATCTTTGTGTTGATGAAGAAACGGGAATTGAAAAAGGGTGCGTTGCATTACAGCGGCATGAAGCACTGATTACACAAACCCATCCCGGCCTCCCCTTGACAGGGGAGGAGCAGACCTGCACGTCCCCCCTGACAAGGGGGGATCGAGGGGGGGTATTTCCAACAAAAGGAGAAACACCATGAAGAAACTGGTACTCACACTTGCAGCAGTTCTGGCCCTGGCCGCTCCGGCAGCCTTTGCAGCCGAACATGGCGGTCATGCCGGACACGACATGGCAGGCATGGCCAAGTTGGAGGGGATAGCCTATGAAGCGGTCATCGATGGCGTCAAGACCACCTTTTACGTGCAGACCATGAAGGAGGCGATGGCAGCGATGGGGATGAAGATGCCGGCCGGGGTCAAGGAAACCCATCATATCTCGGTGACCTTCAAGGATCCCAAGAGCGGCAAGGCACTGACCGGCGGCGAGGTGAAGGTCAAGCTGCTGAGCCCTGACAAATCAGAGCAGGTCAAGGATCTGATGGGGATGCACGGCCACTTTGGCGGCGATTTCGTGATGACCCAGAAGGGAAAATACGGGGTCATGGCCAAGTTTAAACTGGCTGACGGCAAGGTGCGCAGCGCCAAGTTCTGGTACAGCGTCAACTAGGCTGGCATCCTGTGGCGCCGGAAGCCAATTGACATTTATCCGGCCCGCTGTTACAAAAGCAGACTCTGTGCCAGACAAGGGGAAGAGGGTGCAACTCCCGCGCTGTCCCGCAACTGTAACCATCAGACCGGATCTGATGGGAGCCAGAACACCTTTCTGACACGCGCTTCAAGGAACCTCCGGGGAAAGAGGGACCGAAGCCGTGGTCTGTTCAACATGGTTTCCGTGCCCCTGTTCCTTTTTTGGGAACAGGGGTTTTTATTTTGACGGCAGGAGGTTCAGATGGCCAACAACACCCTGATCACCGGCGGTGCACGCAGCGGCAAGAGTCGCTTTGCCGAAGAACTGACCCGCGGCTTTGGCCCGTCACTCTGCTATCTGGCCACGGCCCAACCCTTGGATGATGAAATGGGTGAGCGGATTCACCGGCATCAATTGCGGCGTGGTACTGCCTGGGAAACCCTTGAGGAACCGCTGATGATCCCCCAGACCCTGGCCCGGATCGACGGCATCTACAGCGCCATTCTGCTGGATTGCGTCACACTCTGGCTCTCAAACCTGCTGCTGTCCTGCGACGAAAACGATCCCGGCTGCGAAGAACAGGTTTTGAGCCATGTCCACCGGCTGGCCGGCACCCTGCGGGGGATGTCCACCCCGGTGGTGCTGGTGACCAATGAAGTCGGCCAGGGAATTGTGCCGGAAACCCGTCTAGGGCGGATCTACCGCGACATTGCCGGGCAGGCCAACCAGCTGCTGGCTGCCGGCTGTGATGCCGTCTACGTCACGATCAGCGGCATCCCGCTGAAACTCAAATAACCTGAAGGACTCTCCATGAACCTGCTAGAAACCACGCTTGCCCGGATCTCCCCCCTTGACGCCGACCTGCTGCAACAGACCCAGCTCCGGCTGGATAACAAGACCAAACCGCCGGGGTCACTGGGACGGCTGGAGGAATTTGCCCGCCGGGTGGTTGCCATCAGCGGTAAAGCAGCCCCTGACCTCACCAAAAAGGTGATCTTCACCTTTGCCGGTGACCACGGCGTGGTTGAGGAAGGGGTGTCGGCCTTTCCCAAGGAGGTGACCCCCCAGATGGTGTTCAACTTCCTGCGCGGCGGGGCCGGGGTGAATGTGCTGGCCCGCCATGCCGGGGCCGAGGTGCGGGTGGTGGATGTGGGGGTTGATTTTGATTTTGAAGACTGCCCCGGCCTGCTGCATAAAAAGGTGGCCCGCGGCACCCGCAACCTGGCCAAGGGACCGGCCATGACCCGCGACGAGGCCCTGGCTGCCCTGGCTGTCGGGATTGAGCTGGCTGAGCAGTGCAGCCGGGACGGGGTCGGTCTGGTGGGGACCGGCGAGATGGGGATCGGCAACACCACCCCCTCATCGGCCATTATCGCCGCCATTGGCGGTTTCTCGCCGGAGCAGGTCACCCATCGCGGCACCGGTATCAACGACCAGGCCCTGCAGATCAAGATCACTGCCATCAAGAAAGGGCTTGAACTGAACCGGCCCGACCCGACGGACCCGCTGGATGTGCTGATCAAGGTGGGCGGGCTGGAGATTGCCGCCATTGCCGGACTGGTGCTGGGCTGCGCGGCCAACCGGATTCCGGTGGTGGTGGACGGCTTTATCTCCACCGCCGGGGCGTTAATCGCCTCGGAACTGCACCCCCAGGTGCGGGAATACCTGTTTGCCGCCCACGAGTCGGTTGAGGTGGGCCACCACTTCATGCTGGAGCGGATCGGCGCCCGCCCCATGCTGGCCCTAGACCTGCGACTGGGGGAAGGGACCGGCGCAGCCCTGGCCATGCACCTGATTGAGGCCGGGGTCAAGATCCTGCTGGAGATGGCCACCTTTGAACAGGCCGGTGTCACCGGGAAACAGGAGTAGGGCCGACGATGCGCCGCTTCCTGATCGCGCTGCAGTTTCTGACGATTCTGCCGGTCCCCTCGCCCAAAAGCTGTGAGGCCGATGACCTGGGCCGTTCAACCGCCTGGTTTCCGCTGGTGGGGCTGTGCATCGGCGGACTGCTGCTGCTGGCTGATCTGGCGCTGACCCCGCTCTTCCCCCGGCACCTGACCGATGCCCTGCTGGTGGCCCTGCTGGCCATTATCACCGGCGCCCTGCACCTGGATGGTCTGGCCGACGTCTGCGACGGCCTGGCAGCCCGGGGCAGTAAAGAGCGTTTTCTGGCGATCATGAAGGACTCCCGCACGGGAGCGATCGGCGCGGTTGGCCTGATCCTGCTGCTGCTGCTCAAGTATGCGGCCCTGCTGGCGGTGCCGATCTACCTGAAACGGGCCACTCTGCTGCTGTTCCCGCTTCTGGGCCGCTTCACACAGGTGCTGGTCATGACCGGCGCCCGGGCCGCCCGGAGCGATGGCCTGGGGCTCTCTTTCCTCTCCGGCATCACCGGCACCCAGTTCTCACTGGCAGCGGCCTGTACCATCCCGCTCTGCTGGCTGCTCGGCCACTCGGGCGGGGTAGTTGCCCTCGGCCTGACCGCGGTCTGGGGCCTTGCCGTCAGACGCTACTTCACCCGGCGCCTGGGCGGCATCAGCGGTGACATTGTCGGCTTCAGCAGTGAAATTGCCGAGCTGCTGGCCCTGCTTGCCGTTACCGCAACCACTACACTACTGACGAGGTACCTATGACCAGCATGACCCGCCTCTACCTGATCCGCCATGGTCAGGTGCAAGGCTTTGAACAGCGCCGCTACAACGGACACGCCGATGTTGCCCTGACCGACCTGGGGGTTGAACAGTACCATCTGCTGAAGGATCGACTGGCTGACAGCCATATCTCGGCCTGCTACTCCAGCGACCTGACCCGCTGCAAGATCGGCGCAAACATCATCTGTGAACAGTTCGGGATAGAGCCGGTCCACCGTTCAGAGCTGCGCGAACTGAATATCGGTATCTGGGAAAGCCTGACCTGGCAGGAGATCCAGAGCCGCTGGCCCAATGAATGGCAGGCCCGCCTGAACGACCTGGTCAACTACCGGGTGCCGGAGGGAGAAAACCTGCTGGATGTGGAGGCCAGGGCCATGCCGGTGGTACGTGAAATGCTGGAACGTCATCGTGGGCAGGAGCTGCTGTTGGTGGGGCACGGCGGTCTGAACAGGATCATCCTCTTGAATGCCATCGGGGCACCGCTGATCAACATGTTCAACATTGAACAGAACTACGGCTGCCTGAATATCATCGACTACTATGCCGACGGCCGGGCAACGGTCAAGTTGCTGAACGGCTAATCAACTACTTACTCTCCTTCAAACAAACTATCCCCCGGCTTCACTCAACTGAAACCGGGGGATGTTTTGTTGGCACGCGCTCACGATTCCAATTACAGTTCAAGGATGATAGCGCGGCGGCGAAGGGCTCGGCGACGCAGGCGTACCTGCAGTACGTCGAGAAGCCGAGGCCAAGCCAACAAAGCTAGCGCCTTGAAATGGAATTGGACTTGCGCTGAATATCCACGGTGGTCATCAACCCCTCCGGCGTAAAGGCCAGCCGGGCATTAACCCGCTCCAGCGAATTGATCAGCCGCATGGTGGCTGAACTCTGATCACTGAAGGCCGGCTGTTTGGGATGGTAACGGTTGCCGTGGACGGAACAGACAACCGCGCCACTGGCCTCATCCAGACGGTATGTTCCACCTGACGGGCAGTAGGGCTGATATCCGCGCAACGCCTCGGCGGTGGAGGCGAAGCTGTCCGGCGGCAGGCCCAGATTGCGCATCAGGATCGCGGCCAGGGGAAGATTCTTCTGGCAGGCATGGCGGAGATCCTCCTGATAACCGATACTGGAGGCCTCTTCCAGCTGCTTGAAGGCGGAACGGTAGACCGACAGCTCCATGTTCCCCGCATGTTTTTCCACCTTTTGGGTTGTTCCCTTGGCCGAGGCATCCAGCAGGTCGGTCACGATATCACGCCGAGAGGCGATCACCAGCCGGTCATTCACCACTGCGGCATAGAGCCGCAGCTTGACCACAAACAGGGTGAAGTTGGCCACGTAGACCGGCTTGCCACGATGGTTTTCCAGGGTGTAGGTCTCCAGCGAGAGTTCATCCCGGCTGCTATATTCACGGGGCCCAATGGCCCGGAACAACTCAGGAATAGACTTTTCTGCCTTTTTCGGGTCAGTGACCTTGACGGTCAGATAGGTCGGCAGGTTGATGGCCGAGGCCAGATAGCCGATCACCAGCGGCTCAATCGAAGATGATCGTCCCACTTCCCGTCCCAGCAGCCCTGCAGCGCGGCCATCGGCACTGAACAGGATCTGACCGTCGCACAGGTTGATGGCGACCTCATTCCCCAGCCAGTCCAGCTGCAGGTTGTTCCGGTAGATCCGTTTGTTGCCCAGCAGACTCTTTTCCAGCCAATCCTGGGCCATGTGTCCCCGCAGGGAGAAGACCGTCCGCGGCAGCAAGGCGCTGTCAGTCACGACCCCCGGTTTCCGGCCGGAGAAGGCGGCCAGTCCGTCATACCAGGAGTTTTCAATCAACGGCAGGATGCAGGTCTGGATACGGATGTTCCGGCCCAGCTTGACCCGGATGCCGATCGGATCAAAGAACTGGGTCCAGTAGCGGTTGTAGTTCTCGACAAAGCCCTTGTACTGTGCCGCCTCTTCAGGCGTTACTGCGGCAAGTTTCAGCTCGTTCAGCGGCGTCAGTCTTCCGGGACGGTTGTGCACCGGGCAGTAGACCTCACCCCGGGCATCGATTGCGTAGGCGCCATGTTCAGGGCAGACCGGCGGGTTCTTGCCCAGATACCCGCCTGCCACCAGTTCAGCCATGCCGGGTTCCCGCCGCCTTTCTGCCTTGAACCAGAGCCGGGCATTGGCAATCAGCCCCATGTTGGCGCTGCACTGCATCCGGCGGGCCTCGGCGATCTTCCAGCGCGGCCCCACCAGGTTGCGGATATGGGCATCTGAAAGGTAGATGAAGATATCCTCTTCCTTGGCATCCTGGGGAAAGATGGTGCGCATGTAGCGGAAGTCATCGGCCTGGGCCAGGGCCGGCGCCTGCCGTGCCTCCACCGCCAGCACCCGCTCCAGGGCGGCCTGACTGGTGGATACCACGGCAAGGTTCTTGATGATCACGGCGTAGGACGATACCCGGCGATCGGCGGAGACCGCAGCCATAACGCTCCTGCCGTGCAGTTCCGAGACCGACCGGACAGCACCGCGACCATGGGCAGCCTCGGCATACTGTTTTTCCAGCTGCTTGCGGAACCGGCCGGCATCCTTGAGACTGAACAGCACGGTAACCGCCGTCCCCTCCTTCAAAAAAGGATCACTGCCGGTAATGGCCATGTCTGCTACCACACGGTCACCAAACATCCGTGTCAACAGGCTGTTCTCAAGACAGAGCTGCCTGCTGACCTTCTCCCGCACCTTGAAATCCTGGGCACTGCTTTCCACCTGGCGCAACAGGTTGCCGCCCCATTCGTCCATCAAGTCGGCCAGTTCGATCTGTTTGTTGATATCATTAAAGAACACGGCATACTGGTCATCAGGTATAGAGGATGCCAACAGCGGCAGCGCAGGACTCCTCCCCTTCAGCATCTCCTTGAAGGGGTGCGATTTGATCTGCGGCCCCTGCAGGCCTACAAGGCTGACAGGTTGTTCCCTGCTAGCGGCAACGCGGGCATTGGCCCCGTTCAACAGCTCCAGCTGCAGCGTCTCCTGAATCGCCGCAGCACCGGTAAAGACGCTGTAGAGGTCGGGGCTTTCGCGGCGGGAACGGTTTCTGCTACCGGGCAGCTGAGCTTCAAGGCCATAGCGGGGGGCGATCGCCAGATTCCAGTACTGGCTGTAGGCATCATCGCCCTCGGGGTCTGACCTCCAGAGCGACCATTGGTACTGCTTGGCCCACTCGCTCCTGATGGTGGCATCGCCGGTGGCATCGGCATCCGGCAGGGTAAAGGCCAGGCGCAGCAGATCACCCTTTGCGGTACGGCTCTGAATGGCAAGCTGAGCCGGGCCGGGCTTCAGGTACCGGCCGGTAACCGTAATCATTTCTTCGGTCTGCTCAAGCCGGACCTGTCCTGCTTCGTCAGCATCCGTATGGTTATGCCGCCCCTTTGCAGGGGTCAGCAGGTTGACGGTCACCAGAAAGATATCACCATCCTCAACCCTGGGGATAAGTAGCAGGGGCTGCTTTGTGCTGCTCTTTGGCAACTTCGTTACAATCCGGAAATACCCCTCATCACCGTTCCTATAGATCTCCGGCACAACCGTAACAGCGGGGGGTGCGCTGATCTTGACCGCTGCAACGGCCCCCAGGGCGGCAACGACCAACAACGCGGCCAGCAACGGCACCACTAGACGTCGAGACATATACGCTCCTTTCACCTGCACAAATTCAAACACGGGATTCCTCTTTGCACAGAGCGAACCAAGCCCCTAAAATTTAAAAAACAAAGCAATTTCAAATGAACACCGGCAGCCAGAGGCGACACCGCCCTGCGCCATCAGGCATTGGATGCACAACCGGCCAACATGCCATGTACTGCCATTCCGGTAGCCACGTCCCGGAAAACAAAAATGGGCTGCCCCAAAGGGCAACCCATTTCGTTACTGCATTCTGTCAGCTGGATAGCGTCATGCCGGCACGCCGGTAACCTGCTGCACGGTTGGCTGTCCTAGCCTTCCTGAGCAGCCTCTGCAGCGCCGCCTTCCATAAATTCCTGTTGTGCCTTCATAATGGCCTGCATCTGGCCCAGTTGCTCCCCCAGCCAGGCGTGGATCATGGCAGCGGTCTGGAAGTTCATGGTCACGCCGGTTTCAATGAAACGGACCATGGAGCCATTCAGGTTTTTGGGATCAGACTCAACCAGGGCGCCGATACCGCCTTCCGGGGTGATTTCGTGGGTCAGCTCCTTGGGCAGCGCAGGACGCTCCTGGTAGAAATGCATGACCAGTTCACCCCTGGGGCTGAAGCCGCCCTGCACACCATTGGTATAGACCGGGTTATAGCTGTAGTTGTAGATGTAGTTAAAGTTGATCTCCGGCTTGCGCTGATGACTCATTGTGGTTCCTTCCTCATGGCTTGAATGTGCAACAAAGGCCCGATTGTATAGCATATTTCCGCACTGTCTGACAAGCGCAAGAAAAGACAGGAAAGGCCCGGTCAAAAACCGGGCCTTTCCTGTCTCGCGACCTGCCTGATGTCGGGATGCTTTTCTTAACCGATCAACCGGCTTCCGATATGACTGAGGGCCGGCCAGGCGATGTTGAGGGCAGCACCGGCGGCAAACATGCCGAAGACCACCAGGGTCCTGCCGATATACTTACGGTCATTCAGGTCAGAGTAACTCAGTTTTGCTTTCATGGCTGTATCCTCCGGTGTACGCAGCGCAGCAACCTGCAGCGTTGATTAGTTGAACAGGCTGGCAAGACCGCTGATGGCACCTGCTGCCGACCAGGTAATGAAACCGCCCAGGAATACTGCTACGCCTGCAAAGATTGCCAAGCTGCCTTTTGCGGTGGTTTCTGCCAACAGGACCGAGAAATTGTTTTTTGCTTTCATGACATCCTCCTTTGGTTTGTTAAACCGTGTGTAGTGGGTGAACCGGTAATCGTCCGGGTGCGTTGCTTTTGTTTTTACCATTACAAGGCACGTGCCAAAAAGCTGCAGCCCATCAAATATTATTAAAAATAAAGCAATTACAGCATATTGCAAAACACCAGCGTCACAAAGCTCCGCACTATGCCGACCGGACGTCCGGCCCGGATAGCGTTGCAGATGCAACAGCAACATGCCGCCCCTTTCTGCAACATGCCAGCCAGACTGACACAACAGCGATCGTTGCATTGCAACAACGCTGCATTGCAACAACGCCCGCCACCATTCCATCAAGATACCACGCAGCGCAAAACCGACGGTCCGGCCCACACCGCAAAACCTGCCTGAACCGTCCGAAACAACAGGCCATTTTCAGATAAAATCAAATTGACAGCCACCGGACAGCACTGCTACAACCGGCAGCAGAAGAACCCCATGCCAAGGAGGAACCAGCAATGAGAACACTCTGGATCAAGGTTATCACCACCGTTGTTGCCCTAACCCTTTCTGCAGCCATCGGCCTTGCCGCAGAACCGGCCCCAAAAGCCGCGGGTGGTGCAAAGGCCCTGGCAAAGACCGGACCGGCCAAACCGGCTGACGCCAAGGCCCCGGCTGCCAAGCAGGAGCCGGTGGATATCAACAGCGCCAGCGATGCCGAACTGAAGGCCATCCCCGGGCTTGGCGACGCCTACATAGCCAAAATCGTGGTCAACCGCCCCTACGCCAACAAGGCCCAGCTGGTTTCCCGCAAGGTACTGCCGGAATCGGTCTACGAAAAGATCAAGGACCGGATCATCGCCAAGCAGATCAAGAAAGAGGATAAAAAGGCCGACCCCAAGGCAGCTGCCAAACCGGAACCAAAGAAGAAATAATCCGCCGCCCGCCAACACCGAAGGGCAGCCCTCCGGCTGCCCTTTTTCACCTCCAACCCCTGTACCATGCTTGACTTTTACCCGGCAACTCCTCTATTGTATATCATTTCGCCAACAGTCAAGGAGTTGTAATGAAACCGCTTTTTCTCAATCCCCCTACCTTTGAGGATTTTGATGGTGGCGCCGGTGCCCGTTACCAGGCCTCACGGGAAGTCACCTCATTCTGGTATCCCACCTGGCTCTGCTTTCCTGCCGGCATGATTGAAGGCAGCCGCGTGGTGGATGCCCCGGTACAAAAACTCACCCTGGAAGACTGCCTGACCATTGCCAAAGGATTTGACATGGTGGTGATGTACACCTCCACCCCCACCCTGGCAATCGACATTGAGACCGCCCGCAGGATCAAAGAGGTCAAGCCGGATATCGTCACGGTCCTGACCGGCCCCCATGTCTCGATCCTGCCGGAAGAGTCGCTCAAGGCCGGCCACGGCATCATCGACATTGTCTGCCGCGGCGAGTTCGACTACTCCACCAAGGAGCTGTGCGAAGGGCACGATTGGTCCAAGGTGGACGGTATCAGCTTTATCAAGGACGGCACCACGATCCACACCCCGGACCGCCCCCTGATTGAGGATCTGGACGCCCTGCCGTTTGTGGCGCCGATCTACAAGCGTGATCTGCCGATTTCAGAATACGTGATCCCCCACTTCAAGAACCCCTATGTCTCGATCTACTCCAGCCGGGGCTGCCCCTCCAAGTGCATCTACTGCCTCTGGCCGCAGACCTTCTCCGGCCGTCAGATGCGCCTGCGCTCGCCGCAGAACGTCTATGAAGAGGTTAAGTGGATTGTGGACAACATCCCGGAGATGCGTGAGCTCTCCTTTGACGACGACACCTTCACCGCCAGCCGGGAGCATGCCCGCAATGTGGCCAACCTGCTCAAGCCGCTGGGGATCTCCTGGACCATCAACGCCCGGGCCAACTGCGATTACGAGACCCTCAAGGTCATGCGTGAGGCAGGCCTGCGCCATGTCGTTGTCGGGTATGAAAGCGGCAACGAGCAGATCCTGAAGAACATCAAAAAGGGGGTCACCAAGGAACAGGCGATCCAGTTCACCAAGGATTGCAAGAAGCTTGGGCTGTCCGTCCACGGCGCCTTTATCATGGGACTGCCCGGTGAGACCAAAGAGACCATCCGCGAGACGATTGAGTACGCCAAGCAGCTGGACCTGAACTCGATTCAGGCCTCGCTGGCCTCCCCCTACCCCGGCACCGAGTTTTACACCCTGGCCAAGGAGCAGGGCTGGATCGCCTCCGATGACTTCATCGACAGCACCGGTCACCAGAAATGTGTGATCAACTACCCCAACCTGACCAACGCCGAGATCTTCAATTCGGTTGAAGAGTTCTACGACAAGTTCTACTTCCGCCCCAAGTACATCCTGCGCAGCATCGGCAAGATGATCGTGGATGGCGAGGAACGCCGCAAGCTGCTCAAGGAAGGCAAGCAGTACCTGGAGTACATGCGCAAGCGGAAGCAAGGCCAGGCTTGCGAAAGCTGATTGTCAACGCTGATGACTTCGGGCTCTCCTCCGGCGTCAACCGGGCGGTGGAACAGGCCTGGCAGCAGGGCATCCTGACCCAGGCCTCGCTGATGCCGGGCGGGGCCGCCTTTGACGAGGCGGTGGCGATTGCCAAACGTAATCCAGGCCTGCAGATCGGCCTGCACCTGACCCTGGTACAGGGCAGACCGGTGCTGCCGCCGGAGATGATTCCCGGCTTGGTTGCCGCCAACGGCTGCTTCCCGGACAATCCGGTGGCTGTGGGGATGAAGCTGTTCTTTGATCCCACCATCCGCATGCAGCTGCGTTGCGAGATCGAGGCCCAGATCCTTAAAGTTAAAGAGACCGGCCTGCCCCTTTCGCACATTGACGGCCACCTCAATATCCAGATGCACCCCACGGTCTTCACGCTGCTGACCGAACTGATGCCGCTGCACGGCATCACCAGCTTTCGGATTACCAAGGAGCGGTTGCTTGAAAACCTGCGGATTGATGGTTCCCGCCTGCTGGGTAAAACCATCGAGCGGGGTATCTTCGGCTCCCTGGCTCACTATGCTGAAAACACATTCAAACGCCAGGAGATCGAGACTGCGGTGGAGGTCAAGGGAGTACTCAACTCCGGCTGCATGACCGAGGCGTACCTGCTGGCCATCCTTGATCGTCTGCAACCCGGCACCTCTGAGATCTACTTTCACCCCGGCTGCCTGCCGGATGCCGAGATCAGCCGCCGGATGCCGGACTACAAGCATGCAGAAGAACTGGCCGCCCTGCTCTCACCCAAGGTGCGGGAACGGCTGCAACAGCTTGAGATTGCATTAACTAACTATCGCGGAGAGACCAAACCGTATGTTTAAGACCATTGTCATTATGCTGCTGGCCGTCACCGCCGGTACGGTCGGCGATATCCTGCTGGCTAAAGGGATGAAACAGCTGGGAGACCTCTCCACCATGAACCTGCGCGGCATCATGGAGGTGGCCTTCCGGGCCATGACTGAATGGAAGATAGTGGTGGGCACCGCCATGCTGGCGCTGTTCTTCTTCCTCTGGCTGGCAGTGCTTTCCTGGGAAGACCTCTCCGTGGCCCTGCCGATGCAGGCCCTCAACTACGTGCTGGTGGCGGTACTGGCAAAATATATCCTGCACGAAGAGGTTTCTCCCTTACGCTGGGGCGGTATTGCGCTGGTCTGTATCGGGGTAATGCTGATCACCAAGAGTAGCACCAGTGACAAGAAGCCGGCAACAGAACTGGCACAGCCAATCCCAATCGAAAGCAGAACCGGAGACACCTAATGTTACTGAACAGCACCGTAGGTTTTATCGGCGGCGGCAACATGGCAGAGGCGATCATCAAAGGCCTGATCTCCGGCGGCATGGCACCCCGCAACATCATTGTTTCAGACCCGGTCCAGGACCGCCGCGCCCTGCTTGCCTCAACCCTGTCGGTCCGCACCACTGATGAGAACAGCGAAGTCGCCCAGCAGGCCGAGCTGATCGTACTCTCGATCAAGCCCCAGATGGCAGCCAGCGTGCTCACGGCCCTTGAAAATACGATTACCGCCCAGCAGCTGGTGCTCTCCATCATGGCCGGCATCTCCACCACCATCATTGAAGAATCGCTCCAGAACGGTGTACGGGTGGTACGGGCCATGCCTAACACCCCGGCCCTGGTTCAGGCCGGCGCCACCGCCATCTGCGGCGGCAGACGGGCCGGCGAGGCCGATCTTGCCCTGGCCAAAGAACTGTTTAGCCTGGTAGGCACCGTCTACCAGGTGGGTGAACGCCAGATGGATGCCGTCACCGGCGTCTCCGGCAGCGGCCCGGCCTATGTCTTCTCCTTCATCGAGGCACTGTCCGATGCCGGGGTCAAAAACGGCCTGCCCCGCGATGTTGCCACCGGCCTGGCTGTCCAGACCGTACTGGGCTCGGCCCAGCTGCTGCAGCAGAGCAACGAACACCCGGCTGTGCTGCGAGACCGGGTCAGCTCCCCCGGCGGCACCACCATTGCCGCCCTGCATACCCTTGAAAACGGCCGTCTGCATGGCCTGCTGATGGATGCCGTGGATGCGGCGGTCAAGCGCTCCAAGGAACTGGCCGGGATCAAGCTGCTGTAGTTTTTCTTTTTAGTCTTTTCAAACGTCAAAGCGGGTGCAACCAGTTGGTTGCACCCGCTTTTGCTTATACTGAAACACCTCTCTGAATCAAAACCCAAAAACCACTTAGCACATTTTCAACAATTCCTGTTCAACCTGCTCAATCCACGGCAACGCAGTCTCACCTCGTTTGATACGCGCCTCGCGGATCAGTCTAAGGTTGCGCAGAGTCGTTTCCGGCTCCCATTTTTCCCGTACAACTGCCAATGCATGAGACAAAGCATCGGTCGCGGCCAGTTCATCTTTGGACAGTACCGCCAGTTCCAGCAAAGTGGCAAAATCCCAGTAATCAGGTGCTCCACGCACAATACGTTGCTTAACGGCATAGGTCACCACCGGCAGTATCTCCAGTCGGCGGGGATCGGGTGGGTCTTTCAACTCCATCAGCGTCACAGCATTGATGCCGGGATAGGCATCTCGCCAGTCGGCCTCAAACCCCTTCAGATAGGCGTCGATGGCATTATTTATTAGTCCCTTGGCCAGCATGGCACTGCCTGACTTGTATGCCTTCTCCCAACGATCTTTGTAGACCCGCCCTAGGAGACCGTAAGTTTCGCTGGATGGCCCGCGCCTGGCGATCAGCTCCAGCAGTACCCTCTCCGCCTCCTCGCCCCTTCCGGCCCGGTTCAGGGCAAATCCCAGCTGCTCCTGCACCATCACAGTTGCCGACAGTACCGGCGACATCTTTGACACCAGGGCGATCATCTCATCCCACCCTTTTACAGCCCGATAGGACAGGAAAAGATCAATAACCACCCCGGCTTCACAATCAGCAATGGCGCCGATCTCCACTTCTATCTGCCTGACTGCTTCGATTCCGGTTTTTCTGGCTCTGGCCAGTTTATCTTTCATCTGCTTAGAGTAGTCAACCAAGTCACGGAAAAGATCCGTCTTGGTGTGGTCGATATCCGGATAGTTCTCCAATAGTTGATACAAAGGGCTGTCATGGGTAGGGTTACGAGCCTCGTTCAGCTTGTCAGTCAGGACCTGACGACATGCAACGATATTCTGCGGCGTACCGTCTGCCCCCACGGCATAGGGAATCGCCCGCAGTTGAGCCACATCAAACGGCAACTGGCCGCTTCCTTCGGCAAAGAGCAGTACCGTGGCGTGCGGGCGGGTGGCATGGCGGACACCCAGCTCATAAAAGACATTGGCATTGGCGGCGGTCAGATCGGCCACGGCAAATTCACAGAGTATCAACCGTTCGAACATCGGCTTATGGATAATACCGCCCACTTTCTCTTCATCGGCCCGAATCGGTTCCATTGCCGCATCACGCACCGCCAGGGCGATCAGTTGTTCATAAATAGCGTCAAAATCGATCTCTCGGCCAGTGGCGTCTTTCTTTTTGCCGAAGGGCATAAGAATGAAACAGAGGGGGGTGGGCATTTTCAATCTCCTAACCGGCCTAATATAGGTTTTGTCGAATCAAGGCTGACCAGGTTCAGAGGTGTGAACTCGGTGACCTTTTACTTGCACCCGAAGGGATGCAAGTTTAGATTTAACTACATATAATCTGAATCTGTACAAAGTAATGCTTAAAATCGTCAGACAAAATCCGCTGTTCTAGTCTGCCCCTTTTTATCCTTGGATCAGTTCAATAACTTCCGAAAAACAATTTCACTTGTTATTCTCCTATCGCTTAAGTGCGACCTTTAAGCGTTTTATATGCAAGGCATGATCCCACGTATCATTAGGTGAAAGACTCCACAAGAGTTCCTCGGCCAACGCCAATTGCTTAAGCGCCGTACGCCGCCTGCCTTGAGTTCGGGCAATATTTGCAGCGGAAATGGCGCAAAACAAAGACTTTAGAACCCAATCGTCCGGAACATTTTTCATTTGTCGCAGATACCCAGCCGCACCTGTCAGATCATTTCTATATAGACAAAGCGTGATCATGTTTGCCAGGGTGACGCCACGGTCTTCGGCGCTTGCATCACCGACCCAAACGAGAAGACGCCTAAGAATTTCCTCGGCCTCCTGGTAACGATGCACGGTTGTCAGAAAATAGGTGTATAACCTCACCGCCGGGAAAAACCATTCATATCTTCCCATACGTAAGGCGTAATAGGCAAAACGCAAGGAATGGTGAAGACCTTGCCCACTCACCCCGTTCAATGCTCTTTTGGAAAGGTTCCCCTTTTTCAACCGCCATTCGCATTCACGCGCCGTCATGGAATCCCACATGATTAGCCCCCACAGAACGCCACTATTACGCGCTTGTTCACGCGTCCAGGCGCGGACACGGCGCATTTCCCGAATATCCCCCTTGTTCAGAAACTCGTTGAACTCAGCATCGGCCAGCATCATGTTCAATTGCGGGTCGTCCTCGGCGGTGTCCTTCATGGTTTCCCGAAGCGCGGCGAATCCCTCCTTGATGTTATCCTGTTTCAGGTTCACCAAGGCCTGCGCATACAGAAAGGATTCGTCACGCTCGTCTTGTGGCGACAGATAAAGACGCTTGTATGCTGCGTCAAGATTGCCACTATCTACTAAGTATCTGATCTCGCGATACAATTTACTATCAATAGGCGGATATTCTTCATCCTTACCATCATCCGTGTAACTCTGTCCGAATGTTCCTTCGTCAAGCAATTCCCGACAAATATGGGTTTTGTTTTGCGGTTCCAGTTCAAGAGATTGTAATCCCTGTCGCAATGCCTCAAGATTCTCATGGGATAATCTGGAAAGATCCACACCAGCGGAGGCCTGTTCCAACATTCGCTGATGCCGGAGATACAAACTGCCAAATCTCCTGGCAAGATAATCATGAAGCGATGAACCGTAGACACGACCGACATGAGCAACGCCTGCCGCTCTAATCCGCTCCAGGGTCATGCGCGGAAAATCACCGCTTCTTTTCTCGGGCAAAACCAGCCGGTTGCCGTGTTTGATTGCCACAGATGATATGGTGTCCATACCGGGCCGGTATTCGAACCATTCCACCTTGTCAGCCCGGCAATGATCTTCCAGCAATGGTACAACATCAAAGCTGTCGGACGCCGAATACCCCATGACATACAGTTTCGCTCCCTTGGTAATTGACTCGAACCAGCTGATAAATGCAGGAAAACGGTCGAATGCAAGACCAATTGAACCGATCTGGTTGAGGGTGGCGCGGGGTAGGCAGTGGTTCTTTTGTTTGTGGGGAAAGGTGCCGTGAATCTTGATCAGGCGGGCATCAGCAGGGGGGCTCTTGCGACGAGATGAAAGGGTGAACAGCCGGGAGTCCATATCCAGCCATTCGGCAGCCTCCTCAAAGCGGGTATCGAAGTTGGTGGTGATGATCGTTGCCCCTTGGTTCAGCGCATCCATCAGAAAGAGGTGGTGGGCATTAGGCATGCCGCTTTTTTCGACAGTTGCCAGCATGCGCAGGATTTCGGGGGCAAAAAAAGCCACCTGTTGAATGAGCGCTTCAAAACGAATGAAGTCAAACGGATTATCGGCGTTTCCAGCAGTGCATCGTGCCAGTAGCCGGGCTTCAAGTTCGCTGTTTCCATCTGCCAGCCATTCGGCGAATATTTTCAGGATGGGGTGTGCAGGCGGGATGCATGAAGGGGAGTCGATGCTGATGCCTGCGCCAATGAGAAAGACGGTTTTGTTGAATGGGTAGGGCTTCATGTTTACCAGCGCCGGTTCATCTTGAGTATATCCAGCCCCGTCTCAATCCGGTTGCAGCACCAGTTTGCGTCTTTCTGTTCCCATTTCAAAACCTCAACCAAGTATCTGCGTAACCTGTCTACGTCGATGTTTTTGCGGCAATAGCGAAACGCGGCGCAGATAAAGGTGTCAAGCCGGTCAATATCGCAACGGTGGTAGCTGGTGGGATGAAGGGCAAGATAGCGATCAAAAAATTCACGGGTCTTTTTTCCCGGTATGGCGGCCGCAAGGGTTAGTTCGTCGGACGTTGTGATAATGCGTACCCCAAGCTTCCGCTCCTTTATGAATTGCCTGAAGTTTTCGGCAAATCCGCTGGCAATATCGTTGTACTCTTTGATGGAGATCTGCGAGACATGCTTTGGGACAATGTTGGCAAGGTAGAGAGATGTGTCGCCGGATGCGGCAAAGGCCAGTCCAGGATAAATCGCAGAAGTGGTGTCGGCAATCACACAACCGGCTGCATTGATACCTCGTTGGTATTTTTCAGACTCTTTGGTGAGGTATAAATAGTCTGAAGATATGGTGCAAAATTCCTTGATGGTCTCCACCAGTTCAGCAGCGCTTTTGTTTCTTCGCTTGAGGGTGAGTTCTATATGTATTTGGGGCATAGGTGTTTACCATCCCGTGTAAATGCGAAGGGTTATGTCGGATTATCAATGTTTTCCGCGCTATCTTGTTTTTCCAGCATTTCGATAAGAAGAAGTATTTCGGCTGCCATTGTGAAGTCCAGGTCCGGGACATCGGCCAGGGTGCGGTCTCGGCTGCCGGAGACGATGGACTGGAGGGCATGGATGAAGGGGTTGAGCCGGGCGTCGTCGGGATCGCCGGCGTGTTGTTGAAGGAGCACTTCCGCCACTGCCCGGTTGTTGCCGAGCAGCGCTTGGCTCACGTCGAGGCAGAGGTGCCCGGCGGGGTCATGATTCTTGCCGCCATCGCGCCGGTAGGCGAGGTAGCATGCGACCGCCTTTCCCTTAGCTTCTGCAGTGGCGGTTCGGTTTCCGGCGTCTGTCTCTATGTTTGCAAGTATGCTCCAAGCATATGAAATAGCTTTTGCATGTCCAGATTGTGACTCGAAACATTTAAGAGCGTTTCTGATTTCATGCCGAGCTACAGAGAAATTGCGAAGTTTCCGCAAAGTTTCTGCAAGATTAATTCTCATTGCACCTTCACCTGCGACATTACTGGTATCGATGTATTTGGTTACTGACTGACAGTATATTGAAACCGCTTCTTCTAATAGCCCCATATCGTCATATAAATTTCCTATATTTCCTAGCGTCCTAGCTTGTCCTGCAATATTATTTGTAACTATCCAAATATTTAGTGCAGTCCGGTAAGCGTCTTCCGCAAGTTCAAACTTTGCTGTTTCATGATAGACCCTTGCTGTTTGATGCCATGATGTAGCAACAACTTCCTGCTCGCCCAACTTGCTAAATTGATCACGCGCTTCTGAAAATGCATTAAGTGCATCCTGATAGCGCTGCTGATTCAGACGAACGGTCCCGAGCTGCGCTTTTCCAATGGCAACATCTCGCTTTGCACCATTTTTTTCGCTTTGCCGAATAGCCTCTTCATATGCGGTAGCCGCTTCGTCAAATTGACCTAATTCAATCAGGGATACTCCTTGTTCCAGAATGCAAGCAGTCTGCATCCGCTCTGCTTCCTTGTTTGTACCTTCACAAACAATCTCATTGAATATCTTCTGAGCCTCATAAAACAATAACAAGGCTTCTTTTGTCTTGCCTACCTCATTCAACACACGTGCCAATATAAAATAGGCATTTGCAATGTCGAATTTTGATTCTGGATATGCCTGTTCACCACCTTTTTGAGCCAGCCTGAGTAGCTCGTATGCACAACTACTTGCCTCACTCAATTGTCCGTACCCAATAAATTGGTCTATTTGTGTACGTAATATTTGAAATTTTGCATGGTTCCATACCTCTCCAAGTTCCGATTCGGCAGTGTTTCTAATCCTAGCTACAACGTTTAAAAACTGCGGCTTGCAAAGACCTTGCAGCAGATCATGGAGCATTGTTGCAAGGTCAATTGTCACAGTAGCATCACCTGCACTTTGTACATATTCCAGCAATGACATTAGGTTTGGCAAATCAAACAAGGTCAAGGCAGGAACTATTTGAATCTCTTGATGTCTTTTAAGTTCTAGAAATTGAACGAACAACATCATTGCTTTGGTACATTCTTTTAGGAGTAATTTGAATTCAGCAGAATTAAATTGCTCACGCAAATAAGGGCAAAGTGCAGGGTTAAGTTTGAGATAACCATATTTGTAGAGTGCGGCTAATCCTATTTGAATTAACTCGTTGGTTAAGCAAGCAACATCTACGTGTACTGAGATAGTATTCACCTGACAGTGCCCTTGAATGGTTTGTGATTTACGCTGCCAGTTTGTAGTCCTCAGTATCTGAATCGTCGTTCTTTGGCAAGCCGTCTATGAAAACTGTGTACG
>Ga0209016_1000358_pt1 | contig 56374 bp, 59 predicted proteins | sample EPASupsiteSAE305_FD_187265 | JGI IMG/M metagenome (GOLD analysis project Ga0209016, IMG submission 187265) | Bioremediated contaminated groundwater microbial communities from EPA Superfund site, New Mexico - SAE3-05 (SPAdes) (version 2) | ecosystem: Environmental > Aquatic > Deep subsurface >... | reverse complement strand
TCACTCCATAGAGTGCCGTATTACGGCTGAAGATCCTGTCAAATTTATTCCAAGCCCAGGCAAGATTACAAAGTATATCATTCCAGGAGGTCGCAATGTTCGTATGGATTCTCATGCATACCAAGGTTATGTTGTTCCATCGCATTATGACTCTATGATTGGAAAACTTGTTGTTTGGGGTGAAGACCGTACACGCGCTATTGCAAAAATGAAACAAGCTTTGAGTGAGTTACAAATTGAAGGTATTAAAACGGTAAGAGATTTTCATTTGCATATGATGGAAAACAAAGATTTTATCGAAAACAAGTTTGATACAAACTATCTTTCACGCTACTAATTAAAAAAGGTCGCACTATGTGGCGACCTTAACTTCTTTACCTTTTAACTTATGGTGCTCTTACTACTTGAATATTTGCAGAAGATTTGAGTTTTTCAAAATATTCTTCAATTGCTTTTTGCTCTTTTCCTTCACCCAGTTTTGAGTAGATGTAGTTTTTTGCATCTGCAAAAGAGACACTTTGAACATTGTGTTTTTCTTTGACAAAAAACATCACATAGTTTGAATCTGATTTGTTAATAGAAGAAAATTTACCTTGAGCTGTTTTGTTGAGAATTGCTAATAATTTTGGATCGGTTTTTCCTGCTTCAATTCTACCTTCTTGAAGTTGAACATCACCGACTGCGCTCATTGGGTTACTTTGAATGGCTGCAAGGCTTTGTTGGTTTGCGCTGGTGTAGATAGTCACATCAAAAGCGGCTGCTTGAGAAAATTCATTGAGGTTTTCATTATAATAGGCTTGAAGTTCGCCATCACCCATTTGTTGCATTTTAGTACTGATAATTTTTTTATACAGTTTATCGCGTTGAAGTTTCTTTTTAAGATCTTCTTTGTATTCAGAAATTTCAATATTTTTTGAACGAATCATATTGAGAAAATCGTATTGGTTCATATTGTTACTAATCGCTAAGTTTTCAATATACTGATCAATTTCAAAGTTATCGACAGAAATGCCCAGTTTTTTGATTTCAGAATCTTCCAATTTTTGTCTTACCAAAATATCTAAAGACTCTTTTTTAGAGATGTTAAAGCGCTGAGAGTACTTGAAAACATCATAAAGTGTGATGGGTTCTTTATTGATAATCACTGAAACGCCATCAATTGTTCCAGCAGATGCTGGTGAAAAAAGAAGGGTCGCACTCAAAGTTACAAAAGTTAACACCTTTAGTTTAATCTTCATCAATAGTCCTTTGTTTTAAGAAAAATAGCTATATAATCGTGTCTGTATTAAAAGTTAAGAGCTACGAATGATAACATTTTTTTTGACAAAAAAAATTAAAAAAGTGTTTTTGCTCTCGCTCTCGTAGAATTTTTAGTTACCGCGTAACGAAATGATACATAATTTATACATAACTTATTAAAAATCAATCATAAGGTACAGTCATGGTTGTGACACGTTTTGCCCCTAGCCCTACGGGATATTTGCATATAGGAGGGCTTAGAACAGCACTTTATAGCTATCTTTGGGCAAAAAGAAACAATGGAAAATTTTTATTCCGCATAGAAGATACAGACCTCGCACGAAATTCCAAAGAAGCTGCTGATGCTATTGTTGAAGCGTTTAAATGGGTTGGGCTTGCGCATGAAGGCGAAATTGTTTATCAGTCTGAGCGTTTTGATCTTTACAAAAGCTATGTCAAAAAGCTTTTAGAAGAAGGAAAAGCGTATAAATGTTATATGAGTAAAGAAGATCTTGATGCGCTTAGAGAAGCTCAAATGGCACGTAAAGAGCGCCCAAGATACGATGGTAGATACCGTGACTTTACAGGTACCCCTCCTGAAGGTGTTGAGCCTGTTATTCGAATTAAAGCACCAACTAGTGGTGTTGTCTCTTTTGTTGATGGCGTTAAAGGTGAAGTAAGCTTTAATGCCAGTGATATGTTGGATGATTTTATCATCGCACGCAGTGATGGTACACCTACGTATAACTTTGTTGTTGTCATTGATGATGCGTTGATGGGCGTAAATGAAGTCATTCGTGGTGATGATCACCTCTCCAATACACCTAAACAAATCATTTTATACGAAGCACTTGGTTTTGATATTCCAAAATTTTATCATGTTCCTATGATCCTCAATCCTGAGGGTAAAAAACTCTCTAAACGTGATGGTGCCGTTGATGTTATGGAATATAAGCGTGAAGGGTATTTACCAGAAGCATTGTTGAATTTCCTTATCCGTTTAGGTTGGAGTCACGGTGATCAAGAGATTTTCTCTTTTGATGAGATGAAAGCACTCTTTGATCCTAATGATATTAATAAATCAGCTTCTGCTTACAACCAAGAAAAGCTTTTATGGTTGAATGCTCATTATATTAAACAAGCAACACACGATAGATTGATTGAAGAGTTACGCTTTTTTAATGTGGATATTTCATCTCATGCTAAAAAAGAGTTACTGATTGACGCACTTCGTGATCGTGCAAAAACACTTGTAGAGTTTGCAAACTTAGCAAAACAGATTTTAGAAGCTCCAATATGTTACGATGAAAAAGCCGTTGAAAAGTTCTTAACTGCTGATGGATTGGGAGTTTTAGAACACTATTTTGAAGCATTAAAAAATGTAAAAACACTCTCTAATGCGAGTGATTTTGAAACATTTACCAAAACATTTTTAGAAGAGCGTGGTTTAAAACTTAAAGATCTCGCACAAGCAATTCGTATTGCGATGGTAGGCAGCTCTGTCAGCCCTTCCATTTTTGAAGTGCTAGAGATTATTGGGTATGAAAACGTTATAGAAAGAATTCAAAAATTAATATCTTATAAAAGGAGTTGAGAGTGAGCAATAAGGGAAAAGTGACTAAAGAAGAAGCTTTAGAATACCATATTGGTGGGAAAATTGGGATCAATGTCAAAACGGTGTGTGATACTGCAAGAGATTTATCTATGGCTTATTCACCAGGCGTTGCGCATCCGTGTTTGGAAATTCAAAAAGATAATGAATTAGCATACAAATATACGAATAAAGCAAATCTTGTTGCTGTTATGACAAACTCTACAGCAATTTTGGGTCTAGGAGATTTAGGTCCAGTTGCTGGAAAACCTGTTATGGAAGGAAAATCTGTTCTTTTCAAAAAATTTGCAGGTGTTGATGCATTTGATATTGAAATTGATGAATACGATGTTGATAAATTTGTCGAAATTTGCCGTGCTATTGCTCCAACTTTTGGTGGTATCAACCTTGAAGATATCAAAGCACCACAATGTTTTGATATTGAACAAAAACTTCAAGCATGTGTTGATATCCCTGTTATGCATGATGACCAACATGGTACAGCGATGATTACAAGTGCAGGTATTATTAACGCACTTGAGATCAGCGGTAAAAAAATTGAAGAGATGAAAATTGTTGTTTCAGGTGCTGGAGCAGCAGGTATTGCGTGTGCAAAAATGTATAAACTTTTAGGCGCTAAAAATATCGTTATGATCGATACAAAAGGCGTTATTCATTCAGGAAGAACAGACCTTAACAAATATAAAGCAGAATTTGCTATCGAAACAAGTGATAGAACATTAGAAGATGCAATGAAAGGTGCAGATATGTTCCTTGGTCTCTCCGCTCCTGGTGTTGTTACACAAGAGATGGTTAAATCTATGAATCCATATCCAATTATCTTTGCTCTTGCAAATCCAACTCCTGAAATTTTACCTGAAGAAGCACATGCTGCAAGAAATGATGTTATGATGGGAACAGGTAGAAGTGACTATCCAAACCAAGTCAATAACGTACTCGGTTTTCCATTTATTTTCCGTGGCGCTTTAGACGTGAGAGCGACAAAAGTAACTGAAGGCATGAAAATGGCTGCGGCTGTTGCTCTTGCAAAACTTGCAAAAGAAGAAGTACCTGATTATGTTAAAGCAGCATATCCAGGTGAAGATCCTAAATTTGGTATTAACTATATTATTCCAAAACCATTTGACAGACGTGCGTTTGTATGGGTAAGTTGTGCTGTTGCTGAAGCAGCTATTAAAGATGGTGTTGCTCGTGTAAAAGATTTTGATATTAATGCATACAAAGCAAAACTTCAAGCTATTATTGATGCGGAGCAAAAATAAGTGAAAAATGTCCATGTCATCAAACACCCTCTCATTGAGCATAAGCTTTCTATTTTGAGAGATGAGAGAACGGAGCCGTTTCAGTTTCGACTTTTAGTTGATGAGATTTCGTACTTGATGTTGTTTGAGGCTACTCGAGATTTACCACTCAAAGATGTAAAAGTTCAAACACCTGTTGCAGTGGCAAATGCACATAAGCTAGATGCTAAGATTATGATCTGTCCGATTCTTCGGGCAGCTCTTGGCATGTTGGACAGTGTTTTTAAACTCATCCCCGATGCGAGTGTTGGTTTCTTAGGCTTTCAGCGCAATGAAAAAACACTTGAAGCAGAATTTTACTATGCGAAGCTTCCACCTGATCATGCTGAGCGTACAGCGATTATTATTGATCCGATGTTTGCAACGGGCGGAACAGCCATTGATGCAGTGAATTTTTTAAAGAAAAAAGGTGTCCAAGATATCCGTTTCTTATGCCTTGTTTCTGCACCTGAAGGGCTTAAAAAATTCCATGAAGTGCATCCTGAAGTACCTGTTTACACAACATGTATTGATGATGGATTGAATGAAAATGGCTATATTGTTCCAGGTCTTGGTGATGCTGGAGATAGAGTCTTTAATACGCAAGGTGCGTAATGTTTTTTTAGATGTAAAACGGGTTTAACCCGTTTTACACTATACAACACCTTGATCAATCATCGAATCAGCTACTTTTCTAAAACCAGCAATATTGGCTCCTAAAAGCAGATTACCCTCATCGTTAAACTCTTTTGATGTCGCATAAGAGAGATCGAAAATATGTTTCATAATATCTCTTAGTTTTGTATCGACTTTTGCAAAATGCCATTTTTGCATACTAGCATTTTGACTCATCTCTAATTGACTGGTCGCAACACCGCCTGCATTCGCTGCTTTTGCAGGTCCAAAAAGAATTTTATTTTCTTGCATATACGCGATAGCATCAAGAGTGCTTGGCATATTTGCACCTTCATTGACTAAGTGACATCCATTTTTATGAAGTGTTTTGATATCTTCAAGATTAAGTTCATTTTGTGTTGCACTTGGAAACGCTGCAAAACAAGGAATACTCCATACAGCATTCATCCCTTTTGGATACGCTTCTATTGGGATGTATTGAGCATCCGGTTTTGCTTTTGCATATTCACTAAGTGATTGCCTATGGACTTCTTTAATCGTTTTAAGCAACGTGAGATCAATGCCATTTTTATCGTAAATCATTCCATGTGAGTCGCTACATGTAACAGGCTTTGCCTCTAATTCATAAAGCTTTTGGATCGTGTAAATCGCAACATTGCCTGAGCCTGAAATAGTGCATGTTTTACCTTTAATCGAATCACCAATGTTATTAAGGATATTTTCTGCAAAGTAAACAGAACCAAAGCCTGTTGCTTCGGTGCGAGCAAGTGAACCACCCCAATTGAGACCTTTTCCTGTGAGGATACCTTCGTATCGATTGGTAAGACGTTTATAGGTTCCATACATAAAGCCAATTTCACGTCCACCAACGCCAATATCACCTGCTGGGACATCGATCGTTTCACCGATATACTTGGAGAGTTCAATCATAAATGATTGACAAAAACGCATGATTTCGCCTTCGCTTTTGCCTTTAGGGTCAAAATCACTGCCTCCTTTACCGCCACCAATCGCAAGTCCTGTAAGAGAGTTTTTGAAAATTTGCTCAAAACCTAAGAATTTGATAATACTAAGATTGACGCTTGGATGAAAACGAAGACCACCTTTGTAAGGTCCAATGGCATTGCTAAATTGAACACGATATCCTATATTGGAGCGAATTTTACCCGCGTCATCTATCCATGGAACACGAAAAATAATTTGACGATCAGGAATGAGAATGCGTTCAACGATATTGTAGTGAGCATATTTTGGATCAGCGTCTAAAAGAGGTTTTAAAGAGGTGAGTACCTCTTTGACGGCTTGGTAGAATTCAGTTTGTCCAGGCGTGCTGTGTATGGTTGCTTTTAATGCATTTTCAACGTAGTTTTCCATTGCTTCCCTTCAGTTTTTATTGTAATTGATGTGCTTTTTTTAAAAAAATAAAGAGTGCTTTTTGCTCTTTTCTAGCAATAGTATAGCTGATAAGTTTGAGATACTCTTTAATATCTTTTTCTAAAATTCCACGTTCTCGTGCATATTTTGAAAGAATATAATTTGGGATTTTAATAGGTTGCTGCACGAACTTTTTGGAGAGTTTTTTGTAAAAACGTTGGTGTTGATTAACACAAAATCGTGCAAAGACAAAAGGTAAATGGTATTTGTTGTTCCATGTTTGACCAAGATCGATATACGCATCAGGATCTTGTAAATAAAGCTTTAGAGCACGATCGCCAATAAACACTTCACCTTTAAGCCCTAAAACACGTGCGAGCATGTTAGACGTTGCTGATGCAGGGTCTTTTTTGGAAACTCCTTCTTTGATGATAACGCTTTTGACATTTTTTTGTGCCACAATTCCTACATTGAGTGGTGTTATATTTTTGCGCTTACTTTCAATGCTTGAAATAAATGCCGCATCGACTTTACGTTTACGTAGTTTGTGATTGATAACGGCTGGAACATTCTTTTGATGTTCACATGAGCGTTTAAAAGCGCTTGGAAGAGAGGACTTTTTCAAAAAAACATGAAAAGGAAGAAGATTGATGTAATCTATCTTGCCAAAAACCATATGAACTCCTTTTTTTTGGGAAAACTATTATAACTCAGCTATCTTAACAAGAGGGTTTAGAAGAGTTGATTAGAGATGTCATCTAAGAAGAGTTATACTCAAAAGTTGGTACAATAAAAAGAAAAATCAGGAAAGAATGAGATGTTGGAATCGTTATTTACCCTTGAAGCCATGATGGCGCTATTAACGCTAACGGCTTTAGAAATTGTACTTGGCATTGATAATATTATTTTTATTGCCATCTTAGTAGGTCGTTTACCACAACACCAAAGAGATAAAGGTCGTATTTTTGGTCTCGCTCTTGCAATGATTACCCGTATCTTGCTTCTGCTTTCACTCTTCTGGATTATGAAGCTTACTTCTCCTCTTTTTACTGTTTTCGCGCAAGAAATTTCAGGACGTGATCTTATATTAATTCTCGGTGGGCTCTTTTTGCTTGTCAAGTCAACCAATGAAATTCACCAAGATATCGAAGAGGCTGGCGAAGAGGAAAAAGAACTGAAGAAAGGTTCACGAGGCTTTTTTAATACACTCATTCAGATTGCTATTTTAGACATCGTTTTTTCATTAGATTCTGTTATTACCGCAGTAGGTATGGCAAATGATATCATTGTTATGATTTTAGCCGTAGTGATCGCTGTGGGTGTTATGATGTTCGCAAGTAAAGGTATCTCTAATTTTATTGATGCTAACCCAACCATTAAGATTTTAGCACTTTCCTTTTTGATTTTAGTCGGTGTGACGCTTATTGCAGAAGGTCTTGATTTTCATATTTCCAAAGCATATGTCTATTTTGCGATGGCATTCTCTTTAGCAGTTGAGTCTATTAATATCTATAGTCGTAAGAAAAAAGATAAAAAATCAATGGTAAAAAAAGAGGCGTAATGTTTTCTCTCTTTCGCTCGTCCCATGCCTTCGCAATTGACCTTGGCACGAATAATACGCTTGTGTACCAACCAAGCAAAGGAATTATTTTAGATGAACCGACCTCTATCGCATTTGATAGCAAGCGAAGTTCTTTTATAGATTATGGTGCCAGTTCAAAACGTATGTCAGGAAAAAATCCTAAGCATATCGAAGTGATGCACCCATTATCAAAAGGTGCGATTTCTAATTTAACAGTTGCAAAAGCCTATATTAAAGAGGTGATTGCACGCATTACACAGAGTCGATTTTTTAAACCAACCATTGTCGTCAGTGTACCAAGCGATTTGAATATCATGGAACGCAATGCTGTCGTAGAGGCATGTAAAGACGGTGGCGCGCGTGAAGTAATGCTGATCAAAGATCCATTCTCTGCAGCCCTTGGTTCAGAACAAGCAATTGAGCGACCGCAAGGCGTTTTAGTCCTTGATATAGGTGCTGGTGTAAGCGATATATCACTACTTTCATGCAATGGTATTGTGATGAGTAAATCGCTTCGTATTGCAGGGAATGATTTGGATGAGGCGATTATTGAATATTTTAAGGCACATAAACGTATTTTGATTTCTCAAAGTGATGCAGAACGCCTGAAAAAGGAGCTTGGAACGCTCTTTGAGAAAGAGGAAAAAACACTTCAAATCAATGTGAAGAATCTTATCACGCGCCTTCCTGAGAGTTTTGTAGCAAGTTCCAAAGATGTACATCAAGCTATTTTACCTCTTGCCGATAAAATGGTCACACTCACACACAGTATGCTTTCTGAACTACCTCCTGTTTTTGCACAAGATATTTATGATCAGGGTATTTTACTCACAGGTGGTTCATCAATGCTTCAAGGCTTAGATCGTTATATTTCTACAAAATTAGAGATAGAGGTCAATGCGGTGAAAAATCCTCTACAAAACATCATCCTAGGGGCAGGGCGTGCTCTTGAAGAGACACGTTATAACCCACTTTTTGGTGCTTAAAACGAAGCAATATAAGCGCTTAGTTGCTCAATATCCGCATCGTTAAAATTAGCTATTTGGGCTTGCATAAGTTTGCCAAGCCCAATTTGATCGATCTCACCTTTTTTATAGCTTTGTAAAAGTGTAACGAGAGCAGTTTTATCAAGCCGTTTGATAGGCTCAACTTTTCCCAAATAGGTCATCTCTCCTTTTTCTCCATGGCAAAAACGACACGAGTTGTACAACACTTCATTACTTGCGCTCAAAAGATTGGTTTGTAAAAGCCCTAAAAGAGCTAAGAGACTAAAACTTTTCGAAAACAACGGTATGTCCTTGTTTATCAAAGGCTAGTACATCATAAGGTTGTTTCATATTGCCTTGCTCCATGCCAGGAGAGCCAAGAGGCATACCAGGAACCGCAAGTCCAATAGCATCTTTTGGAGCTTCTTTTAAAAAGCGTTTTATACTGCTTGCGGGAGTGTGTCCTTCGACGATAAAATTACCAATAATAGCCGTATGACATGAAGCAAGAGGAGCGGGGACATTATATTTGATTTTGACTTCATTGAGCGCTTCTGTTTCTATCACATTGACTTTAAACCCATTGTTTTCCATATGTTTGACCCATTCGCCACAACAGCCACAATATTTTGATTTGTAAACGGTAACAGGCGGAAGAGTCTCTGCAAAGAGTGTCATAAAAAAGCCCAATAATAGGCTTGTTAAAAGTAGTTTTTTCATCTAAAACCTTTTAGTATGTAAGATATGAAATCCTATCAAAACTCCGTAAATAAAAGCTAAATATGACGAAAAAATAGGATTAATTATCTCATGATTTTAGTCACATCATTTTCTCTATCTATAAAAGTAAAAAAATGTTAACATTTCATTAATATACATCTTCTATACTTTTCCAAATTAAGCAAAAGGTAGAAACATGCTTCAAGCACAGCACCTCAAAAAGGTTTATCATACGGGCGAAGTGGTTCAAGAAGTTATCAAGGATTTCTCTTTAGAGATTCATGAGGGTGAATTTATCTCTCTCGTTGGACCTAGCGGAAGTGGTAAAAGTACGGTGCTGAACATGCTAGGCTGTTTAGACACACCCACTCAAGGTACGATTACCATCAACAACACGGCAACAACGACGATGAATAGAACGCAAAGAGCGTATTTTAGGGGTGAAAATATTGGGTTTATTTTTCAAAGTTTCAATCTCATTCCTGTGTTAAGCGTGTATGAAAATGTTGAGTATCCTCTTATCATGGTACAAAACCTTGAGGAAAAGGAGCGCCAAAAGCGGGTGTTAACGCTTTTGGAAGAGGTAGGGATGTTAGAGCATAAAGATAAAACACCCGATAAAATCTCAGGCGGTCAAATGCAGCGTGTTGCCATTGCAAGGGCACTTGTAACCAACCCTAAGATTGTTTTTGCGGATGAGCCGACAGCTAACTTAGACAGTAAAACAGCCTATATGATTATAGAGCTGATGAAAAAAATCCAAAAAGAGCATCACACAACGTTCGTTTTTGCAACACATGATGAAAAAATTGTTGCTAATGTTGATAGACTCATTACTATTGTGGATGGGGAAATCGTAGAAGAAAAAAGGATGATGCGATGAATAATATCTTTAAAATATCCTACCGAAATCTTAAACGTAATGGCAGAAGAACCCTATTAACAACCTCACTCATCACTTTAGGCGTGGTTTTTGTACTTCTTTATACTGCGCTCTCTGGAAGTTTCAAAAACTATACCGTAGGACAAATCACAGATTCTGTGATGGGACATATTCAGATTCATAAAAAAGGGTATGTCGCTTCTGTGGATAACCTCCCATTAGATAAAAATCTCAACGCAAAGATGTTAGAGTTTATAGAATCAAAGTTGGAAATGAACCCGTATATTGCAAGCTACAGTTATCGCATCAAATTTGGTGCGATGTTTTCAAACTTTACTAGCACAACCAATATTAGGCTTAATGCGATTGACCCTGAGGATGAATTTGAAACCTTGCCTTTACTAAGAGATCGGGTTTTGGATATGAATGAAACGCTCAAAGCAGGGGAGATTATCGTTCCAGAACTTTTGATAAAAGGGATGGATGTTAAAATCGGCGATACCATTGTTTTGGTTGCCAATAATAAAAGTGGCTCAGTGAATGGCATCAATCTTAAAGTTGCTGGTATCTTAGGCCAAGTCATGGGACCTGGTGGACGTGATGGTTACATTCATATGGATGATGCTAAAAAAGTACTGCGTATGAATAACGAGGTAGAAGTGAGTGAAATCGTTCTTCGACTTAAAGATGTGGAACAACTCAGTGTTGCCGAAAAATCGTTGCAACCCATCTTAGAGAAGCTCAACAAAGAGGGAAAATCTGTTTTTGAAATCCATACGTGGCAACAACTCTCTCCATTTTATAACATCATCAAAATGATTGATTTGATGAACGTTTCTATCAAAATTATTTTGATCTCTATTGTGCTTATTTCCATTTTGAACGTTATGATTATGAGTGTTTATGAGCGTATACGAGAGATTGGAACGATTGCTGCCATTGGTACACCGCCTATGAGCATCGTTAAACTTTTTTTATGCGAAGGGCTGATGATGGGAGCGCTCGGAGCATTCCTTGGAAGCATTTTATCGCTAGGTATAGTGTTTATTCTCAATTTTGTCAAAATTACCTATAGCTTTGGGCAGCAAAGCGGTTTAGTACTTATTCCAAAACTGGCTTTGAGTGATGTTTTGAGTGTCAGTGCTATTGTTATCGTGATATCACTGATCGCTTCTATCTCACCTTCGATTAAAGCTTCAAGACTCGATCCTGTTGAAGCTTTACGCACGTACTAGGAGATTTGTATGAAAAAAACACTACTTTTTTTATTGACTACGATAGCTCTTTTTGGAGCTGAAAATATCTTGGAGCAGGTTGATAAAAAGCTAAGCCCTAGTTCTGCAGATAGTTATAAAAAACTGATTAACATAGAGCCTGATGGGAGTAAAAAAGAGTTTTTGCTCTATCAAATTAAAAAAGACAAAGATAAAATTGTTTCTTTATTTTTACAACCAGATAGTGAAAAAGGCAGAAGCACACTAAGACTTGATGAAAATATGTGGCTCTATTTACCTGAAGTAGGCAAACCCATTCGTATCACTTCAATGCAAAGTGTTGTAGGTGGTGTGTTTAATAACAGCGATATTATGCAGCTTGATTTTTCAGCGGAGTATGACATCAAAAGTGAAAAAGATGAAGGCGCCGTTCTTGTTTTAGATCTTAAAGCAAAAAATGAGACGGTAGCGTATGATAAACTGTTGATGGAAGTGGATAAAAAAACGGTTACCCCCACAAAAATCGCCTGTTATACGTCAACAGGGATGCTCATAAAAACACTTTACTATAAAGATATTAAGGACTTTGGTGGCGGCATCATCAGACCTGCTGTCATTGAGACAGATTCACCACTTTATAAAGGCTACAAATCGATTATGGTGTATGGAAAGATTACAGAGCGCAAAGTTTCTGATGAACTCTTTACCATTGAAAATATCGGTAAAGTCCATGAGTTTAGAAAATAGATGAAAGCATTACCTTTCATCCTCTGTGTAGCCATTTTAAGCCATGCGGGGGATTATGATTTTGACCTTGATGCCATCGAGGTCAAACCCTACACATTGAGCGGTTATCTCAAAGGAGAAAATAAACTTCAAGGCATCAATGAAGATTCTCCTTTGTTTCATACCAAAAACAAAGATAGCATGAAGACATATGCAAGTGAAGGCGATGTCAAGTTTGCCTATTTTCAAGACGCGTTCAAGTTAGATTCTGAGGTGATGGTCAATTATAATGACATAGATGGGGTGTACAGTGATAAATATACCATTGCTCAGCTATTTATGCAGTATAAATTCGATCAAAATAATTTGATTGAAGTGGGTAAAAAAGCGCCTAACTGGGGGAAAGGATATTTTGTCAATCCTATCGCTTTTTTTGATCGAAAAAAAGATCCGAATGACCCTGATGCTTCACGCGAGGGTTATGTTATGGCAAATTATCGTTATAACAAAAGTTATGATGGAAATATTCGCAATGTCTCTTTTGATCTTATTGTGATGAAAAGTAATGAGCATATGAACGATGAGTTTAGCCAAGAAGAACAAAATCATATGGGTATGAAAGCGTATTTTTTGGCCTATGATACGGATATTGATCTTATCTACTATCGCAGAAGCGAACAGAGCGATAAAATAGGGCTTGATTTTTCTAAAAATATTCAAACGAACATTGAAGTACATGGAGAGTTTGCCAAAACACTTGGTGAGGATGACTATGCCTATTTGGTAGGGTTTAAGTATCTTACAGCGTTTGATCTTACCATTACGACAGAGTATTTTTACCAAAAAAATCAAAGCAGTAAATTAGAACCTTTTTACGATCATCAGTATGTTATGAATAAGTTTTTGCAAAAAGAGCCCTTTAATTGGCTATATGGAGCTATTTACTATAAAAATATTTACAATCTTGGAGATAAATCAATGCAAAATTCATTAGGTGCGACGTACAGCTTTAAGAACAATATGCTTTTGGATATTTCTTACAACATCAACGATGGGCAACGAGGATCAGAATACGGCTCAAAGTTGGTTCAAGATACATTATGGACAAAGCTGTATTGGTATTTTTAAAAACAAGACATTTAATATATCAATATATCTTGATATAAAGATAATTTTATGCTACTATTTCACCATTGTATAGAAGGGTAAAATATGAAAAAAGTACTGATTTTATGTACGGGAAACAGTTGTCGAAGCATCATCGCGGAAGCACTGGTCAATGCAAAATTAGAAGGCATCACAGCTTATAGTGCTGGTGTACGTGCGAGTGGTAAAGTAAATGCTTATGCAAAAAAAGTCTTAGAAGAAGAGGGTATCTGGAAAGATTCGTATCATTCTAAAGCCTTGGATGAAGTCATCAATCTTGACTTTGATTTGGTGGTAACTGTGTGCGACCATGCTCATGAAACCTGTCCGATGTTCCCTCGTCCTACAAAAAAAATCCATGTTGGTTTCTCTGACCCTGATGGTAAAGATTATGGGGCGTTTATCCTGACCTATCAAGCGATTGAAGCCGAATTATTACCGATCATCAAAGAAAAACTCTTATGAATGTAGAGCAAGTGCTGATTGAAATGACTTCGCAGTTTGGGGTGTGGGCGATTGTTGCTTCGTTTGACATTGGTCTTTTGACATCACTCGCTCCATGTTCCATCATCACTTTGCCTCTGCTTGCTGGGAGTGCTTTGGGGCTTTCAGGCGATCTCACTCCAAAGCAGAAAAAAGTCTTTATTTACCAATACTCGCTTCTTTTTGTTTTAGGCTTGGTCATCAGTTTTTCACTGTTGATGCTTCTGGTTTCCAAGATGGGCATGATGCTCTCCCTTGCACCTTTTTGGGCGTATCTGCTCGCGGCACTTGCAACATTTACGGTGGTTGCCTATGCCCTTGGATTTATTTCTGTGTTAGACAAAGAGAAAGTTACACGTAAGTTTTTAAAGCTCAAACTCTTTGGAGCAATCATCATTGGGCTTATTTTTGGATTGGTGAGTACACCGTGTGCCTCTGCTCCTTTGGTTGCCATCATCACCATTGCAAGTCAGAGCGGTTGGGTTTATTCCTACGCCCTTGTTTTGGCATTTGCCATAGGACATGGGATGTTGCTGTTGGTGGCTGGAACATCGCTTGGATTTACACAAAGTGTCGTTTCCAGTAAAAAAATCAGTAGCCTTAGCCGCTTTATTAATGGCATTTTTATAGTGATCTTGGTGGGAATTGGCGTTTATTTTCTCTACCAAACGTACCTTGTATTTTAGGAAAAAAGATGAAAAAAATAATTGTTTTAGCTCTGTTAACCTTCGTTTTGGTGGGCTGTGGTGAACCAAAAGTAGAATCCAAAACGCCTGCGGCATCTTCTTTAAAACAGACGCACGAGAGCTCTTTGATGTTAGAGGCAACTCCTTATGCACAGATTGTCCCACAGATAGGTACAAAACCGATGCTATTAGAGTTTGGTTCGACCAGTTGTGCTTCGTGTGTTGAGATGGGAAAACTCCTCTATCGTGTCAAGCAAGAATATCCACAAAGTGCAATCTATTTTATTGAAGTTCGCAATGAACAACAAGCGATTCGTGATTATAAGATACAGATGATTCCGACACAAGTTTACCTCGATACACAAGGTATAGAGAGCGATAGACACATCGGCGCAACTAACTATGAGCAACTGATTTCAAAATTAAAAGAACAAAAGATCATTTTATAAAGGAAAAAGATGTTTGATTTATGGGAAAAAATGGTTGATTTTCTTGTATATGGAGTTTTTGGGCTCGATGCAACAACGCAAAAAGCACAGGCATTGCACTTTTTTATTTTTGATACGGTAAAAATTTACATTCTTTTAATCAGCATCATTTTTCTGATCTCTTTTTTACGTACCTACTTCAATACCGAAAAAATCAGAGCCTATTTACAGCGAAGAAGTACGTTTATGGGAAACATCCTAGCCGCACTTTTTGGCATCATAACGCCCTTTTGTTCCTGCTCAGCCATACCCCTATTTTTGGGCTTTATGCAAGCGCGTATTCCTATGGGGATTACCTTTAGTTTTCTCATTTCAAGTCCTATGAACAATGAAGTCGCAATCGCACTTTTGTTTGGACTGTTTGGCTGGAAAATCACAGCACTTTATATTGGTTTTGGATTATTGGTTGCAATTTTGGGTGGATATGTGATTGGAAAATTAAAGCTAGAGCGTTATGTACTGATTCCTGTTAAACCCATGGAAGGCGAGCTAGAAGAGGTGCAGATAAGCCTTTCATTCACGAAGCGTCTTGCAGAAGCGTGGCAAAATACCGCTGAAATTTTTAGCAAAATTTATCTGTATGTGTTACTAGGCGTTGGGGTTGGGGCGTGGATACATGGGTATATTCCTACCGAAATGATAGTGGCTTATACGGGAGAGAATAGATGGTACAGCGTGCCTTTGGCTGTTATCATGGGTGTGCCGATGTATGCGAGTGCTGCTAGTGTTATGCCTCTCATTGAGGTTTTAACTTCCAAAGGAATGTTGCTTGGAACAGCGCTTAGTTTGATGATGGCAATAACAGCACTGAGTTTGCCTGAGGCACTCATCTTAAAGCGTATTTTACACATCAAACTCATTGCAATCTTTTTTGGCATCGTGGCTTTAGGAATTATGGGTGTTGGGTATCTGTTTAATGCACTTTTATAGGAGAAGATCGTGAAAAAAGTAATTTTAATGGCGTTGGCACTGACAACGTTGATGAGTGCAGCGGAGCTTAAAAAAGTGAGTTTTGATGAGTACCTTTCAAAATTTGATTATAAAGAACGCGAAAATATGAAAATCAAAACACCCGATATGTTAGCCCTTGTTGAAGAGGGAAAAGCTATTTTAGTGGATGTTCGCTTTGCGGAAGAATTTGAGGTATGGCATATGAATTTTGCTAAAAATATTCCTTTAAATGAACTCCCAAAACGTCTTCATGAATTACCAAAAGATAAACTCATCATTACAGCATGTCCGCACAATGATCGATCAAACCTTGCTAGGCTTTTTCTGGTGCAAAATGGTTATAACGCAAAATACCTCAATGATGGGCTTTTAAAAACAGCAGATTTTTTACGCGGTGAAAATGCCAAAGAGTTTTTAGAAGCGTACAAAACAGATAAGGAGAAAAAATGAAAATTGAAGTCTTAGGAACAGGATGTACTAAGTGTCATACATTGATGGCAAATGTTAAAGAAGCTGTCGCAAAAAAAGGTATTTTTGCCCAAATAGACAAAGTCGAAGATATTATGAAAATTATGGAGTATGGTGTGACATCAACGCCAGCATTGGTACTGGATGGTAAAGTCGTAAGTAGTGGTAAGCTTTTAAGTGCTGATGAAATAGTCACATTGTTGTCATAGCGTGCTTATTTTGTGTTATAATCGCCGCTAATAAGGAGAAGCGATGCGATTAAAAACCAAAGTTGTACTCATTATAGCGAGCTTGCTTTTGGGTGTTTCCATTACAGGTTCCATCATCAATTACCACAAAAATGTGCGCGATACGCAAGCGCAACTGCAAAATACCTCTTTGCCACTTTCGGTGGATAATATTTATACTGAGATTCAACAGCGTATGATTGAGCCGCTTCTCGTCTCATCGTTGATGTCCAACGATACATTTCTGCGTGATTGGATTATGGAAGGTGAGACTGATTTAAATGGTATTGTGCGTTATCTGACTGAAATCCAGCAAAAATATGATGTCTTTACAACGTTTCTAGTCTCAGATGTCACAAAAAACTATTATCATCCACGCGGACTCATCGATGTTATCAATAAAGAGAATAGCGCTGATGCATGGTACTTTCGCTTTAAAGAACAAAGTGAGCCGTATGAAATCAACCTCGATCACAATGCCAATTTAGGCGATTTTTTAGTGATGTTCATTAATTACAAAGTGATGAACTATAAAAAAGAGATGATCGGTGTAACGGGTGTGGGTGTAAGACTTTTAAACATCGAACAGATGCTAAACTCCTTTAAGACACGTTACAAATACGATGTCTATTTCGTGGATCAAAAAGGGGAGTTGACACTCTTCTCAAAAGCGCTCAATAAACGTGGAAATATTGCTAATATTGAGGGTTTAAGACAAATAGAAGAGAGTATTTTTGAGGGAAAACAGACGCAATTTGAATATAAAGACAAAGACGGTGAATACCTACTCAATACCAAGTACATTGAAAAACTCAAACTGCATCTTTTTGTTGAGATCAATAAAAAAGAGTATCTCGATGAGCTTAAGAAGACGTTTTATGGCAACTTGTTAGCATCAATTTTAGTGACAGTTTTGGTGACATTTATTATTCTTTACACGATCAATATTTATCAAAAACAGCTTGTTCAACTGGCAAGTGAAGACGCTCTCACGGGGCTTGCAAATCGTAGAAAATTCAACGAACATTTTGAAAAACTCTATAAACTTTACAAAAAAGGCGTCAACAGACTTACCCTTCTACTTATTGATATTGATGATTTCAAAGAGGTCAATGATACGTTTGGTCATCTTATTGGTGATGAAGCACTCATTCGCGTTGCTGACATCTTACGAGTGGAACTAAGGGCTTCTGATATGATAGCTCGATGGGGCGGTGAAGAGTTTGCACTCTTACTTGTAGATGTCTCTCCTGAGAAAGCGATGGAGATCGCGCAAAAACTGTGTCAGGCTATTAAAGAAGATAAAGTGTTGACGCAGTTGTTGCAAAAACCTCTGACAGTGAGTATCGGCTTAGGGGAACTCAGTAGCTTAGAGAGTCAAGATGGTTTAGTGTACAAAGTCGATAATGCGCTCTATGAAGCGAAAAAAGCAGGAAAAGATCAAGTCGTTGTTGCATAAGGAATAAAGATGAATGAAACAATAGAACAAAAAGCACTAGAGTATTTTTCAAGTGGATATGTCTGCAGCGAAGCAGTTTTAAAAGCTGTCGCTGAAAAGCATGGGATTGATTCGCCGCTTATTCCTGCGATAGCTTCAGGATTTGGGAGTGGGATGGCTAGAACAGAACATGGCTTATGCGGTGCATTAAGTGGTGGCATTATGGCGCTTTCTTTACTTCAAGGACGCAAAAATGCAAATGAGTCAAAGGATGTGCTCTATCACAATGTACAGACGTTTCAAGAGCACTTTGAAAAGGCATTTGGGGCGTGTGAATGCGCTTCTTTGTTGGGATTTCCTCTCAATTCGCCTGATGCGGGCGTGAAGTTTAAAGAGGGAAATTGTAAAGCATGTAAATGCGATCTTTACGTTGCCTTTGCTGCAAAAGAGGTCGAACTTCTTTTAGGAAACTAAAGGAAGCATGACTTCGATTTCAAGTCCTTTTGGCTTTCTATTCTTGACATGAATTATTCCATCATGAACATCAACAATTTGCTGAACGATGGAGAGTCCAAGTCCAAACCCTTTGATCTGTTTTGAGCGTGAGTCATCCGCACGGTAAAAGCGCTCAAAGATAAGACTCAGTTTTTCTTCATCAATTCCATTACCTTCATCCTCGATGTGAAAACATGCCATACGATTGGAAGATGTAAGTGAAAGAGAGACAGTGGTATGGTTTGGACTGTATTTAATCGCATTTTCGATGAGATTGGAAAAGACGGTTTTGAGCAAAATTTCATCACCGTTTACCACAAGGGATTCTAAGGTTCCAATTTCAAATATAATATTTTTTTGCGATCCAATGATGATAAGATCTTCAATCGCTTTAAGCAGCACATCATCTAAATTTTGTGGAGTAAATTTGGTTCTCAAAGACTCTTTTTCAAGATAAGTGAGCATCAAGAGGTTTTTAACAATGCTTTGCAAGGTATCGACTTCTTCAAGCGTAGAGCGTAAAATCGTTTGGTACTCCTCTTGGCTTCTAGGCTCTTTAAGAGCAACTTCGATTTCCCCTTTCATTGCCGTGAGTGGTGTTTTGAGTTCGTGTGAAACATCTGAAGAAAAACGTTTGATTTGTTTGAGGGATTTGACCATCTTCAGATGGGTTTCATCGCTAAAAATCTGTAAGGCTTTGATAGAACAGATAGTAATAACCAAGGCGCAGAGTGCCCTAAAAAACTGCACAGGAATACCAAAAGTTTCTAAAAACCATGTGGTATTGATGATGTTTCCTGGAAAATATTGTGTAGGTGAAACAGCAATACCCGCTAAAAGAGCATAACAAATAAATGCAACGCCAGGTACTTTAAAATAAATTTTGAGGCGTTCGACATACTCGCTTTTTTTGAGCGATTCTCCGTAATAATAGAGCCCAATACCTAAAAACAAAGAGCCAAAAAAGCCATAGGTGTAGCGAATAGCCGCAATAGCACCATCTAAGGAAGGCTGGATAATAATCAATCCTAAAAGGCTAGAGAGACTGATAATGTAAATGACAGGTGCTGCATAGAGCGTGTGAAGAAAATGAAGCTTCGATGTGTTGTCTTTAAAACTTTCTCTGACGATAAAACGTGAGAATTCAAATAAAAAAAGATAGGACAAAAGCAACAAAATAAACTTTACAGGACTTAAGAGAGATTCATGTTTTGGATAGAGGTACATGTAAAGAAAAACCCACTCGACAAAAGCGTGCAGAAGCGCAAATACACCCAGTAACCAAATTTTGCGAGCGAAGAAAATGGTACTCTCTTTCGTTTGTACAAAGAGAACCAAAACACCTAAGATAAAAAAAGAGAGTCCGTAAACAAAGAGGATAATTTGCATTTTAAAGAGATTCTATTTTATAACCAGAACCACGAATGGTTTTGATAAGAGGTTTTTCACCTTCTATGTCAATTTTATGGCGTAGATGGTGAATAAAAACGTTAATAATATTGCTTGATGTGGTTTCGTTTATCCCCCAGATTTTCTCTTGAAGTTGTGTATGTGTGATGATTGTATTTTGATTGAGAAGAAGATAGACCAAAATATCAAATTCTTTAGAGGTAAGCGTGATAGGGTTTTTGGAGCGTGTTACCACCCTTTTAGAGACATTGACTTCGAGTGTATCGAGGGTTAAACATTCATTGAAGTTATACGATGAACGACGAAGCAAGGAGCGTATGCGTGCTACGAGTTCTGCAAAAACAAAAGGCTTTACCAAATAATCATCCGCCCCACATCCTAGCCCTAAAATACGCTCTTCCACACTGGTTTTTGCGGTGAGCATTAAAATCGGGGTCAGGTTTTTTTTCTCGCGTAATTTTTCGCAGATTTTTAAACCATCGAGTTTTGGCAGCATCCAATCAATAATAAGAAGGTCATACGTGTACTGCTCAGCCAGATAGAGTCCTTCTTCTCCATCACTAGCTGCATCAACGATAAACCCCTCTTCTTGGAGCCCTTTTTGAACAAAAGAAATAATTTTTGGATCGTCTTCAATGATTAAAAGTTTCATGCTTTCATCGTAGCCAAAGAAAGATTAAAAAAAATTAATCTAGCGTTAATATTGACGAAATAAAACAATGCGATACTTCTTTTCACATTTACAAAAGGAGTTCTACATGAAGAAATTATCTTCTATGGTTTTGGCAAGTGCTATCTTGGGAGGAACAACTCTGTTTGGGGCAGGTATTGCGACATTGGAGAGTGTGAAAGGCACACCTGCAAGTCTTGATGCGAGTGATGCTGCTTGGGCAAAAGCAAAAGAGATCAGTGTTCCACTTACAGAAACGCCTTATAAGCCTGATGGTTACAAGGGAATGCTTAAATCAACCGCAGTGATTAAATCACTTTATGATGATAAAAATATCTACATCAAACTCCAGTATGATGACCCAACGTACAGTATAGACAGACAACCGTGGGTCAAACAAGAAGATGGCTCATGGAAACAGCTTAAAGTGTTAGATCAAGCAGGTCAAGACAATACGTACTATGAGGACAAAGCGGCACTTTTTTGGAATATCAACACCAAAGGCTTTGAGAAAAAAGGGTGTGCTATCGCGTGTCACATTACTAAAGATGGCAAAAATAATGGTTTCGATGATACCTCTGCGGGTCGAAAGTACACCAACAATCCAGGTGAAACCATCGATATGTGGCACTGGAAAGGGGTAAGAACGGGCTTGTCATTTAATCAAACGCATGACCAGTATGTGGACAGTACCAATGATCCAAAACTCAATAAAGAGTGGGGAAGAAAAGGTGATGCGCAAGAGAGTGGCGGCTATAAAAACAACATCAATGAGGCAAAAACAGGTCCTGCTTTTATGAATAAAGATCCAAAAGATAATGCCATTGGTTCGATCAAAGACGAGAACAAAGTTCCGTTTGTAGATACCTTTAAACCTGGTGATAAAATTCCTGGACCAATCGTTACTAAACATACAGGTTCTGCAGGTGACATTGAAACCAGTGCGGTTTGGAAAGATGGCAAATGGACCCTTGTGATGAAAAGAGCCCTTATGACAACTGCTCCAAAAGATGCCGAGCAAGATGTACAGTTTAATGATCTTAAAAAGCCGTATTTCTTTGGCGTAGCGGCATTTGACAACTCTCAAATCAACCATGTTTACCATGATGGAGCGATTGAGTTAAAATTTAAGTAAAAGGAGAGCGTGTGTCGATTCAACAACTCAACACACCGGCAAAAACAGCGATTTCGCTGTTTTTGCTCTTTGTGATAACCGCAACGATTTCCTCGGTCATACTGTTAGGGCTTGAGCTCTCTGGCGAAAAAGCAGGACTTAATATTCCTACCATTTCACAGATTCAAAACAAATATACGATGCCTTCCATCGTCTCTGCGATGAAAGGGAGCATGTATAAAGAGGTAACAGATGATTCAGACATTGACACCGTGCATAACTGGATCAAAGAGGGGGCTAAAAAAGAGGGGAAACTCTATGATGATGCATGGAAAATCATTCAAAATGATTGTGCGAATTGTCATAGTAAAACCTCTAAAATGAGTCGAGCCATTCCTTCAATGCCATTTGATACGTATGAGCAAGTGATGAGCCATACAGAAGCGGGGTATTCATGGTCAAAGATGTCTAAACAAGCACATATTCATATGTTTGGGATTTCGACCTTTTTGATTTTGGTGACATTGATGTTCGCCTATACAACTTATAAAGAGAGTATAAGAACACTTATCATCGCTGCTTCGTTTGGCGGTGCATTTTTAGATATCTTTTCATGGTGGTTTTCAAAGTTTGTACCACAGCTTGTGTATCTCATCTTTGCAATGGGAGGAGTGATGGTTTCATCGATTCTCTTGATGAGTGTGCTTGTTTTGGCTAATATTTGGAAAAAGGAGGGGTAACCCTTCTTTTCCTCTAAAGGGTTTTGATGGAGATATTACTTATTTCAAGTGTCGCCTTGGTGGCTTCACTACTTACTTTTTTCTCCGGTTTTGGTTTAGGCACATTGCTTATGCCCATTATTGCGCTCTTTTTTCCGCTTCCTATCGCTATTGCGATAACGGCGATTGTTCACTTTTCCAATAACCTTCTTAAATTTGTACTTCTTGCTCGCTATAGCAATTTTCCTATCTTACTTCGTTTTGGCATTCCTGCGGTTATCTTTGCCTTTTTAGGAGCATGGTGTTTAGAATCTTTAAGTGAGTGGAAATGGGAATTTGTTTACACCTTTTTTGACATTACCGGACACGTGACACCACTTAAAGTGATTATCGGCTTGGTGATAGCTCTCTTTTTAGTCTTGGAGTCAAACTCAACACTGCATGTTCCAAGTGCTTTCAAAAAGCTTTGGCTTGGAGGAATGCTCAGTGGGTTTTTTGGAGGACTTAGTGGTCATCAAGGTGCTTTTCGTAGTCTTTTTTTAACCCAAAATGCTCTCTCCAAAGAGGTTTTTTTAGCCACTGGTGTGAGCATTGCCGTTGTTGTGGATCTTTCTCGTTTGAGTTTGTATGCAAGCCATTGGCAAAGTGCACTTGCTCAGTGGCAGATGATCGTGGTGGCGATAGTCAGTGCTTTTATAGGAACATTGATTGGAAAGTACTTTCTTAAAAAAGTGAGTATCGAGTTTATTCGCTTTGTGGTAGCGTGGATGTTGGGGAGTGTGGCTTTTTTACTGATTTTAGGGGTTTTGTAGCTTTGTTTATAAAGCTACAAAACTACTTTTTTACGCTTCGATCCAACCGCCGCCTAAAACTAAATCGTCTTGGTAAACCACAAGCGCTTGACCGCTTGCAAGACCGTAAACGCCTGTTTCTAATTCTGCGATGATTTTACCCTCTTCAATTTTTACATGTGCTTTTGCTTGTGGGCTTCTGTAGCGCACTTTCACACCATAAATTCCCTCTTTAAAATCAGCAGGCAAAGAGAAGTTACTGGCTACGACACGTTTTTGAAGAAGTTCCTCTTTAGTACCTGCAACAACGGTGTTGGTTTTAGCATCGATACCTACAACAAAATGCGGGTCATGTGCGCCATTGATGGTAAGACCTTTTCGTTTACCGATAGTGTAGTGCATGTAGCCTTTGTGTTCTCCAATGACCTTGCCACTGGTATCTTTGACAACACCTTTTTGATCGACATTGAGATGTTTTTTTAAAACCTCAATGTAGGTATCTGTCACAAAGCAGATCTCTTGAGACTCCTTGTATGTTTCAAGCGTTCCAAGCCAAGGCAGTTTTTCAAGAGCGATAGGCTTGATGTCCTCTTTTTTCATCCCACCGAGTGGAAAAAGAATCTTTTCAATGACCTCTTTTTTGAGTCCAAAAAGGAAGTAGCTTTGGTCTTTACTCATGTCATACGCTTCTTGGATATGATCGTCTTTTACTCTGGCATAATGCCCTGTTGCGATTTTTTCACAGCCAAGTTCCATTGCCTTTTCAAACGCAAAACCAAATTTCATTCTTGGGTTACAAAAGGCACACGGGTTGGGCGTTAACCCTTGTTCATACGATCTGACAAAGTAGTCATAGACATGCTCTTTAAAAAGAGCCTTAGCATCGATGATGTGTGTTTCAATGCCCAGATGGTGGCTCACTTTTTCAATATTGGCGATGTTAATTTTGTGTTTATTCTCATCTTCATGAAGTTTAAGATAAATTCCCACAACCTCATGACCTTCTTGTTTTAACAGATAAGCAGAATAACTTGAATCAATTCCTCCGCTCATTAGTAGTGCAATTTTCATATAGTATATAACCTCTTTTATTTCGACGTCTAAAGAGTAAAAGTCTTTACGTTTCGAGTTAGCCCAAAATAGGGCACCGTTATTATTTTATACGCCTAAAAAGCGAAGCTCTCTAGGCTACGTTAGCCACTGTGGAACGGAAGCTTGCCTCTTATGAGGCAGAAATTTCAAGTGCTTTATCGATGTCAGCGATCAAGTCTTCCAAATCCTCGATACCTACAGAAAGGCGAATCATTCCCTCATTGAGTTCATACGAAGCTTTTTGCTCATCGCTGTACTCAGCATAAATCGTATGATACGGAGCAATGGCAAGCGATTTATTGTCTTGAATGTTTGTTCCGCGCTTGATGATAGAAAGATTATTTAAAAATGTGTAGGCTTTCTCTTTATTTGCAAGGCTAAACGTTACGATCGCCCCACCACCGCTAAACTGTTTTGAAGCATTGGCGTAAGCGCGAGAACCCTCTAAAAGTGGGTAGTCAACACTTATGACCTCGCTTCTTTCTTGGAGATGTTTTGCAACGGCAAGAGCATTGGAACAACTTCTTTGAACTCTTAAATCCAATGTTTCAAGGCCAAGACTTAACAGGTATGCACTTTGAGCTGTCAGTGTGGCTCCAAGGTTTCTAAAAGTCTCTTTACGAAGGCGCGCCATAAAGGCAAAAGGACCAAATTTTTTGAAAAATGGTTCCAAATTTGCATGATTTTTCCAATTAAACGTACCATTGTCAACAATAAGTCCACCTAAAACATGACCACCACCACTGAGGTATTTTGTCGCAGAGATAATCTCCACATCAACACCATTTTTGCGTGCATCGAAGATATTCCATGGTGTCATTGTCGTATCGACGATCAATGGAATGTTATATTCTTTAAGCACGCTCTTGATGGCTAAGAAATCAGGCACGATGAGTTGTGGATTGCTCACACTTTCGCAAAAAAGAAGACGTGTTCTAGCATCGATATTTTTCTTAATAGCCTCAAGATCATTCACATCAACATAGCGTACTTCCACATCAAAATCACTGAACAGTGTTTGGAACAAAGAGAGTGTATTGCCAAAAAGGAAACTCGTCGTGATGATGTTGTCACCACTCTTTACCAGAGCAAAAAGAGCATTTGAAATGGCTGCCATACCTGTTGCCGTAGCGATAACTCCAAAAGCACCGCTGATAGTTTTAACTTTGAGTTCAAACTCCTCAATGGAAGGGTTTGAAGAGCGTGTGTAAACATGTCCCATCTTTTGACCTTTAAAAACAGCCTCCAAATCTTCTGCTTTTTCAAATTCAAAGGCTGAACTTTGGTAGATGGGAAAGCGCATTGCGCCATAAGTATCTTTATTGGTTGGTTTGGCATGCAATGCTTTGGTGGTAAATCCCATAAAATCCTCTTTATATATAAATAATTTTGCCGCTATTTTCTGCGGGTACTATGTTCTCTTTTGCGACACACTCACCAATGATGAGCACGGCAGGAGTAGCACATAAAGTACTCATTTTATCTAATTTTCCCACAGTTCCCACTATGGTCACCTGATCAGGCAGGTCAATTTTCGAGACAAATGCGGCAGGAAGGTTTTCATCAATGCCTTCTTTTGCGATGGCATCTTCAATTTTTTTCGCAAAACTGTGCGCCATTAACACGATAACTGTGTGCAAGGGTTGACGAATGAGCGGTATCCACTCATCATTAAAGAGCGTTTCTCTTAGGTGTGCAGAAACAATGCTGACCCCTTTGGAAATGTCGCGAATCGTAGGAACGATACCTGAAACCGTACACGATCTTAGAGCTGAGGTAATGCCATTGATCACTTCAAAAGCGATGCCATGTTGCTCCAAGATCTGCTTCTCTTCACCCAAACGCCCAAACAGAAGTGGGTCACCACCTTTGAGACGTCCAACCACCAAGCCTTGTTTGGCGTATTCGAGTAAGAGAGCGTTGATTTCATCTTGTGTTTTAGAGTGAAAACCCTTCTTTTTGCTCACATCGACAACTTTACACGAAGCAGGGATGAGAGCTCGAATCTCTTCTGAAACCAGAGCATCGACTAGAGCAACATCTAAAAGCTCAAAAGCGTTTAGTGCATCTAAGGTGAGATTGCCCACGTAGCCCGTTCCACAACCGATGAGGAACACTTTTCCCACACCCTCTTTAGCGATGGTTTTTAAGTTTTCAAGATCACGATCAGGCTTTTTACGTTCATTTTTCAGGCGTTCTATCAAAGAGGTGAGTTCACGGGGTAAAAGACGTTCTATCTTATCACGAATGACTTGTGCGAGTGTTGGAGAACTACCTCCACTACTCACTGCTACTTGGATGTCGCCACGGCGCGTAAGGGCACTAAAGTAAAAATCACAGAGCTCTGGAACATCGACGACATTGAGCCAGAAATGAAGATGAGGTTTAAGGGCTACAAGACGGTTGGTCACATGCTCATTACCCGTCGCATCGATAATCACCTCAAAGCCCTCTGCATCAGCATCTTCAAAAGGCTTGAGGCGTAGTTTTTTGGTTTCAAAATAGGCATCAAGTCTTGATTCTGCAACAATTTCATACGCAAAATCAAGACTATCAAGCACTCGAGCTTTTTGCGCTGCGACTTTGCCAGCTCCGATCAAAAGCGTGCGTTTTGGCGTGAGTGCAATGCCTAGGGTACTCATTTTTTCACGATCCTTACACGCCAACCATTGCCTTCTTTTGTAGTTGCTTCAACGGTGTGACCTTCGCTTGCCACCGATTTTGGTACGTTATCAATCGGTGCGCCATCATCGAGTAAAATCTCCAAGACTTCGCCACTTCCGATTTTAGAGAGTTCCATCTTTGTTTTTACAAAGTTCATTGGGCATGCTACACCGCTAAGGTCTTTAAAGTGTGCCGAAGCTACTGGTTTTGCTTCTGTTGCTGCTGCCGCGGCTAGCTCTTTCTCTTTCGCAAATTTTAGCGTATGATCCATCGTTTCATAGAGTTTAATGACTTCTTCCGCGAGCTCAATCGATTTCTCATCCGCATCACCCTCTAACATTGTGCCAAAGTAGGCATTCAGAAGTGTTGTCTCGATAAAGTGTTGTTTAAATGCCTTAAGTACAGCTTCTTTATCGCGTGCGTCTTCACCGCGAGTCACTAAAAGCATACGAGCCGCTAAAAGACGAATGAGTTCATAATTTTTCTCTTCTTTTTCCAATGCCTCTTTGAGGGCTTTTTTATCAGCTTCGATAAGGTCGTACATACCAGCACTACATTCGCCCGTACCGCGACCTTTTAAAGAGAAGAGTTCCACTGCATCGTAGTCAAAGTATGGGTTTTTATCATCTTTGAACGATGGGATATCCACATATTTTTTGCTGATTTCAGTGATAACTGCAAGCCCACCATCATCAATCCAATCGGCAAAGCTCTTATACGCTTTGACGTGTTTTAGCCAAGTATCGAGCACTTCTTCTACAAAGGCTGGAACATGAAACGCTGCGACATCACCTGCTTTTTGTGCATAAACACTGCCATCACCTGAAGTGCGTGAGCCTGCAACGACGTTGTAGGCTGGGTAAGAGTAGCCTTCATTACGTTGGACTTTTCCAAAGAAACCAAGATCACCGATGAGGTGTTTACCACAACTGTTTGGACATCCTGAGAGATGGATTTTAAAGCCTTGAAGGGCGTCATAGTCACGCTCATCAATCAGTTTATTGAGACGTTTTTGAATCGCATCGACTGCACCACGAGGGCGAGCGATACCCAACTGACATGTTGCCGCACCTGTACACGCGACCATATCACCAAAGAGGGTTGGTTTTGCCACATCTTTAGAGAAGGCTTGCAAGATGTCATGCAAACTTGCCATTTGTGGACCTGTGAGGTTACGGATGTAGAGGTTTTGGTCACCCGTAAAACGCATAACATCTTCTCCATATGGCAGAAGCGCATTGGCAAGAGCACGTGCGTTTTCAAAGTGAATGTCGCCTAAATGCACAGGTACTTTACAGCCATAAAAACCTGTTTGTTTTTGGGCATAAACGTAGCGATTCCACCATTTTTTAATGTTTTCAGGAACGTTAAATGGCTCATGCGTTGTATCGCCTACTGTTCTTTCGATCTCAGTGATAGGGAGTTGCCAATCGCCTTTAGCTTTTACTGCTTCTAATTCAACTTCAAGAAGTTTGTTAAACTCTTCCAACCCTAAATCTTCAAACAAGAAGCGAAGACGCGCGGCGTGTTTGTTTTTACGGTTGCCGTATTTGTCAAACACTTGTTTAATGGCTTGAGAGTAAAGGAACACTTCCGTATCAGGCACGAAATCACGAAGCTTCGTTCCCAAACGAGATTTTGCACCCATGCCACCCGCGGTAAAGAGTTTAAAGCCTTTGACACCATCTTGAATCTTCGCGATAAATCCAACGTCATGGATGGTCGCGTAACCACGGTCTGCTTCTGAGCCACTAAAGGTAATTTTGAATTTTCGTGGAAGCGCAAAAGAGTCTTTTTGTTCTAGCATTTTAGAAGTGAGTGCAAGTGCGTAAGGTGATACATCAAACACTTCATCTTGAGCAGTACCAGCCAGTGGGTCTGCCATGATGTTACGCACGGTATTTCCTCCACCACCACGACCGCTAAGGTCAATGCTGTGCAAGGTTTCGATAATAGCAATAATGTCTTCAATCTTCACGTAGTGGAGTTGTGCACCACCACGAGTCGTGATGTGAATGGCTTCATGCGCATACTTTTGTGCTAAATCAGCCAATGTTAAAAGCTGTTTTGGGGTAACGATACCACCTGCAAGTTTGATGCGCACCATAAAGGTATTGGCTTCACGTTGCTCATAGACACCAAAAGGAACACGCATTGTTTTAAAGGTAAGTTCATCTAGTTTACCTGCTAAAAAATCGGCATGGTTTTTTTTGAACGTTTCTAGGTCATCATAGACCATTTGGGGAATTTCATATCTGCTCATCGTAACTCCTTGTTGTTACAGGTAAACATTGAAACTATGAAGGCGCGTAGAAAAAATTCGAGTAAAACACTTTGAGCCGATGGGACGAAAAGCGTAAGCGTTTCGGGGAACCCACCGTGCCTCAACCGTGTTGCACGAGGATTTATTTCGGAAGCTGACTTCATGAATCAATCTAAAATTATTTCAATTTCTTCTTTTTCAACCGTTTTGTTTTTAATAATAAATGACTTCATATCAGGCTCTGCACCCGCAAGTGAGATAATCACATAGCTCACATTAGGATCATACGCCAAACGAATATCTTCTTCACTTGGACGTGCAGGGGTTTCAGGGTGTGAATGGTACACCCCAATCAAGCGAAGCCCCTCTTTTTGTGTCTTTTTAAACACATCAAACTGCTCTTGTGGGTCAAAGCTAAAGTGTTCGTTGCTCTCATCCGTATTTTTCATAGGGATGGCGTACTTCACTTCGCCATTAAGCCCAGCAAGATAACCACACGCTTCAATGGGTTTATCTTTTAGTGCGTGGAGAACTATCTCATTGTACGCACTGTTAGGGATTTTTATCATAATTTTGCCTCACATACAACGGCTTCGTAGTCTCTGATCTCTTTGATACCCTCTCCACCACACACACGGCATTTAGGGTTCTTTTTGAAATTAACATTTCTAAAGTTCATCGTTTTTGCATCAAAAGTTAAGAGTCTATTATACAGTGGTTCACCCACACCAACGATGTATTTTAACGCTTCTGCGGCTTGAATGGTTCCAAGCATACCCGCAACCGCTCCTAAAATGCCCGCACTTGAGCATGTAGGAATGGCATTGGCTGGAGGAGGGCTGTCAAATACACATGCATAACATGCACTTTGACCAGGTTTAATGGTCATCGTTTGTCCACCAAAACGCAAAATACCACCGTGTGAATAAGGCACATTGGCTAACACACACGCATCATTAATCAAAAATTTTGATGAAAAATTGTCGGTTCCATCAATTACAAAATCATACCCTTTAACGATATCTAAAATGTTAGACGCATCTAAAAATTTTTGATACACCGTTACTTTAACATTGGGGTTAATCGCTTCCATTTTTGCTTTTGCCGAGAGTACTTTAGGCACACTTACATCAGCGGTTGTGTGAATGACTTGGCGTTGAAGATTGCTCAAATCAACCACGTCACCATCCACGATGCCAATTTCACCTACACCTGCAGCGGCTAAATAAAGTGCTACAGGAGAACCAAGCCCGCCCGCACCAATCACCAAAACTTTAGAATTTGCAATTTTTTCTTGCCCTTCGATACCAACATCTTGAAGGATAATGTGGCGTGAATAACGCTCTAATTCTTCGTCCGTAAAATCTCTCATGCGCCACCTCCCATGAAGTATAAAAAGTTGATTTCATCGCCATCTCTAAGCACAACACTTTTGTGTTCATCTTGTCTGATAAACTCATCATTAAGTTGAACAGAGACCATGTCAGGTTGCTCAACATTTTCGATAATGAGTAACTCTGGAAGTGTTACTCCGTCTTTAATCTCTTTTACATCACCGTTAATCGTTAATTTCATTGTGTATCCTCTTTTAATTATTTTATCACGCCAAAAAAGCAAAGCTTCTTTGGCTACGCTAGCCGCTGTGGCACTAAAGCTAACCGACTGAGTCGGTAGAAAACTGATGTGGAAAATATTTACGAAGAAGTTCAAATAATTCTTCTTCAAAATTGGCATTTTCACCCACTTTTTCCACCAAAGTGTTTGCAATAGTGCTGGTCTTTGTGCGACGATTGCTGTATTGCTCTAGTACTTCTGTAATGATACCACCACCTGCGATATCAAACTCATCGACGATGACAAAACGTCCTAGCTTTTGGTTTTCAGCAAAGAGTTCCATTGCTAAAAGGTCATGCACTCTAAAAATGACGCACGCTGCTTCATGGCGTCCCACGCTTGGCTCATCGGCACGATCTAGCGTATCGCCATCGATAACGCGCTTAATCTCTTCTAGATAGATGGTGCTTTGCGCCGAACCTATCTTGATTTTGTATGGTTTATCGAGTTCTAGTGGTTTTGAGCCTAACCAAAAGAGGTTGGCTTCAAAACGATTGCTCATTTTTGGCGCACTCTGATCGGCACGGGCAACTACTTCACCGTTACGTACATAAATTTGCGTTTGAAGCGTAAAACCAACGGCTTCACTCTCTTTAACACGTGTTTTCACAGAGGTATTAAAACTCTCGATACTCGCTACACGTGAACGCTTAAGTGAAGGGTAAAAGATCACTTCATCGCCAACGTTTAGCTCGCCACTGGTGACCGTACCCGCATAGATACGACGATCATCATTGTCACGGGTAAATTTGTACACGTCTTGTAATGGCATTCTAAAGTCATCGTTCTCTTTTTCTTCCACGCTTTTAAAACTGTCTAAAATTTCTAAAACGGTTGGTCCTTTATACCAAGGCGTTGAGCCAGAGTGTTCGATAAGGTTTACACCTTCACGTGCGCTGATCGGTATAAAGATGTCGCTTTTAATGCCAAGTGTTGCTAGGTATTCGCTGTACTCTATTTTAAGCTTGTTAAAGGCGATTTCACTAAAGTTCACCAAGTCCATTTTATTGACCACTATCGCTACTTGTTTGATGCCTAAAAGTGAAAGCAACATACCATGACGCTTAGAGTTCTCCGCTACACCTTCTTTGGCATCGATAAGCAAAAGTGCTGCCTCTGCACGAGACGCTCCACTGATCATATTTTTCAAAAATTCGATGTGACCAGGAGCATCAATGATGATGTACTCTCTTTTTTTACTCTGAAAAAAGACACGCGCACTATCAATGGTAATGCCTTGTTTTTGCTCATCGGCAAGAGCGTCTAGCAAGAAGGCATATTCAAAAGGACGTGCATTGTTTTCACACATCTTTTTCACACTCTCTAGTTTTCCTTGTGGCAATGAGTCTGTGTCGGCAAGCAGACGTCCGATGAGCGTGCTTTTACCGTGATCGACGTGCCCTGTGATGACAATATTGAGTCTTTGCATTACATATATCCTTCTTTTCTTAGTGCCTCTAACGTTCCGCCGCCATCTTTATCTTGGGCACGACCAGAGCGTTCTGCGATGTCTTTGAACTTCCCACTGGTTAGTTCTTCAATAATCTCTTTTGGATTACGCGCTTCTGAATCCACAGGCGCTGTACATGGAAAACATCCTAAAGAACGGTAACGTTTTCCATTACCTTGGTTAAAATAGAGGTTGATAATAGGAATATTCTCCCTCTCGATGTACTCCCAAATATTGAGCTCTGTCCACTCTAAGAGTGGGTGAATGCGCACATGAGTACCTGGCGCAAAGTCCGTTTTGTACTGGTTCCATAGCTCTGGCGGTTGCGTACTGGCATCCCATTCGCTTTTTTCATCACGTGCTGAAAAGACGCGCTCTTTTGAGCGGCTTCCCTCTTCATCTGCTCTAACACCCACGATAACACCTGTATAAGGTGCTCCGTTTAACTCATCTTCCCAGACTTTTTTGTAAGGGTTCCATTTTCGGCGTGCCCATGTACCATCAAGTGTGTACTTCAGCGCGTCACTTTTGAGTTTTTTACAACAACTAAGTCTGTCCAACCCATTCACAAAGGTTTCACCCTTTGCTAAGGCTTCTTTGTTTTGTCCAACCACAAGGTTTAAGTCCCACTGTACAGCGATCTCATCGCGGTATCTGATCATTTCAGGAATTTTAAACGCTGTATCAATGTGTACCAATGGATACGGTACATGTCCAAAAAATGCTTTTCGTGTCAGCCACAAAAGTACGGTGCTATCTTTACCGATGCTCCAAAGCATGGCAAGGTTTGGGAAGCTTCTGTATGCTTCTCGCAAAATATAGATACTCTGAGCTTCAAGTCTGTCTAAATGATCCATTAGATTAATCCTTTTTATGCAGATGCAATCCGCACTCTTTATGTTCTGGGTTCTCCCACCACCATCTGCCTGCTCGTATATCTTCACCTTCCTTGATGGCTCTTGTACACGGCTTACATCCGATGCTTTTAAAACCTTTAGCGTACAAGGCACTTTGTGGAATGTCATTTTCACGCATATAGCGATCAACATCCTCATCGCTAAAATGTGCCAGTGGGTTGAACTTGAGAAGTTTGAAATTGTCATCAAACTCCATTAACTTTGTATCGCTTCTGGTGATTGACTGAGCGATTCTGATACCGCTAATCCAACCATGATACCCTTTAAGAGCCTTAGCCAAAGGGACAAGTTTTCTCACGCGACAACACTCTTTGCGTAAATTGATATCATCAAAGATGCCGTATTCTCCAACTTTTTCTTCTAATGCCTTAATCTCTTCATCGCTTGCGCTAAAGCTTTTAATCTCTACACCAAAAAATGTTTCGATCTCTTTTTGATAGGCTAAAGATTCCTCAAAAAGTTTATGCGTTTCAAGCGTAAAAACATCAAAATCAATGCCTGCTTTTTGCACCAGTGAAATGTTTATGGCATCTTCGCTTTGATGGCTAAACGCCAAAGTCACTTTAAGAGCTTTCGCTCCAACAAGTTCTTGAAGTGCATTAATCGCTTCTGCGATTTTTATTTCATAACTTTGACTCATATTTGATACTCAGGTTGTGGTTTTTCTCTACCAAAATTGATTTTATTCCACGCGCGTTCATGAAAATAGTAAAGCAATGTTTTGGTGATAAGCTCGAATGCTCCGATAGAAACAGCAGCAAGCGGGCTTCCTGTGACGATAAAACTAATCAACATGGTGTCAACAGTTCCAAGTGTTCTCCAAGAAATTGCTTTTGCAATACTTCGTTTTTTATGCTCAACCATGTTGCCTCCTTTAAAATTTCCAGAATCATACCATTTTAATCACCTATTGTCAAGTAAGTTTATAAAAATACTAATGTATAAAATAACTTATCATCTAAATAGACTCTCAATTATGATAATACCGCATTTTACTGAAAGAATAAAAATCCCTAAAAATTAGAAAAATTGAGTAAAGATACTATAAAGTATAGTAAATCTATAAAGTATAAAATGTATATTTAACTACTAAATTGATAATAGTTATTATGTTTGTTTAAAGGTTTGTTGGCATATTATTTCGACGAAAAAATAAATAAAAGGATTTTTATGAAACGTGGAATATCTTTTCTTCAGATGATAGTAGGTCTCAGTTTGGCCGCATCGATGGCATTTGCAAGCACAGAAGTCAATGTCTATTCGCATCGTCATTACGATAGCGACAAAGCACTCTTTAAAGCCTTCGAAGAAAAAAGTGGCATTAAGGTCAATGTGATTACGGCAAAAGCGGAAGAGTTGGTTTCAAAACTCAAAATTGAGGGCGCAAATAGTCCGGCAGATATGCTCATTACTTCGGATATAGGCAATTTATACGAAGCCAAAGAAGAGGGGCTGCTTCAAAAAATTGACTCTAAGGTGCTGAGTGCAAACATACCAGCCCATTTAAGAGATGCTGATAATGAGTGGTTTGGCTTGACAAAACGTGCACGTATCTTTGTGTATAACCCAGAGAAACTCTCCGAAAAAGAGCTTGGAAGTTATCTTGATCTTAGCAATCCAAAGTTTAAAGGCAAAATTTTAACACGCAGTTCATCTGCCGCGTACAATAAATCGCTCTTAGCGTCCATCATCGCAAATCATGGTGAAGCCAAAGCGTTAGAGTTTGCCAAAGGATTAGTTGCCAATTTAGCCAGAGAGCCAAAAGGAAATGACAGAGACCAAATCAAAGCCGTGGCAAGTGGCGAGGGGGATTTAGCCATCGTCAACACTTACTACTTAGGCGTTATGCTGAACAGCAAAGACCCAAAAGATGTTGAAGTCGCAAAAAGTGTTAAAATCTTCTTCCCTGCACAAAAGGCTGAAGGTGCGCACATCAACATCAGTGGTGCAGGTGTGACAAAGTATGCGAAAAACAAAGAAAATGCGATGAAGCTCATCGAGTTTTTAAGCAGTGTTGAGGCACAAACACTCTTTGCAGAAGCCAACCATGAGTACCCTGCAAATCCAGCAGTCAAAGCTTCTGGTACGGTTGCAACGTTTGGAGCATTTAAAGAAGATACCTTACCACTCAGTGAAGTTGGCAAATACAACAAAAAAGCGGTGGAAGTTGCCACAAAGGCAAATTGGCGATAATGCAAAAACTTAAATACGCGCTAGCCCCTTCTTTGGGGCTACTCATTGCTCTACCTATTTTTGCACTGTTCATCTATTTTATCGCACAGGGCGACTTTTCTGTAGCAAATTTTCGTGTTCCAGAGTTGTTGCTGTATGCAAAAAATACGCTTTTTGTTCTCCTTGGAGCAGCTTTTTTAGTGCTGCTTTTGGGCATCAGTACAGCATTTATGAGTGCGCGTTTTGAGTACTTTGGAAGTCCCTTTTTTAGCCTTGCTTTTGTACTGCCTTTAGCGTTTCCTGCTTACATCATCGGCTATACCTATGTAGGCTTTTTTGAGTTTCATGGCATCCTTTCCACACTTCTAGGAGTTCCAAAATTTAAACTCGATATTTTAAATATCTACGGCGTTATCGCCATTCTCTCTTTTGCGATGTTTCCTTATGTTTACATCTTAGCGCGTGTTTCGTTTGCATCTATCTCTTCAACCGTGGTTGAACTGGTTTCTCTAAAACAGCTTTCTCCTCTCAAAGCGTTTTGGAGTGTCTATCTGCCTTTGGCATATCCCGCCATTTTTGCAGGGCTTGTTCTCTCGTTGATGGAGGTGCTAAGCGATTACGGTACGGTCGCCTACTTTGGGGTTGATACCTTTAGCGTGGGCATTTTTAAAAGTTGGTTTGGTTATGGCAATCTTAAAGAGGCGATCAATCTCTCTATGATGCTTTTAGTCGCGGTGTTTGGTTTGATGTTTGGCGAAGCGCGCTTAAGAGCAAAATTTCGGTTTATCAGCTCAACTCACAGTGCTAAAAAAGCCGCGAAAATAAAGCTAAAAGGCTGGAGAAATGTCGTGATTTTCACGCTCTCACTGCTCATAACCACAGTAACGCTTTTCATCCCTTTGGGTGTGCTTTTGTACTGGTTTTATCTTGATTTTCACACCCTAGAATGGGATACGCTGGGCTATTTGTACCGCACATTGAGTCTTAATGGCATTTCATCTTTGTTTATCATCGCTTTAGCGTTTATGATGGTCTATGCTTCACGGTTTTATCCAAGCAGATGGGGAGTGCTGAGTCAAAAACTCTCCATGCTAGGTTACTCTATTCCAGGGGCGATTGTGGGCATTGGCATTTTGCTTCTCACCAATTTTATCGACCAAAGTGTGGGAAAAGTGGTGCTTGGAGGCTCTTTTGTTGCGCTGGTTTTTGCTTATTTGACGCGTTATTTTGCTGCAAGTATAGGCTCAGTTGAAAATGGTTTTAGTAAGATCGACAAAAGCATTGATGATGCGACAAAGGTTTTTGGAACAGATGAGTTTGAGCGCATTTTTAGGGTCTACCTGCCTTTGATGCGACCTTATTTGCTCAGTGGTTTTTTGATTCTCTACATCGACCTTGCCAAAGAGCTTCCCGCAACCTTGCTTCTTAGACCCTTTAACTATGACACCATTGCGATTCGCATTTACGAACTAGCCAGCAATGAAATCCTTTATAAAAGTGCTTTTCCATCGCTTTTATTGGTGGGAACAACCGCCATTGCCGTTTTATTACTCAATTCAAAATTTGTACGAGGTAAAAGATGAAACCTATCGTTACCATTGAAAATTTACACAAACGTTTTTGCAAAGGGAGCATTTGCGTTGCCAATGAAGTTACTTTCTCTATCCAAGAAGGTGAAATCTTTACTATTTTGGGCAGAAGCGGGAGCGGGAAAACCACGCTTTTACGTATGCTAAGTGGTCTTGAAACGCCAGATAGTGGGAAAATTTGCATTGGCGATAAAGTCGTATTTGATGCTAAAACAAATCTTCCACCCAATCAGAGAGATATCGCCATTGTGTTTCAAAATTATGCCCTTTTGCCACACCTAAACATCGCGCAAAACATCGCTTTTGGAAGCAAAGCGAGCAAAGATGAGGTGTTAGCGGTGATGCAAAAAACAAAGATAGACACCCTTGCTTCAAAATACCCGCATGAAATCAGTGGTGGGCAACAACAGCGTGTCGCCCTTGCTCGTGCCATTTTGGACAAGCCCAAAATTCTCCTCTTGGATGAACCACTCAGCAACATTGACACCGAGCTAAGAGCCATTTTAAGGGCAGAGCTTAAAGAGATGATTAAGCTCTTTAGCATCACAGCACTTTTCATCACCCATGACAAAGAAGATGCGTTTTACCTCTCCGACCGCATCGCTATTATGGATGGTGGGGACATCTTGCAAATAGGCACACCTAAAGAGATTTATAATCATCCGACAACTCTTTATTGCGCCAACTTTTTAGGCAAAATGAATTTGTTGCCACAATGCTTTATGCACGGTGAAAAAAAGGTCTATTGCCGTTTGGATGCAGTGCGTTTAGGAGAGCATTTTGAGCACAAAGCACGCATAAGCGAGATAGTCTTTTATGGTAATTTTTACGAAGTCACCTTGGAATGTGAAAATGAGACATTGATGGCATATAGCTTTGATGATAGCCTAAGTGTAGGCGATACGATAGGATTTGAGATTGATGCAAATCGTCTGATACGTTTTGTTTAAAAGTAGATACCAAAGGTTGAGCCTTCATTTTCTTTCGAGTCTATTTCCAGTCTAAAGCTATTGGTTTTGCAGATGGTATTGACGATGTCTAAACCGATGCCAAAGCCACCTTTGTCGGAGTTGGCACGTTTATAGCGTTTGGTGATGTCTCCTAGTTTAGAGCTTTTTATACCAATGCCACTGTCTTTAACGCTGAGCTTTTCAAAGTCCAGTAACACTTCGATAGTTCCACCCAAACGGTTGTATTTGATAGCGTTGGAAAGTAGATTGTCGATGAGTTTGATGAGGCTTTCTTCGTTGATATGCAGGCTTTTTTCTTCCAGTGTGAGGCTTAGATCGATGCGTTTGCTCGCCATCAAATCTGCAAAATATTCAACTCTCTCAACGATGAGCTTTTTGACGTCCACATCGCTTTTTTCTTCATTTTGCTTGTCGTGTAAGAGCATGTAGCTCAGATTGCCATACAACGTTGCGATGCGTTTGGCGCTGAGTTCAATGCGTTTGCGTTTCTTCTCATCCACATCTTTAAGCGTTCCTATGCTCATCAAGATCGCTGTAATAGGCGTGTTCAGCTCATGCGTTGAGTCTTTGATAAAGGTATCAAGATGGTTGATCTCTTCTTGGATGGGTTTGAGAAATTGTTTAGCAAGTACGTAGCCTAAGAGAGTTGCAAAAGCAAGACTGAGTAAAAAATAGAGCAGCACTTGTGAACGAAGCGCATTCACCGCGCTTGAGATATGCATGTGCTTAAGAACAATGGTATGAATACCAAGATGCCCTTGTGTGCTCTCATCTAGGGTATAAAAACTATCATTTTCGAGGTAAAAGGTTTTGCTAAAATCAATAGGCTCAGGAAAACTGACCTGTAAAGGGGTGTTGCCTTCGCCAAAGAGTCCGAGTTGATACTCTTTTTCTAAACCAAAACATGTCTCAGGAGCATTTTTAGCAAGACATTGGTGTAAGGTTCCATCTTCCATCATGTGCGCCGTGACGATTTTATGAGCGATGCTTGAAGCGGTGGCACGCATCTTAAGGGCATAATTTTCATGCAAGTTTTTAATCTCGATGGTGTAAAACATCCATGCAAGTAGGCAGATAAAGGCGTAAATAGAGCCAAGGTAGATGAGTAAAAACCTCAAAAGTGAGCGTTTTTCATAAGCACTTAAAGCGATAACCCACTCCTTTGATGTTCTCTATAAGACTTTCAAGCCCGAAACTACGCAAGTTTTTGATGTAGGTACGAAGCGTTGAATGTGTAGGTACTTCATCAAAACGCCATACCTCTTCGATGATCTCTTCAAAACTAAGAAGGCGGTTTTGATGCGCTAAAAAATACTCCAAAAGCTGTGCCTCTTTTTTGCGAAGATTGTACGTTTGCTCAGGTATGATGATCTGAAAATTTTGTGGATCGTAACTGATGTGTGGTGCTAAATGTACAAGGGTGTTTTCTTCGATGTGATGCAGTTTTTTGGTGCGTTCGATGCGTACCAAAAGCTCTTCAAGCTCAAAGGGTTTTTTGAGGTAATCCTCCGCTCCCAAGGCAAAGCCTTTTTTCACATCGCTGATTTGATCCAATGAGGTGATGAAGATGGTCGGTGTCGTGATGTTCGCCTCTTTGAGTGTTTTCAACAACTCAAAACCACTCAGGCTTGGAACATTGATGTCTAAGACCAAGATGTCAAATTTGTTTTCAAAAATGGCATCAAGCGCTTCTTTACCATCGTAGAAGAGTGTCACATGTAAGCCATGTTCGACTAAGAACTCTTCAATAATTTCGCTAAGAATGGGGTCATCTTCTAAGAGTAGGATTTTCATAAAAGGCATTATACATGAAATACAAATGAAGATTAAAATTTATAATCGCATCATTCAGTCATTTCGTGTGTAAATATTTTATAGCAATTTTTTCCTAATTGTTTTGCATGGTACATCGCTTGATCGCTTTGTCTTAGTAATTGTTCATAACTGAGTATCTCTTCTTTTTGCGGATAAAAAGTAACGCCCCAGCTCGCTGTAATCGTTAAATAAAGCTCATTAATCAAAAAAGGACTTTCTGTGGCAAGTAAAAATCTGTCCAAAATAGATTCAATATGTGAAAGATCGCAAATATGTTCTAAGATAATAATGAACTCATCGCCTCCTAATCGTGCAAAAATATCTTCTTCTTTTAAAAGCTTTTTGAGTCGTTTAGAAAAAGCGATAAGGAGTTGATCCCCTGTTCCATGTCCATGTGTGTCATTAATTTCTTTAAACCCATCAAGATCAATATAAATAATCGCTATATATGTTTTTTGTTGTTTTGTTTGTATCACCATCTGTTCAAGTTTTTCATATAAAAATAATCGATTTGGTAAATTAGTAAGTTGATCATAGTAAGCAGCTTTTTGAAGTTTTTGCTCTGCAAGTTTATAATGTGTTATATTGCGTGCAACACCTAAAACACCTATAATATTATTTTGATCATCCAATAAGGGTGCTTTTGTAATTTCTAGAAATTCTTTATGCCCATCAGCAAAAGTATTCCACTCTTTAAGTGTAAGCGAAGAGAGTGTTATAGCTGCTTTTTTATCTTGTTCACGAAAAAGATCGGCAACATGCTTTTGAACGAAGTCATAATCATTTTTCCCGATAATATTTTCTTCTGTTTCTCCATAAAGTTGTTCAAAACGAGGATTACACGTAATGTATACTCCGTTAGGATATTTAACCCATATTGGATCTGGAATCGTTCGAATCAGTGTTTTTAAAAATTTTTCTTGAATATGAATTTTTTGTTCAGTTTTGTGTTGAAGTGTGACTTGGTGCATCAATTGAAGTGAATTTTTTGAGAGGATTTTATAAATTCTTTTGATGACTTTGGTCATAGTGTGAATTTTTTTTGTGCTATTTCTTGCGCTTCTACAGAATTTTTCCCTTCTTGAATTGCAAAAACCATATAGGCCATATAACGATCGGCTTCTAATGTATGTTCTAAAAGCCATGGAATAAGAAAATCGAGAGTATTTTCTGCAACATGTTCGATATTTTTACCTTCTTGGTTTTTAATAAGAGATTTTAATGTGTGAATAAAAGCCTTATGCTCGTCTTTATGCGCTCTATCATTCATATCATTGGAAAAATATTGATTCCATATTTTCTCTTCTGCATAAAAATGATATTGTGTATAAGCAATGAGCTCATCAAATATTGTTAAGAGATCTATGTTTTTATTACAAATAAAGTTCATAGCTAATTGATTAATAATTTCTACAAGTTTATAATGTTGTTGATCTATTTCTGGTATGCCAAGATTAAAGTCATTATTCCAAGGGATCACTTCTATTCCATTAATTTTTAAATTACATTTTGCGATTTTTTCACTACTTTTTGTATCAATGCCTTGAAAAAATTCACAGATATCAACATCAAGAACTTTAGCAATTTTATATAAGTGATCAAGACTAAATTTTTTATTTTTGAATCCAGTTTCAGCTTTTGCGTAAAAAGATGCTGAGGCATGACCGATTGCTAATCCAATATTCAGTTGAGTTTCTTTTTTTTGAGTACGAACTTTTTTAATATTGCTACGAATAATAGCATGCAAGTTCTCTATCTCTTTTTTGAGTATTTGTTTCATTGATGTGATTACCAAAGCCATTTTTGCGATCAAGTCTATAATAATTTATATAGAGGATCAAGTCCCTATAGGTCATATATTTTTATTTTCATCCTAATAATACTCATAATTTATTAAAGTGATAGTATATTTAATTCCGATATGTTTTTATTTCAGTTTTATTTATATTCCACAAATAGTGCACAGATGTTTTTTATACTGTAGTAAAACTATTACTACCAAAGGAAACAGATGTTACACCACACAAAAGCAATAACTACGTTTATGCTTGCCTCTGCTCTTTCAAGTCAAGCTTTTGCAATGGAAGGGCATTCAGCACATGATCATTCAACGCATAACCATGCCATGATGTCAACCGTTGGGAAGCCCTATGATGCCTCAAAAGCTACAAAAAACATTAAAGTAGATTTATTAGACTCCATGAAGTTTGACTTTCATGGCAACATGAATATTAAAGAGGGAGACATTGTTCGATTTATCGTAACCAATAAAGGTGTGATTGACCATGAGTTTTCTATAGGAAGTGAGAAAGAGCAAAAAGCGCATCTTGAAATGATGAAACAGATGCCAAATATGGTGCACAATGATGGTAGTGCCATTAGTGTTAAGCCGGGTGAGACAAAAGAACTTACATGGAAATTTACTAAAAGAGACACGGTGATGTTTGCATGCAACATTCCAGAACATTTTGAAGCGGGAATGCATCACAAAGTCATTGTAAAGTAGTATGATAGTTTTAAGAGTATTCCACAAATAGTACACACACGCGTTTTATACTGCCATTATATTTTTACAAGGAGTAAGTGATGAAGAAGATATTAGGAATGTTCCTAGCGGTGGCGTTAAGCCTTGGTAGTGCTTTTGGTGCAGAAGCGCTTTCTAAAAAAGGTATGGCAGGCAATTTAGAAGTAGAGTACAGTACGCTAAAGCCTATCTCTCAGGGGATGAATCTCATCAAAGTAAAAGTCATGGATGGCGCTAAAGAGGTAAAAGATGCGAAAGTGAGCGTCATCGCTTCAATGCCAGCAATGCCTGGAATGCACGCTATGGAAGAAAAAGCAGATGCTGTATATAAAGACGGTGCGTATGAAGCTAATGTGATCTTTTCTATGAACGGTACATGGCAGATTAACATCGTGGTTGAAACCGCTGATGGCAAAAAACAGCGCTTAAAATCAAGTGTGAACCTCTAATGAAACGAGCTCTTTTAGTCGTAGCCTTTGCGGGCTACGCATGGGCTCAAAGTGAGCTTCTCTCTTTAGCCTACAGCCATAACCATGAACTTAAAGCGCTTGAGTCAGAACTAAGTGCTCTCGAAAAAGAGGTTGATCTAAGCAAGATTTGGGAAAATCCAACTCTCAATTTGGGTGTAAACGATATTTTCTTACGTGAGCCGCTTATTCGAAATCAAGAAGCCCAAAATGAGGCTATTTCACTCTCTCAAAAAATTCCGTTGGGTGGAAAGCTTGACATCAAAGAGTCGATTGCTTTGCAAGATGTTGCTATCAAAAAGTTAGAGCTTCAAACCAAAAAGCTAGAGATGCAACAAGAGATTGCTACGCTAGAGCAAACGTATGTGCGCATCACGCAAGATTTAGCATTGGTTGCAAAGTATGAGAAAATCCTAGAAGATCTTAAAAACGCTCACCTTGCTTACAATACCACTAGCGCGCACTATGTCGATACGCTGAACAACACGATTTTGCAGAAAAATCTCTCCATCGAGAAAAAAACACTGCTTAAAGAGAAGGCTTCGCTTGAGCGAAAACTAGAGAGTATTTTGGCGACTTCTATGCCTGAATGGCACGCAAAAGAGGGGCTTTTGAGCTATGGGCTGAGTGATGAAGAGAAGCGTTTGGAGAAAGCACCTAAGTTACAGCTTCAAAACCTTCAAAGTACAAAAGAGCTTTTAAATTTACGCTATGAAAAAGCGACCAAAATCCCTGATGTCACCATTAGTTTAGGTTACAATCGAAGACAAGGACGAGATGACTACGCCTTTTTAGGCTTTGAGATACCACTGCCTATCTATGGCAAAGAAAATCTCTCTATTCAAAAAGCAAAACTGACCCATTCAGCTTCAGAGCAAAGTGTCTTAAATACACAAAAACAGCTTCTTTTTGAGCTCAAAGATGAATTGTTAAACAAAGAGTTGCAATACGACAAAATCGCTCTTTCTAAAGAGGTGTTGCATGAAAATCAGAAGATGTATGAAGTGCTTCAAAATACAGCGCTTTCTCAAAATGACGCTCTTTTGAGCCTTTTAAATGTTCTAACGCAAATGCTTGAAGCCCAAAAACAGATCAACGCCAATACCTTTGCATATAACGAGTCTATCATCAAAATTTACACGCTTTTAGGAGAGCCATTATGAAATACACCCATCTTATTTTAACAGCGCTTTTACTTTTAGGCTCCCAGCTTGATGCTAAGCAGATGTTTAACGTCAAAACCATCGAAGTGAAAAAAGTTCTTGAAGGCTCCGCCAAAGAGTTTTATGGCTACACCAAAGCCAATGAAGAGAGCGTGAAAGAGGTCGCGCTTCGTTATGATGCATTTATCGAACAGCTTTATGTCAACAAGAGTTTTACCAGTGTTAAAAAAGGTGAACCACTTGCAAAGCTCTACTCGCAGGAGATTTACACTGCGGAGTTGGAGCTCATCAACGCACTACGCATCAAAAGTGACAGCATGGTGCAGAGCATTACCCAAAAGCTCAAACTCTTAGGGGTAGATGAAAAGAGCATCGCGAAGATTATTGTTGAGAAAAACGTACCTGAAAATATCACCATCGTTTCGCCTTACAATGGCATCGTAACAGCCAAAGCTATCAATCAAGGCTCATTCGTTCCTAAAGGGACAAAACTCTACGAGATCAGCGACTATACGAATTTATGGCTTATCGTGAAAGTCTATGAAAAAGACCTTGAGTTTGTAAAGAAAGCGCAAAATGCCGACATCTTCTTTGATATGCATTCAAAACCGTATAAAGCTAAAATCGATTTTATCTACCCTAAAGTTGACCCGCAAACGAAGAGTGTGGACGTGCGTTTAGTGATAGACAATAAAGAGCTTGAAATCTACGAAAATGCTTTTGCAAAAGCGCGTTTTGGAACTGCTAAGCGAGAATACCTTGCTCTTCCAAAAAGTGCGGTGATGACCAAAGGTGCGAAGACGAGTGTTTTTGTCAAAGGCGAATTTGAAGGCGAGTATGAGCCACGTGAAGTTGAAGCAAAACGGTTGAATAACGACACTTTTGAGATTATCTCTGGACTGAAAGAGGGCGATGTGGTTGTTGCAAACGCGCTCTTTATGTTTGATGCCGATGCCCAAAATAACGGAGGGGCAATGCAATGATAGAGTCTATCATTGAAAAAAGCGTCAAAAACAGGGCGCTGCTTCTTCTAAGCCTGATTATCGCCGCTTTTGTCTCTTTTTGGGCGATAAAGCAAACACCTCTGGATGCTTTGCCAGACCTCACGCCACCGCAAGTCATCGTGAATGTGAAGTACTTGGGACAATCGCCAAAGATCATTCAAGATCAGCTCATTTATGAGCTGACCAATGCGCTACTATCGGTTGCTAAAACCAAAACCGTGCGCGCGTTTACCTCGTATGAAAATGCCATTGTTTACATCATCTTTGAAGAGAGTACTGACCTTTACTGGGCGAGAGATAGGGTGAATGAAGTCATCCAAAATGTCTCTAAAAATGCTCCTAAAAACGCGACCATCAAGCTAGGACCCGATGCGACAGGCATCGGCTGGGCATTTGAGTACGCGCTTACTTCTAAAAACAGAAGTTTGGATGAGCTTAGAAGTATTCAAGACTACCTTTACCGTTACGCACTGTTAGGCGTGGAAGGGGTGAGTGAAGTGGCAAGTGTGGGTGGTTACGTGAAAGACTATGAAGTCACACTTCGCCCAGATGCCCTTTACAAGTACGACCTAAGCATCGATGATTTGATGAACGCACTTTCTAAAAACAACAGCGATTTGGGTGGTCGTGTGGTACTTGAAAACGGTTTTGAGCAGATCATTCAAGCCAGAGGTTTTTCAAGATCACTGGATGATCTCTCTAACAGCACCATTAAAACGGTGAATGGCATTCCGCTTAAACTCTCTGACATCGCTGATATTCGTGTCGTTCCAACCTACCGAAGCGGTATGGCAGAGCTCAATGGCGAGGGTGAAGTCGTGGGTGGTGTCGTTGTTGTACGTCACAAAGAAAACGCGTACAAAGTTATCCAAGCGGTGAAAGAGAAGCTTTCACAGTTGCATGTGAGTGACGTGGAAGTAGTCACGACGTATGATCGAAGCGACCTGATAACAAAAGCAATTAATAACCTCAAACGAGCCCTCTTAGAGGAGAGCATCGTCGTTTTAGCGGTAGTGATGCTTTTCTTGCTGCACTTTAGAAGTGCGCTTGTTGTTATCATCGTTCTGCCACTGACCATTGCTTTAACCTTTTTGTGTATGAAACTTTTTGGGTTGGAGTCAAACATCATGAGTTTGGGTGGTATTGCCATAGCCATTGGTGCAATGGTCGATGCGTGTATCGTGATGATTGAAAATGCCCATAAAAAGCTCTCACACGCTGAAGTCAAAGACGAAGAGGAGCGCAAAGCCCTCATCATCGCTTCATCCAAACAAGTAGGACGTCCTATCTTTTTTGCACTCTTACTGATTGTGGTCAGTTTCTTACCGATTTTCGCGCTCTCAGGACAAGAAGGGGCACTCTTTAAACCGCTTGCCTACACGAAAACCTTTGCGATGCTGATTGGTGCGTTACTCTCTATCACGTTGGTTCCACTTTTGATGTTGTACCTCGTTAAAGGCAAAATCCTTGAAGAGCATAAAAATCCGCTCAACCGTCTTTTCATTTGGCTCTATGCACCACTTTTAAAACTGCATATGCGTTTTTGGTATGTTGCTATAGCCCTATTTATGGGCTTTTTAGTGCTTGGGTATCACACTTACACCAAACAGCGTTGGGAGTTTATGCCGCCACTCAATGAGCAGACGTTTATGTATATGCCTGTAACGCCTTTTGGCATCAGCATAGAGATGGCAAAAGAGTATGCACAAAAGAGTAACGAGGTCATCAAAAGCTTTCCAGAAGTAGAGAGCACGTTTGCTAAAGCAGGCCGTGCGGAGAGTGCGACAGACCCAGCACCTTTATCGATGATAGAAACCATCATACAGCTCAAACCAAAAGAGCAATGGCGCGTTGGTATGACCTATGAGAAACTCAGAGATGAGATGAACGAACAGCTTCAAATGCTAGGGCTTACAAACTCATGGACATATCCAATTCGTGGGCGTATCGATATGCTCATCACAGGTATACGTACCCCTCTTGGCATTAAACTTTACGGTGACAATGACCAAGCGTTGGAAGAGAGTGCGAATAAAATAGCAAGTGTGCTTGCAAATTATGAGGGAACCAAAAGCATCTTTGCAGACAAAGCCAACAGCGGCTACTACCTCAATATGACGTTAAAGCCTGAAAATATCGCCGCGTATGGGATTACAAAAGAGGAAATCCTTAATTTCGTGGATAATGCCATCGGTGGCTCAAAAGTGAGTACCTTTTACCAAGGCATTGAACGTTATGCGATTACACTAAGGTTGGAAGAAGAGAGTAGAAAAGACCTGAATGCCATTGCGGAGCTTCCCATCAAAACAGCGTATGGGTTCCAGCGTTTAGGGCATTTTGTGGAACTTAGTTACGATGTAGGGGCGAGTGAGCTGAAGTCTGAAATGGGCAAAAAAGTGAACTACATCTACATCACCCTAAAAGAGGGCTTTTCGTCTAAAACGTATAAAGAAGAGGCAACTAAGATTTTAAAAGAGAGTGTAGAACTTCCAACAGGTTTTTACATCGGTTGGGCAGGGGAGAGCGAGTACTTAGAGAGTGCGATGGAGCGCTTGCAGTTCATCTTGCCTCTCACACTGCTCATCACGTTTATGCTCATTTATTTAGGACTTGGCTCGTTTAAAAACGCGCTTTTGGTCTTTTTGACCTTGCCGTTAGCGGCTGTAGGTGGGTTTTTGTATGTGGACTACTTAAATTATAATCTTTCCATTGCCGTTATCGTGGGTTTTTTAGCACTCATCGGTATCGCGGTAGAGACGGCGATTGTTATGATTATCTACCTTGAAGAAGCGATGGCTCATGTGAAAGAGCGAACAGCCAAAAATGTTCAAGAAGCCATCTTTGAAGGAGCAGTTTTAAGGGTTCGCCCAAAACTGATGACCGTTTTTGCGATTCTTGGAGGACTTTTGCCTATCATGTGGCTCGATGGCGTGGGAAGCGAAGTGATGCAACGCATCGCCGCTCCGATGATCGGTGGTGTGGTAAGTTCAGCGATACTCACGCTTTTGGTGATACCAGTACTTTACTATATGCTACAAAAAAAAGAGGGTTAACCTAGATACATGTAAGGAGAAATCCTTACATGTTTTTTAGCCTAAAAGCGATTTTGCGCACTCTGCAACAACGGCTTCTGGAGCGTGTTGTAGTCCTTCTTTCATTCCTTTGGAGGCAGCGTCGGGATAGATTTCAAATGTTTTTGCTTTGTAGCCCGCCCAAATTTCCTGCGCGACGTCTTTTGTGTCGGCTTTATCGAACACTTGGTTTTGTGTCATTTTGGTATCCATAGGACCTGGAAAAACTTCATAGACGTCGATGTTCTTGAGGGCAAACTCTGCTCGTAATGCTTGTGTTATCGAGTGCAATGCACTTTTAGATGCAGAGTATAATCCCATAATAGGTAAATTAACCAACGCTAAAATCGAAGTGACATTGATGATAGCACCATGTTTTGCGATTTTATTTTCAAAAGCACGACACATTTTTAGTGTTCCAAAAACATTGGTTTCAAAATCACTTTTACATGGTTCTAGAACTCTTTTTTCACTATTGACACCAGCGTTATTGATCAAAATATCAATCTCATTGATACTCGCAGCCAAATTTTCTACACTGTCACTTGCGGTTATGGTAAGGTTATGAACTTCCACTCTTGGATCGAGCGCTTCTAATGCCGATGCATTTTAAAATTGCGAACACAAGCGTGAATTTTTTTGGCATTTAGTGCAAGTGCCTCTTTAACAAGTGCCATACCTAGGCCACCATTGGCTCCTGTAATTAAAATAGTTTTGTTGGTTAACATACGGATTTTCCTTCTAAATTATGATGTACTTTGTTGAGCAATGCAATTAGCATTTTTGTTTCTTCTTCACTAAAGCCTTGCGTCAACTGTGCGTTAAATGCTTGTGAGAGAGGAATGATGCGTTCGACCAATGCTATTGCATCTTGAGTCGGAACCAGTTGAAACGATCTGCGATCATTTGGATTTTCGATACGTTTTAAAAATCCTTTTTGTTCTAAGCGATCGATACTTCGAGTGATATTGGCTTGATCTTTGTAGGTTGAGTCAGAAAGCTCTTTTTGCGTCAGTCCGCTGCGTTCAACCACTCGAAAAACGAGTGACCATTGTTCTGGTGAAATGTCGTATTCTTTGAGATAGTTATTGAAATGCGCTTTGGAAAGTAATGCCGTTTTGTTTAAAATAAAACCTAGAGAATTGTCCATATCAAATTTCATCTTGACTCCTTGATGTGCATTATAGCAATCAAAAATTTAGTTGTCAAGACAAGTATTGATAAGTCAATTAAAAATAAAAAGTGCTTGCATAAGTAAGGTTTACCTCTTTTAGAGATACTCCAAAATGACTTTTACTTTTGAGAAATACTGATAAATTGTGTCAAAATTCTCTGTAAACTCCCTTCTTCAATGTGTTTATCATAGGTCGTTAAAATCTCTCTTGGAGCAACAATGGCTCCTAGTTTTGAAAACTGTGTCCTCATCGCATTGCAAACATCATTTCCAGTAATTCCTGAGTGCGTTGCTAGTTGAACGTATTTCAAGGCAAAGAGTTCTCTGAAATTCTCACCGCTTCTAGATAACCACGCGATGACATTGGTTAAAACAGGAGGAATGGAAAAGTTATATTCAGGTGCTACAATGATGTACCCAGTTGCATTCTTCATTGTGTTTGAGAGTTCAAGGATTTTACTTGGAATGCCATCGTTTGTCTCTTTGAAAGAGTCATACAAGGGTATATTTAAATCAACTAAATTGATAATTTCACTTTGGATGTTCATAGCTTCCAAATGGTTTTGAATCAGTTTTGCTAACTTCATGTTTTCATTTAAACTGGCAACTAAGATGGTATACATTGTGTATCCTTTAGCATCAAATTATAAAAGAAATTGTATTACGAGTGAGTGACAATGTCAAGAATATTTAAGGTGTATAGGGTGTGATTTCACACCCTATCACTAAGATTAAAAATACTCTTCAACTTTAAAGAGTGTTAAAAGACCTAAAATAGCAAAAATAGCCGCGGCAACACTGTGTACAAGGCGCATCGGGATTTTGCTCGCAAATTTATTGCCAATGAAAACAGCAGGTATGTCGGCAATGAGCATGCCCAGTGTTGTGCCTGCAACAACGAAGAGGGCATTGCTAAAGTGTGCTGCCATAGCAACGGTAGCGACTTGTGTTTTGTCACCCATCTCCGCTAAAAAGAATGTAATCAGCGTAGCACCAAACACGCCAAATTGTTTTGCGATTTGTGTCTCTTCTTCCTCGATTTCATCGGGAATAAGCGTCCAAATAGCCATAGCGATGAACGAGCCTCCAAGTATCCAACGAAGCAATTCAGGGCTTATCACCGTTGTAATCCAAGCACCTAAAGCACCCGCTAATGTGTGATTGAAAATGGTAGCGACCAAAATACCTAAGATAATGGGTATGGGCTTTTTAAACCGTGCGGCTAGAAGAAAAGCGAGTAGTTGCGTTTTATCGCCGATTTCGGCTAAAGCGACAACACCAGTAGAAATAAGTAGTGAATCCAAGTAAGTCTCCTCTGTTACTTTATAAATACATTGTGACATCAACGATTGAGTACAAAGCATTTACAAAGCGTAAATATTTTGTAGCCAAAAGTCTTGCCAAGTTTTTCAACCGCTTGCACCATGAGTAAAACTCAATTATGTTGATACAAGCCAACTTCTTTGATAAAGAAGAGCGACTACTCCCTAATGACGAGGATGGAAGTATATAAAAAGGTATGTTAGATGTTAATTAAAGTGGGGAAAGTGAGTTTAGAGTTAAAAATAAAGCTCTGATCCTTGGCTTCTATAGTGATACCAGTGCTTTACTATAAGTTGCAGAAGATAGAGGTGTGAATTTAACTGCGTAGTATTTTCTCCATTGAATAATTGGTAAGGATACACCCATTCCTTACCAATGTATTTTCACGTATCGTTCTAAATCCTCGTTTTTCAAAAAAAGGTTGAATAATAAATGATGCCTCAACGTAAAGGCGTGGAAGTTTTTTCTCATAAGCATATAATTCAATATAGTTATAGAGGTGTGTCATAACTCCGCATTTTTGATAATGTGGATGTGTGTAAGCACAATCAATATGACCATCATCTTCTAATTCTATAAAACCAACAATTTTGTTCTCAACTAATGCTAAAAAAGGCTGGGTTATCTTTAATCGCTCATGCCATGCATCATAATTTGGAGGTGTTGGAGCCCAAGCCTCTTGTTGCTTTTCTGTATAAATAGAAGGATCGATAGCATGAACACTTGCGTGATAGAGATTTGCAATCTCACAAAAAGAACGAAAGTTGTAAGGTACAATAGCGATAGGTTTCATTTAACGATTTTGAACTTCGCTTACATACGCCTCAGCCGCTTGTTTTCTAAGCACCGCTGCGACCTCTTTATCCACAATCGTTTGCCCAATCGGAGCAAGGGAAATAACGGCAAGCTTTAAGTGTTGGATAGCAAAAGGAATGCCGATGATGGTGATGGCACATGCGATAGCTGAGGTGATGTGCCCGATGGCAAGCCAAATGCCTGCGAAAACAAACCAGAGGATGTTGCCTAAAAGTCCCCATGTTCCTGTGCCGATGTCCTCTTTTTGATGCAGAGCTTTTCGGCTAATAGACTCTTTGCCAAAGGGGAAAAAGGTAAATTGACCGATGACAAAGCAGGCTTTTGCCCAAGGAATGCCGATGATGCTAATGAGGGCAATCACGCCGAAAAACCACCATGCCAATCCCATGAAAATACCACCAAACAAAAACCAGATGATGTTACCAAGCAGTCTCATATGTCAACCTTGTTTTTTTGAGGTATTGTACTAGAATCTGGGTTAATGGTAAAACGTCGCAAACTCACTAAGGGCAATGCGAGGCGTTCGATAGCTATTGATGAGCGCTTCTTTGTCCTCATAACCCATGGCGATGCCGCAGAGCAGAAGCTTATTGTCTTTTATGGCTAGCTCCTCTTTAACGATGCTTGGAAATTCAGCCAAAGCGGCTTGTGGGCAGGTCGCCAACCCTTTTTCGGTGGCGCTCAGCATAACGGACTGCAAAAACATACCATAGTCGAGGTAAGAGCCTTTTTCTAAACTCGCATCGATAAAAAAGTAGAGAACAACAGGCGCGTCAAAGGCACGGTAGTTAAGTTTCCATTGCTCCATTTGTCTTTGCTTGTCCTCTTTGGCGATACCTAGTGTGCTGTACATCAAAAGTCCTGTCTCTTTACGCCTACTTTTATAAGGCTCTTCCCACGTGGAAGGGTAGTAGGCATAGTCCATCACCTCTTTATGTCCGCCCTCAAATGCTCCGATGACTCTTTGTTCTAGTATGCGTTTTTTCTCACCACTCACAACACACACATGCCATGGTTGCATATTGACACCGGAGGGTGCATGCTTGGCATCTTCAAGGATCTCTTCTATAAGCGTTTGTGGTACGGCTTTAGGTAAAAAAGCTCGGGTGGATTTTCGCTCTTTGAGTGCTTCCGATACGGTCATCATCTAGCCTTTTCGTGTTTTATGTATTGTACGAAACTTTTTTGAAATTAAATGAGACAGCTTAACATTAACTTCCATTTTTTAGAAAGAAAACATGGGGTATAATTCTTTTTTGTTGAAAGGATGTACCGTGGCTTCAGCAGTTGATTTTTCTATTATGGCGCTTTTTCTTCCTACGTTCTTTTTTGTCTCTGTAACACCTGGTATGTGTATGACACTTGCGATGAGCCTTGGCATGAGCATCGGGCTAAAGCGTACCTTTTATATGATGATCGGTGAACTCATTGGCGTTGGCATTGTAGCGCTCTCTTCGGTGGTGGGTGTCGCGGCGATCATGATAAACCATCCTGATATTTTTACCATTTTTAAGTACGCAGGCGGACTTTACTTAGGCTTTTTAGGGGTACAACTCTGGCTCAATCGTGGGAAAATGGCACTCTCTAATACCGAATGTTCTGTAAGCATCTCCGCAACTTCTTTAGCACTTCAGGGCTTTATAACAGCCATCGCAAACCCAAAAGGCTGGGCATTTTTCATAGCACTTTTGCCACCTTTTATCAACCAAGCAAAACCGCTTGTTCCTCAAATCTCTGTGTTGTTAGCCATTATTTTAACGCTTGAATTTATCTGTATGATTTTCTATGCCAGTGGCGGCAATACTTTGCGCAAATTTTTGCAAAAAGGTGACAATGTCAGGCTGATGAACCGCATCGCAGGTACTTTGATGCTCGGTGTTGGGGTATGGTTGGCACTTGGGTGAGAAATTCTCACCCTTAGTTTAAACGCTTTGCCAAGAGACTCATCTCTTTTTCAAAAATTTCAAATTTTTTATCCAACTGTGCTCTCATCTTCGTTTTTTCTGCAGGTGTTAAAAACGAGTATTCGATGCTGTTGTACACATAAGTTTTGATGGTTTTGTAGCTTGGATGGTAGCGACTTGCAAGCAGGACATACTCATGGCTAAGGTTGTTTCTTGAAACACCTGAATCATCGGTAGAAATAACGATAGGCACACCATAAGTGGCATAGATGGAGTAGGGGTGTTCACTCTCTTTTACGCCTAAAATAAACTCATTGCTTGTAAGATTTATCTCTATGGCTGCATATTTTTTCAATGCTTCTAAAAGTAGAAGCGGCTCTTTTTCATACATGACATCCACACCATGACCGATGCGTTCTGCCCCAGCGATGTTACGTGCTTGCGATATGTGAAAGAGAAGCTCTTTAGGCTCAACCATACCCAGTGTTAACTCGCCTGCATGAAGCGTGCGGTGTACATTGGGGTATTTTGTCATCAAGTAGTTAAACATACGCATATGAAGCGTGTAGTCATTAATCGCTATAGTGTTGTTTTCAGGCGCTACGATATTCACACCTACAAGAAGTGGAGTACTTTGAACGGCTTTATAACCAGCGAGAAGGTCGGTATAAACTTGTAAAGGCTCAACCACTCTGATAGCATAGGTTTGATAACGCATTGTAAAGGTTTCTGTGTCAATACCTTGGTGTCTTCTCTCTAACTCTTTTACAAAGTTTTGCACTTTGGCATTAAATGCTGGGCTATGTTCGTACACAGCACTGATGCGCTCCAATAAAGCGTTGGTTTCTTCTTGTGTAGAAGCATTGCGTAGTTCGTTGTTAAACATTTTGATTTCATCGGAGTTAAAAAACTCTGAACTGCTAAGTCCAACACGTGAGAGCATACTTTCGATGTAGGAAACATTTTCATTGATGGCACGTTCTTTGATGATGTTCAAGCCTACATCCATGTATTGGTCTGAGATAGGTGAAAAATAGCCAAATGTGTTGAAAAAGTTGCTATCTGGCGGTAGTTGCTCGTGGCTGTGGTTGGAAAAGTCTTTATCTGACCACAGTGTGAGTAGTTTGCGATAAAGCGTGTCATTGGCGATGAGTTCATCAACGCTAAGGGCTTTACAGCCATCGTTATTTTTCATTTGAACGATTTTGAAAGTACAGCTATCGATATACCAGTGTTTGTTCTTTACCCACTCAAGATAGGTCTCCGCATAGATAGAGCCAGAGTAATGGTGGTGTAAGTCACCGCCTTTTGGCATTTGCGTGAAAAAGAGGTTCAGTAGTGCGATATTGGGCACATTGGCATCAAAAGAGCGCTCATAAAGTGCTGAAGTTGCACCTTCATTGTCACCTTGTGGCAAATTGGGTGTTGTGGTACATCCTACAAAAAGAGAGAGTAGTAAGAAAAGACTGAGGGGTTTGAGATAATGCATGGTAACTCCTTGCATGTGAAACGTTTTAGAGGTTTAAGCGCGCAATACGCTCGTTTGCTTCTATAATGCGCTCAAGCGAAATCGCACCATTTTTTACTTGTGCCATGATGGTTTCTACGATCTCATCTGTTTTGGTTTGAGACAGTTGGTTGCCAAAAAGAAGCATATCAATGCCCGAGTTTATCGCCAAGGTCACGGTCTCTTTTAGCGTATAATACTTTGAGATTGCTTCCATCTGCAAATCATCACTTATCAAGACACCATTATAGTGCATTTTTTCTCTCAAAAGCTTTGAATTAATGGCATAAGAGAGTGTTGCTGGGTAGGTTGCATCAAGCTTTGCGTTATAAACATGCGCAGACATGATCATAGAAACGCTGTTGGACGCGATAAGCTTTTGGTACGGCTCTAGCTCCCTTTCACTCCATGTTTGTGTGACATCAACAAACCCCAAATGTGAATCGCCCAGTGAAGAGCCGTGTCCTGGAAAGTGTTTTAGCACGCTGATAACACCCTTGCTTTTAAGTGCATCGATGAAGACTTTGGCAAATTGTGTAACGGTTTCACTCTCTTTTCCATACGAGCGTTCTAAGCCTACAATAACGCTATTTTTCTCATTAACCGCTAAGTCCACTACGGGTCCAAAATCACAGTTGATGCCATTTTCTTTAAGCATCTGTGCCATTGAGGTATAAACATTTTTAGCATGTTCAAGAGAGGTTTTAGAGAGTGCAAAAGCGGAGGGAATTTCTGCAAAACCGTAACTAGGCTTGAGTCGTGCAACTTTGCCACCCTCTTGGTCGATGGAGATGAGCAGTGGTCTTTTTGCATAGTGTTTGAGTTGTTTTGTCAGCTCTTTTAACTGTTCTGGTGAGCTAATGTTTTTGGTACGATTTCTCTCTTTATAAAATCGATCAAATAAAATGACACCACCCAGCTCATACGTTTGTAGCTCTTTGACGATGGGGCTTTGTGCGTTAATGGTTGCATCATCAAATCCAACAACGAGCATATGTCCTATCATTTTTTTGAGTTCTACATCACTGGGAAGTGCTAGCAAAGAGCTTATAAGAGTACAAAAGAGAAGAAAAAAACGCACCGCTATCCTTTTTTAGGAAATTATAGCGCAGTTACGATTTTCTAGGCTTGAACCTCACCGCTTGGTGCAGAGGGTTTTGGATGCACGTAAGCTGATAATCAACCATCGCATGAAAAGGAGTAAGAAACGCTTCAAATTTTGTTGGCTCGATGGTTTCTATCTTCCAGTGTGTGAGTAGCTCCAAAACCGTAAGTGTGGACTCAATGGTAGATAAACAGTATTCTAAAGGTTGCTCTTTGATCTTAAACTCTGAACGCTTTGTGGAGTCAAAACTAATGTGTGCAAGAGCGTGTAAATTCTTACTCTCACGCATCATTTTCAGCGAACATGCCCACGTGGAGTCGATGAGAAAAATCGCCATAGGTTTCTTGAGTGGCAGTGCTTTTTCAGCTAAGGGGTTTTTGTGACTAAGGTTGATCGCATGTTTGGAAGGGTAGAGAATGAAGCTCTCATGT
>Ga0209016_1000357_pt1 | contig 56564 bp, 53 predicted proteins | sample EPASupsiteSAE305_FD_187265 | JGI IMG/M metagenome (GOLD analysis project Ga0209016, IMG submission 187265) | Bioremediated contaminated groundwater microbial communities from EPA Superfund site, New Mexico - SAE3-05 (SPAdes) (version 2) | ecosystem: Environmental > Aquatic > Deep subsurface >... | reverse complement strand
TAAAAAAGACCCTGCCAAACTCAGTAAAGACGAAGATGGTTTTGAACGTGCTGCCATTAGTGCGGTTTTAACGCAAAAAGTAAAAATCATTCTCGACCAGAGTTTTGTAGGGTATGATATTGATACCACCATGGTGCGTTTAGGGTTAATGAACCTGATGATGCACGGCATTGACGAACCAAAAATTGACTACAAAGACACGTTGAGCAAAAGTTACAACGAAGACAGCCAGTTCGACATTATTATGGCAAACCCGCCCTTTACAGGAAATATTGATAAAGGCGATATTAACGAAGGGTTGAAACTGCCCACTACCAAAACGGAATTGCTGTTTGTAGAACGCATTTTTAACATGCTTAAAATGGGCGGAACGGCTGCAGTGATTGTACCCAGCGGTGTAATACAAAACAGCGGAAAAGCATTTGAAGCCTTGCGGAAACTAATTATTGACAAAGTCGAACTAAAAGCCGTAATAGCTGTACCAAGCGGAGCATTTAAACCCTATGCAGGCGTAAGCACAGCCATTCTGATTTTTACCAAAGGCGGCGAAACCAACAATGTGTGGTTCTATGATATGCAATCGGACGGTTATAGTTTAGATGACAAACGAAACAAAATTGCTGAAAGCGACCTGCCCGATATTGTGCAACGATACAAAACAAGAGACGCCAAAAAATACAGTGACCGAAAGCAGAAATACTTTATGGTGCCGAAAAAGGAAATTGTAGAAAAAAACTACGACCTGAACCTAAGCACCTACAAGGAAGAAGTGTATGAAGAAGTAAGCTATGAAAAGCCAAATGTGATTTTTGGAAAATTGGAAAGCATTGAAGCTGATATTCAAAAAGGGTTGGCGGAATTAAAAGAGTTGATGTGATGAAGTGGAAAAAAGCAAAACTCACAGAAATTTCTAAGCCAAAGCAATGGAAGAACTTGCCTATTTCGGAATTATCATCGGAAGGATATCCTGTTTATGGAGCAAATGGAATTATTGGGAGATATAAAGAATACAATCATGAATTTTCAACTTTAGCAATTACTTGTAGAGGTGCAACCTGTGGAACAATAAATATTACAGAACCGAAATCTTACATCACATCTAATGCAATGGCATTGGATGATATTAGCGAGGACGTTGACCAAAAGTTCCTTTATTATGCTTTGAATAAAAGAGGGTTCAAAGATGTAATAACAGGTGCAGCACAACCACAAATTACAAGAGAAGGATTAAGTAAAATAGTTTTAGATATACCTGAAAGCAAGGAATACCAACTCCACATCGCCAACCTATTAAGCAAAGCCGAAAACCTTATAGCCCAACGCAAAGAAAGCATCCGCCTGTTGGATGAATTTTTGAAAAGCACGTTTTTGGAGATGTTTGGAGACCCTGAAAAAAATCCAAAGAATTTGCCGTTTATAGAACTTGAAAAGTTGTGTGCTGTAATTGTTGATTGTCCACATTCAACACCAGTGAAATCAGAAGAAGAAACTAATTTTCCATGTATAAGGACTTCTGAATTAACAAACGGATATATTTCATGGGATTCAATGCAGTATTTGGAAGAAGATGAATACATGAAACGTACTCAACGATTAATTCCTGAAGCTGGTGATATTGTTTACGGAAGAGAAGGAACCTATGGTGAAGCAATTAGAATCCCTGCTACTCATAAATTTTCATTAGGTCAAAGAACAATGTTATTCAGACCTGATTATAAAAAAACAAATAGTATTTTTCTTTGGGCAATGGTTCGCTCTGAATTTGTTTACAGACAAGCTAAAAAGAAAAACAGTGGTTCAACTGTTGGTCATGTTAATGTTAAAGACATAAAGCAATTCAGAGTTTATAATCCTCCAATAGAACTCCAAAACCAATTTGCCCAAATAATTGCAAAAGCAGAAGCCATCAAAACCCAATACCAACAAAGCTTGCAGGAGTTGGAGAATTTGTATGGAAGTTTGAGCCAAAAGGCGTTTAGTGGGGAGTTGATAAGCAAGAAATCAGAAGCTAAAGTTATTGCCTTATCGCCTGAAACTAAAGTTGTTCAGCCAGAACTCAATAAGCAACAAGCCTTTTTGAGAAAACTAATGTTAGCTTCACATATCATTAATGAACTGTGTGAGGAATCTACATTTGGACACATCAAATTGATGAAGCTGCTATATTTATCAGAACAAGTAGGTGGCATGGCATTACAAACCAATTATAAAAAATTCGCAGCAGGCCCTTTTGATGGAAAAACACTTACACTCATAGATAAGGAGTTTGAAAAAAATAAATGGTTTGCTATTCATAAAAATACTTTTTCAGTGAACGGACAGCAGAGAGAAGCAACAGTTTATAAAAAGACAGATAAATCATTACTCTATAAAAAGCACTTTGATAATTATTTTGAATCAGAGGCTGAAACCATAAACAAGATTATCGAGCTATTTAGAAAAGAAAAAACACAGATGGCTGAAATAGTTGCGACCTTGTATTTTGCATGGAAAGAACTATTAACAGCTAACACAATAATTTCAGAAGATTCCTTAGTGAAAGGATTTTATCAATTTCATAAAGAAAAAAGGAAATTTACGAAAGAACAAATCTTGCTTGGCTATGAGTATATGCAGACAAATGAACTTTATCCTCAATAGTTATTAGATGAAATATTTGTGTTGCCATAATACTAAAAATGGACTGCTTCAATTTAGAAACAGCCCATTTTATTACCCAACTTTCGTCCACTTGGTTCCGTGGCATTTGGGGCATGGAGGCAATACATCAGAATTATCATCCAATCTGATTACTTCGCCACACTTTACGCATTTGTACAAACCCTTTCCGGGCTTTTCACCTGTTGTGTACATAAATTTACTTTTTAAAAAGTTAATAAAAACATTAATACTACTAACTGCGTTTCTTTACCGGACCAACTTTAACTTTTTCAGTTACAGTTGTCTTCGGTCTTTTAGCAGCTTCTTCAGAAGGGACAAACTTTCCGCTTCCGGCATCTCTAACACGAGTAGAAGTTTTACTCATAAGCTCGAATTTTTAAAATTAGCACTATGCTTTCATCTTAAAGGACTGAAAGCTTACCCTATATTTTTTTGTTCCCTTTTTGACGATTTGCAGTTGTGTTTAAAGGCTGTAAATTATTCAGATGGTCAGTTCCGCCTTTGGACTGGGGAATACTATGGTCAATCTCCCATCCCATTGGTGTATCTTTTCCATAAGATGGTTTGTACATTACATTACCAAGTTTATCCTTTCTGTACAAATCGGGGTCTTTCCCTTTTATCGGTTGGCCTTTTTCCCAAACCTCGTTTTTTTTTTGTTGATACGACATAATCATTATTTTTAAAAGTTTTACATTAGTATATGCTGAAAAAAGAAAGTAAATTTCCATTGCATGGAAAAAAAATAAAAAAAAATAGCATTTATAAATAGATGGATGATAAGGACAAAATATTAGCGACAACTAATGAACTTCGCAAAGCAGTTCAAGAAGTTTTTACTCCTGAATTCAATAAAATTTTGATTAAATACTCGATATACAGAATAAATACAAAATTTAATATCAAGTATGATTTGAACAGGGGGTTAAGAGGAATAATGATCGAAGATATTATATCGGAACTAATGCTTTCCTTCGTTCGAAATGATGGTGGAAGAAATTGGAACAAGACGGAATTTCCTAATTTTAAAGACCAAATATTCAGTGCTCTTGATAGTCAAATCTTCAATACAATTGAAAAAGAATATAGCAAAACAATTCAAACGAATTCAGACATAGAAAAACAAAGTGATGTACTTATGGAGGATAACCATTATGATGAACTTCTTCAATACTCGCTTGATTTTTTAACTAAATTAGGTGCATCAGATGATGAAATTCTCCTGTTTGAACCTTATATTATTCATAAAATGAAAAGAGCAGATGTTGCAAAAGAATTTGGAATCACAGAACAAGAAGCAACCAATATAAAAAAGAAATTAGATAGAAAGATACCTGTATTACGTGAACAAATTAAAGAACTATAACGATGAAAAACGAATTAATAAATAAAATGGATGACTACATGATTTCTGCCTTGAAAAGTGGAGATAGTTCTGCTATTGATTCTTTTTTAGAAAGTTATGGGTATGACATTGAAGTCGTTAACAATATTGCAGATAAGAGTTTTAAACAGATTACTTTTTCTTTAAGAGGTCAATTGAATTCACAGAAGGATGAGATTTTGTTAGAAAAAGTGGCTAAATATTTTCAAGACGCAATTAATAAGAACATTGAGAAGCCAATAAGCTATTTGAGAAATCTTGTTGACTCAAATCAACTGGCTTTTGGTCACAGAAATTTAGAAAAACTGACCTCTGACGATATAAAAGAATTAATCAAAGACCATAATTTATTAGATATTCTTGAGAAACTTGAAAATGATGAAGAATTCTAAAGGAAGCATAATAGCAAAAAAACTACTATCTGATATTGGATTTGATGAGATTACTCATTTATCAATGAAATTATTTGTTTCTGGTTTGGGAGCAACCCTTGTTGAAGAAGAATTACAAAATTCAGATGGCAAGATTGTTAGAGGTAAAACAAAGACGTTAATAAAAGTGAATTCTCAAATTCCTTATGAATCAAAAAAACGTTTTACCATTGCTCATGAAGTTGGTCATTTTCTAATGCATGAAAAGATTGAAGTACACAATGAAAACTCAAATACCTTAAACTGGTTTGTTAGTACAGAAACTCAGTTAAAAAAAGGCATACAGGAATGGGAAGCTAATGATTTTGCATCTGAATTGCTTATGCCTGAACAAATTTTCCGAAATGAAACTCTTGGCAAGCCCTTTTCTCCAGACTTAATTAAATATTTATCTGAAAGATTCAAAACTAGCATAACTTCGACTGTATTTAGATGCTTACAACTTGACATTCATCCATTACTTGTTGTTTTTATTTATAATGGGACAGTTAAATATTGGGATAAAACTTCTAATTGGACTTATTGGATAAAAGATATTACTAAGCTGGCTCCCCCTGATGATTCAGTTGCAATGGAATATATAAATGCAGACTATGAATTTATTTATAGTGGAAGTGAAAAGGCTCAACTTATATCGAAATCAACTTGGTGTAATTTAAATAACTATGATAAGGATACTGATTTTTTTGAGTATTGCATTCCAACAAAACAGTATAAAACAATAATTAGTGTAATATGGGAAAAGTGATTAGCCAACGCACAGTCGTAAGCACATTTGCAAGCCCACACGAGCCAATGCTCTCACCAAAGCTTTGTCAAAGAGCTTCCGCCTCTCCAGCCCTCGTAACCGCCTTTCAGGACGGTTTTAGGATTGCCCACGCTCAAAAAAACAAAATAAATTTGTGCTTCGTGGATAGGTTGGTGCAGATTGACAATGACAATAAAATAAAGCGCGGTATAGCCAATAAGGGTTTTAGTGGTATGCGAAGGTTTGTTGCCCGTTTCAACTTTTAGTGTACCCTGATAGGAAAAAAGCCCGCAATCCCTGGCCATATTGTCAAATGTTTGTGTGCCATAAAGCAAAAACCTGAACGTCAGATGAACATTGATACAATAAAAATAAAACCTATAAAACTGGATGAATGGCTTCCAGACAGATGTTTGAATGGTTTGAAACCATTTGACCCGAATTTTCATATCTCAGAATCTGGATGTCCAAGTTTAAATTACTTTCAAAAAAACAGTAGAGAGACTTTAGAGCAATTGTATAAGTTGACAATCAATAATTTCGGTGGTTGTGGATTCGTAGCTTGGGATAACGATAAAATAATTGCATATCATAACTTTTTTCCATTGGAGATTGCTAAAAAAATTAAATTTTATGGTTATGGATTTGATTCAATCCATCCTGAAAGGACATTGATTCATAATTGTCTTACCATAGTAAAAGGAGATTATTTAAGATTAGGAATATCAAGCCGATTAGTAAAAGAGTCAATAAATTGGGCAAAGACAAACGATTGGAAAAGATTTGAAATACATTTGGTTTTACCTGATTGTGAAAAAGGATGGCAATCAGACCAAAAAAGTTGTCTGTCATTTTGGGAACGGTTTGGATTCAAGATATTTAGGGAATATGATGCGGATAAAGAAACGGAACAATATTATGGAGTGACAAAAAGGTATTCAATATATTTACCACTTGACAATTGATACTAAACATATTACGTCGCACAACAAAGAACTAAGGTAAAAAACAAGATAAAAGCGGTAGCAGTGGGTTATCAAGCAGTTCAACCTGCATCAGCGTTTGTCACGGGGGATACAGACGCAGCTCCACAGTCCGCTTCATTTCATATACGAGGCCGTTATGGGCAAGGCTAAAAAAACGAGCCGATTAATTTCTCGTGCTAATATCAAGATTTAGAGGAAAATAAAGTTTACTAAATTTGACGGAATGCTGGGAGACCGAATTGCATATAAATAACTACTGACATAAGGTTGTCACTCAAACAGATTAAGTTTGACAGAATTTAAAGGAAAATTGAAATATGGAGAAATTAATAACACTTGATAAAACAAATATAGACGAGGAGCATATTTGCTGTGCGATTTCAGACAAAAAATGCAAAGACAGTTATGAATTAAAAAAAGACTGGCTTAAAAAGGAATTTGACAACGGATACGTTTTTCGCAGAATTGATGCAAGAGCAAAAGTATTTATAGAGTACGGACCTGCCGAGAAAGGTTGGGTTCCAGTTGATGCACCAAATTGCTTATTGATAAACTGTTTCTGGGTTTCAGGACAATATAAAGGACAGAGTTATGGCAAAGAATTGTTGAGACTTGCGACTGAAGATGCTAAAGCACAAGGTAAAGACGGATTAGTAACGGTTGTTGGGACAAGTAAGTTTCATTTTATGAGCGATACGAAGTGGCTTTTAAAACAGGGGTTTGAGACTTGCGAAAAATTATCTTCAGGATTCAGCTTACTTGTAAAAAAGATAAATTTAAAAGCGGATAATCCCAAATTTAAGGATTCGGTTAAAAGCGGAGAATGTTCTGACAAAAACGGATTAGTAATTTACTATTCAAATCGTTGTCCATTCTCGGAATATCATGTAACAACTTCATTGACTGAAACAGCAGAAAAAAGGAAACTGCCTTTAAAGGTAATTAAACTGGACACAATGGAAAAAGCACAGACTGCACCGACTCCTGCGACAATTTTCAGTTTATTCTATAACGGAAAGTTTGTAACGACTGATTTGAGTGCCTGTATGGATAGTCGATTTGATAAAGTGATAGGAATATGAAAATGCCTAATAACATTGATACCAAGCTATTTGCTCCTTGCGGAATGAATTGTTTGGTTTGTTATGTTCACCTCAAAGATAAGAAGCCCTGTCCCGGATGCCTCAATAATGATGAAAATAAACCTGAGCGATGTAAAACTTGTAAAATAAAGAATTGTGCACATGAAAAAGGGTTGACATATTGTTATGAATGTTTGGATTTTCCATGTAAGCAAATCAAAAATTTAGAAAAAAGTTATTCAAAGCGATATAATACAAGCTTGATTGAGAACAGCATAAAAGTACAAAAGGACGGGATATGTTTGTTTTTGACAAATGAACAAGAAAAGTGGATTTGCAAAAATTGTTCAGGGGTTATTTCATTGCATGATTCGGAATGTTCAAATTGTAAGGCTAAATATTAAATGAAAGCACGACCGCACAACATGGTATAGTGCATTCGGGTTTCAGAGATTCACGAAGGTTTGTAGCTTGTAAAAAAGGGCTGTGTAAACTGATAGGAATTCGCTTCGTAATCCCGAACGACACTATACATCAACCGTTATGCCAAATTGTAAAAAACGAAACCAAAATGAGTGAACGAAAACCTATTAAAACAACCGTTAATGAGATTGTAGAATATTGGGAAAGTAGGATTGACGAATCAGAATTGAGTATAGACTTTGCAGAAGCTCATGAAAGGTGTTGGAGATGTGGGTATAAATCTAAATTACATAGATGTCATATAATTCCAGATTCTTTAGAAGGGGAAGACTCACCATCTAATCTAGTTTTATTATGTCAACGATGCCATATTGAAGCACCAAATATTAATGACAAAGATTTCTTTTGGGAATGGTTGAAAGCTCAGAAAGCTTTTCTGTATGACACATATTGGACTATTAGAGGAATGAAAGAATACTCTGATATTTATAAAGAAAAAATTGAAGAATCAATGACAAGGTTAGACATCGGGCCAACCGAGTTTCGAGAATTCCTGAGAGAACAAACTGGATTTGTTACTATTCATTTTGGAGAAGGGCGATTAAATCTTTCTACTATAGCCGGAATTATGCGTAGTTTTATTAAACAAAAAGAGAAACAACTTGGCATAACAAACGCTATATCAAATGCGGGTTTGCGTGTTTGTTGAAACATTTGAAATCTTTATATACATTTGTGCTGGCAGACAGTTGAGCAGCAATTTATCCCCGCACTTGCCATAGCGTCAGCCGTTACCATGTATTATGAGAAAGACACTGCAATACATAACAATCGGACTGATTTTTCTGATTTCTTGTCAATCTAAAACCGGATTTTCAGGATTTCAAAATGGAGACATAATTTTCCAGACTTCAAAATCAGGGCAGAGTAAAACGATTCAGATTGCGACTGGCTCAAAATACAGTCACATGGGGATTATATATAAGCAAGGAGATGATTATTTCGTTTACGAAGCTGTTCAACCTGTGAAACTGACACCATTAAACGACTGGATTAATCGAGGAGAAAACGGACATTACGTTGTTAAACGGATTAAAAATTCCGAGAACTTACTGACTCCTGGGACTTTAACAAAAATGAAACAGATTGGCGAAAAATACGCTGGTAAAGACTATGATTTGTATTTTGAGTGGTCTGATTCAAAAATTTATTGTTCTGAATTGGTCTGGAAAATTTACAAAGAGGCGATTGGACTTGAAATTGGAGAACTTGAAAAATTGGGTGATTTTAACCTGACTGATAAAGCTGTAAGACAGAAACTAATGGAAAGATACGGAGATAATATTCCAAAAGAGGAATTAGTGATTTCTCCTGCATCAATGTTTAATTCAGACCAATTGATTACGATTTATAATAAACAGTGATGTGATTCAAGAACAAAAATATCAAGGACTGATTGCAGCTTGCGGGATGAACTGTGGTTTATGCATTGGATATTTGAGGGACAAGAATCCATGTGGAGGATGTTTTAAAAAAGATGATAAAAATAAACCTGGTTCTTGCAGAAGTTGCACCATAGTAAATTGTGAGTCATTAGCCAAAACAGAATCAGGATTTTGTTATGATTGTGATAAGTATCCTTGTCCAAGGTTAAAACGACTTGATAATCGTTATCGGACAAAATATGGCATGAGCATGTTAGATAATCTCAATTTTATAAAAGAGAACGGAATGGAAAGATTTCTGGAAAATGAGCAAAATCGATGGACTTGTGATGTCTGCGGTTCAGCGATTTCTGTACATCGAGATTTTTGTTTGAATTGTAAAACGAAATTAAGAAAATAACGCATGGTAAACGGGCGGCTAACATTGTATATAACGCCATTTCGTTTCTACCGGGTCACAACCCTTGCGTTTCTGCTGAAAATGCTTATATTCGTCATACCGCAGGGCCGCAGGGCGAAACGGCGTATATACTAGTGTTACCAACCATATTAAGAAAAGACAGGAATAAAATGAAAAAAATCTCAATTTTAACAATTTGCATTGTAATGTTCTCTTTGACAAATTATGCACAAGAACTAAAATTAAATGACAGTGCTTTTGAAAAATATTTATCAGAACAGGAAACATTAAATCAGTCCTTTGCAAAGTACTTTTATGGAAATTTTGCGCAAATTTATTCTTCAAATGAATCAAAATTTATAAGCATAATAGATTCTTTGAGACAAAGTTATACTATCCTTTTATCTCGGTTCGAAAAAGAAAATCCAAATTTTGACAAATCTGTACTTTTCAAAGAATCAAAAGATATAGACTACGCTTTTGATAAATTTTTGGTTGAATATCCTTACTATCATGAAAGATTTTCGGATGAGAAAAAGACCATTAACAAAAGACTTGATGACAACTTAAAGGATTTTAATAATCCAGAATTACTGAATATCGGTAGCTATGTAGAATATCTTAAAGCATTTTTATATTATCACTCAAAAATTGAACTTGAAAATGACACATATAAAAAACTCGACAATCAGCAGCTTAACGCAACATTAAATTTGATTCCTAAATATTTCTCAAATAAAATTGTTATTGATTATTTGAAGTTTTACTATCTCAATAATCATATTGAAAATCTGGGAATTAAAAATATTGACAGTTTGTATAAAGACTTCGTTATCAATTGTAAAGATACATCCTATGTAAACAAAATAAAGTCGTTTTATACCGAAGAAGAGAATGGCAGAAAAGGTCATCTGATTAAAACATATAAAACAGTTGATAATTATTATTTAGAGATACATTTATTCTTACCTGAAAATGATAATCAACAAAAGAAAAGACCTGTAATTGTTTATTTTAATGGTGGCAGTTGGTCAGAAGGAAAACCCGATTGGAGTTTTTCTGCTTGTCAGACTTTTGCAAATAAAGGTTGGGTTGGCGTTACTGTTGAGTACAGGTTGGCATATCGTCAAGGAACACTACCATTTGAATCTGTTATGGATGCAAAATCAGCTATTCGATGGTTGAGACAACACGCAGATGAATATAATATTGATACTAATAAAATTGTAGCATCTGGTAATAGTGCAGGTGGACACTTGGTTTTAGCTACGGCATTAGTTGAAAATTGGAATGAAAAAACTGATAGCTTGAAATACAGCCCAGTTCCTAATGTTTTAATGGTTAATTCAGGTGTGTACGATTTGACTGATGACAATAGTTGGATTCGTCAAGGTTTACGGAATAGAAACCAAGATGAAAATCTTGTAAAAGAAATATCTCCGAACTATTTAATCAAAAAAGGTTTGCCCCCAATCTTAATAATTCATGGGACAAATGATAAAAATGTTCCGTTCTCGACAGCCAAGGAATTTGTGGATAGGATGAAGTTGGAAGGAAACGAAATAGAATTTCACGTATTAGAAGGAGCTGGTCACTTTATTTGGTGGGGACAATATGGAAAACAGGTTTCAGAAATTAGAAGTAAATTTCTAGAAAAACTCGAATATTAATGAAATACGGTTGGTAACAAGCGGTATAAAACATTGGGGATTAAGTGGTTATTCGAACATTCTGCCACGCATCAAGTTCAGTGTAACTGGACAAGATTGTAGCCCGCAATCCCCAACGATTTCATACCGCAAACCATGACGGCTTTTAAATTCTAATTTCCAAACGATTGACTTACAATATTTTGGGTGGTGTCTTGAGAGGGATTATTAAATAGGGTGGACATACATTTTACCATTATTTTTCTGGCAAAAAATAAAATTAAAATTGTTGATAACTTTTTGATTTTACTATTTTTTGACAAAACATAGATATGAAATTTGCTCTATAAAGACTAGTTGAAGGAATTATTCGTAATCCATATCAACCTGAATACCTAAAAGTTTATCCGAAGCACTACTATCTTTTAATTCAAGAATTGTATTTTCCTTTACAAACTTATTATAATCATCCTCTGATTGAAATAATGGCTTAATTTCTTCTAATTGATTATAATTAACTGTTATAATGTATTGTTTGTTACTTCCTTCAATATATTCTTTTAATATCGTTATTAAATCAAATTTCTGCCTTGGATCTATTCCTTCAAGTAACCTGCTATCATGGAAAATAAAATCAACATTGTGACCATAACCTTTTAATAAAAGGGTCATGTCGTAACAGAATGTTTTTACATTACTAATACCATCAGATTTATCAAACTCTATTTTAGCATCAATGTCAAACCGTATTTGATTTTCACCTTCATTATTATGTATTGTAATACCCGCTGCTGCTTTTGGATAAAACCTTTTAACTAGAGTTCTAAAAAAATCGTTTGTTCGAGCAATTACTTCACTTGCATCTTTTAAGTAAGTTGCAGTTTTTTCTGATTCATCCAATTGTGATTTGCTTATATTACGGCTTTCTTCCGAGTAGCTTTCAAGTAATTCCTCATATTGCTCCAAATTTTCTTTTTTGCTCTTTAAGTCAGATAAATTATTAGAAAGTTTAGTAAACATGTCAAGTGCTTGATGGGCATCTAAGTATTTCAGTTTGCCATCCAACTCAGCACTTTTACTATGCTTCGTAGTTTCAAATAATTTAGCTTTGCGAAGCAGTTCATTTTTTTGGTCTAATAACCTTTTTTCTCTATTTCGAGAAAGATGTTCATAAAATTTTTCAAGCTCTGCTAATTGTTTTATGGCTTGGTCTTGCAGTAATACTGAGGCTTCTTTATATACCTGCTCTATTTTATTTCTTTCAATATCTGGAGAAATTTTTCGACTTTCATCAATATTTGAAATTTGAATTTTTATTAACTCCAATTGCTGATGAAGCCTTTCTATGTCTTGTTTTAACTGGTCTGCTTGTTGATTAATTTCGTAATAATCTTCTGCTATGTTAAAATTCTTAAGATTATATTCCAGTTGGTCAATTTTATCTGTCAATTCTTGTTTGCTCAAAGAGACATCTTTTTTGCCTGTAAAGAAGTCCTTTAAATAGTTGTCGTTTTTAAGATTTTTTACTAAATCTTTTATTCTATCCTTTTCTAATTTTAAACGATATTTTTCTTGAGCAAGAAGAACATCTAAACCAAGGAGGTAGGTATTTATCATTTGAACCTGAAACGGCTTATTAACTGCTTTAGGATTTTTCTCATCATTATAAGATGCTTTTGAAGGACGGATAAAAAATGGTATCAATGATCGAAAAGACAATTCACCAATATCATCAGGTATTTCGAAAACAAGCTTCTTTAACTTTCCGTTAAACTCTCTTGTGGTAATTTCTTCTCCGTTAAGTTTAATTTTGCCTTGTTTGTCAGTACTGCGTATTGAGGTATATTCTGAATTCTTAATTCTGAATTTTAAGGTAAATTCCCAACCAGATAGCGAATCTTTAAATGCTTTTTTCGTAGATGACCCAAGACAAAAATGTATTATGGCAACAAGTAATGACTTGCCAACTCCATTTGTAGTATCCCCTTTATCAGATTTTTCAGGATTCTTTTGTTTAGCGACAATAAGGTTTATGCCAGTTGTACTATTAAATACAACTGGTTTAAATGAGTCTCTATTTGCGGTTAGTGATATTAATTGCATTTTGTTATTATTCCATTTTCTTCTTGAATAGCATTAATGCCATATAAAAAAATTAAAGTGAGATTTAAACTGTCAAAGCCATGATGAGCTGAATATAAATCGTTTTTTAAATCGTTTTGATATTCTGACCATAAGTCATCTACACTCTTGGGTGATTTTAGTTTCGATAGAAGGTAGCTGCCAAAACCTAATAGCGATTGAGAAAAATTTATATGTTTTGATGGCATTATCATGTTTTATTCATTTATTGGTTCCTCAAAAATATCACATGACTCAAAATATTTTGCCATAATAGTAACTACAGCATTTTGGTAGGCTTGTTCAGCTTTTGGAGAACATCTATTTATAAGTTCCCAAAAAATATTGTCACCAGTAATATTAAAATCTTTCCATTCATTTTTTATTTCAACATATACCCCTGAAAGTTGTTTTTGTAGCTCATCAGCAAGTGTTGTGTTTTGATTTAGATAAGTATTTAATGCTCCTAATTGCTGTGACCCATGATTCAAAAGATATGTTGCATTATCCGTTAAATTATTAAATTGAATCTTTTCATGCCAATCTGGAAATTTTATAACTCCAATTATTGGTTTTAAAGGCATTCGCATGATGTATCCAACAACTTCATTCAATATTGAATAATCAAGGTGCAGTAAGTCTGGGTTTGGAAGAAATCCAATTATTGCTTCAATTTGGTCATCATCTAATTGAAAGAGTACCCTTTCTAAATCTGTGGATGTAAAAAAGCCAGAAGCATTAAGAGAGTAATTATTTTCAATACTTTTTAAAGCTTGTTCTGAATCAGCGTTTACTCCATTAAATTTGTCATTTACAACAAAATAAAATTCATTAACTGGATTCCATTGCTGTATTAATCCTTTAAAGTCAGTGTTTATTTTTGAAACAGCTTGCGGATAGCTTTTCCTAATGTCTTCAGGTGCAAACACTTGATAGTAAATAGCTTTGCTTGCGATATAACCATCATTTTTCCTGTCGCCAATATTACCCCAAGCTTTAATTTTCTGGAAATCACTTACCGCATAGGACATTACATCAGTAAACAAATCTTCAAATGCCTGACCATCTGATTTGTATACTTTGTTTTGAAATAGTATCCTTGCCAATGCTTTTTCGTGTGAATTCATGCGATAAAAATACAACTTTAAAATCCTAATCAAGATAATTTAATCTCAATTTTTTCAATTCTCCATTTTATGGTTTTATCGCAATACAAAGGAGACTTCTAATCACCTTTCTTATGCTTGTGTGGTTTCAGCGATGGTGTATTTCCGGGAGTTTCCTTATTATCCCGTTGACGTTTGTCTGGTTTTCCAGTTGATGTAGCAGTTCTTTTTGGACCTGGTTTAATTCCCATGATATACCTCCTTTGTTAATAATATATTTCGCATTCTTAGTTCAAAATCACGAACTAAATTCCATACTAAAATATGACAAATTTTCTAATTAACACTTTAATATTTAAAGAAATAAATGTAAATGAATTTCAAAAGGAAAAAGTTTGACGAAATAAAACCGGGAGTTATTAGATCCCCTTAGAATCTTCAATAATTTATATTCTCAATCCTTCTCAACCACCCCTTCAAAAACTTAGCATTATCACCTTTCTTGGCAATGATGTTGTAGTAATGAATCCGAGCCGCTTTAATGGCATTAAAGAGTTGTTCCGGGTTGCAGGAATTGATGGCTGCAATGGTCTGGTTGCCGATAATTCCATCCATTTTGAGGTCACAATCAAAGAAACGGTTCAGGACTTTTTGAACACCACTACTTCCCCAATAGCCGCTATTGACACACCAATCGAAAATGATTTCCTGCAAAGACCCGTTTTTAATGGCTTCGATGCGATATGTATGGTAAAAAGTATGTCGATAAAACTCCTTTACCAAAAAGGTTAATCCGGTAATTTCAATTTTTGCATTGTGCTTAATTTTACCAACTTCCGATTTGTAAACATCAATCACAGCCCAACCTTCCCAATCCGGGTGAAGATTTCGGGAAACTCCCATATAGGTCTCACCCCCTTTGTCTCCGGTTACATTGGCGTAATATCCTTCATACTTTATTACACCATCAAAAAGTTCGTCAAATGTTTTCATTCTTACGTTTAAGTTTAAGGTTTACTTGGTTCACTCCGGAAATAGCTCCACCAAAAAGAAAGTCAATGATGGTACTTAGCTTAGTAGAAATTCCACCGTTGATGCTGCTTACAAAAGCAATCTGCCAATCATCCAAATGAATATTTCTGAAAATGAAGTATTGAAGCATTAAAACTGTTAGCCCACACCAAGCTACCAGAAAGAAAATGGCAAAGGTCTTTTGCAGCCAACTGTCCTTGGAATACATATCCCGTGCGGAATCCCTGTCCATTACGGCCATTTTAAACAGCTCCATTTTCCCCTGAAGCTTTTCTTCTTGTGTAGTAAATATCTCATCAATGAGTTTTGTGCCTTCTTTCAGGGTTTCAGCTACCCCTGCATTGGTAAGTTTTCCAAATATATTTCTCATCGTTCTACAAATTTTAAGATGGTATCGAGCTTTTCATTTAGCTGTTTAATGGTTTGGTGGAACAGCTCTTTACTGACGTAAATCTCCTTGGAGCTTTCCCGTAAATCGGATATGCGCTTATGCAGGATGGCAAACTTTGTCTCACAGGAATCCATCTCTTTGGTAAGGTGAGAAATATCCTTCTCCAGTAAATCGGTTTTGGCATTCACGTTTTCCTTGGTGGCATTTTTGGTGATGGCATTTCGGATGATAAAAGAAACTACACCAACCACTAACGACCCCGTGGTTCCGACTGTCACCCAAAATAGTTTGATTGCTACTTCTTCCATTGATTAAAACATTTTAATGGTTTCGGAACTACCACCCGGAAAGCGATTCTTTTCCATTGTGGCACTCTGGTTCTCGATGTGCATAATGGCATCCACATCATGTTCCCAATCACTTCCACCCTTGGAACTTCCATCCCGGTTAGCTTTGAATACCAAAATGAAGGATGTTTGAGGGTACTGCTTTTTGAGGGCTTTAAACTCATCGGGTTTCATGCCGACCGTCTGGGTACTGTCCAAGAAAACGGTATCATAACCTCGGAACTGCCTTGAGTTGTATTCTTCCACAAAATGAATCGGACTGCTGATTTTTAAGCGCAATAGTTTTTCCTGAAGCGAACCTTTCACGCCTTCCTCATTGGAGACATATAAGGCATTCAATCCACCTTTAACCAGTTCATTGGCCAAAAGCATGGCCACGGAGCTTTTACCGTTAAAGCGGTTGCCGTAAATCATCAGGTAAAAAGGCTTGTATGGTTTTCCCAACAGCTTCCCGAACTTTCCACCAATGGAAAAGGTTGAAAACTTCATTTTTGCCAACTGGTCGGCTGATACCACCTGACTGGGAGAAACCACATCGTTTCTGTTTACCGTTACCCCTTGTAAATTATTGCCACCACTCCTCAAGGGCTTGGTAGTAGTGGCCGTTACTTTCCCAATCCTGCAACTCCTTTCAGTCCGTTTAACTGGATGTTTGTAACCAAAAGCTTGTCGCTCTCAAGGTAATCTTCCAAATGTTTCTGCACTTGGCTCACCCGTTCGTAGGCGTTATCCCCGGAGTTGACCTTACCGCTCTTTTTGGCATTTTTGATGCTATTTAATAAGCGTTGCGCTTTTTCGATAGTGATGTTACCATACAGGTTGATAAACCGTTTTATTAATGCAATGGCCGGGCTAACCCCGTAACTGTCCACAATGTTTTTCAACTTACTGTACAGCGAAACCGGAATCTCAAAGGTGCAAGTTGAACCCATCTGTTTATAAGTACTAGCAAGGTCGTTCCCGATTTTACTGATTTCCTCGGCATACTTACTGGTTTTGCGGATGGTTTTCTCGGTAGCGGCTTTTTGAATCACTTTATACAAAAGCGAAACCTGGCGTTCAGAGACCTTTTGCTCGTGCATGGCCAAATACCGCTTAATGATTTTAATCTCTAAGGGCATTAGCGCAACCTCGTTAGCTTTGCGTTGTATTTTTTTCGGAGCTGCTTTCTTTTTAGGTTGTGACTTTTTAGTCGGTGTTTTTTTTGAAGGTTTTCTTGCCGTCTTTTTTGCTGCCGGAGCTTTCTTTTTGTCCGCAGATTTTTTTGGCTCATCTTTCAGATGGGGTTCAACAATTTTGAAATGGTTATCCAACATCTCTTTAATGTCTTTATCCTCATTATAGAAATCGGCAAACGAATCAAATTCTTTGTGTGCTTCCTGTGCAGCATCAGGTAGCTTTTTGAAATCAACATGCTTGGTGGCTTCCTTGTAATTTTTTATTGTAAGCTTCATAACTATTGTATTTTAAGTTGTTTCTGTTTGATGATGATGGCTTTCGCCCTTATTCTAGTTAGTTTCAGCTTGCGCTGCTTTCCCACAATCACCCCCTTGTTTATAGTTCCTTCTTTGGTCAGGTCGATATATTCATCCGCACGCTGAGCCGTAAAAGGCGCAAAGGATTTAATGGAAAGATGGCTTTTCATGGAGGCAATCAAGTGGTCAAAGCATTTGTTGATGCACTCCCTTTCTTTGCCCTGCGGATAAACCGGAAAGCCGAACATGCTCCCTGAAACAAGGTAGTTGTTTACCCGGCCTAGTTCTTTGAGCTTGTCGAAAACGTAACATTCAAAGCTTCGGGCAAACATTTCAGCGATGTTGCTCCAGTAAGTACCTTGCAGCTTTGAATGGTAATACAGGAAACTGTCCGTTGGCCTTTTGCCTTTAATGTCGTCCTGATGGTAGCTGACCATTGTTCCCTCGATGTGGTAATACCCGAATCGCAACATGGCAACCAGTCCGGCCACACTTTTGAGCATGGGACTTTCCGGGATATGGTTTTTCAGATTGTACTCCATCTCACTGATGAAGTAATCCCGGCTCATGGATGACCGTGAATTGGTCAGGTATTTGCGCCTGCTTCCAAACTTATCCATTATCAGGTCTAAATATTGTTCAGAGCGTAAGGCTGGTTTGGTCAATGCAAAACCATTGAGGAAATGGTCAAAGAAGTGACCCCATTCGTGGGCTACTGAGCCATCCCCGTTGCGCTTGGTCAGGTTGATAAGTTGACGGGTTGGATAATAAGTGGCCATTGCTTTACCACCCCGACCAAAAGCCCCGAAGGCAATGGCGAGGTTTTCATTCACCGCAAGATTTACATCCAATACCTCGCATAAATCGACAATGGCTGCCACAAAATGCCGGATATGTTCCTGTGCTTCATCATCCTTGACGTAATTGCCAAGTGTAAGCGATTTGAAGTGCAGCTTTTCAATGACTGTTTTTTCATCGGTATCATCAATGAGCAACCCACCAGTGCGTTTGATATAGGACAGAGGTACTGCCTCAATCTTTGGCTTTACGCTGCTGTTACTTTTGGATGCAGCTTCCTTTTTTGTATCTGCCCATGACCAATCGGGTTTGAATTCCTTGTAAGGAAATTCCTCTTTTTTGTTGTTGAATTCCTTTTGGTAATCGTTGATGAACCGGGTGCATACTTGAGTAACGTACTGCACATATTGGTCAACTGTACGAACGCTATTGAGCATACCACCCCGGAAGGTCAAATCATTTGCTTTGTGCCGCTTCATATCGGAAGCCGAAAGAATCTGCTTGGCAGAATCAATGCACTTTTGCTGTCTTTCAGTTAGACGGTCGTAATATGCTTTCAGATTATTGTAAAGCGGTTCGGCAGTTTCTTTAGTCACACCGGAATACCTTCTGGCATCAATCAAGGTTTGTTTGGCAGCACCCACACCATTGCCATAACCATACAATACAAAAACCAGATTGCGAAGCTGTTTTCCAAATAACATACCGAAGTCTGTCTTGGGTATTATCTGGCCATCGGTGGCAATGGCAAAGAGTTTTTTCAGGTTATCAATAGTAACCGCTTCACTCATTACAGTATTGAAAGCCTCTGCCATCTTAACATATTGCTCTCGTGCTTCTTTTGTATTGTGGTAAGGGCTTGCCGGGAATGCCTGACGAAGTTTTACTTTCAAAAAGGCACACCCTGAATCTGTTCCGTTTTCCTTTTCCAGTTGTGTGTCAACCTTTGGGAAAACCTTGTCTTTCTTTATCAGCTCAATGGCAGTGGCTTCATCCTGTTCAATGCTTTGCAGGTCGGTGGAGCTGATAAGCTTGCTGTACATGGCCTGCTCTTTGCGAGAGCCATGCACCCGTTTACCAGCATCCTTGAATTGTCGGTTCTTTTGCTTTTCTTGCAAAGCTTTTTCCACTTCATCGTCAATCCCGTGGAGTTCAGGAAAGCGGTCTGTACGCAATCGTATTTTGACTACCTTACTCATAGGATGGTCTTAATTTTTGGGTGAGAACCAATTCCGGCCACGTTGCGCATCTGCTTTTGCATAATCAGGATGGCTTTTGCACGAAGTTTTACTAGTTTTAATGACTTGGTTTTATCCTCATTGTCGGGTTTGCTTTTTTGAAAAGAAGCTTTCTGTTTGGCCAGTCGCTGCGGAAACTCCTTTTTGTCGGTCTCAAACATCTTCATGGCTTCCTTTGTTAGGCTGTCGGCTGTATCTATATGCTTTGAACCCCTGTCCAAAAACTCATCGAAGTAATGACGGGGGATTTTTACCGAAAGGCTGAACCGTTCTCCAAGCAATTCCAGTAGTTTGGGCATCTTGTTTTCATTTATTGAAGCCTTCATATTACCCGAAATCATTTCAAAACCGTCCCGGTTATTGACCAAAAGCTTCACCACATCTTTATCGGTGTAAATTGGAATGTGGCTTTTGGTCTTGGGCATGATGATTTGGAAAGTATCATCGTAATGGCGCACAATACTGATTTTGTTTTCGGTGACGATGGATGCACCACTGCGAAGGCTCATGATGTGTTTTTGCAGTTTGGCGATGGGGGCAACCACATAAGCATTGGCTTTGCTGTCACCATTTTCGGGCGACCATGCCTCACTCATCAGGATACCCTTTTGAACCCCTTTGCCCTTGGTGGTATAACTCACCAGTTTACCTGAAAAGTCGGCTGAACCTTGCAGGATATTTCCGGTTACGATGTAACGGATTTGACGGTCTGCGGTAAAGGCTTTGATGGCTTCATCCCACTTATCAATCAGGCTTTCCTTTTGGGAAGTCGATAATTGAAAACTTCGAGCCTGAATACGTTCAATCTCTTTAGCCGTATCGCCCGAAGCTGACAGAACGATGTATTTGCGGCTGTCGGCAATGGCAAAACGAAGCTTCACCGCTGACGGTGCATAAGGATTACTACGTTTAGGATTGATGTCGAACCCTAAAAAGATGCCATAGGAATTATCGCTGCTATCGGCCTCAAAGGTCAATGCCGGGTAAAAGTAACCATGACCAATTTTGAAAAACCGAAAGAATCCGTTAAGATAACTTTTGCGGTTTTCGCTTTGTGTTTTGGTTTTGGTAATGGATTCTTGTTTGGCGGTGTTGAGTTCTTCGGTACGTTCGGCCAAGTATTCATTTTGAGCAGCCTTGTCAAATACAGGAATTTTTTGAAATGGCTTTTCATTGGGAATATCCGCTATCAGTTCTTTATATTTGGTTTCAAGCTCTTTTAAATCCTCATGGAGCTTGCTTTGTACATGCTTTTCGTGGGCTTCGATAATTTCTTCAGAAATAGTTTCCGCTTGTTTACCTTCCAGATGTTTCTCAATGAGCTTCTCCAGTTCCGGTTTGCCATAGGGCTTTTTGAGTACATTGCAATCGCATTTTTCCAAGAAAGTGTCATTGCCGAATACCGAACGGCCTCCTTTCCCGGCAATCACCACCCTGCGGTCTAGGGTCTCTGTTTTCAAGTCTAAAACTTCCACTTCTAGGTCGTATTCACCCGATTGCTTGAGGTACTCCACATAATCGTTGTAACGCTCAATCACCTCACTGTAAAACTTCTCTTGTTCCTTTACCGAAAGAACAGCCACACGTCCGGTAACTTTGGAGGCATCGCCTTCGGAAGGGGTTTCATCGCTGTCTTTTCCTTCAAATTTGAGAGGGTTATCTAAGGCTTTGTTTAGTTCCGGGTTTTCCATCATGTACTGGCGAACTACCTTGTCACCATACTTATTCAGAAAATCATCCGATTCCAATTGTGATTTGCTGTTCTTTTGGTTGGAGGTGGTATTGGCATCCAATGATTTCAGCTTCTTTTTAAGCATCATCATAAACCGCTTCTGTGCCGGGATGGATGAGATAATGTAATCGTAAATCGGTTTCATTATCTGCCCGGTACGGTTGATACGCCCACGCTTTTGAATTTCAGTGTTGATGTTAAGCTCTGGTTGCAAAATCACCATCACACGCTGCTTTACTTTATCGGCAGGTACTTTATCGGTAACAATGGCATGAGCTGATGCCCCGGTAGAACCGGATTGGTTAATCAACAAACAATCAATTTCGTTTTCATTGAACTGACGGAATAAACTGGCCGTATTTTCCTTTTTCCGGTTTAGAACCAATGCAGTTGTATTTCCTTTTTTGATGGAATTGTATTGTACACACAGCTTGCGCCCGGTGACTTCACCCACAGAATAACCTGCTTCCTTTATTTTTTGGATGATTAAGTCCAAAGGGCTTATGGTGATTCCGGTGGAAGCTTTTTCGATGCGCTTTAAAATATCCCGATACGCCAATTGCGCTTCTTCAGAAAGGTCAGAAATATTGAATGTTTTGCCTTCACTTTGCCCGTCAATATCTTTTTCGGAATAACGTAAAACGCTATCCAATCCTTTCTCCAGAACAATGGAGAAATCCCCGTTAATAATGTCATCGGGTTTGGCCATGTCCTCTAAGAAACTGCCCATTGTGGATGCAAAAGCAATCACAGGCTTTTTGCCTTCTTTTAATCGCTTGATGGCATGGTCGGCCACATCTTCGGCATTGAGACTGAAAAGCAATTGGTTTATCACATTGAAAACTTTAGAGAAGTAGGGAATATTATCAACCCCGGCTTTTTCCGTTCCTTTCCGGGTGGCTACTTCTTTACTTTCGGCTGCGGCAATCTTATCAAGCTGCTCCACCTGTTTGTTGATGTACTTTTCCTGAAAACCAATAATATCACGGATGATGGAGGTAATTTTATCGGCTGTCTCAGCTTGCTGTTGGGCTTTTTCCTTTAACTCGATGTAGTTGACTTCCACACCTTCAAAGGAGCGTTCACGCCTAATCATCTGACCTTCGGAAACCAATTGGGCTGCTAAAATTTCCTGTAAGGCTACACCGCCTTTGGTAATAGCCTCTACCAAATCCTCTTTGCTCATATTGGCATCGCTCATGGAGGTCTTTTGTGCATAGATGGGCATGTTATCAGGGCGTTTGGCGAAGGTGGCTGATAAGAAACATACACCTTTGGTTTGGCGAAGTACGTCCTGCATAAACTCACCCGTATTGGAGCTGCCCGAAGCGTTGTGAGCTTCATCCATGATGATGATGTTACCATCTGAAACGGCACTTAAAAATTGTTGCTTTGCAGGTTTCTTGGGTTGGTTAAACTGTGAATAGGTGGCACACACAAAATTGTAACTGCCCGGTACATTCTGATTGTTGATGATACGTTCCTGAGTTGGCTTTTCTGGTGCAGAATAAACCACTTCACCGCTTTTATCCATGATGTTGGTTTTGCTCTCCTTGGCATTTACAATAAATGGTACAAGTGCAGAGCTGCCTATGTCGGATAAATCACGGTACAAATCGGTAAACAGGTTGGGCTTTTCTGAAAGGAATACAGGTTGTAAACCTTGCTTCACGCCATAGCGGATAAGAGCTGCTGCGGTTCGTCCTTTTCCAATCCCGGTTTGGTCGCCTACGATAATTCCCTGATTGCGTTTTTCAATGTTGTAGATGGCAAGCGATACGGCATCTATCTGTTCACATGATAGGGATTTAACCAGTTCATCATTGTCGTAGTCCAGTTTTTTTGCCACAAAATCAAACAAAGGCATCCCAATACTCTTTTTAATCTTACGGATGGCGATGTGCATTTCATGTCCCATGCTGTCCGGTACGGTGGTATCGAGTATAAAACCTTTTTCGGCAGTTGGAATATAAGCCATACCCAAACCTTTGTGACCCAGCATTCCTTGTAGATACTCATGCTCATTTTGCGCAAGTTTTTGGGTACGTTCAAAGTCCTTATAATTCTTGGTATTAAAGCCCAATTCAAACAATCGAGCTGCAATATGCCGGTTTGGTTTTTGGCTGAACTTTATGGTAATGCTGTTCTTTTGAAATTTAATATCGGTCTTCATAACTAGGAGCGTTTAAAGTATTTGATGGCATCGGTCTTTCTTTTGAACAGTTCGCTTTTGGGGCGTATGTTTCGGACTTTGCCTTTGAAATATTCATCGTATTCAATCATCCCATTAGCAAGCAGCTTCACTAGGATAATGTCGCCTTTGATTTCTGTCCAGTATTCATCATTTCTGGCACGAAGCCCGCCCAAGGAATGTAGCTTTTGTTTTAACAGGATAGCTTTTGCCCGGACTTTGGCAATGTTCATGGTATTTGATTGCGTATTTTGCTTTTCCAATCCAACCCGTTCCCAAAGTTCTTCATGCGTACTGACCATTGTACTGTGCAGTTTATTCTTTAGTGGAGCAGCCCCTTCGGGTTTGTATTTCGCTCCATTAATCAGGATTAACCGGGTATTGAATGATGTTCCCTGCCGGGAATAAAGCTTTTTACCATTGATAGGAATAATGTCTTCCACATAGTAAAAGTGATAGAGGTAGTTCAGGAAAATTCGGTTTTGTCCGGCTGTTACCCGGCCTTGTTCGTCCCAAGTGGTATGCCCACCAATGATGATGGCAGCACAACCAGAATCCTTCATACATTGCAAGGCTTTTAGGCACATGGCATGTTCCAAGCGTTTGATTTTAAAGTTTCCAAACTGCATAGGTTCAGATAATGCACCAAAAGGCGGATTGGTGACCACTCCGTCAAACTTCTGACGAAAAGCAAAGGGTGGTTGCAAAGCATCCCAACTGGAGACCTTTGCAAAGGGTTGGTCATTGAGGTTACTTAAACGCACATCATCCAACTCATTTACAAATGTCTGGTGGTATGGCAAAGCAATGGTGAGTAAACCATTACCTGCCGATGGTTCTAAATATTGAGGATGGTTTTCGCTGCGCTCCGGGTGAAGATGAGCATTGCCTACAATCTTTGCATTTTTATCGCCTTTTACAATATTCTTAAATGCTTTATAACCGGATAGATTATTTTGTTTTCGTACATAACTCGATGCTAAAAACGAGATGGGTGCAGGTGTTGAATACTGCTGCATAAGAACACTCATGCTTGTTCGCATGGACAGATTAACCTGCGACTGATAAAGGGCTACAATATCCAGATACTTCTCATAGGTGGTCATTGAGCTGTCGTGAGCAATCTCACGGGCATTTAACACAATGGCCAGTTCCGTAAACTCCTTTACCAAGTTCTTATTGGCGATGCCATAACTTTTGGCAAGGCTTTCAATGGTGGTTTTGGAATGCCGGACACCTTGTTTGAGCTGTTCCCGAATCTTTGATATGTAGCCTTTCTTATCCATTCAATGATTATTGAAGGGTAATGGTTTTATCCGTTTCATCCCTGAAGGTCAGCTTCAGGTTGTTTCCAGCAATGTTGACCGAAAGGTTTTGAACATCGGCATCCACAAAGTTCTTCATGAAGTTGATTTGGAAATTCAGAATCTCAGTGAGTTTGGCTTCCCAATCTTCCCCGTCAAAAAAGCCAGTATCGGCATATATCTGAATGAACTTTTTCAGGAAATCAGGAATGTTTTGAAGATTCTGGTTCCAATCAGCCCCAACGGTTGCGTTGCGCTCAATGCTGACAAGCTTCTCTCTGTCATCTTGTGGATAGCTGTTCTTTAAGGTGTTCGCTTCAATGGCTGCGGCCTGTTCTGGTGTGATAGTTACTGGTTTGTTTTGAACATTGGATTCCCAATCTGCACCAACGGTGGCATTCTCCTCAATTCCTGCTAACTTTTCGGCATCCACTTGTGGGTAGCTGTTCTTTTGACTATTGGTTTCAATGGCTTCCGCCTGTTCCTGTGAAATAGTAACGGGTTTATTCTGTACGTTCGTTTCCCAATCAGCTCCAACAGTGGCATTGGCTTCAATTCCTGCCAACTTTTCTTCGTCCGTTTGAGGATAGCTCCGTTTTTCGGTATTGGTTTCAATGGCTGCGGCCTGTTCTGCTGAAATAGTTACAGGTTTGTTCTGAACGTTTGTTTCCCAGTCAGCTCCCACGGTGGCATTGTCCTCTATTCCTGCAAGCTTTTCTTCATCGGTTTGTGGATAGCTTCGTTTTTCTGTATTTGCTTCAATGGCTGCCGATTGCTCTGGTGAAATTGTAACAGGCTTGTTTTGTAGGTTGGTTTCCCAATCTGCTCCCACGGTGGCATTGGCTTCAATTCCGGCAAGCTTTTCTTCATCCGTTTGTGAATAACTGCGTTTTTCGGTATTGGTTTCAATAGCGGCAGCTTGTTCCGGTGAAATGGTCACAGGTTTATTTTGGACATTGGTTTCCCAATCAGCTCCCACCGTTGCATTGGCCTCAATCCCTGCCAGTTTTTCTTCATCGGTCTGCGGATAGCTGCGTTTTTGATTGTTGGCTTCAATATCCGCTGACTGTTGGGTACTGATGGTAACAGGTTTATTCTGAACGTTGGTATTCCAATCAGCTCCCACGGTGGCATTGGCTTCAATGCCTGCCAATTTTTGTTCATCTGCCTCCGGGTAGTTTCGTTTGGAGGTATTGGCTTCAATGGCTGCGGATTGTTCCGGCGTAATGGTTACGGGCTTATTCTGCACATTGGTATTCCAATCCGCACCAACAGTGGCATTTTCTTCAATTGTCGCAAGTTTATCGGCATCTGCTTTTGGGTAGCTATTTTTGCTCTTGGATGCTTCGATAGCAGTTGCTTGTTCCTGCGTGATGGTGGTTGGTTTATTCTCCAACTGCTCAAAATCATTGGTCAGGTTCAAATCGTTTTCTAACTGCGATAACTTGGTCGGAACTGAAATATCAATGTTCCCATCCGGGTTGGTCACAAAACCACCATGTATCTCAATACCACCATTTGGCATGTACACCGGACTTTTCTCCGCAATCAAAAGGTCATCCACGTTTCCGGCAATAATCATCCCGCCGCTTAATGACTTTACAATGGTTTTTGGGCGAAATTCGGCTGCGGACTTGCTTCGGGCAATGTTTATGAATGAACCCACCGAAGCCTTATCCAAGATGGAATCCTGAACGTCCCGGTTCATTTTGAAGTAGGTATCCGAAAATACTATTTTGTTGTAGCCACGGTCTAATGCACAACATTGGTTCACTTTGGCATCAAAACAACAATCATCAATATTGATGGTACTATTTAAGAAGGCTACCGCACCACTATTCGCATCGTAATACTCAAAACGGATGTCGGCAAAGTTGACCGCACAGTTATATACTTCAATGGCTTTATCACTCTTAAAAATCACAGGTTTTACATACGTTCCGGCTGTGCCATCCACTTTGTTGGTCAGTGATAAAATATTGATTTGATAGGTGAAATCACGCAAAACAAGGTAAGTCCCCAAGTCGTTGATATAAGTCCCGTTTTCAAACATGATGTCGATACTTGCACTTTCATTGGTATGGTACTTCAACGCTTTGGGTAAGGTATCAAACAAACGCTGGAGTTTTGAAAAGGGCGTTCCGGTTGGGATGATGATGGCCTTTTCATCGAGGCTGTATTTAAACCCGGTAACCTTTTGGTCTTTGGCCATATCAAACACACCCTGAAATACCTTGTATTCCCCGTGTTCCATTCCCAGATAAGCATAATTCCCGTCACTTGCCCATTCTCCTTTTTTAAGTAGTGGTGGTGTAATTCCACTGAACATCTTTATAGTTGCCATATATTGTCGTGATAAATCGTTAATACTCTGTTTTAAATCATTGCATAAGCCTTGTCAAAAAGCTCATTGGTGATGTAGTTGCCACCGTTTTCAACCCGGCTAATGGAATGAACCAAAAGCCGAAGGGTATTTTTTGTTGGCAATAGCTTTGCCGTTTGGCTTACTTTTAAATCCTTGCAAACTGTCTGGATATAAGCAGCGGTATTGTTCTCAAACTTTGGTGCATATTCGGCAATCAGAGCCGGAACAGTATTCTTACCCTTTTCAATGTCGTGTTTGAGGTCTTTTATCATTGCCCGGATGCCATATTCAGGGGCAATAAACATTTCAAAACGCCTGTCTTTGTTTTGCTCTTTAGGGAGCTTGCCCGTCCAGTTGATATTGGTGTAAATCAGATTTCCCGGATTGTTATTCCGAATACCCCTCGGAGCAGAGGACAGGTAATCATTGCCACCATTCCAGTTGCGAAAATCTGGGGGTAATTGATTGCTGTTTGTTGTCAGGAAATTTGCCGGACTGGTATCTGAACCACTTGGGGGCAATAGTCCACGTTTACGCTTGTTTCGTCTGCGAATCAATAAAACGGTGGTCACTATCGCCCCGGTGGTCAACACCCCTCCCGAAATAAACAATATCTTCTTGTGCTTTTTATCCATGTGTACGGTCTGTTTTATAGTGGAATGCCCCACTGGTCAAACTTGGGTTTGATTTTGGCAATCTCCTTATCATCCAGTTCAAATCGTAGCCAACCAATCAGGTTGTAATCCTGACCAATAAAGGCTGCACGAGTACCCCACAGGTATTGCTTCATGCCAAAGGTTCTAATCACCAATAGCATATCATCCTTGGTTGAAATCTTATCCATGATGCTGTAAATGGTCTTTTCATCCGTTCCAAAATCAAGCATTGCACCATAGAGGGTATTAGCAAACAGGGCTGCATCGGATGGGCTGATGGTCAGGTTTTCCTTTTGGATAACTGTATCTTTTAAGGAAGGAGCTACCCTTGAGGAAGTTCCATCCGGGTTACTTTTCTTTTTAATAGCCCTTCGGATTAAAAGAATGCCTACACCAATTGCCACCACCGGAACACCTATTTTGATGACCGTTGCTATTAATGCTGCCTTATTTGCTTGTTCCAATTCCATCAGATGAATTTCAATGCTGTTTTCACGATGTTAGGATTCTTAACTACCTTCTCCAGTAGCAGAATGATGTCTTTCTGTTCCACCTTGTTGACCGCATTTTGTAAGAGGTTGCCCACTTTTTGCACCGTTTCGGGTGTTTCGGCTTCGATGGTAATGCCTACTTTGAATTTTCTCATAGCAGTATGTTTTTAGTTTTCTAATTCTTCGTTTTCCAGTTCCACATTTTCGGCTTGTTCAACCACTCCGGTTCCCTTTATGGATTGACTTAAAAAGGACAGCGTTTTGTTGATGAGTTCAGCCCGGTCGAGGCATAAACCCACAATGTTGGCTATCTTGGCCACGTCCTGCAAATCCCATGTCGAAAGGGCATCCGAAAGGTTCTTGATGATTTCGGCTTTCTTCTTTTCTTCTGGCGAAAGCGGTGTGCCTATTTCATTAATCTCTACATTGGTCTGGGGCATTGAACCATCATTTATTGGTTCATCTACAATACCCAAAGCTCCTTTGAGTTCATTAGCGGTCAGGCCAAGCAATTCAGCCGTTTTAGGGCTATTACTCAAAAGCCTTCCGCCAAGGGTAGCAACTGCACCAATAGCCACCCGTTTCATTATTTCATTGGGGGCATATCCGGCCAAGCGGTTTTCCAGTTCGAGCTTCTCGTTTTTCAGCTCCTTGTTTTCATTCAGGAAGCGTTCTCTATCCACACGAAGCTCCGCATTTTCGCCACTCAGCTTTTCTAATTTTTCTTGGAGCATGTTGTGACGTGTCTCGAACTTAAAGTCGTCCAGTTGCTTTTGATAGCTGATGCGGTCAATCTCCTTGTTGTTGCCAGATATGGTATTAAAAAGCCCAAACAGACCTTCAATGCCTTGCAATCCTTCACTGTTTCCGGTGAACATACCCAAGAGGCTATTCAAATCACCCAAGCCGTTTTGAGGTTTGGGTATCTGATTGATTTCTGCCTTAATAAGACTTTGGATTTCTTCCTTCTCTAAAGTTGGTTTGGGTGGATTTAGTAATCCACTCACGTTGACCGTGTAAGTGTTCAGCTTTCGGGCATTGGGGCTTTTACCTCCATACACGTCCACACGGAGCATCCCGTGAGCTTGTTTGGCTTTGTCCACGGCATTTTCAATATCCTGATTAAACTTGCCACTGCCGGAAGTCCGTGAAGTGAGAGCGGTCTCATCAATGCCTGTTAACAGGACTATCTCGTAAGCGTAAGGGTATTTCTGTTCTGCCTCCGAACGCTTTAAAAAGTTGTATATGCTGCTTATTTGTTCTCTATAATCTAACATAGTGGTATCAATTTCGGTGAGGGATAATCTTTACAAATTCCAGTCTGTAAGGCTGAAAGTTTTCTGCACTGGTTTTCATATCTATGTAATCGGTGAAAACCTGATAGCGGTATTCATCCATAAACTCGTATTCATCGGGCGTGGCAACAAACACGTTGTCGCTACTGACCAGTTCCAATTCGTTAATGGATGTCGGAATCTTTTGGGTATTCAGAATCCACATATCATTTTTCAAATCGAGGGTTTGGTCAGGCTGCGTTATCCTGACAACCACAGGTTTTAACTGATAGCTGTCAATGGTTCTTAGCCCGGCAATGCGGTCTTTGGCGATGGTATGTAGTAGCTCACTTGTGTTCATATTCAATGTAGATTCTAATGGTCAGTGTACTGCCATCGCTGTTTTTATTGCTTTTGAATACTGTATGGATATTGGAGTTTACCTCCAAAGGCTCATGAAAGGGGATGATTTCTTTTTTCAGGTTGCGCACTTTCCTGTTGGCGGTGAGTACATAATCCCGAAGTAAAAAGCTGTTACCATTTACAAGCAAGCTAATATTGCCACACTCGTAAGGTTCAGGCTGTTTGTAAACCTGTTTGATGCGCAAAAAAGCATCCTCTTTTTTCAGGTAAGCAAATATCAGGGTGTGTTGGGCGATGTAATCGGCAAAGTCCTGATTGTCCATGCCTTTACCTTTTTCATAAAGTCCGGCTTCGTTGTACAGATAGTCGGTAAATTCATTTAAGAAAAGTTGATTCAGGTTTTGGCTTAATACCTGCTGCTCGTTTTCATCCAGACAAGTGTATTTGATGTTTTCGGTCAATACTCGGGTGATTTCAGGCAAAAGAGAACTTTCAAAATAATCCCTGCTTTCGGCCTCTGTGGAACGGGTTCGCAGGTAAGAATAGAACAGTCCGAGAATGCTTTCCTTTTGCAATAGTGAGGTGATTAATGCCTTTGGGAAAACCAATAGTTCGGATATATCTTCCATTTCCCCGGCTTGCTTAACTGTGGCAACAACTGCAACTCCAGTAATGAGTTTACAGGATGCCGGGAGTAAGTCCTGCACATTCAAATGTCCGTTGTGTTCCGATTGGTGGCTTATGACAAAATATCTTTTCATTATTCAGGAGGTGTTTTCAGTTTACTTCTTGCTTACTTCTGCCAACAGGTAGGCTCTTACATGGTAGCTATCGGCTACGGCAAGGTTAGCACTGTCATCCTTGTAGATTATCCGTACCGGACTGTTCTTAGCTTTCTCATCCAAGGGGAAGGCCACGTCCTGAATGGATAAATCATCGTTGTGGTGCAATAGAGCCACTTCGGTATCATCCGGGATTATCTCTGTATCATCAATCCACACCCTGAGTGTTGCACCTTGCAAGGCATTGGGATTGGAAAGACGCAGGAAGATGCCTTTAATGCGGTCGTGTTCGGTTTTGGTGTTGCCATTGAACTCATAGGTCTGGCCTTTTTTCACCTCGAACTTGATGACTTGGAGCTTCTTTATAGGACTGGGTGTTTTTGTTTCTTTTGTTTCCATTTCTTGAATTGGGTTTTAGAAAAAAGGGACGGCTGTAATACCGTCCCTGAAATTTTATGGACGCATCAATTTGCGGTCATCACAGAGCCAAAGTTTAGTAGGGTTTTGCTCTTGGTTCAGACGGCAAAAGAGATGGTTCTACGCTTTTTCAGTCATGGTTCCCATCAGCGTGATTTTCACAGCAGGATGGAACACTTTATCCCCGGTAATTGCCTTGGGCATATTCAGCTTTGGCGTAATGTCCATTGATGGTTTCAACCATTTTGGGTTGGCCAGCTTGTAAAGGAACTTGCGCTTGTTGGTGTCGCTGTCATCGAACACGGCACAGGAGATTTCCGGTACAATCACCTTGGTTCCCAACGTCATCTCAAACGTTCCGTTAATCATCTGCGGAGGAAAGGCAAACTGTCCGAATGCGAAGTCGGCAGGGTCGCTGTCATCTTCCGATGAACCGTGTGCATACTCCAGCACGATGTCAGTCAACAGGAAATACTTACCGCTATCAAGCTGCGCACGGTTCAGATTGGTACGTCCTGTTTTCTTGTCGTCCGATGCTTCCATCAGGTCAACGTCAGAGCGGTCTTTTATATTCTTGATGGTGTAGATGGCGGCATCCACCGTCTGCATTCGGGCATCTTTCAATGCCTTTTGAATTTCAGGGGGCAATTGTTGCCTGCGTAGTTCAAACTGACCTTTGGAGGTCAAGTCACGGGTTAAGCCCGTTTTTACTGCTGTGCTTTTTGCCCCGGCATTGTACGAACGCTTTACCGCACTTTTGCGGCCTGCGCTACGTTTTATCCTGCGCACCTGACGTTTTTGCTTACGCCTTGCACGGCCCAAATCTCCAATGCCTTCAACGGCATCATCTTGGTCTTCGTCTCTTTCTAAAGCGTCCTCCTCCTTGTTGAGAATCGCTATTTCTAAACCTTCAATTTCTTCCATTGAAGGGTACAAATCATTTTGCTCATTAATGTCTGCCATGATTGTCTCTCTTTTTTGTTGTTAATAAATTGATTTACTGTATTGAATTGCTGTGCCCAAAGGCATTAGGATTCCATCATATCACCCGAAAAGATGTCGAAGTCCATGCTATCGGGATTGATTTTAGCCAAACTGCCAACCACTTCATCCGAATAATCGGTTGTTCCTATGGGGTCGTCCGACATGGAATAATCGGTAGTGATATTTCCGATAGGCTCATCGGACATTGAAAAGTCCGCAGCACCCGAAACAGAGCGTTGAATCTCCCTTTCAATATCAATATCCGCTGCCGGAAGTGATTGGGTAATGGGGTTCAATGCACGAAGCCCGTTTATATCATCGTAATCGGAACTTTCATCATCACCGATTAAACCTTCTAATCCCTGTAGTAGGGTTTTGCCTGTGGCTTTCTTGATGATGGCTTCCACACCTGCACCTGCTGCACCCACCAAGCCCAGCTTGATGTATTCGTTTTTGGTGAATTGTGTACCTATCAAACCGCCCATAGTGACGGCTGCCGGAACGATGTAATCTTTCATGTCGGTTCCCATCAGTCCGGTAACGGTCTGACTTTTGGATAACTTTTTCAAAGCAAACTTCCCAACCGCAAACCCTGCTACGGCAGCAATGGGTTTTCCAATGTTGTTGGTGGCTTTCATAAAGTCAATCTTTGTTGCCCGTGACGATGTGGTCGGGGTTCTTGAAGTCTTTTTTCTTACTGCCATGTTTATAAAATTTAAGTTCTGGTATTAACTGAGTTGAATTCTTCCAAGTGATTTCTTTTCGTGGTTTTCCTTGGTTTTGTTGGTGGTTTTGGGTTTGTAACCTTTATTGCGAAACATAAAATACGCTCCGGTTCCAATTAATGCGGCCAAACCTAAACCGATGCCCACTTTAGCCCCTTTACTGATGCCTTTTTGAGGATTCAGTGTAGTAGGTGTTCTTGCCATGTTGGTTGGTGGTGGCGAAGGTAAATAGGGGGTCGAAGAATCTTCGGAATACGTATTCGGAATGCTGTAATTGACAGAAGGGGCAATTGGTGTCATGGGCGTAAGGTTCTGCTCCATGTCCTGATTGGTATCTGTACTATTTTGTTGTTGAGCTGCCTGTTGTCTGGCTTGCTTTCGGGCCGCAATCTTTTCTTTGGCCTTAGTAAAGATGTTGGATACAGGTTTGAGCCAGCTCTTGATTTTTGCCAGTACGCCTGTGGCAGCTCCAACGGATGCTGCGGTGGCTGCAACACCTAATTCGCCTAATTGAGCCAATGCACCAATGGCTTCCAATCCTTGCAACCCGGCAATAATTCCTTCCACACCATTAATGGAAAAGTCCGGGCTTTTCTGTTTTGCACCTTTAAGGATGGCGTTACGAAGGTTCTTTTCTTTGCCCTGCAAGCCATTGAACAGCTTTTTAACTTTGGCATGGCGTTTCTTTAAATCAGCCAATTTAGCGGGGTCAATGTTGTACTTGGATGCCAAATTATCGGGCAAATAGGCATATTGCAGTTTCTTGGCAATGCCAAACATATTCAGGCGTAAAGCTGCTAATAGGCCATTGCGTATGGCGATGGACAAAGGGTTGAACCTTACAATGGCTTTGACGGCTTTCTTGGCCACACTGCCTACTTTTTTGCCAATTTTCTTGATGGCACTAAAGAATCGGCCTTTGCGTTTCTTGCTACGTCCTAAGCCTGCTGTTTCGAGTTCATCTTCACCCCAATCCTCAAAGCCCTCGATGCCGTCAATATCGTATTTGATAAAGCCGTTTTCGGCCAGTTTATCTTCAATGGCTACCAGTTTATCCAGTACTTTATCACGCTGTGGAGTGTGCCAGAATTTAATGGCTTGGTCAATCATGTTAATGAACTGGTCAGGGTTCTGGATGTGTGACATCTTACCCTTGTTTTCTTTATTTTTCAAAAGAAAACCACGGGTACGCCTCAAATAGTTAAGCGTAGCATCTTCGGCATCGCCCAAACCGTTCATGGTATCTTCAAAATCGACACCGGAGACAATGGCCATTAGTTCGGTATGGTCTTCATCGGCTATTCGGCCACCGTCCATATCCAAACCTGATAAAGCATAAATTGGTAAGCCCAAACCCAATGTTCCGGTTAGTCCATTAATGCCACGGATACCGCCCACCATTTGCAGGGGCGACATATTAAAATCCGATTTCTCAAAGCTATAAGGCTTTTGGTAGTCGAATTTGGAGAGTACCGGGTCAATAATGATTTCATCTTCGCTATCGCCCTGTGCCGGAACAAAAACATAGATGTGCTGAAAATAGCTCTTGCCGTCATACTTGGTAATTCGAAACTTGAAAGGAATGCCCAAACATTTTAGGATTGAACCGCAGAAGATGCTGTAATCATCGCAATCAATACCGGAATTGGTATCGCCTTGCTGTTTGAACTTTACCTGACCATCCAACCAACTTCGGGCAGGAGTTCTAATTTGTTCCGTACCGTCTTCATCCTTTTGGTATTGCAAAAAAGTATAGGCAAAATTAAAGATGTTGCGACAGGTATTTTTTACTGAATCGGCTTGTAGGTTTTTAGCCAGTTCCTCGACTTCCCGGTAATGGTCGGCAATAATATTGATACAACTTTCAACCGTCTCCAAAACGTTCCCGTTTTTTAAAAACTTGTCCGTTCCGGCAGCCTTTTTAATCAGGTGGTTGAACTGTCTTCCGTCTTTTGTATTACGGGGGCCGGAAACAATACCGAGTTGTCCCGATGCTAGTCCGTTCATATTTTCGTCTGTTAAATTTTGCGTGGTGGTGATGGTTTCGCCATTAATGCTGATGGTCAATGTAAAAGTCATATCAGCTTTAAGCTGCTCGGTGTTTTGGAGCGCAGCCATAGATAAGCCTTTACCCATAAGGTTTAGGTAAGGCACTTGAAAAGTGATTTCAGGCTCTTGTGTTCTACCTGCCGGAATAGTCAAACCTTTAATGTCGGGCGTTGAGAAGGCAATGTCCGAACCCTTGTATTTGGCCACAACTTGATTGATGGCAAGCGTGATGGGGGCATTGGTGGGATTGTAGCAACGGAGTTTAACGGCAAACTGGACTTCCTGTAAGGTCAACTTGTGAATACGGAAACCCAATAGGGCGAAGTTCATTTTTGCACCTGCCAAAAGTTTTTTGCCTTTGGTAAACAGGAAAAAGCCTCCGCCAATGGCTGCTACAACCGCAAGAGTGCCTACTATTTTTTTAGTGTTTGCTTCCATAATGAAAACAAACTTAAATCAGGCGTTAGATTAGGGTTTGGTTGTTATTGGTGCGTGTTGGTTGTTAGTGGTTTGAAGTGTTTATTTTTAGAAGTTTTTGTTCATTTAATTTCAATTTCATTAAGAAAATCGACAAGCTTGGAGAATAAGCCCTTTTCTATTGGGGATTGGCTTTTTTTGATTTTCGCTTGCAGGTATTTCTGAGGTACTTGCTTTTGAATAAGCACCTTTGCCAGTTTGCCAAGCTCTGCCATAATATCATTGGATTGCTGATTGCTTTGGGGGGTGGATATAACCTGTTTGTTCTGCAAATTCATAAGGACGGTTTTATATTCCTCCTGCATTTGTTGAAAGGCAATGGCCGAACCACCTTTATCGGGATGGAGTTCTTTGGCTAATGTTCGGTAGCGTTGTTTGGCTTGCTCTAAATCGGTAACGTTCTGAAAATAAATCATGCTGTTGTTTTATAAAAGTTTATAATCCTCAATGGTCAAACTGAAATGCTCCAGTATCAATTTAATCTGCTCAAAATTGTAGGTGTGTTTGCGCAAGTGACCTGCCTGACCAATCCTTTCTTTTAACTGCGGACAGAGGTCAATTTCGTTGCGTAGGAGCTGTAAGGCACTTTTGGTTGAAACACTATCCGGGTATAGTTTTTTAACCAATTCTTGTTTTAGTATCGTTCTGCGTAATATCATAAGCCGGAATTTAGGATTGAATACAATAGAAAAAGCCCTGAAAAAGCTTGAAAATGCAGGTGCAACGAGTGCTTTACTACTGCTTTTTCTTCCTTTTTAGGGCTTTTGATGATATTTGAAATACTTTTGGGTACTTCGGAAGATTGTTGTGACTGCTTCTGAGAATGCACCCAATTTTGAAGGGTATAATTCGCCTGAATAATACCGCTTTTGAAAAAAGATAAAATGCTTTGGATTACTTTACCGGAATTGGCACAAAAAACCGAGAATGTTCGGGAACAATGCAGGGTACAAACAGGGATAAGCCCATCACTAAGGCTTATTTGTTGATAATATTCAAGTATGTTGGGCATAATTTTTCAATTATACCCTTGACGGATAGCGTTGCTAAGATAGGGAAAAATAGAAAATATCGGACTGAAAAGCGGATAAATGAAAGGCTATTTGTTAATTTTAGACTAATCCAAGGGTCTTTTTCAGGTCAGTAACCATTTGTTCATGCTTCTTTGGATTATCCTTCTTTAACTTCTGTATATTAAGCAGTTTCCATTTAATTGCTGGTAAGTCTTTCAAAACAGAATGTGGAAATAATTTCCAGTCTGGTTCTCCCATCTCGAAACTTAACAAGAACTTTTTTTCATCATCTGTTAGCCTTTGTTGGATGGTATCAATTAACGTAGCTCTGGTTTTTTCGTAGTCGTCATAAGTAAATTCAACCGAAGTCATCCCTGCAAATTGATTGTCAAAGGCTGATTTCTGGTCTTTTAAAATGGGAGACAATAATTCATTAATGGGTTTGTAATGACTAATCATGCCAATTTTTACACCATCCCATATTTCATCGGTTAACCCTTCGTTCTCCAAAAGTAGTTTCACATCAAAAACATCACGGGGATGCTGCCTGTCAATGGCAGCGCAAATCTTGCCTCCATACAATTCGGCCAACGATACCACATTGATAGCTGCAAACTTGCCAAATTCATCTTGAACAGAATCGACCACTTGCATCAGTTGTGTAGGGAATACATTTCCTCTAGTAATGGTATTGACTTCAATTTTTATCTGGGCATTTTTACCCTGACAATTCAACTTCACATCAGTTCCTCCATTTAAAGGCACGGTGTGGACTTTTACTTCCGGTACATTTTTTTCTATGTCAACCTTAATTCGGTTTAATCCAGCCTGAATATTTTTCAAGGCATCTTCTCTTGAATTCAATGGCAAATAAGTTAGGTCAATATCCACCGATAAACGAGGCATATCTCTTACAAACAGATTGATGGCAGTACCACCTTTTAGTGCAAAAACCTTCTCTTTGGCTACATAGGGTAAAACCTGTAACAATAAATCTACCTGTGCTTTATATGTGGCTAAAATCATAATTCTGCTAATTCTTTTGGTATTGATATTAAGTATTTGGGGATGTAAACACCCTTTTCTGCAAGCATCCGGTTCCCTTTTCCTAAATCAAATTGTTCGGTTTCAAGAAATTGAAACCATTGATGATTTGCCTTTTCGGCCATATAGAGAAAGAGGCGTTTTACTTTCACTGAATTACAACTGGCCAACAGCTCCTTAAGCAGTTTGGGCTTTAAATTCACCAGACCTTCAAATAAATGGTAACATTCTACCAAGTCCATTTTTTGCGGAGCCAGATACAAGCATTCCATGATAGCTCGTTCGGGAGTGGAGACGTTTATTTTGACTTGATTCTGTTCCAATTCCTTAATGCCTAAATCCAATGGTAAAAAGGAACTTAAATGATGCTGTATATCAAGATACCAGTTATAATCGACAAACCATTTGGGCAGCTTTGTTTTTAAAGGTGAAAATAACTGCAAGGATTCATTGCTCATGCGGAAATAGTGACTAAAACCTTGTAGAGCCAATGCGGATAACCCACCCACATGAACCTTGGCTTCTGTTTGTTTTTGTATAGCATTCAAAGCTCCCTGCCATTCTACTGTATCACCGGGTTTTTTATAAGCACTTCGGCCTATTGATTCTAACCATCCACTTTTTAGGTAGTACTTTTGTAAGTTTCGGGATATGCCATAGTTTTCCAACCAATCGCCAGTTACTACACAGCCGGGTTGCAATGCCTTAAATAGTTTTTTTAAATATGTCTCGTTTTGGGTAGTCATACTACTCTATTTGCGACAAATATAAAAAATATAATTTGAATTTATGGGAATTATTTTTTAAAAATATCTCTTTTAGGGTAGTGAAACTACCTTTTTAGGGGATAAAATAAAAAAAAGCCTCAATCGAGGCTTCCAGATTTATAAAAACATTGACCTTTTACAGCTTCGTTTGTGCCTGAACCAATAGGTCGTAAAGGGTTGTGAAATCTTCCTGACCAAGAAAAACATAGCTCTTACTATCGTATTTTTCTAATTTTAAGTAGGTCGTCCATTTGCCTTTACTCCAGTAACATCCGGCTTCAAATCCGCCACGACTGCGATAAGTAACCTCAGAATATATCTCTGATGTTGATGGAAAAATTTTGTCTTTCATTACCTTAATGGATTTTAGCAAACCATCAATTTCATCTGCATCAAGCATTGCTTTTTTTGTATCTGTGCTATAGCTCGATTTCACCTCGTACTCAAAACGAACGGCACTTGTGCTCTTTTCGGAAATCATATCCTGAAATTTAACTACTTGAAGTTTTGCTCCTCTAATTTCGCCAATATCTAGGAAGTCCTTTTTTATTAATGCTCCAGATGAAGCAGAAAACTTTTCTGCGTTACTTGTTTCTACTTCTTTTGCTAACTGTGTTTGAGCCTGTAATCCCATAACGAAAAACGTCATTACAAAGACTAAGAATAGATTTTTCATGTTTATATAGTTTAGTTAAATTATTATTCGAGAGTAGTTCCATCAGTAAATAGAATCTTTTCCGGTTTCCAAACCAATTTAATTTGTTTGAGATTTTTTGATTTAAGCAACTGGTCTTCATCCATAAATTGATTGTAATCAGTTGTTGCGCTATAATTTTTGATAGAGTTAGCTTTAACACCATCGTCATAAGTCAGATTCAGGGATTTAATTTCCTTATCAAATAAATCAGTGAACACAATTTGCCCAGTAAAAGCCGTTATCTCCTTATTTGTTTTGTTTTCAAATGCAAATTTGTAGGTAATGTACTCCTGATATTCGTATTCGGTATAACCTTTATCGAAGATGGAAACTATAAGAGCCTCTTTTAGTCTTGCAATTCGTGCATCTTCCTCTTTTTTAGCTTTTTCAGCCAATTCCTTTTGAATCCGTTCTTCCTCTTCCTGCTTTTGTTTTAGAATTTTGGCTTGCTGCAAAAGTTCATTATAGCTTTTTCCGTCAATATTTTCATTGAGTAGTTTGGCTCTGACAAAATACATAGCCAACAGATTAATTTCAGTACTATCAAGGGAATTGGCATCTCTAATAGCTTTTAAATCGCTCTCGAATGTGGCATCACTATATTTGTTATCCATAGGTGATGAACAGGAAGCGAAAAAAGCAATGACTAAAAGGTAGATTAATTTCTTCATCATTTAATGTTTTAAAGTTTTATGACAAAGAAACCGCCGAGTATTGACAACCAACGTCAAAAAATCAATTAAAAACCATTTTCTTTCATTTTTGAATTCAAATAATCTTTAAACGCTTGGGGGTAAATTACTTTAATTTCATCAGGAAGACCTAAAACAAATCGACCAATGCCAAGGAAATTTCCCACATCAGTGGTTAGTAGGTAAGTATTATCATCTACTTGTTTGATGAACTTTTCGCTAAGAGGAAATTCTTCCAACAAAAGATTGCAAGCAAGCATTGAGAGTTTAAGTTGTATGGCAATGGGTTCAAAACTTTGCATCCGGAAAATGTCGGTAATGCCTTTATGGTGGTTGGGCTTAAATTGCCAGCACTCATCCAACATAACGACTTCTTTTATCCGGGCAGTTTTGAAAATCTTATTGCTTTGGTCTTCGGTATCGTAACACCATACACCCAAATAATTGATAGTAAAATCAATGGGTTCAACAATCCGGTCACGAATATCCTTTCCATGACCAGATTTGTATTCTTTTAAGATAACCTGCTTTTGCTGTTTAATCGCCTGAATGAGATTGTAGATGTTTTCAGTATCCTCTTTTTTCGAAATGGCATAAATAACCCGGTCGAAGTCATAAAGGCTATAAAGCTTTTTAACCAACTTATCTTTTTGCTCCGAACCATCTTCAATAGCATGAATGGCCTTACTCAAAATAAAGGCTTCTTCTTCGGTAAAATGCAGTAATTGGCTTATGTCTTGTGCGGTGGATTCCTCTTTGTCGATTTTAAAGTAGCCATCGTTATTTTCAATGACAAATCCAACCTGTTTAAAAGTGTCGAAGTAGCGATAAACGGTTCGTTGCGAAACAATAAATCGCTCCGATATTTCCTGAATGGTTCTGCCGTACTTGCAATCAAGCATCAACAGCACTTCCAACATCTTCTGAAACTTTGCTTGTTCTGCCATGTTTAATTGTATTTAATAGTATTTTCAGTATTAGCTTTTGTATTATAATCCACTTTTGGTTTAGTTAAATATTTTTTCATAATCCATCCTGTCTGTGGCAAATTGTCCTCTGGGTCAAAATAACTTACATATATCCATTTGTGGTGTATCTGAATAACTATAACATCAAAACCAACAGGTAATTTCGTTAATGTCATTGTTTTAACCTTGGGCTTTAATTTAACTAAACAGGGTCTGTTTGTAATTCTATATTCGTTGGCTTGTTTTAGTTGCTTGGTTATTTGTTGAATAAAGAAAACAGTAGAATCTTGTTTAATTCCGATTTGATTTACTTCTTCTTTTGTAGCAAGTTCGGGTTTTACTTGCAAGAAGTCGATATACTGATGAATCCCGGCTAAGCGTAGAAATATGTCAATTATCAATAATGCCGAAACTCCCAGCGTTTTATTTTTGTTAAGAAAAGAAAGAACTAAAGAAAGCAATATTTGAAATTGTCTTTTTTGTTCTTCATCTAATTCCTCATTAAGTGCCTCTGTAAATTCAAGAGTTTGTTCTGTTAAATTCTCATAGTCCTCAAATATTGACCAATTCTTCTGTTGTACTGCAATTGCAGCCATTTGACCTGAGATGCCACTTATAGCAAAGTGTAAATTATTTATTTGAGCAATTGCAGGAGATTGAAATTTGAGTGAATCTGTAATTGCTTTTAAACTTCCATAAAGTTGTTCGTGATGACTATTAATTGAGGCTATTGCATCAATTGTTACTTGAGGAATGGCAAATTTACTTTGCCACATCATTGATTTTGAAATGGCATCAATTGCAGAGAATGTGGGTTGGGCAATCGAAGTTTGTTGCTTTAAACCTTTGATAATCTCTGACATCATATTTAAACCACTAAAATTCCGAGTGATTTGTTCTTGAGCTTTTAAAATATCAGAACTTTTAAATATGTCAGCCATCATTTGCTGCTGCTTAAAAATAGGATTTAACGAACTTTTAAATTGTTCTTGCATTTTTCTGATACTGTCAAAAGCACCTAATTCCATACCGTCTTAATAGTTTATATGCTTAATTCTAAATTTGACATTTGTCTCGATTGCCATATCTAGCTTCTATTCTTCTTAAAGTTCTCTGCCTGAGTAAAAATATCTTGATACACTTCGTCACGTTCTACCGGAGGATATCCATGTTCATCGAGCAGTATGATTAATCCTACTTTAAGAGCTGATTTTATATCGTCCCGTTTATTCCAATCGGGGAAACGGGCTTGCTCATCAACCAGTTCTTTAACTGCTTTGGCCAATTCAATCATTTTATCTTCGGGGTAGGAGAAATCGTATTTACTGCACAAGTGGAGTAGTATGTCATAAAAAGCCATTTCTTCGAAGTCAATGCCGAATTCGTCTCCGGCAAAAAACTCTTTGTGTACGTCCCAAATAAGATTTGTCAGTTGTTCTGCCATTTCTTCGTAAACTTCGCTACGTAACACATCGTTTTCATCTCGTTGGTTATAGCGTTCCACCAATACTTGCATTTTGTGTGAAAAGTCGATACCACGAACCATGTTCACTTTTTTCATTTCGCCAATGGCTTTGGCTAGAAGTTTTTGGAGGAGTTTTATTTTGGTATTGGGGAGCTTAATTTTATTGATTTTATCTATGTAATCTTCATCAAAAATATCCTGATGGCTCTCTTTTTCTTCACCCATTTTAAAGATTTCTTCCACGCCATCGCTTGCCAGAGCATCTTTAATCATTTCACGTACACGGGCATTCATTTGAGCTGTATCGGGGGCATCACCTTTGGTGAGTTTAAACACAATGGAACGGATAGCCAAATAGTAATGGGTGTAATCTCGTTCATTTTGCGTGAGCTTTTCACTTCCTGCACAAATATCGTAAGCTGCTTTAAGGCGTTTTACCAATCCCATGAATCGAGTTTCCTGGTCTTTGGTTTGCATCACGAATTCTGCCCCTTCGTTCAGTGCATTTAACTGTTGTAATGGAGTGCCATCAAAGTATTTTGAGTTGTCGAATTTATGAAAAACCTTTGCTAACAAGTCTAAGTGATTCCGAACGATAATGAGCGATTCGCCAATGTCCTCAAAGTTATCTTTATCGCCTTTATTGTATTTGGCAAGGGCAAGATTCATTTGCTTTTTAATGCCAATGTAATCGACTACCAGACCTTTGTTTTTACCTTCAAATTTTCGGTTTACACGAGAAATGGTCTGGATTAAATTGTGCTGTTGTATTGGTTTGTCAATGTAAATGGTATCAAGGAATGGCACATCAAAACCTGTGAGCCACATATCAACCACAATGGCAATTTTAAAATTCGATTTGGCATTTTTAAACTGGCGGTCGAGTTCTTTGCGGTATTCTTTTGTTCCCAAAAGATTGTAAAAGGTTTCATTGTCATCTTTGCCACGGGTCATAATCATTTTTATGCGCTCCATTGGTTTGATTTCCTTCTGGTCTTTTTCTGAAAGTTCAATGCCTTCTTCTGCCACAAGAACCTCGTTCCATTCAGGGCGCAAGGCAATTACATTTTTGTAAAACTCGTAGGCAATTTCACGACTACTACACACAAACATGGCTTTACCTTTTACGGATGCTCCCTCAGAAATTCTGTTTCCGTAATGCCCTACAAAATCTTCAGCTAATGCTTTTAATCGGTCGGGGTCACCAATGATGGCATTCATATTGGTAACTGCCTTTTTGCTTTCTTCAATTTGGTATTCGTTTGCCCCCAAATCGGCAGCTTCTTCGTAATATTTTTCAATTTTTTCTAGTTCGCTATTGTTCAGGGCTACTTTAGCTGCACGACCTTCGTACACAATACGAACGGTAATTTCATCTTTCACCGATTCAGTCATGGTGTAGGCATCAACCACCTTTCCAAAAACATCGAGTGTGGCATCAATGGGCGTTCCGGTAAAACCTACATAAGTGGCATTGGGCAAAGAATCGTGCAAGTACTTGGCAAAGCCAAAGGTTTTTGTCACTCCCTTTTCGGTTACCCGAATTTTCTGGTCGAGGTTTACCTGACTGCGGTGAGCTTCGTCCGAAATACAAATTACATTGGTGCGGTCTGTCAGTAATTGGGTGTCTTCAGTAAATTTATGAATGGTAGTTAAAAACACACCACCACTTTGGCGACCTTGAACCAATTCACGCAAATGCGCACGGCTTTCAACACTTATAATGTTATTGTCGCCAACAAATTTTTTGGCTTCTCCAAAAGTGTCCGAAAGTTGGTCATCTAAATCGGTTCGGTCGGTAATTAATACAATTGTCGGACTTTCAAAATGCTTGCTTTTCATGAGCAAACGGGTAAGGTACAGCATGGTGTAGCTTTTACCACAACCTGTCGCACCAAAATAGGTTCCTCCCTTACCATCGCCTTTGGGGCGTTGTGCCAGTTTTATATTGTCGTATAAGCGATTGGCTGCATAATACTGCGGATAGCGGCATACAATTTTTACATCTTTTTTCGATGTGTCGGGCATGAAAATAAAGTTCCGGATTATGTCTCTTAAACGGTTCTTATTCAACATGCCCTGCACCAAGGTGTACATGCTGTCGATGCCATCCACGTCCTTTGCTAATCCTGCAATTCTGCGCCAAGCGTAATAAAACTCATAGGGTGCAAAAAAAGAACCTGCCTTATTGTTTACACCATCGCTTATTACACAGAAAGCATTGTATTTAAACAGTTCAGGAATATCTCTGCGGTAGCGTACCGTAAGCTGGGTGAAGCCATCGTGAATTGCAGCATCCTCACGGATAGCAGACTTAAACTCAAAAACTACTAATGGCAATCCATTAATGTAAATAATGCCATCGGGAATACGCTTTTGTGTTCCGGTAATCTCCAGTTGGTTAACAAACTTATAGATGTTGTAATCCTTGGGGTATTTCTCCTGTGGGTCGGCAACTATGCTATCCAGATTTTCACTTGCCAATTGGGCTTCCAATCCATTGTAATCAATCAGTTCAATATGAATGTCTTTTTTACTGCGGTCTTCACGTTTTAAAATAAACCCATCGCTCAACCAACGTATCACGGTTTTGTTGGTTTCGTACAGGTCGCTTGCCGGAAGTGTTTTTAATTGAAGAAGAATTGACTTTGCTTCGGTTAGGTTGAGTTGATGACTTTGGTACTTAGACAAAAGAAATTCGATAAAATCGGATTCGATAATCACATCATCTTCGGTACGCACAATGGTATTGCCCAACTGATGTACATAACCTTCGTTCGCCAACAACTCTATATAAGCGTGTTCTAATTTTTCTTCGGTGAATTTCATTAAATCATATTTTTTTAAGAGAATAATTTATCATACTCACCTAATTGGTCAGTTTCATCCTTAGAAAATTCAATCTCTAATTTATTAATCAACTCTCTATTAATAATATCTGTTTGCTCCATTATTCCTTTATACTTGGGGTTTAACCACTCAGAATTCCATATACTAATTGAATTGTCACTTACTTTTTGACATAATTCCCCTGTATAGTGAATATTGGAGTCAATTTTTAGGGTTAGTCTTTGCAACCATACATTGAGATAACTTGTATTTGGAAGTTGTTGAAATTTACGCTGTATTTTTTCGATTAATTTCTTTTGATAATCAATGTCATCAATTTGTGTTATCATAAAGCTAATAGATGCTGATGCCAAGGCATACAATCTTGGATTGTTGTAAGCAAGGTTAACCAATATACTTATAATTACGTCTATATCATTTATTTCATAACCATCTTCGGAAGTAACTTTTTCTTGTAACCAATCAAGAAAGAGCTTAGTTTCTTTAAATAGAGTTCCAGAGTTGGGATATTCTTTGCCTAAAGCATATAGCTGTATTAGCCATTTCTGAATATTTTCGGTCTTTCGTTTATTCTTTATCCAGTGCAGCTTATCTGGTTTTATAGCTCCAAGAATCAAATCATAATTGGAAGCCGTTTTTGAAGCATTAATTTTAAAGTTTAAAGAAGATAATATTTCTGAAAGCACTTTAGCTATTTCGGCAGATAGCTGTGCGTTGTTTGTGAAGATGCGATAGTCATCTCTATATCTCAATATTCGGTAGTCTGAAATATTCAATTCGTTGAGCTTTTTTGACAACATTAAATCTCCATAGCCCAATACCATTTCAGCTATAAAATCCATCAAAACCGAACCTTGTGGGATTCCATTAGTTTGCCCATGAGACATATCTTGAAGATGTTTATCTACAACAACACCAATGAGATTCAGATTATCCCTATTCATAGGCTTTTTTGCTTCCTCTTTAGTATGCAACGCCCATGCTATACTATGGGTGTAAAGAGAGCCATAGCAATCAGAAATATCTAAATGCAAAACATGATTGTAATCTAAAGCCAGTGTTAAAGAACGTTGTTCTATCTTTTTCCACCACTCATATATTTGACTTTGCTTATCTGACTTTTCATCTTCGGACACTAGAGGTGTACTATGGCATTCTATCCTGTCATTTTGCTGAAATTCAGCAAATCTAAGCTTTATTAAATCCCAATTAGTAGTATTTGTAATGTTGTGAGTTAGGGAAACATAAAGTGCAGGATGTATTAATTGAAAAGGTCGCCAAGCAAATTGACCGTCTTTATTATTCAATAAAACTAGATTAACATCTTCTTGGTTTTTTGGTGACTTAACATGACAATCCCGAAGCTTTTTACCTGTCAATTCAGTTGATAGTGTGCTTAAAAGTGATTGAAAATTGAAATATTCCGGTAACTCAAAACTGCAATAGCTTTCAGGTTTTAAAAGAAATTCAAGAGCCTCATTATACGTCAAATCCAGAATTGTTTTCATCTTCAGAATGTTAATATTTAACAGATCTAATTTTCTGCAATTACTATCTCTTCATGATTTAAAAAGTAACTTATTAAATCATCTTTTTCATTGGGAGCAATAACTTTAATGCACACCAAATTATCTTTAGCCCTTGAACTTGCAACATAGAACAGTTTTTGATTGTATAATTTCTTTTTATTATCGGCTTCTCTTGAATCAAAAATGCTCTTAAACTTATATTTAGACCAAAAATATTCTTCCAATACAATCATTACGTTTTTTATGCCAGAGCCTTTAGTTTTGTGCATTGTTATATAATCCATTTCTTCATTTAAGTATGAGAAATAGTAAAGAATCTCTTTGAATTTTATTTTGCTTGAAAATAAATCATTATAGAATCTTTCCTTTTTGTATGACCTTTGATATTCCTTAAATACTTCTTCGTTTAAGTCCTCTACTTCTTTTTGCATTCTAACAAAGGTATTTTGCCCATTTTCATATTTAGACTTAAAATTTCCATAAAAACCATCCACTTTAATATCAAGCAGAAATGCATCTTTTCTTTGTATGTAGGAATTATATGAATCGGATTGTTTTAATAGCTTATTTTCAAATGCAAGATTAAGAACTTCTATTGCTCCTTTGTTAGATGTGATAATTGCATCCAAAATGGCACTAACCTTTTCTTTATCTCCGATTGTGGTAATTAAAAATCCAGCTTTCTTTAATTCAGTAATTACAAAGTTGTATTTTTTCTCTTTATAGGCCTTTGATAGTTCCGCCAAATCTAGGAATTGAAGCCTTGTTAAGTCTTTTTCAATTTCTTCTTTTACATCAGTATATCTATCATTAAAAATATCATATAGATTCTCAAATCCAACTTCACCAGCTATCGACTTATTAGTAAGCATCAGTTTTTTAAAACTCTGATGTTTTTTGTTGACTTCCTCAATTGTCGAATTCAAATGATTTAAATATGCTTCCTTATCACGAGGTGTTCCGCTTTCAGTTCTCTCTCCATTATATATTGAGTAATATAATTTGACTTCACCTTGTCTATCCACTAGAGTTTCTTCTTTTCCATCGACAACTTTAAATGCAACTTCTTGTTTTAAACCATCATTCCTAAGTTGGTTGATAAAGCCTACAACTTGTTCTGAACATCTATAATTATCTTCTTTTTCTACCTTAATAAGCAAGTTTTTATCAATATATTCATTAACATCCCCAATGCCATCATCATAAATTCCTTGCATTGAATCTCCAAAAAGACCAATAATGGTTTTACTTTCAAAAGGAATCTTATTTATAAAAACATCAACAATGTTTTTATGGGTATCCTGATACTCATCTATAAAGATGAAATCGAATTTATCCCGCAAGATTCTTGACAACAGCGGATATCTTTCAAATAGTATAGCTGAGATAGTTAACAAACTATCGTGACCAAATGATAATTCTCCGAAACTATCAAACCTCGTTTCGTTATATTTTATTTTGTTGTAATCTGCATCCTTAATAATTAATTCAATCTCAGTATTCAATGAATCAATATTGTTATTAAGCTCTATGTTGAAACTTTCTGCATCTTTATCGTATTCTCTTTTTCCTATAACTTTTGAAATAGTTTCCTTTTTTACTGTATGTAAAGAGGATGCATATTTTTCATAGAGTTTTTTGAACTCACTATGTTCTGCAATTTCTACTCTCTTTAATTTAAAAATTTCGCTTATTACTGCATGAATATTCTTTTTGTAGTCTTTAATTAGGGTATTTAAGAATGAATGAATTGTTGAAATAGTATAATCATCATTGCCAACCCTTGAAATAATTTCATCAACGGCTAAATTTGTATGAGTTATACAGGCAATTCTTTTGTCGGGATAGGTGGTTGAAATATACTCTATCACTCTTTTTAATGATTCTGTTTTGCCACTACCAGCTCCACCTTGAAGTACGAAATTTTGATTATTTTCAATACAGTAAAATACTTGTTCTAGGGCAGTTAATTTGCTATCCATACCAATCCCTTTTTTATGTATGACGGCATATTCCAAACAACATCCTTCGCTAATGCTAACCAAAGAAGAGTTGATGCAAAGTCCGACTTTTTATCTAATATACTTTTGGTTAATACATCAAAATCAGTAACAGTTTTTAGTTGGCTTTCAGCATCATCTTTTAGACCATTTATTGCGGATATATGATTCTTTAGATTTTCCACATTAATACTAATAAATGCTTCCTCAAAACTTCTCCCGTGATAACCATTTTCTTCTAACTGAAATGAAAGTTTAATTTTAGAATTTTCTTGATGGTGTTCATCTCTCTTTAATTTATCAAACCAAGTTTTCCATTCAACAGTTTGATTAAATTCCGGTGATTTGTAGAAGTGCCGTATCGTTGCATTGCTTGTATGAGTAGCACTTTTAACCGGTTCAGAAGGATATTTTCCGGCAGCATTTTTTTTGGTTGTATCTATATCTGTTATAATTAAAGCTTTAATTCCCAAGAATTCAATAAAATGACTGAAAGCCTTAGCATTTGCGCCAATCTCAATTATTGAAATATTTTGAGAGGATAGTTTTACTTCATCTAAACTATCATCATCGTAAAGTTTTATGAAATATGGCAAAAGAAGTTTTTCAGTTAATCCTTCAATAAATATTATTTTCTCAGCAAAAAACAATTCAGCAGAAGCTATGGATAAATATTGATTTAAGAATTTAAATTCATCAACTTCATCCTTATACTTTTTTTGAAGTTCAGTATAGAAGTTCTTTATTATCACATTTCTAGTCCCAATATCATTATAGAAGTATCTAATATCCTTGAAATTGCAGTTTTTAACTATATGAGATGAGTGGGTAGTAATAAATGTTTGAATCGATGGTATTTCAGATAAAAGAGTTCTTATCTTTTCAATAAATACGGTTTGCATTTGTGGATGCGTATGTGCTTCTGGTTCTTCCACAAATAAAAGGTTAATATCCTTTTTTCCTTCAATCAAGAATTCTTTTTTAATCTCTAGCTCTAGCAATAAATAGAGTATATTCATATAGCCAAGGCCATTTAGATGCTCAGGTAGTGAATCATCTTCTGTACCATATACAATTTTGGAGTGATTGGAGATTATTTCTTTAGATTCCAAATCAGAGACAACCCTCAATTCTGTCATAGCCAGAAAATCTTTCGATTTATTTAGAAAGCTATTAAAAAAGGTTTCGTATTTGCCCTCTAAAGTTTTATCCATTTCCAGTAATGAAGAATTAATAATATCTAATTCTGCCGAGGAAAGTTGATTTTCTGTTTTCTTATTAAAGTATTTTGTTGCTAAAGACGATAGAACTTTTTTTGAACTTTCTCCTGCTTCTGAACTTGATACACTTCTTTTCGCGTGTATGACCTGATAGTTTATAAGGTTGTCTATGGCTTTTTTATCCTTTTCAATCAAGTTTCCTCTGTTCTCTGTTTTTAAATTTTCATAATTATCGAAGGAGTACATCTTGGTTGACAGATAATTACATAGATTTTTTTTAATAAATCGTCTCTTGTTGTCATCTTTTACATTCGATAATTCTTTAAGAAGTTTTTTCTTATCTATGCAGCATTCAAATAAAATATAAACTTTATTTTCATTGGGATTGAGGTCTAATATAAAGTCAGATAAATTATCTAAACTATCTTTTATTGAATATGTAATTTCAAGAATTAGTTTAATAGAAATATCATGTATGTCAGTAGCATCATTTATATCAAAAATGCTTTTCCTAATTGATATAGGGAAGTCATCAAAATTGAAGTTTGATGAACTTTTGAGAAATTTATCAAAGAGCATTATAAAAGATGTCTTTCCACTATTGTTTCTGCCGATTAAAATGGAGAGGTCTTTATCTTCTTGGGTTTCCAAATCAAGAATACTGTGTTGAAGTAACCTAAAATTTTGAACTTCTATTTTGTTAATATACATAGGCTTAGTTTTCTATGGTTGCAACTTTTGATAATAATACTCCTTGAAATTCAATCAATTTAATATTTTGCTTTTTCCTAAATTCAATTTGATTACCAATTTTATCAATCAAGTTTTCAAATGATTTAAGAGTTTTATCAATTGGTTTCAAAATGACCATGCCATTTAAGTACTGAGTTGTCATACTAGGTACAGCCGAACCAACATTTAGTGAGTTGAAGTTAATAGAGGATAAATAATAATATACGTAGCGACCATAAAACTCTTTACTAAGTTTTGAGAAAAACATAGTATCAACAGACCAGAATGGCTCTTTAATGTATAAAATATTATTTAAGCTACCTTTTCTTGGAATCAGTACTGAAGGCTTACTATATAAAACATCATCAACATACCCCATAATTCCACCAGAACCATACAAGGGAATATTCCCTGATTTTAAATGTTTGTAATTTTTACCGTATTTCACTTCAATAAGTGAACTTAATATGGATGCTTCCCAACCCTCAGGAATCTCCTTATCCAATTCCTCATTAAATACCATTTTACCACCAGAGCTTTTATAAGGATTTCCATTTTCGTCGGGAAACTCAAAATCAACAAACCATTGCTTATAAATAGCCTGTGCGGTTTCTTCGAGTTTTTGAATAAGTTGCTTATTTAGCTCAATGCGGTTTTTAATTGTGTTGTATTCGGTTACAATTTCACGTTGTTTTTCGGGAGAGGGTAAGGGGAATTTCATGGTACAAAAAGCATCCCAAGCTAATCCACCTCGTACATCTGCATCTGTATAAAACCATGCATTCCTGTCATACTCTTTACGAGAAAACCACATCATTAAATAATCGGGATGCAAAATTGATGTGTCTTTTATTTTAAAAACATCATAAGCTGGTGAAACCATAAATGGTTCATCTTTATCAGATAATGCTATCGGAATTCTATTATCACGCCCAACATGCATTCGGTTACAAGCAAACTGGTTTTTCTTAACAACTTTATAATTTGATAAATCTGTACCTACAACATTCGCAACCGATGGCATGAAAAACTTATCAATGTTAATTCCTAATAACTCTTTGGCCTTTAAATCAGAGTTTTTAGTTTTAATAGGTACTATGTAATCTCCTAAAGTTTTATAATTCGATTGCATACCCCAACTCTTTAAAAACGTTTAGTAAATCGGTTTTTGATTGTTCTTCAGCTTTCAGCAAATCGGAGAACTCCGCTTGTAAGGTCTTCATTTTATCATCAAAGTCGATGTTTTCGTCCCGATTTACAAACTCAATGTATTTACTGGGTACAAGCGAGAAATCTTTCTTTTCAATTTCATCAAAAGTAGCCGAATAACAATATTCCGGAATGTTTTCATAGCCTTTATCAGTTTGTTGCCATACATGAAATGTTTTAGCGATTTCAGTAATATGCCCACTATTGAATTGCGTGAACTTCTTTTCAAAGGGTTCACCCATTAGGCGTAAATCCAAGAACAATACCTCATTTTCACGACTGCGGTAATGGCGTGTTTCGTCACCTACCTGTTTGGTTTGCTCTTTTTTGTTCTTGTTAAGAATCCAAACAGTTACACTAATGCCTGTTGTATAGAACATATTCTGGGGAAGAATCAGAATTGCTTCAACCAAATTGTTTTCAATGAGTTTACGGCGTATTTTGTATTCCTCACCGCCACCACTTAACGCTCCGTTTGCCAAAACAAAGCCAGCCATGCCGTTTTCAGAAAGTTTGGAAACCATGTTTAAAATCCAACCATAGTTGGCATTGCTTTTAGGTGGCACATCGTACCCTCGCCAACGAGGGTCATCGTTCAATTCGTTTTCAGCTCTCCAGTCCTTTTGGTTAAAAGGCGGATTGGCCATTATGTAGTCGGCTTTCAGGTCGGGGTGTTGGTCGTTCTGGAAAGTATCGGCAGCTTTTTCGCCTAAATTTCCGGCAATACCACGAATAGCCAAATTCATTTTTGCCAGTTTGTAAGTGGTATTGGTGTATTCCTGTCCGTAAATGGAAATCTCTTTTTTGCTTCCGTGATGGCTTTCGATAAACTTAATGGATTGTACGAACATACCGCCTGAACCACAAGCCGGGTCATAAATAATTCCCTTGTAGGGTTCAATCATTTCGGCAATCAGGTTTACAATACTCTTTGGGGTGTAGAATTCTCCTTTGCCTTTTCCTTCGGCCAAGGCAAATTTCGATAGGAAATATTCATACACACGGCCAACAATGTCCTGCTGTTTGTCTTTTAGCGTATCAATATCGTTAATGGTATCTAGCAGGGAACTCAATTTGGTATTGTCCAATCCCAAACGAGAGAAGTAATTATCGGGCAATGCACCTTTCAATGCCTTGTTTGCTTTTTCGATATTGTGCAGGGCAGTATCAATTTTTAGCGCAATGTCGTTTTGTTTTGAGTTTTTAATGATATACGACCAACGGGAAACTTCATCGAGATAAAACACATTGGACATACCGTAAAAATCTGACATTTCAATATATTTTTCCTGTCCTTTGTCCAACATTGCTTTGCGATGTTCCTCAAACTTATCACTGGCAAATTTCAGGAATATCAAACCCAACACCACATGCTTGTATTCGGCAGGTTCAACACTACCACGCAATTTATTTGCCGAATCCCACAGTGTTTCTTCTATACTTTTTCCGTTTCCGTTTCCGTTCTTTTTAGCCATATAATTAATTCAATTCATTAATATCATCTTCAATTTCAAATGCCTCATCAAGTACTTTTACACTTTCTGATACAGGCAATTCTTCTACCTTTTTCAGTTTCGATAGCATCATTTTGGTGCGTGTACCCACTAAATTATCCAATTCAACATTGGCTTCATTAATTTTCTTTTGAGCCTTTTCCAATACACCGCCAAATTTGCCAAATTCGGTCTTAACAGCTCCCAATATTTGCCAAACCTCGCTGCTTCGTTTTTGAATAGCCAGTGTTTTGAATCCCATTTGGAGACTGTTTAACATGGCCGCTAAGGTAGTTGGCCCGGTTACGATAATTTTATACTCCCGTTGCAATAAAGCAACCACTTCCGGTTGACGCACTACCTCTGCAAATAAGCCTTCAATGGGTAAAAACATGATGCCAAAATCGGTGGTATGTGGTGGGTCAATGTATTTGTCCCGAATATCCCGAGCAAATTTTTTAACAGACTGAACCAAAGCTTTATTAGCCGTTTCAATTCCGGCAATATCGCCTTCATCGTAGGCTGTTTGTAATCGCACATAGTCTTCTTGTGGAAATTTTGCATCAATTGGTAAGTACACCTCTTTACCCGCATCGTCTTTGCCCGGTAACTTAATAGCAAACTCCACATGGTCGTTAGAGCCTTGTTTGGTTTTAACATTGGCTTCGTATTGTTCCGGAGCCATAATCTGCTCAAGGATATTGCCCAATTGAATTTCACCCAATACGCCACGGGTTTTAACATTACTCAAAACCTTCTTTAAATCACCAACACCATTGGCCAGATTTTGCATTTCGCCCAAGCCTTTTTGTACAGCTTCCAATCGTTCGCTCACTATTTTAAAGGATTGCCCAAGGCGTTCTTCAAGAGTTTTGTGTAGCTTCTCATCAACAGTCTCACGCATTTTCTCCAACTTCAATTCGGTTGTCTTAACCAATTCATCTTGCTTGGTTGCCATTGCATCGAATTTCTGCTTTTGCATGTCGTTGAAATCCTTCACATTTTTAGAAAACGTATCACTAAAGTCTTTTAATGAACGGGCTAGTTCCTCCCGGTTATCTTTCGCACTCTTATTTAAACCCTCATTAATAAGCGTAAGTTTCTCTTCCAGTTTTTGCGTAAGCTTATCTAATCCGTTTGATAATTCTTCACGGTTTTCCTTTAAGGATGCAGATAGCTCTGTTCTGTTTTCCTTTAATTCACGCTGCAATAATTGTTGCACAGCATCAATAATCGGGGTTACATCAGTTTTATTGTTCTTAAATAAAAGAATAACCAATATCACGAAGCATAATGCCGAGATAATAATTGTAACTATTTCCATAATCTGTCATTTTATGACAAAGGTTTATTATTTGATTGACAAATAACGTCAAAAATATAAAAATATCTGAGAAAATGGTTATAAAAAGCAATATAATTACAAAACCCTATGTAATAGATAGAATTAAAATCGCCTTGAATTTTTATTTAGAACCTACATTCCGGGTACTTTGGTTACTTTAGTTACTTTATTGAGGTTAAGTAGTTGAATTTCAAAACAATAAATCTATAATTCTTTTAAAGTTCATAAAGTAACTAAGCCTGTATTAAAGTACCCTGTTTAATTTTTGCCGTTTTATAAAGTAACTTAAAGTAACCTAAAGTACCCTTACTTTATTGGCAAATACTATGTAATACATTCATATTCAATTACTATCAATGTATAAAGTAATTAAAGTAACTAAAGTAACCACTTTTGTATGGTAAAACTTGATTCATCTGTTTGTAATTTGTTTTTAATGGTCAGATGGAACTCGCCAGCAATCATTCTGCTGTTTTTGAAGTATTCATTGTGGCTCGTTTCAAATGCAAAAAGAAAGGGCTTCTGCATTTTTTGTCAGAAACCCTTCCGTATAAATCTTTTCTTGAGCTTTAATTTTCACCGTTTAAATGTTCATCGGCTATATTTAAATTCAGTTTATCCAGATAAAACACAAAGGCCGAGGTATAGGTAAATTTCTTATTTCCATTTTCATCATATTCCTGCATTCCGCTTTTACCATCAAACTTTCTAAAATACACTTTCTTTGTATCGCATATAAAGGCGGGACTGTTCTTTAAGTAATACTCCACGGTAGCATCCGGGAGCGGTTTATCGCCTTCACGCAAAGCTTGGGTTTTATACAACCCAAATACCCGGCTAACCGATAAATACAGTACGTTTTGAGGTTCGGACAGGATGATTTCACTTCTTTTCCATTCACCATTCTCTTTAAATGTATGTGTTATTTTATCGGCATAAACCACCCGGTAATCGCCTTCCTGAAACAACATATTGGAACTGATAAGGTACTGAATCGTTTTCCAGAATACACCCAAATCATCGTTCCGAGCGGTCTCTTTGTTTTGGGTAACCATTAGCTCTACAAAAAGCTGAATAATGGCATCGTATTTAAACGGCAGTTCCACAATTTGTGCTACTGTGGCATAAGCCGAAGCTACGGTCAACCAGTTGTTAAAAATTCGGGTTTCAATGGCGTTTGTTCCAAGTAGCTCCCGGAACTGGTCACTAACTGCATCCACGGTTTTATTGTAATTCTTTTTAAAAGTCTTCCGGTGTTTAAGCAGTTGATGTGTAATTTGTGTTAAACCTTGTTTGTTGATTTGCTCCAGCTCTTCAAAGTGCTTCTTTTCCTCAAAGGAGAAGATGGTTTTAGAAAATCCCAAGGCAATAAATCGGCTAAACAGGGCAATATCAGCCGTTGCAATCTGTTGGCCACAAACAATGATTCCCTGATTCACTTTGGAGGTTTCCTTTTTCTTATCCTTATCCATGTTCATCCGGGTTCGCCCGGTTTTGTCCCAGAAGCCTTTTAAGAGTTCCCGTTTTTCCATTTCCAAGTCGTTTCGGTACTCATCCAATACACAAACTGCATTGGAACTGGTGGCCACATGGTCGGCAATAGATGGCTTACTGGAGTTATGCAGGTTGGGTACTTTACCTTTTCGGCCAAACATATACAGTATGCTTTCGGCACAGGTGTTTTTACCTGAACCTTTTTGTCCGTACATATTAAGAATGGGAAACTTATCGAAACGTTTCGAGATAATATCCAAAAACAAACTGGCAAAGTAAAAAGCCAAGGTAATGATGCCATTGTTGCCAAATACAGCGGTGTATTTCTGTGCGTATTCGTAAAGGGTGATGTTGCCCTCGTTATGAATGAAGTGACGTTCAAACTCAAACAAAGTATCATCGCTGGCATAAATGTCGGAACAAGCCGGGATGTAGTAGTAGCGTTCTACATGTTGTACAATTCCGTATTTATCGGCTTTTATAAATTGTTCCCCGTCAAAAATACCGTTGCCCAAACAA
>Ga0209016_1000354_pt1 | contig 56847 bp, 46 predicted proteins | sample EPASupsiteSAE305_FD_187265 | JGI IMG/M metagenome (GOLD analysis project Ga0209016, IMG submission 187265) | Bioremediated contaminated groundwater microbial communities from EPA Superfund site, New Mexico - SAE3-05 (SPAdes) (version 2) | ecosystem: Environmental > Aquatic > Deep subsurface >... | reverse complement strand
TAACGGGTAGGAAGGCGTGGCACAGCAGGTAGAAAGACGTGGCGTAGCGAGTAGGTGGTGTGGCGTAGCAGGTAGGCAATCCGTGGCATAGCGGGTAGCGAAGCGTGGCATAGCAGGTAGCGAAATTAGGTTTATCGCCCACTTTTAATATCAATAAAACGGTGAGATATCAGCTCGGACTCGCGACGGCAAAAGTATTTAAAATATTCTTAAAAAAAGAAAGGCTCTCCAAAATAAAAAAATCAAAGGGAGTTGGAGCCATATGAGCACCGTTCATTTTGTTTTGCAGGGAAAAGGTGGTGTCGGAAAATCTTTGATTGCTTCACTGCTCTACCAGTATTTGCACCAACAGGGACGCGCTATCACCGGCGTCGATACCGATCCGGTCAACGCGACTTTTGCCGGCTACAAAGAGTTGTCGGTTCAGGTACTGAACATCATGGAGGGGGATGATATCGATCAGCGTAGATTCGATTCTCTGATGGAGATCATTCTCCAGCAACCAGAAGAAAGCCACATTGTTATCGATAACGGCGCATCCACCTTCCTGCCTCTTTGCTCCTATCTCAAGGATAATGCCGCTCTCGACCTACTCGACCAGGAGGGGCATGCTGTTCTTTTGCATACCGTTATGACTGGGGGGCAGGCCGTTGTTGACACTGCCTCGGGCCTAAAAACGTTGGCGACCTCCTTTCCCTCTTCATCAATTGTCGTATGGTTGAACCGGTATTTTGGCGAGATCGCCATGAATGGTAAGGCATTTAAGGATTTCAAGGTCTACCAGGAACATCTCAACCAATTTCGATCCATCATCGAAGTACCATCTCGCAAACAGTCAACCTTTGGCAAAGACCTCGAATCATTGCTCTCTCGTCGGGAAACCTTTGAAACCGCTATCCATTCAAACCTGCCGGTCATGGTGCGACAACGATTGAAAACATTCTGGGCTGAAGTCTCGCGGGAAGTAGCCAAGGCGCAGTTAGTCGAGGTGGTTTGAAGGGGCAAGGCAATGGATTGTCAAGACTTTTTGCAAACGGCGCAAGCAATGCCGGAGCTGCCTGATGGTGTCGGCCTCAGCTTGGAAGAGGTCCGTACCTTACTGGCCGTGAAAAATTCGACCTCGGTGGCCCCTGATGACCCGATTTTGATGATCGTCACCGTTCTCAACGCCTTTCTAGCGGAAGAGGAAAAGCTGCTTGATCGTCATCGTAAAGCGCTGACAGCCATTCTCACGGAACGAACCGACGGGTACGTGAAAGCGGTGGAGCAGACCACTACCCATTTGGGAGAAAGCCTCTCCAGTGGTTCTGCCAAAGAGATGTCTCGGCTGTTTTCCGAGAATACCGGAAGATTGGAGCGCTTTAACAGCAGCCTGTTTTGGTTGACTGCCATTGTGACTGCCGCGGCTTTGGTCAATGTGGCGATTTTTATCTGGCGGTGAGGAGAAATAAGTGATTGCCGACAACCGACTCCTTGCTTCACTGGAGCATAATCTTGGCCCGGTCGTCATGTCTGCCCTGCGGGATCCTGACGTCGTGGAAGTCATGCTCAATCCCGATGGAAAGATTTGGATCGAGAAATTAGGCCGTGACATGGAACCCGAATCGGTGATGGCGCCGGAACAGGCCCGGCTGGTGCTTTCGCTGGTCGCCTCTGGGCTCGGAGGAACCATCACCGTTGAGCAACCCATTATCGAGGGTGAGCTGCCCCTGGACGGCTCCCGCTTCGAAGGGTTGATGCCGCCGGTGGTGTCCTCGCCCAGCTTTACCATCCGCAAGAAGGCTAGCCGGGTTTTCGGCCTTGAAGAGTACGTCAAGGCAGGGATTCTTGAGCCCGACTTGGTGCCGGTCATTCATGAGGCATTGAAACGTAGGGTCAACATTCTTGTGGTCGGTGGAACCGGATCCGGGAAAACCACCCTGGTGAATGCATTGATTCTCGCACTTGCTGGTATCTGTCCAATGGACCGATTGCTGATCTTGGAAGATACCATGGAACTTCAGTCAAAGAGCGAGAACACGGTTTTCTTTAGGACCTCGGATCATGTGGATATGCGGCGTTTGGTGAAAGTGACGATGCGATACCGGCCAACCAGAATCATCATCGGGGAGGTTCGAGATGGAGCCGCCCTTGATCTTCTCAAGGCATGGAATACAGGTCATCCTGGTGGGATTGCCACTGTTCATGCCAACAGCGCAGCCGAAGGGCTGGATCGGCTTGAGGAGTTAATCGCAGAGGCCACCCCGGCACCAAAGCAGAAACTTATCGGGAAAAGCGTTAGTTTAGTCATATTTATCGAGCGGGTCTCCGCCGGCCGTAAAGTTTCTGAAGTCCTGCGTATCCATGGCTACGATGCCAGAACCCATACCTATCAAACCGAGGTCGTTCATCATGCGTAACAAATTGGCCCTGTCTCTTCTGCTGTTGGCCATCGCCGTTTTTCCTGAGATGGCTTCTGCCTCCGGCGGGATTACCGAGTTTTCCAGCCCTTTGGAAAAGGTGGTCAACACCGTTACCGGCCCGGCAGGTAAATGGGTTTCCATAGTCGCCATGGCGCTCTGTGGTGTGATTTTCATCCTCAACAAAGACGATCTTTCCGGTGGCTTTAAACTGCTGCTGCAGGTGTGTTTTGGTATCAGCTTCATTGCCTTTGCAACCTCCATCGTCAACAGCGTCTTTTCCTTCTCTGGAGCGGTCGTTTAATGCGCACCGTGCCGATCCGCCAAAGCCTGCACCGGCACAACCAGGTGTTCGGCGCTGAACGCGAAATCGTCATGTTCAGCGCCCTGATCGCCTTGTTGGTGGGGATAGGCGGCATGACCCTTATTTCCGGAGTGTCAGCCGGTCTCTTCTGGTTGGGCTCGATCTTCGTTTTGCGGCTGATGGCCAAAAACGATCCGCAGATGTCCCGAGTCTGGATGCGGCACCTCAAGCAACAGGACTTGTATTCGGCAAGAAGCCCTCGCTGGCGGTCCCAAGGAGGCTTCAAATGCTGAAACTGGCAGATTACCGGTCAAGTGCCAAGGGATTGCCCGATCTGTTGCCGTATGCCGCTCTGGTTGCTCCTGGAGTTGTGTTGAACAAGGACGGTTCTTTCCTGGCCGCCTGGTCAATCAGCGGTCAAGACACAGCGGGCTCGACTCCGGAAGAGCTGGCGTGGGTTTCCCGCCAGGTCAGCAACGGCGTCCGGATGTTGGGCACCGGCTGGATGCTGCATGTCGACGCAATCAGATGCCCGCACCAGGCTTATCCGCCGCTGGAAAGCGGGTTCTTCCCCGATCCGGTCACTCGCTTGATCGATGAGGAACGCCGGGCGTTCTTCGGGAGTGGCTCTTGCTACAAAACCGAGGCAGTATTGACGGTCACCTTCAAGCCTGATCTCAAGGCTACGCAGATGGCGCAATCCGTCCGCTCCGGCGCTGCTGATTCCAGCATGACCAGGGCGCTGCATGAATTTACCCACACCTTGGCCGAACTGGAGGATATGCTTTCCTCGGTCTTGCGAATGGTGCGACTCGGAGAACATGAAGACGAGAACGGCACTCTTTTTTCTTCCTTGTTGTCCCACCTGCAGCGCTGCCTGACCGGCGAAGCGTATCCGATGCGCGTCCCGGCAACGCCCATGTACCTGGATGCCCTTCTTGGGGGCGTGGATGTAATCGGCTGCCTCCAACTCCAAGTAGGCGACAGGTATTTGTCGGTACTCTCCCTCGATGGCCTGCCCCATGAGTCCTGGCCTTCGATGCTGACCGCATTGGACGGCCTGCCGCACTCTTACCGGTATTCGACCCGTTTCATCTGCCTGGACCAGATGGACGGCACCAAAGAAATCAATATGTACCGCAAGGGCTGGCAACAACAGATGTTCCGGTTTTTGGATATGTTCCTGAATAATCCCAATGCCCGCGTCAACCGGGATGCCCAGATGATGCGCGACGATGCCGAGGAGGCCCTGTTAGAGGTCCAGAGTGGGCTTGTGGGTATCGGCTACCTCTCCGCCTGCATTGTGCTGCTCCACGAGGATCTAGAGCAATTGAAAACACAGGCGCGGGAGTTTCGGCGGGTCGTGCAGACGCATGGGTTCGGTTGCCGGATCGAAACCATCAATGCCCTTGAGGCTTGGCTCGGCTCACATCCAGGTAACGCCTACGCCAATGTCCGCAGACCGATCATCAACACGTTGAACCTCGCCGATCTCTTGCCCCTGGCCACCACTTGGACTGGCAGTCAATTCTGCCCCTGTCCCTTTTATCCGCCCCGGTCTCGGCCCCTGGCGGTCCTGACCACCGATGGCTCAACACCGTTTTGGCTGAATCTGCATTCCGGAGACCTCGGGCATACCTTTGTGGTCGGGCCTACGGGCTCGGGTAAAAGCACCCTGCTGGGGTTGATCACCGCTCAATTTCGAGGATACAAGAACGCGCAGATCGCCGCCTTTGACAAGGGGATGAGCTTGTACCCTTTGTGCCTCGGGGCAGGTGGTGACCATTACAACATCGGCCAGGCGGCGCTCTCATTTGCGCCCCTGCAGCACATCGACGAATCCGAGGTTGAATTTTCCTGGGCCGCCAGTTGGCTGGCCTCTCTGGCGGAACTGCAAAAATTGGTCATCCTGCCCAGCCACCGTAACGCTATCCATACAGCCCTCAACACGTTGCGGCATAATCCGCCGTCCATGCGCTCGTTGACTGATTTCTGGCATGTTGTCCAAGACGAAGAGGTCAAGGAAGCCCTGACCCATTACACCCGCCAGGGCGCAATGGGTCATCTGCTGGACGCCAAAAACGACAGTTTGAACCTTTCAAATTTCATGGTGTTCGAGATCGAGGATCTGATGGAAATGGGAGAGGCCAACATGATTCCGGTGTTGCTCTATCTCTTCCGTCGCTTTGAGAAATCCCTCACCGGCCAGCCCTCGTTGCTGATCCTCGATGAGGCGTGGATCATGCTTGGTCATCCGGTTTTCCGGGCCAAGATCAGGGAATGGTTGAAGGTGCTGCGGAAAGCCAACTGTGCGGTGGTGCTCGCCACCCAGAGCCTTTCCGATGCCCGCAACTCAGGCATTATGGATGTCTTGGTGGAATCCTGCCCCACTAAAATACTGCTGCCCAATCACGCCGCCAAACAGGAAAACCAATACAACCTCTACGTCGACATAGGCTTGAACGACCGCCAAATCGACATTGTGACCAATGCAACGCCCAAGCGGGAATATTACATCATCTCGCCTGAAGGCCGCCGCCTGGTCCAACTGGCCCTTGGCCCGCAAACGCTCTCTTTTATCGGCGCTACCGACAAAGAGAGCATTGCCCGGATCAGGCAACTGGCCGCAGAACATAGCCAAAATGATTGGCAGCCCATCTGGCTGCAAGAGAGGGGAAACTGATGAAGAAAAAATTGCTGAAGCTCGGGATGGTGGTGCTGTTGGCGGTCCCGACGCCTGCCGCCGCGATTTTTTGCAGTAACTGCTCAAATCTCTTTGTCCAGGCGCTGGAGCGGGTCACCAGTTTGGAACAACTCTCCACCCTGACGAATCAATATGCCGAGGTTATCCAGCAGACAGCGCAGCAGGTGCAGATGGTGCAGAACATGATGCAGAATACCGCTTCACTGCCGGGCAACCTCAAGGGCCAATTATCGGGACAATTGACCCAGCTCGCCTCCCTCACCAGCACCCTGAAAACACAGCGTGGTGAAATGACCGCCCTGGCAGAAGTATTCAACACGTTGTTTCCCGAACAATCGATGTTCGCCGATCTGGCCGGTGCCAGTCCGGCAGAGATTGCCGCAGCGAATAAAAAATATCGTGATCATTGGGACAGCTGGTCCAATGAAGTGGATGAGGCTTCGCAAGCCACGTTCCAACTCTCCGGCAAACAGCTTCAGGAAATGCAGGATGCCGGAGAGTTGGAAAGCTACATCAGCAACCTACTCGATAGCCCGGATGGGCAGATGAAAGCCATACAAGCCGGGAATCAGTTGGCATCGATTCAAATCCAAGAAGCGCGGAAAATGCGCGAGTTGATGGCGACAAACGCGCAATCAGCCTTAGCCAGTCAAATGAAGGCGGAAAAAGAGTCGCAGATGGAGAAAGAGTGGTGGAAAAGTGCGACCACTACAAATGGTAAATATGATGATTTGGAAAAACATAATGATCCCTTGCCGTAAACGTCACGGCAACGGTTTGTCATGATTGTTGAGATCAGTATATTTACCTTTTGTGTTCGTCGCCTTACCCCAGTCAGCTTTTTTTTCTTTATCAGTTACATCATTTGTTTTCTGGATAATTTGAGTTTGTGAAATATTGGCTGAATTAACAACTTGTTTGGATTCATCTTTTTTCCTGTTGTCACAGCCAAATAAGACTAAGCAGAAAATGCAGAATAAAACCATCCAGGTAAATTGCATGCGGCGCATAGAATTTTTTCCTCTGTTGGCGTTTATTGTTTGTTTTTTTTGTTCATCAATGTGTTACGCAAACAACGATGTCATAACAGATATAACAACAAAATTTTCAAGTCAAGCATCAATTTATGGTAAATCTTTAAAAATATACGCCGAAAGGTTGTTTTATTGGTGTTTGATACTCGACACCGCCTTGCTCGGTATAAGAGTTGCCTTAAAAAGAGATGATATAACATCAATATTAAAGCAGTTCATTTTTATATTGCTGTTTGCTGGATTTATTTTTTCAGTCATAAAAAACTATGACGTGTGGTCAATGAATTTAATAAACGGGTTAAAGAACATCGGCAATGGAATTGGAGGACAAGATTTAACCACTACACCGTTCAAAACAGGGATAGAAATAGTAAGGAAAATTTTGGATGCAACTTCGGCTTGGTCTCCCGTTGATTCTCTCGGGTACTTATTCATCGGCTGCATAATCATGGCATGTTTCGCCCTGATGACCGCGCAAATCGTCATGATCAAATGTGAAGCATATATAGCGATGAATGCCGCTGTCCTTTTGTTGGGCTTCGGCGGGTCCAGCCTGCTCAAAGAATATGCCATCAATACCATGCGCTATGCGCTTTCCGTAGCCTTCAAATTGTTCGTGATGCAGCTTGTAGTTGGAATAGGCATGTCATTTGTTAACGATTTTACATCTACAGATACGGAACTTTTTGACCTCCTTGTCCTCATCGGTGCCGCTGTCGTTCTTCTCGCCCTGGTCAAAACCATTCCGGACGTGTGCGCCGGAATAATCAACGGCTCTCACACCGGCAATGGTGGTTCTTTGATGTCAACCGGGGCAATGGTCGCCGGGGTTGGCATAGCCGCAGGGGCTGCCGCTGCCGGTGGTAGTGCGTCTCTTGCTCGCGGGGTCGGCTCGGTGAGAGCAGCGGTCCAGATGGCGGGTTATGAGGGCAAAACCGGTTGGGGCAAACTTGGCGGTGCTGCACGCAACCTGATGAACGCTAATAGTGCCGCCCGCCGAGATCAAAACGCCTGGGGCTCGATTGGCCAGCGCATGAACTCGCACTTAAAAGAAGGTCGCGACACCGCCGAACTTCAGGCAACTCTCAAAAAAGATCAAGCCGCAGAACCCAGCGGCAAACAATAGCATAATACATCGGATTCCTGGTCCTTTCCAAGGAATCCCACCCAAAAAAAGGGAGTGAACGATGGAGTTTTTGCAAAAAACAGCACCATCACGGGATCGGTCTGTCCAGACGGATAATCCATATCTCAACGCCAAAGAAGAGTGGTTGGAGCGCTACGGCTCATACATCAGTCGGGCCGCGCAATGGCGAGCGGTGGCCTTTGCAGGCCTGGGACTTCTGGCATTGTCCCTCGCCGGTAACGTCATGCAGGCCCGGCAGGTCAAGATCGTTCCGTACATCGTCGAGGTCGATAAACTCGGCAAGGTGAGCAATGTCGCCCGAACGGATCAATCTGTGTCGACGCCGCGTAACCTGATTCAGTCGGAGATCGCCGATGCCATTGTCAACTGGCGGACTGTGACCGCAGATACCGAACTCCAGAAACAGATGATCAAACGGCTGTCCCATATCATCACCGGCAGCGCCAAGGGTGTCTTGAAACAGTGGTTTGAAGAGAACAGCCCATATGAGATCGCCAAGTCGGGCAAGCTCGTGCACGTCGAAATCAAAGGCCTGCCACTCCCGGTCAGCGACACCTCGTACCGAGTGGAGTGGATTGAGACGATCCGCAGCCATGCCGGGGCATTGCTTGATCAACGGAGCTATGAAGCCACGGCAGCTATTCAGCTCCAGCCGCCTACCTCTGATACCGACATTATGACTAACCCCGGCGGGGTCTATATTTCGGCGCTGGCCGCTTCCAAGATCATCGCCAACGATAGGAATTGACCCATGAAAAAACTGATTTCCGCCTTGTGTTTCCTGGTTCTGGCCACTCCGGCCCTGGCAGCCGAACCAACCGAATACCTCAACCCGGTAGCGGTCCCGCTCAGCGCCAAGGAGCGCCAGGCGCTCAAGCTCTCTACAGAGTGGCCAAGTGCCAGTTCCGACACCAAGCCGTATATGGCCGGTGGCGGTAAGCTGATGTACGTGCATGGAGCCAGCATGCCAACGGTCATCGCCGCCCCATTCCAGGTGAGCGACGTCGAGTTGGAAGCGGGCGAAAGCGTCAACGAAATCGTCGTGGGCGATTCGGCCCGGTGGATGGTGGAATCCGGCACCGCCGGAAATACCACCCATCTCTTCATCAAACCAGCGGACTCCGGCCTTGAGACCAGCGCCGTGATCACCACGGATCGGCGCGTGTATCACCTGCGGCTGATTTCCCGGCTAAAAGGGCATACGCCTTATGTCGGGTTCACCTATAGTGACGCTCTTCGGCGGACAGCCATCCAGAAAAGCAACCAGGCCAAGAAGGAAAAGGAGTGGCAGACGACTATGAGCACAGAAGGCCGGGATGTCGATTTGGCAAAGCTCAATTTCAACTACGTGGTTGACGGCAGTGCCGACTGGAAACCTGAACGGGTCTACGACGATGGTCTGAAAACCTATATAAAACTCCCTGGTGCCACCCGGTCCGGCGAGATGCCTGCGCTCCTGGTCCGCAAAGGAGAAACGGATGTCCTGGTGAATTACCGGGTTCAGGATGCCACTATGATGGTGGACGGCCTATTCAGTACTATCGCTCTGATTGCTGGAGTGGGGGGAAACCAAGAAAGCGTCGAGATCCGGAGGGTGAAATGAACTGGAAAGCGTTTTTTACCCTGATCCTCTTCATCTTGGCCGGTTGCCTGACCGGCTGCGCCGGAAACCGGACTGTCGGCGGTTCCTATGTCGGCACCCTGCCCCAAAATGGCGCAGCCTCCATCGCGGAGGACGCCACTACGCAGTTGTCGTCACTGTACCCGCCTGGTCACACCTCGATCCGGTTGGTGGCGCCCAAGCAATCCGATGCGTTCAGCCAGGCGTTAGAGACCAGTTTGCGGCAAAAAGGGTTTACCCTGTCGCCAAACGGCACGGTGACCATGAGTTATGTGCTCGATGAACTGCGGTCAGCCAAACCACCGGCCTGGTATCTGCAACTCCGGATAGCGGACAAGAGCCAAAACAAGACCCTGGCCCGCTCGTATACGGCCAGCGGTCAGCCAGCAGCAGGTTTTTCCAGTCTGGCAACCGGTGGAGGCGACCATGAGTGAGGAAAGCCCCAACAGCCTGAAGCCGCCGAAAGTTGCGACGGAGAAAATGAAGAAATGGCCGCTCTATGTGACGTTCTTGACCGTGTTGAGCTTGTTCGGCGTTCTCTTTTACAGCGTCAACTATGGTACCGGTTCGAGGAAGGAAGCGGAAAAAAGGCCGGTGGAGGTCTCGACGGAAAAACCGCTGGCCACGTTGGAGGGTCACGGGCTGTCCCTGCAGCCACCAGCCAACGCTCCGGCGGTGATCGGGGCTCCAGAGTCGGCTGAATCGAGAAAAAAGGAACCCCTGGTTGTGGTGCGGGACGATTCCGCCAAAAGTCGTGAGGATGTCGTTAAGCAGGAACGTGAGCGCCAACGAGCCAAGGACCAGGCTTATATGACCGCTCTGAGCTCACCGCTGATAGCCAAGCGGACCGAGGCAAGCAAAGCCGACAAAAAAACTGAAACCGCTCACCGAACCACAGGGGGCAACACCCAGACCGCCGTCATTCAGCAGCCGGTTGCCCTCTCGGCCACGGACAATCAGGTCGACCCCAATGCTTCAGATCGCGACAAAGAGCAGTTTTTCTACCGCTCTGGCCGTGATGAATGGCTCTCGCCGCACACTCGCGAGGCGGGCCGTCCCTGTGAGATTAAAACCGGCACGGTCATTCCGGGCATTATGGTCAGCGGGATCAACTCCGATCTGCCCGGTAGCCTGATCGCGCAGGTCTCCCAAAACGTCTATGACACGGCCACCGGCCATCATCTCCTTATTCCCCAAGGCTCAAAACTGTATGGAACCTACGATTCCCGCGTGGTGTACGGACAAAGCCGGGTCTTGGTTGCCTGGAACCGGTTGAACTTCCCAGACGGCTCCGCCATCACCCTGGGGGCTATGCCGGGAACGGATATCTCTGGCTATGCCGGATACGAGGATAAAGTGAACAATCACTACCTGCGGATCTTTGGCTCATCGCTGCTCATGAGCTTGATCACCGGCGGCACTAGCTATGCCATGGACAGCACCTCCAACAGCAGCAACGACAGCAACAGAACCACGGTACAGGATTCCATGGCCGCCGCCCTGGCGGCCCAGATGGGACAGAGCACCATGAGCCTGCTGCAAAAAAATCTTAACATCAAGCCAACCCTGGAGATCCGGCCCGGTTACCAGTTCAACGTCATTGTCACCAAGGACGTGGTCTTTCAGGAGCCCTATACCGGGAAAAACAATGGCTGAGCAGTATGGTCATATCAGCCGTACGGCAAAGATATGCCTGTGGAGATGGCTGGTTTTATTCCTGGTTGTGCTTTGGGGACTGGCGGTGCTGATGTGGACATTGCACCGAATTGGCAACATGGTTGGTCACCATCCCCTGCTCGGAGAACCCTTTGTTGCCTTTGGCCGTCTTTGGTATCGGCCTTGGTTGGTGTTGACCTGGCCAAAAGCGCTCCTTTCCTCTCCAACGGTTCAGCCGTTGGCCGATCAATCAATGCTCCTGTTCATGGGGCCGTTGTTTCTTATGGCCATGGGGTATCTCGCGGTCAATCAGGCGCCAAAAGGGAGGAATGACCTGCATGGTACGGCACGATGGGCCACTGGCAAAGAAATCAGGGCCATGGGGTATTTGTCCGGTCGGGGCGTTTATATCGGTGGCTGGTTTGATTGCAAGACGAAAACACAGTTCTACCTTCGCCACAACGGTCCGGAGCATCTGTTGTGCTTTGCTCCGACCCGCTCGGGAAAAGGCGTGGGATTGATCCTGCCCACATTGTTGGCTTGGGAGCAATCCAGCGTGGTGTTTGACATTAAAGGTGAAAATCATGCCTTGACAGCTGGTTACCTCAAAAGTCAGGGCAACAGGGTCCTTCGGTTTGAGCCGGCGGACCCGACCGGCGTTACGGCCTGTTTCAATCCTCTTGAGGAGATCCGGCTGGAAGGGGATCGGGCAATCGCGGATGTGCAGCAAGTGGCCAACATGGTGCTCGATCCAGACGGCAAGGGCCTTCCGGATTACTGGGACAAGGCGGCATGCGGCTTCTTTGGCGGGGTGTTGCTGCATTGTTTGATCACCACCAGATTGCAGAGCGACCGGCAGGCCAGTCTATACGATGTTTCCTTGATGCTTGAAGATCCAAATCTGCAGGGCGGCCCCAGGGACCTGTTCGAGGAAATCATTGCAACGGATCATGCCGCGATGCTGGCGGAAATGTTTCCTGAATTGGACGCAGAGCAAGGAATGGCCGCCCATATTTTTTGCGCCTCAGCCGCTAGCGGTATGCTTGCCAAGGCGGACAAAGAAATGGCTGGTGTCGTCTCAACGGCCACTGCCAATTTGGCGCTCTATCGAGATCCCGTAGTAGCCCGCAACATCTCCCGCTGTGACTTTCGAATCCTGGATTTGATGAACCATAAGGCAGCGGTGAATCTTTATCTGATGGTGGCGCCGGCGGATATCGACCGACTCCGTCCGTTGCTTCGTATCTTCATGACCCAGTTGTTGGGGCGATTGACTGAGAAGATGACCTTTGTCGACGGTGCCAGCCAGGCTGCGTATCACCATCGATTGTTGTTGATGCTCGATGAGTTCACCGCATTGGGCAAGTTGCCGATATTTGAACGGGCCATTGCCTTTATGGCCGGTTACGGCATCAAGGGATACTTCATCGTCCAAGACACCAAGCAACTCAACAACACCTATGGCGTCGACAATGCCCTGATGGCCAATTGCCATGTGCGCATTGCCTACGCTCCCAACCTGCCCGAGACCGCTGAATACCTTTCCAAATTGACTGGTACGACGACTGTCGTCAACAAGAAGGTATCGATCAGTCGAGGCAAAGGCGGGCGGTCACGTTCGATCAGCATCAACGAAACCCCCAGGCCACTCTTGACGCCGGATGAATGCCTGCGCCTGCCTGGAGCTGAAAAAGACGCTTTCGGTCATGTCACCGCACCTGGTGACATGTTGATCTTCACTGCTGGACAATCGCCTGTCTACGGCCGCCAAATCCTCTATTTCCTTGATCCGGTATTTTCGGCTCGCGCGCGAATCCCTCCCCCCACAAAGTCGGACCGTCTATACGAAGAACCTGTGCAGGAAAAACCGCCGAAATCGAATGTGCCTACCATCACGGAATCCGACTATGAAAAGTATCTGTTCGATTAGCCTATCGTTTTCGATTCTGGCAGTAGTTTTCTGGCATCTTGGCTACCGCGTCAACCTCACTCCTTCGCTTCCTGTTGGCCTGTATCGGCTCGTAAATGTCCCACTGCTACGAGGACAAATTGTCGCATTTTGCCTTGACGATACGGAGTTCACTCAACTGGCACGAGAAAGAGAATATCTGGCGGCTGGCTCCTGTCCTTCAGGGTTAAGGCCACTCCTCAAGGAGATAAGTGGGTTGGCCGGGGACAATATTCGCCTTCATGGCGACTTGATCATGGTCAACGATCAAGTTCTGGCACACACCGTAACGCATGACAAGGACAGTCAAGGACGTTCCATGCCGCCATCATATCTCCGAATTGGAGTGATTCCTCCGGGAAAAGCTCTCCTTCTCTCACAACACCACGACGGCAGTTTTGACAGTCGATATTTCGGACTGGTGCCGATCGTTTCTCTCTGGCCGGTTGAATCGGTCATAACCTTCTGAGGAAGTAGCTCATGGAATATCTGCAAGCAGCAGCGCGAAGGGTTGAACAGCAGGCCTTGGACAATCCAAGCCTGGGGATACCGGTGGATCCGGATATTGCCGATTACATGGGGGCGTTTTTTGGCGACGAGGACCTGGGGGATGTGATTGAGGGGGACGTTGATGAAGAAATCTGATCGAAAAAGCATCGCGGAAACATTCACCGAGACCATTGTCGAGGAGTTGCGGAAAGGTACTGCTCCCTGGCAAAAACCATGGAAAGCAGGAGAGTTCCATCGTCCCATGAATCCGATTACCGGGACGGTCTACAGGGGCGTCAACACCGTCATGTTAGCTCGTCATGGCTATGCCGATCCTCGATGGATGACCATGAAACAGGCTAATGAGCAGGAATGGCGGGTCAAAAAAGGATCCAAGGCCCAGCAGGTCGTGTTCTGGCAATGGACGGACCGGCAACCCATTCTCGATGAATCCGGCCAGCCGACTTTGGATGAAAATGGTGAAGAGAAAAAGGAAACCGTTCAACTGGAACGTCCGCGTCTGCACGTATTTTCGGTATTCCATGCAAGCCAGCTGCAAATGCTTGATGGTCAGGATATTCCGCCCTACGAGGAGCCGGAGCTAACTTGGGATCCCCTCCAGAGAGGTGAGGAAATTTTAGCAGGATCAGGGGCAACTATCAGCCACGATCAGGCCGATCGTGCCTTTTATCGGATGTCCACCGATGACATTCACTTGCCGCCGAAAGAGAGCTTTCTTGATGCAGGCAACTATTACAACACGGCATTGCATGAATTGGGTCATTGGACCGGGCATCCAACCCGAATGGCGCGAGAATTTGGTCCGTATGGATCGGAAATCTACGCCAAGGAGGAATTACGTGCTGAGATCGCCTCATGGATGCTCAGTCAGGAATTGGGCTTGCCCCATCAGCCGGATCAGCATGTTTCCTATGTCGATAGTTGGGTGGGCGTTCTGCAAAAAGACCCTCAAGAGATTATGCGGGCTTGCCGCGATGCGGAGAAAATCAAGGAGTATGTCATGAACATAGAGCATGAACTGGCCGTTCAGCAGGCGGATAATGAGGCAGGAGTCTTTATCATCAGTGGATCATCCCCGAAGGTGTATCAGGAATATACGACTGCTCAGGAGGCTGGAGCGGCATACCGGGTGTTATGCGAGACACACCGGCAGGGGCCGTTACATTGCGAGTATCAGAACGATAGAAATATTTACCTCTTGGCGAGTCAAGACCATGATTTTGTTAATCAATCAAAATTCGTCCTCAAGTTTGAAGGGTTGGAAAACCCACCACCCAAGGAGATGAAGGAAAGTTTCATCGCTGGCTATGATCGGTCGGATAAACTCCTCGGTCGGGACGTTGCAGTAAAAGAGGCCAGCCTAATTGCTGAAACCAAAACCTATTTGAATGTTCCCTATCGAGAGAAAAACAAGGCCAAGGCAGCAGGGGCAAAATGGGATAGTGATGCGAAACGTTGGTATGCGCCGGAAGGCACGGATTTAGTTGCTGTAGCTGTATGGTTACCTGAAAAAGAAGCGGCGGCCTCCACGCCGAGCCTGCCGCCGGCGCAAGAATTTGCTCGAATACTTCGAGAAGCCGGACTGATGGTTGAGGATCCGATTCTCGATGGAAAGATTCATCGCGTTCCTGTTGAGACGAGCAAATCTGGAGCCAAGGATGGGGCGTATTGTGGATACGACAACGGGCGACCGAACGGGTGGGGACAAAATTACAAAACCGGTGAACAGGTCAAATGGATTGCAACAGGCCACACCTTAACTGAAGCACAGAAGGAAACGCTGCAGGCTGAGGCCTCGGTTCGAAAAATCGAACGGGAGCAGCAAATTCAAGAACAGCGAGTCAAAGCCATGAAACGGGCTTACGCCAAATGGATGAATGCAGAACCGTCGAAGGAACACATATACCTCAAAGAGAAAGGGGTTGCTGGGTACGGATTAAAACAAGATAGCCGAGGTAATCTGCTCATTCCTGGCTTTGATCTTCGTACCGGATACATCCAAACACTGCAATGGATCGAATCCAATGGCACAAAGAGATTCGAATCTGGTTGCCCCCAACATGGAGCGGCCCTGGTCATCCCCTCCCCGGAATTTTCAGATAATGGGGAAATTTTCCTCACGGAAGGATACGCAACGGCTGCAAGCATACACATGGCCACCGGGCAAACCGTTGTTGCGGCATTTACGGCCCACAACCTTTTGGCTGTCGCAGAGATATTGCGCGAAAAGTATCCCGATTTGGAGATCACCATTTGTGCGGATAATGATCATCACCTGGTTGAGCAAATTAGTGGCACGCCCATTGGTAATGTGGGGATGAAAAAGGCAAAGGAGGCTGCGGAGGCAATCGGTGCCAATGTGGTCGCGCCAAGTTTTAATCGTGAAGAGATGGTGAAGAGATACACCGATTTTAATGATTTGCACAAGTCGCGAGGACTCGACGCCGTTGCCAAGCAGGTGAACGCCCAAGTCGTTGAGGTCGAACGGTGAGGCGAAAGGTGCTGGTCCTGCTTGTATTAGGGGGAGTTGTAGTATCTTCAGTTCATGCTGAGCAGATTTCGCCCATGGGTCCTTTATTCCTGGAAGCGGCACAGTTCTGGGGCGTTCCCGTTGCTTGGACGCAGGCCATTGCCGATGTCGAAAGCGGTTACAATCCTTGGGCTCTGAATATAGAAGGAAAGGGGTATCAGTTTGACTCCAAAGAAAAAGCCTTGGCCATGGCAAAGCAGGCGTATGCTGAAGGCCGCTCCTTTGATTCAGGGATAATGCAGGTGAATAATTTCTGGCTCAAGAAGTACGGGATCCCCTTGGAGGCAGCCTTTGACCCTCTGGCAAACATATATTTGGGTTCATGGATTCTGAAGCAAGAAATTGACCGCCACGGCCAGACCTGGGAGGCAGTAGGGGCATATCACTCTCCAAATGAAGCCAGGGGAGGCAAATATGCGGAAATGGTCAAAGAAGCCTTGAACAAAGGTCGGGGACCAGGAGCGAGAATTATCCATGCCTCACCTCCCGCTGCCACCCAAGCAACACAGAATATGGGTGAAGCGGAAGTGGTCACTGGCAGAGGAGACCATTCACGATTAATTGTGTCCAGAGGTAATTTGAAACCCAATAACATTTCAGGGCAAGAAGGACGAGCTGACCAGTTTGTAAAACGGTTTATTAGGAAGATTTAGGGGTTTAACTTATTGCAAATACTGAATTATTGACCGTCATATTTGAGAAATGTTTAGCGGGGAAAGAGATAAATTCTTCCCCGTTTTTTTTGGGTAAATAGGCAAAGGTGCCACATTGTGGATGGGCAATAAATTCTAAAAAAATCGTTCATTCAAATTGTTGTACAGATAACCTGAGGGTGTTAGAAGAGAAAAATTATTTTTGGTCGTAACGAGGTGCAGAGAGGGGGGAAAAGAGCCTGGCTGACCTCTGAAAGTCATGACTTATTGGAAGTATACGTAACAAAACCTGTTTTTTCTTTTTATATTAAGCGATTATCTAACCTTACTATCTCTTTTGATTCCCAATTAGTCAAGCGTTTTCCGAAAGGGAGCCACGCCAAGGGCCGGGTGCGAGAATGGGCCCCTACTTATTGCTCGTCGGAGCAGCCGGCCCTTGGTGGGGCGGGTTAATACCTCGTGCTCTATGTGAGAGCGCCTTTGGTTTTTTCTATTACCCTGGCAACGGCCTTATAATAATCGCGCTGTGCCTTCATGTTGGAAAGATGACAATATCTCATGGTCGTTTTGATTCTTGTATGGCCGAGCAAATATTGAATGGTGACCAGATCTGCATCAGCATTGAGGAGTTGCGTTGCCATGGTATGCCGCAATTGGTGGCAGGATACGGCTATCCCACTTTTCTTTGAATAGTATTCAATTCGTTTTTGGATGCCTCGAACCGATATGGGCTTTCCTTTATGAGGACCTTTCTCAACTAAAAAGACTTTCTGTTCATTCGTGTGCAACCTTATCCGCAAATAGACTGCCAGTGCGCCTGTGGCATCGTTGCTGATAAAAACGACCCTGTCCTTGCCTCCTTTGCCTGATTTGACCAGGATCCGGTTTCGCTGATAATCAATGGCATCGAGTGTGATATCTGCCACCTCTTCAACTCTAAGACCACAACGCAACATAAGCATAAATATTGCCTGATCCCGACTTCTGGTGACCACCTCAAAAAATAGCGGAATATCAACGTCCCTCAAATGTCGGGGTAACGGCTTGGCAACCCGTAACAACAAGCCTTTGACAACTGGATTATCTACCTTTATCTCTCCTTCGTCTTTTAGAAAATCGTAAAACATCCTGATAACGACAAGGTGGCCATTGATGGTCTGGGCAGAAAGTCGATGTTGTAGCAGAAAGTCGATATACCATTTTACATTCTCCCGTCTTGCTGCCTCGAGAGGAACCGGGAGCCATGCGAAGAACCTTTGCAGTCTATGCAGATAATTTTTTATGGTGTGAGGTGAATAATTTTTTCTCTTCAAATACCGCCTGTAATTGAGTACTGATTCTGTGAGATGCATTTTGCCCTCCTTTTTCAATAACGGTCATTGCACGGAGATATTCATTTTCCCGTGTTGCATCTGATAGCCTTGCATAGCGTAAGGTCATTTCGATTGATTGGTGACCAAGGATTTGCTGCAAAACCTCTATCCGTAACCCGGCATTCAGCATGTCTGTGGCAAAAGTATGGCGCAAGCTATGGAGACTGTATCCATAGTGGGATAAGTCAGCCCTTTCGAGAACTTTCACAAATGCCTTCCTCGCTGCCGCATATGTAATCTTCTCGCTGTTCGAGCTGTAAAAGAGGTAATCCTTTTGTTGGTTTCTCATCTTCAGCCATTCCTGAAGGGCAGTGTCAGCATCTGAACTGAAGTAAACCACACGGCCCTGGTCGGTTTTTTCTGCCAGGTAAATCAGGATCTTCCTTTCCGGTAAAATGATATCTGAGACTTTGACATTGAGTAATTCGCCAATTCTCAAGCCTGTCCGCAACAAAAGGAGGAGTAAAGTACGATTCCGAGTGTTGCTTGTTGCTGAAAGCAAAAGAGTGACATGTTCCGGCGGAATGGCTCTGGGTAAGGAATCAGGCAATTTCAGGTGGATTTTCTTGGACAGAATTGCCTGTGGCTGAATCTCCTGCGCAACCAGAAAGTTGAGAAACGTATACACACTCCTCAAGTTGTTTATGACTGAGCTGACCTTCAATCCACGATCCTGTTCATGCTCCACGAAGGCACAGATATCCTGGCGGGTAATCTTATAAAGATTAGTACCTGTTTTGCTCAGGAAGTGCAGGAAGGACAAGACCACATAACTGGCTTGTTTGATAGTAGCTATCGAATTATTATTGCGATATTTCTCTCGAATGTACCCTGCTGCCAGGTCTGCACCGATCAGGCCAGTGCCGATAATCCGAGAAGAAAGATGATCAGATACTTGACGTTTTTTGTTGGTTTGCCGGTCAGGCGGAGACTGATCTGTTTGAGCAAGAGGTGCTGGCGGGGATTTAAGAAATTTTGCTTCTGCTGGAGTGTCTAAAGGGAAACTGATGGAGTTGTATTTTTCCTGCAGAACACCAGCCCACTCGCTGGATTGATAATTGGCAGGGGTCCAATGTTGTTCGGTCATAGTAACCTCCTTTTTCTTTTGTCGAAAAAACAGGCTTTTGATGACCGAAGTATACCATATATTCGGCTTCTATTTTGTTACGTATAAATTGGAAAAATGTTGACCATCGGGGCTTTGATTCTTCCCCTGTATTTTATGTTAAACTAGCGCCTCGGGTTGACCCATTGGAGTGATATCCAGTTTCTGTTTATCTCTCAAATAAGAAAGATAGCCAGTTAGCCAAAAACCAAAAACGCTGGTTCGCGGATGGCATATCTGGAAACAGTGAATGATAGCCAGAAACCGGATAACAATTTGTTATGGCTTAAGAGGATGAGAGCTTTGAACTTTCTACAGTTTGATCTCGGTAGCCGACAGCGCGGCGAGATAGTCGAAGTCACGCTCACGAGTGGTTCCAATGTTCGCCTGATGACAAGCTCTGAGTTTTCCAATTACAGGAATGGTAGGCGACACCAGTTCATCGGCGGGCTGGCAAAACAATCCCCCATTCGACTTCAAATTCCCAGTTCAGGCCATTGGTACGTCGCCGTTAATATGCAGGGCTTGCGGGGTAGTACACGTGCGTCGGTCCGGCTCGATCAACTTGCATTTCTTCTGGAAGAGCAGGATGCAAATGAATTAGGTCTTAATGTAGTATGGGTTGAAGATTTTTCAAGCGTAGCACAACTTCTCAAGAAAATTGGGGACACTAATGCATAACAACCGCATCAACTCGGGCTGGCAATGGAGCGCAGCGGAATTGCCAGCCGGTCATGCGGATCGTTCGACCGACAAAGCATGAGTATGCAACTTGAGACACCGGATGCCCATGAGGCCAGACATTGCCCGCAATGTGGGCAGGTGCTCGTCCACGTGGGCGCGTTCTGGGTATGTCCGACGCATGGCCAAGTCCCGAAGCCACGACCGTTCACTGCCCTTCGCATCTTTCTCAGCTATGGGCACGACCCCAACGAGCAGTTGGTTCGCCGCGTCAAGGCCGACCTGGAGCAGCGCGGCCATGACGTTTGGTTTGACAAGACGGACATCAAGGCGGGCGACGACTGGCGGCGGGCGATCACGGACGGCATTCTGCACAGTCAACGTGTCGTGTCCTTCCTTTCGAAGCATTCCACCCGCGACCCTGGCGTCTGCCGCGATGAGATTGCTATCGCCATCGGTGTAAAGGGCGGAAACATCCAAACGATTCTCGTCGAGAGAGAGAGAGAGGTCCAGCCGCCCGTGAACATCGGCCACATCCAGTGGCTTGACATGCACGATTGGAACGAGAGGCGCGCGGCCGATGGAACAGCGTGGGAAGAGTGGTATCAGGCTAAGTTCGCTGAAATCATCCGCGTCGTCGAAAGTGACGAGAGCCGACGCTTTGCTGGCGAGATCCAGACGCTCCACGGCCACCTCAAGCCGATCAAATCCGATGCGCGAGTTTATGAATTGCTGAAGAAGGGATTCTTCGGCCGCAAATGGCTGTTCGACGCGGTGGAACGGTGGCGCCAGCCGGCGAACCGCGATTCCCGACTCTTCTGGATCACTGGCGATCCAGGCGTGGGTAAGAGCGCCTTTGCGGCCCAACTAACGCACACACGGTCGGATGCTGTCATTGCCGCGCAATTCGTCGAATGGGACAAACCAGACCACCGCGACGCCCGGCGCGTCGTCCGCAGCCTCGCCTTCCAGCTCGCCACGCGCTTGCCCGACTACCGCAAGCTCCTGCTTGCGCTGCCGGAGATTGCCGAACTCGACCGCAAAGACCCAGCCGAACTCTTCGACTATCTCCTCGCCAACCCGCTCCGCTCCGTCATCGGCGGCGGACGCGAGCGCCAGATCATAGTCATTGACGCGCTCGACGAAGCCGGCGAGAGCGGGCGCAACCCGCTAGTGGAAATGCTCGCGCGCCACACCCCGCGCCTACCCGACTGGCTCGGCCTCGTCGTCACCAGCCGTCCCGAAAGCGCCGTCCAAACCCCGCTCCAAGGGCTGAACCCCTTCGTCCTCGACACCCACACCGAGGCCAACCGCGCCGACCTTCGCGACTACCTCGTCCGCCAGCTCGCGCCGCAGCTCCACGACCGCCCGGACGCCGACCACCTCATCGGGGAAATCTTGGAAAAGAGCGAGGGCGTGTTCCTCTACGTCGAACGCTTCTGTGACGACGTTCAGCAAGAGCACCTGTCGCTCAGCCGTATAGACCAATTCCCGCAAGGCCTCGGCGGCATCTTCTGTCAATGGTTTCAACGCCTGTTTCCTGACCTTGATGAGTTCCGCAAGAATGTGCGCCCAGCCCTCCGTGTCATCGTCGCCGCGCAGGAACCGCTGCCCGTGGGAATTCTTCAACACATCTTCCACTGGCAAGAAGAGGAACTCCGCGACTTCGCTCGCACCTTCGGTTCACTGTTCCCAGTCTTGAAACATGTAAACAGCGATTGTCTAAGACCTTGCCACAAATCACTCGCGGACTGGCTGGGAGACGAACCTAGGGCGGGGACGTATTTCGTGGACGTGAAGGAAGGACATCGGATGTTGGCTGCGTATGGCTGGAACCTTTATCAGCAGAACGCGGACCCAATGCCCACCTACTTTGTCCACTTGTTGACGCACCTCGCGTTGGCTGGGTTGACGCACGAAGCGCATAGACTTAGATCATGGTACCGGATCCACCCCATCGAGGCAGGAGGTGGCCTTATCGAAATGATCTGCAAGCGCTGTGGTGGAACAGAGTACTTTACGCCGCGCGACGATGAAGAACCTTCTGAGGTATGCCCGCACTGCTTCCAGGAAGGCCGTGGCAATATTCAATGGCATGTTTCGAAGGCGCCACGGTGGATGCGATGATGAGGGACTGAAGCAAGGCGCGCGGACCTCGACGCCGCCCGCCAAATTTGGGTCTATGGACAGGAGGTCGTATAGCGGATGCTCAGATCTTGGTCGACTGTGGCAGTCGAACCACCGGTTCGTCAAGCACCGCGATTAGAAGTCAACATTTCTCTGAATTATTTTGACATTATCGTCAATGTATGTTGTATATACAACATGGAACCGCGAAACGATAATGCATGCGAGATTGCTTTACTTGTTGCTGCCCAGTGCCTTGCTGGCCGGGTGCGACGATTAAACAGGGTTATCACCAGCCTGTATGATCGAGCACTGCAACCTCATGGCATAAAAATTAACCAAGCAACCATCTTAGTTTTTCTATTAGCTTACGGAGACGCAAGTCCCAAAGAAATTGGAACTCACCTGCAGATGGAAAAATCCACAGTTAGCCGTACTCTTGGTCGGATGCAGGAGAATCATTGGATTATCATTGAAGGAAAAGGCCCAGGGCAAACTGTCAGGATCACAGAAAATGGTAGAAAATTGATAGTGGATAGCTATGAACAGTGGAAAGAGGCTCAACAAAAAGCATCAGAACTGTTAGGTGAAGAAGGGGCCTTGTCACTTAAGCAGACCGGCGATCGTCTTAAATCGCTGGCCTAAATTAAAACTTATCCATCAAGTTGTATATACAACTTTAATCATTCGAGAGGTGACCATGAGTAGTTCAAATACATGCGACTAAAACGAGCCGCCATTTATGGCCTGAGCAGTATTACTTCCGCAGCATTATGAATCGTTCTTCCGTATGGGGGCGTCAAACTTATTATGCGGGAGCAATTAGGCTCAGTCAATTAGCAAAATTCCTCGAAGAATATCAAAATAGTTGGAACTGATGAGGCGACTAGCCAATACATCTATAAGGAGCAAATAATGCACCAACGCAAACACCTGAATGCTACAGATTTAAAACACCTCTGCCTAGAAGCTGGAGCCACTGATGCCGGTTTCGTCGAAATCAGCCGAGCTGCTCTTGACGAGGAGCGCGAAAGTATCCTCTCCGCTTATCCACGTACTCGCACACTAATCGCATTGGTTTTTTTATTAAATCCTGAAAATATGCGGAGTCCAGCTCGGCATATGTCTTCTTCAGAACTCCACAATGCCGGGGAAGAAAGCGTCAATGTCTCGCGGAGTATTTTGCGCCGTTTGAACGCGGACGGTGTCCGCGGGGTAGCCGTACCAGCTGACTTCCCTATGGATATGGGTCGTTTTCCAGGAAAGCTCTGGTCGGTAAGCCACAAGGTCGTGGCTGTGGAGGCTGGCCTTGGTTACATGGGAATCAACCGACTGGTCCTGCACCCACGGTTTGGTAGTTTCATCCGTCTCACGTCTTTGCTCATTGATGCGGATGTGGACATCAACGACTCACCGCTTGATAAATCGCCTTGCATCAACTGTAATCTTTGCGCGGCTGTGTGCCCAGTCGGGGCGGTAAAAACAAAGGGGGCCTTTGATTTCCAGGCTTGCATGACCCACGCCTATCGCGACAACTTCCTTGGGTTCATGGACATGCTGGACGCAGTTATGTCATCCTCTAGCATTGAGACGTTTCGAAAACGCTTTTATGACCGAGAGACGGCATCGATGTGGCAGTCACTTATGTACAAAATGAACTATCGCTGTGGTTACTGTATGGCTGTGTGTCCAGCGGGGCAGGCTGGAGGGCATGATTTCCTCTCCAACCGGAAGGCCTATACCGATGAAATACTACGACCCCTTCTTAACCGACAAGAGGAGGTGTACGTAGTTCCAGGCACAGAAGCTGAAATTCGCGCCTCGAAAAATATTAACAAGAATGTCCGGCAAGTAGCGCTACTTGCCAAGAGACATAAGGGGTAACCCTCGATGGAACCTGCTTTTTAGGTTTGATTTTTTCATATAGGTTCTTGGAGGCTGGTGACACTATGAAACGGTTATGGGCGCTTGATCGGGACCAGGGTTCAATTCCCATTTTTAACCAAAATAATCATCGTAACCATAATATCCATTAATAACAGATCGATATAGTCCATCGGTAGTCCATCGCTTACTGCCCAGGTGGTACATTCGATGAATTTATCGAAAGTTATTTGTCAATTATAACAACAATATAAATAAGAGGCTGGTGGTACGGTACAAATTACCGGCGCCTCCACCATTATTGTGATTTTATAGTAATTATTTGATTAAAAACAAACAGTTGGGACATAGAAGCGTTAAACGCATTCACTTTCCGGCGCCTCCACCGTTCACAGTTCAACGATGTTCAAAGAAGGCTCTTCTTCCGCTCTCCTTCAAAAATTCCTGGTTTCGATTTGAAATCGCGTACCATTTTTCATGGTCTACAGTAGAGATGTGTATTTATATTTTTCGACAACTATGAGTAAAGATATCTCCTGTCCACCGTGATTCGAAATACCTTGACCGCGTGCCTCCTGAGATGATTAGGAATAGTCTTAAGTTGCAGGGCATAGCTGAGATGCGGTATCAGAGACGTAGTACCATACGGATTAGTGACATGGCCCACTCCATTGACAGCGGCAAGCCGGGGAGTATCAACTTCAGCACGAGAGTGTGCCGGTTATATGGTCAACTGCGGCGGTGCGGTAGGTTGCTGGCGACACTTTCCGTACTCTTCTGCCTTTCTCTCATCCATTCCCTGCCGGCCAATGCTCTTGAACAGGTGACGCTCCAGCTCAAGTGGAAGCACCAGTTCCAGTTCGCCGGCTACTATGCCGCCAAACACAAGGGGTACTATCGGGATGCCGGTCTGGATGTGGAGTTGCGCGAGCTCACTCCGGGCAGGACCCCCACTGAAGCGGTGCTCGACGGTTCCGCCCAGTACGGTATCGACATTTCCCGTCTGCTGCTGGCCCGCAAAGAGGGGAAACCGGTGGTGGCCCTTGCCGCCATCTTCCAGCACTCCCCATATATCCTTATCGCCCGCAATGACGGGGCTATACGTAGCGTTCACTCCCTTGTCGGCAAGCGGATCATGTTCGAAGACAAAGCCGATGATATCCGGGCCTATCTCTTAAAGGAAGGAGCAAAATCAGTTAGGTTCACCTCGCTCCTTCACACATTCAACCTGCAGGATCTGATCGACGGCAAAGCCGACGCCATCACTGCCTACTCAACAAACGAGCCCTTTTATCTCGACAGCATAGGCTTCCGATACGACATTTACTCCCCGCGGTCGGCAGGAATCGACTTCTACGGCGACACTCTCTTCACCACAGATGACGAACTGAAACGCCATCCCAAACGGGTCAAGGCATTCCACGATGCCTCCCTGCGTGGCTGGAAATACGCCATGGCCAACCCTGAGGAGATGGTAGACCTGATCATTCGCGAGTATGCTGCCCGGAATAGCAGAGAGCACCTGCTGTTCGAGGCTATGCAGATGCGGGAGCTCATCCAGCCGGAACTGGTCGAAATGGGCTACATGAACCCCGGCAGGTGGCGCCACATCGCCGACACCTATGCCGAACTGGGGCTCCTCCCCCGTAACTTTTCCCTTGAGGGATTCATCTACTCGCCGGACGGGAAGCAGAGCGATCATCGCTGGATCTTCATGACGGGTGCGCTCCTTGCCGCACTGCTTGGTGTGTCCGGTATCGCACTTGCCCTCAAGAAAGTGATCCGTCTGAGAACTGCCGAACTTGCCTTGAGTAACGACCGCCTGCTACTGGCAACAAAGTCGGCAAAGATGGGCGTCTGGGACTGGGACGTGGTTAGCAACACTATGTTCTGGGACGCCCGGATGATCGAGCTGTACGGCTATACCCGGGACTCATTTCCCGGTGGGGTCGAGGCATGGCAGAGGAGGGTTCACCCGGAAGACCGAGATCAGACGTGGAGCGATTGCCAGGCTACCCTGAGGGGTGAGGCAGACTTTAACACTATTTTCCGTATTGTCCGCCCCGACGGCACGATCCTGCACATCAAGGCGGACGGAATGGTGCTCCGCAACGATGACGGCGCTCCCGTGCGGATGCTTGGCATCAACTACGACATCACCGACCGCAAACAGGCAGAAGTTGAAAAAGAGAAACTCGAAGTCCAACTCCATCAGGCCCAGAAGATGGAATCCGTAGGCCGTCTAGCCGGCGGGGTCGCCCACGACTTCAACAACATGCTTGGGGTAATACTCGGGTACACGGAACTGGCCATGGAGCGGGTCGAGCCAGACAATCCCCTGCATGCCAACCTGGAGAAGATCCAAGAGGCTGCCCAGCGCTCCGGCGATCTGACCCGGCAACTCCTGGCCTTTGCCCGAAAACAGACCGTATCTCCCAAGGTGATCGACCTTAACGACACCATCGAGAGCATACTCAACCTGCTGCGGCGACTCATCGGTGAGGACATCGACCTGGCTTGGCAGCCAGGTAAGGAAGTCTGGCCGGTCAAGATAGACCCCACCCAGGTCGACCAGATTCTGACCAATCTCTGCGTCAATGCCCGGGACGCCATCGTTGACACGGGCAAGGTCACCATCGAGACCGGCACAGCCTCATTCGATGAGGAATATTGCGCCCATCACGCTGGTTTTGTCCCCGGCGAGTACGTCCTGTTGGCCGTGAGCGATACTGGCTGCGGCATGGACGAAGTGACCCAAGCTCATGTCTTCGAGCCCTTCTTCACTACCAAAGAAATGGGCAAAGGCACTGGATTGGGTTTGGCCACGGTCTATGGTGTGGTTAAGCAAAACAACGGTTTCATCAATGTCTACAGCGAGCCTGGGCAGGGAACAACGTTCAAGGTCTACTTGCCGCGCCACTTTGGCAAAACGGTTCCGTTGCCGGAAAAGGGACTGGATAATCCAGGCGAGCGAGGCCACGAGACTGTCTTGCTGGTGGAAGACGAACCGGCGATCCTGGAGATGACCACGGGGATGCTGGAAAAACTGGGGTACACCGTGCTGGCAGCCGGAACCCCGGGCGAGGCCATCCGCCTGGCTCAGGAATACCCCGGCCGCATCGATCTGCTCTTGACCGATGTGGTCATGCCCGAGATGAACGGTCGCGACCTGGCCAAAAACCTGCTAACCATCTATCCGGACATCCGACGGCTGTTCATGTCGGGCTACACCGCCAACGTCATCGCCCACCGCGGTGTGCTTGACGAAGGCGTTCACTTCATCCAAAAACCGTTCTCAATGAAAGATCTGGGGGAGAAACTTCGTGAGGCACTGAAAGGCTGACCTGGTAATTTGGGAAATGATTCTTGGCGAGCAACCGCATCTCTTCGGACTGGCAATTCCGCTGTGCTCCATTGCCGGTCGGTTATGCGGGGCGTAAGAGTCAAGATTTCTCCAGTCTATCTTGATTCAAACAACTTTTAATCGAAAAACTACAAGAACATCAGAATAGAATTTAATATAAACAGCGCAATACAGCTTAGGATAATTAAACCATGCCTATCAACGCACCAGAAAAAACCACTGATTCGGTTGATTCCGTAACAATCACACGTCGGGAATTCATGTGTTACTCCGCCGGATTTTTCGGTACGTTGGCATTGAGTCCGGATGCTTTCGGAGGGATTGAAGGTGATAAAACTCCTGTCAAGATAGTGCAATATCCAATCAATCCAAAAGTCGCCACAACTCTTCAGGAGATGATCTCCTTCCCCAGGACGATCCCAGGTCTAGCAAAGACAGAAATTTTCAAGATCGAACAATTCGACAAGTTTGGATACGGTAAATGGGCTCCAGGATCATGCCTTCCTTTGGCGACAAGAACAGATATAATGGCAAAGGACTTTAGCAAGCCGTCTTCATCAAGAATAATAAAAATTTCGAATTTTTTTACGTTTTCAGATATTCATATCACAGACAAGGAGGCGCCAAATCAACTGATTTATTTTCAACAGGCCGAGCGATTCGTCTACAACAACACCTCTGTTTATTCACCTGTGATGCTGTACACCACGCATGTGTTAGACGCAGCAATCCAGACGGTGAATGCACTGCACAAACAGATTCCTTTCGATTTCGGGATTTCGCTCGGTGATACCTGCAACAGCACGTCTTACAATGAACTTCGGTGGTACATTGATGTCATTGATGGCAAAGTCATTAGACCCAGCTCTGGTGCCCATCTTGGCGAGGATACTATTGATTACCAAAAACCGTATCAGGCAGCCGGATTAGATAAATCAATTCCCTGGTATCAGACACTAGGCAATCATGACCATTTCTTTCTCGGCTGTTTTCCCGTGGATGCGAATCCGGCTCTCGGTTTAAGAGCATCCTACCCCGCGGATACGGTATGGGCCATTGCCGACATTCTTGTTCCGAATCAACAGACCTTTCCCGTCCTGTTTAACATCAACGGAATAACCGCTGAACCGAAATTTTACCCAGGCGTCCTCGATGGTTCGACTCCATATGGAACAATCATCCATGCCGGACCCTCCACCGATCCAGCGTTTGCTGCCGGAGCTCCGAAAATCACTGCTGATCCAGGTCGTCGTTCACTGGTGAGAACAGAATGGGTGCAAGAATTCTTCAATACAGCAACCACACCTGTCGGCCATGGATTCCATTTGGTCGATAAAAACGCTTCGCCCGGTTTTGCCTGTTACAGTTTCCTGCCCAACCCGAAAATCCCTCTCAAGATGATTGTTCTGGATGATACGCAAAGAAAAGATGATGGCTCGACCGATTTTCATGTTCACGGATATCTGGACGGGGAACGCTGGGCGTGGCTGCAAGCCGAACTGGCCAAGGGTCAGGCCGACAATCAGTTGATGATTATCGCTGCCCACATTCCCATTGGAGTTGCGCCCATTGGCTCGGAGATGGAATGGTGGGGCGAGACAACAGATATCGCGCCTCAGCACCGGAATGCCGTGAGCCTCGTTGATTTGGTCAAGACCCTGCAGAACTCACCGAATTTGCTCATGTGGATTGCCGGACATCGGCATATGAATACGGTTAAGGCTTTTCCATCGACGGACCCCGCCGCGCCGGAGCAGGGCTTCTGGCAGGTGGAGACCGCGTCGTTGCGGGATTTTCCGCAGCAGTTCCGGACGTTCGAGATCTATCTGAACAGCGATTACACCGTTTCAATTGTCACGGTCAACGTTGATCCGGCGGTCGCGGAGGGAACACCTGCCGCCACATCGCGCAAGTACGCGATCGCGGCGCAGCAGATCGTCCAGAATGACATACATGCGAATAATCCCAACAACTTGACCGCCGGAGGCGCCGGCAAACTCCCTGTGCCCAGCATGGACCCAACCCGCCCCCAGAGCGACGCGTCCGATTCCATCGATCCAACGATCAAGCATGTAGACTTGAGCAATGCTGCCGTTCCCGTGCCGTACCACGGTTCGTACAACGCGGAACTGTTCAAGCAGTTGAGCCCGACTATGGTGGCCGCCCTGAAGACGCTCTTTCCTGCATCGGCTATCTGATCCCGTCACAGCCGTTGTGCAGTAATCAGATAAAGATGATCAGGGGAATTGTGAGAATAATTGGAGGTGAGTTGCCGGAGGACGAAGTCATGCGGTCAATATTACAACGAAATGTTCTTGCTGGATAATACATATCAACATAAGGGGGAGAAGATGGGCAAAGCCAAGGGCGAGAAGGATACCGTATTGAAAAACACGACGAAGATTTGGCTTCAGACTTTTCAGTTCTTGGCTTGTGTGTTCGTCTTTTCGATCATGTCATCGTTGACTGCCTACGGTATCGATGGAGAGAAACCCGCTCCCGTTGCGGTTCCCACCGATTACTCCCAAACGCACAATTGGCTGGCTCTCCCGACTGGTTCAGAGCCAGTGGATATCTTCTTCGTCTATCCGACAACGTACAGTTACAACAGCAAAACACAGCCTCCTTTGACGTCAACCTGGAGTCCAGGATGGAACCAGTCACTGGCCCAAGCCTACGTTGATCCGATCATCAAAAGGCACGTCGAAACCCAGATCGGTGTTTTTGCGAAAGCTGGCACCAACGTTTACATTCCCTACTACCAGCAGTCGTCGGGGCTCGACGTGTTGAATGCTGTCTTGTGGAAAAACACCCCGCAATTTGCCGACGTCGCAAACCAGGCGCTCCAAGTGGCCTATACGGACGTATCGAATGCGTTCGATTACTACATGGCCCACTACAATAAAGCTCCAAATGGGCAGCCGCGTCCGTTCATCCTGGCCGGTCATAGTCAGGGCGCAAACATGCTGCTTTATTTGCTGGAAAACAAGTTTTGGGACCCGGCCTTGCGGAAACTTCTGGTGGCTGCCTATGTGATCGGTTGGTCCGTGACTTCAGACGACATGAACAGTTACCCCGACTCGCTGGCGCTTGTCGGCATTTGCCGTGACAAGGTGCAGACCGGCTGTATTGTCACCTATAACACTCAGCAAACCCCGGGGGATTGGTCACTGGTTCCAGCCAATATGCGGGGAAAGATGGAATTGGTGAGAAAGAACGCCTACAGCGTGAACCCCTTGACCTGGGTTGCCACTGACCCCGGTGCCATTGAGTCGACTGCCACACCCGCGACGGCGAATTTGGGGGCGGTTTTTTACAAGGGTTCGTTGCCAGGAGCAGATCCCGCAATTTTCCAGCCACAACCGGACGGCAGCTCCATCTACGAGGTGAGCCATTACATTGGAGCACAAAGTAACAATGGGGCATTGGTGATCGACCCGGCCGCGCTGCCTGCTCCAGCAAACTACCAAAATTTTTTCGCCCCCTACAATACATTGCCGGGTTGGTTTCACGGCTACGACTACACCTTTTTCTACCGCAATATCGAACAGAATGTCATTGATCGGATCAAGGCTTACAGGCAGGACACAATAACAAATTAATGCACAGGATAAATCAGTGACCCCCTCGTTAGGAGTCCATATTCCTCCTGTAAATGTTGACTCAGCTGCTGCTCTGACTCGTATTTTAAAGATATTCGAATGTCATCACCTTTGCACATAAGACCGATAATTGCGCTTTGGAATCACAAAAACCATAAAGCTACTATCCATGTATCGTGAAAATGGTTTTCTACTCGTAACCACCACATGCTAAAATTGGATCACAGATGGCAATGTATTGTAGGTTTTTGAAATTTATATTATCTCTCGCTGTGGTCGCAATTATTGTTAGCAACAGTATTGTATTAGCTCAGTCTGAAGTAAAAACTTTCAATATCGGTGTGCTGGCAAGAAGAGGCAGTGAAGCATGTCTTCTGGAATGGTCACCTACCGCACAATATCTTGAAGCGCATATCCCTGGAACTTCTTTTAAAATTATCCCTCTCACGTTCGAAGAATTAACAAATACTGTAAAAAACGACGCTGTAGATTTTATCGTTACAAATTCGGCCAGTTATGTTGAGTTGCAAAGCCTGTTCGGTGTCAACCGAATGGTTACGATCAAACGGGCCACACCCAATGGCTATTTCACCCTTTTCGGTGGAATCCTCTTTTGCAGAGCAGATCGTGGGGACATTCTTTCCCTCAAGGATCTTAAAGGTAAATCCTTCATGGCCGTCGACCCAACCTCCTTTGGAGGGTGGATAGCGGCGTGGAGAGAGTTGAGAAAGCAAGGGCTCGACCCTCATAATGATTTTGTGCCTTTGGTCTATGGGGAAACACACGATAACGTTGTTTATGCCGTCAGAGACCGGAAAATTGATGCGGGTACAGTTGCAACACCCATTCTGGAAAGAATGATCGCAGAAGGAAAAATCGCTCAAGACACCTTTAAAATTATCAACCAGCAGGATGATAAAGTTTTCCCTTATTTTCTCAGTACTCGCCTCTACCCGGAATGGCCTTTTGCAAAGCTCAAGCACACCTCGGACGAGCTAACCGAACAAGTGGCGATTGCTCTACTCAGTATGCCTAAACATAGCCCGCCAGCGCTGGCAGCTCAAATTGCGGGATGGACCGTTCCTCTTGATTATGGACCGGTTGAAGAATGCATGAAAGAGCTCCGATTGGGTATTTATAAAGATTACGGAAAAATAACACTACCCCAGTTGTATGCGGAGTATCGCTGGCATGGCGTTGGTGTAATTGTGGTGATGGCAATTATGAGTGGTCTATTAATTTTCTCTCGACAATTAAATCGAAAATTAAGGCTATCGGAATCTTCATTGCTAACAGAGATGGAAAAACGACAGCATATTAATGATGAACTCGTCCACTCAAATGAATCATTGCAACAATCCAGACAGCAACTAGCGAATATCATAGATTTTCTGCCTGACGCAACCTTTGTTATCGACAACGACAAAAAAGTGATCTTTTGGAACAAGGCCATGGAAGAGATGACCGGTGTCCATAAAGACGATATAATTGGAATGGGGGATTATGCCTATACCGTTCCATTTTATGGTGAAAAGCGAAAACAACTTTTAGATCTACTTGAAATCAAAGACGAAGAGGTAATCAGCAAGTATCAATATATCAAAAAAAGAGGGGGCACATTATACGCGGAAGCTTTTGCCCCTGCCTTGAATGGTGGCAAGGGAGCATATTTTTGGGCAACAGCAGCTTCCCTCTACGACGTCCATGGCGACCGAGTTGGCGCTATAGAATCAATCCGAGATATTACAGAACAAAAACAAATTGAAACTGAAAAAGAAAAGCTTGAAAGTCATTTAATGCAGGCACGGAAGATGGAGGCTATCGGCACACTTGCAGGTGGCATTGCCCACGACTTCAATAATATCCTCGGGGCTATTCTCGGTTTTACCGAAGTCGCCAGGGATGCCATCCTTCCGGAGTCTTTTGCTGCCAAGAGTCTTGATAAAGTAATGGAGGCAGGCCACAGGGCAGCGACGCTAGTAAAACAGATTCTTGCTTTCAGCCGCCAGACTGACATTGAACGTGTTCCCCTGAAGCCTTCCTACATTGTCAAAGAAGCCCTTGGTCTTCTCCGCCCGTCCTTGCCGTCAACCATTGTGATCAAGCAGCAGATCGCAACAGCGACCAAGACCATTCACGCCAATCCTACGCAGGTGCACCAAATCTTAATCAACCTTTGCACCAATGCCTTCCATGCCATGGAGCAGACCGGGGGTACCCTCGAGGTCACTCTCAAGGACTGTGAACTCTCTCGTAATGATCTTCAGCAGCACCCAGAAATAGAACCAGGCAGTTTCGTTGTGCTCTCGATCAGTGATACGGGCACAGGAATAGACCCGGATATATGGGGCAGAATTTTTGATCCTTATTTTACTACCAAGGGGGTCGGCAAAGGCACCGGCATGGGCCTTTCCATCGTGCACGGCATTGTCACAAGTTATGATGGGTTCATCACCGGAGAGAGTAACCATGGCAACGGATCGATATTTCATGTGTTTTTCCCCGCCACCGAAGAGGAAGTCGGCCATGATGTCAACTTGACAGAAACAGCTCTACCTGGCACAGAACGCATTCTTTTAGTTGACGACGAAGAGATGCTAGTTGAAATGGGCAGGACCATGCTTGAGCAACTCGGATATGCAGTGACTGCTCGGACAAGCAGCCTAGAGGCGCTCACGACGTTCCAGCACCAACCAAACAAATTTGATGTAGTGATTACCGACCAGACCATGCCGGCAATGACTGGGGTGGACCTTGCTCGGCAGATGCTGAAGATTCGACCAGGCCTGCCCATTATTCTCTGCACGGGTTACAGTAATCTTGTCAACCAGGAGCAAGCCAAGAATTATGGGATTAAGGGATTTGCCATGAAGCCCTTTTCTAAGAAAAAGATCGCCGAACTCCTCAGGGAGGTGTTGGATGAAAAATTGCCTTCATAGATTTATCATCAGATATCGCTGTGATAAAAGTTATGATATCTCCAGTTCACCTTGATTGGAACATTGTTGCACAACATCTTTTGCACGTTGAAAAATAGAAATTGGTATTTAGACTTTTTCATAACAATTTTATTTTAAAAAAATATTAATGGCTACTAAAATAAAAAAACCAACAGTTATTCAAGCAACGGGTAACAAACCCAAAATAATTGAAGAATATATTGGGTTAGTTAACTCTCAAACCTCAGTTCTAAGCATAGCGCGAATGGTTAGTCCGGGAGGTTGGATTGAACCTTGCCAAAAACCAGAATTTACTGAGTATACGATAGTGCTAAAAGGAATGCTGAAGGTTAAAACTGAATCAAACGAATTTGAAGTACATGCTGGCGAAGCAATTATTGTAAATGAAAATGAGTGCGTACAATATAGTACTCCGAATGAAGATGGTGCTGAATATATAGCTGTTTGTTTGCCTGCATTTTCTCCTAAAACAGTTCATCGAGATGATGATAAAATATAGGACATAACGAATAAGGTTAGATTGTGAGAGCCCATCGAACCACAATCTGAACCGTTTATTAGAGTTCCCTTTCTCCTTTAAGGTAATTCCCATATTCAGATCCCTCCTTAGGGTCGATTGCTTATTTTCTCTCGCAAGGTTTTGCGGTCAATTTTGAGTATGGCGGCCGCCTTGGTTTTGTTGCCTTGCACACTGTCCAGGACCTCGTGAACATATTCCGCTTCATATTCGGCCAAGCTGCGATCTAGTCGTCTGGCTACGCAGACAGAGGGCTTCAACGTTGACGGCAAATCCATCAGTTCGATTTTTTCACCGTCGCACATGAGCACCAGTTTTTGCACCAGGTTTTCGAGTTCCCGCACATTTCCGGGCCAGTGGTACGCCATCAGTTGTCGCAATGCCTCGTCACTGAAAAAAGGGACCGGACGTCCTAGGTCCTTGGCAAATTTCGCCCGAAAATGATTAATCAACAGGAGCGAATCATCCTCTCGTTCCCTTAGGGGTGGTAAAGGGATATCGATCACGTTGATCCGATAATACAGATCTTCTCTGAACAACCCCTTTTCGATCAGTTGCCGCAGATTCTTGTTGGTTGCGCAGATGAGACGGGTGTTGATGTGCACGGGCCTGCTGGACCCTACCTTGTAGATGGTCTTCTCCTGGATGGCCCGCAATAGCTTTCCTTGCATGGCCAGACTGGCGTCGCCAATCTCATCCAGGAAGAGAGTACCCCCGTCAGCTATTTCAAAAAATCCGCTGCGGGCAGTCCCAGCTCCGGTGAAGGCCCCTTTTACATGGCCAAACAGTTCACTTTCGATCAGGTTTTCGGGTATTGCAGTGCAGTTAACCGAGACAAAGGGCGAGGATCGGCGTTTTCCGGCATAGTGGATAGCGCGGGCCACGAGTTCTTTGCCGGTACCACTCTCCCCGGAAATGTGTACGGTTGCCGTGTTGTCGCCGGCTTTATCGATCAGCTTAAAAACGTGCTGCATGGCGCCTGATGCGCCAACGATGCCATACGTCTGGGCGGAGGCCGCTCGGCCATGCGCCAGTCGTTTGCGAACCAATTTTTCAACGATCGTCTGTACAGCCTCTAACAGTTCCCGTTCCGTGAAGGGCTTGGGCAGGTAGTGTTCGGCGCCAGTTTTGATGGCTTCGACAGCCCCCTCGATGGATGGATAGCCGGTGATCATCATGATCTCGATATCCTCCAGATTGTTGCGAACATGCTGAATCAGTTCCAGGCCGCTGGTTTTGGGCATGCGCAGGTCGGTAATGATAACATCGAAAACAGACGACTCCACGGCCCGCAACGCTTCTTCCACGCTCGCGCAGGCTCGCACCACATAGCCTTCATCTTCGAGATGGGTCTGGATCACCTCACGGGCATCAGCGGCGTCGTCGACGACTAAAATCCTGAACAAGCCTGCATGCGCTTGTTTTTTCTTATCCATCACTTTGCCCCTCCGGGTAGATTCTGTCATGTACGGCAAGCGATTGTCGAGGACCGGACTCGCTAGGTTGTATCGAAAGAGACGGGTTACTGGTCTTTGCCAACATACACTGGAAAAGTGATAGTGAAGATCGTTCCTTGCCCGACCGTGCTCTCCACGTCAATAGTGCCTTCATGAGCCGAGATAATTCCGTGAACCACCGATAACCCTAGGCCTGTTCCATGATCCAAGTCCTTCGTAGTGAAAAAGGGCAGGAAAATTTGTTCCATAGTCTGCTGGTCCATGCCGATTCCGGTATCCTGCACGACCATTTGGACCAACCGGTCAGCGCTGGTTGTGCGCAAAGTCAGCGTTCCCTTGCCGTCCATGGCATGAATTGCATTGATCACTAGGTTGATTAGTACCTGAGTGATCTGCGATGCATCCGCCAGAATTGGTGGTAATTCCGGATCAAAGACTGATGTGAACTTAATAGAGGCCTTCGAGAAACGGGGCTCGATGAAGGCCATCCCCTCGGCAAGTACTTGGTTTAGATCTGTTTTAGTCTTTTGATTCGGCATGGGGCTACTAAACAGCATCATTTTTTTGATGATTTCCCGGGCATGAAGCGTGGATTGAATAATCTTGTCGAGGTAACGGGTAACCTGAACCGGCGCGTCGATTTTTTTCGTAGCCAATTGTGCAAAACCCAAAATGCTAACCAACGGTTCGTTGAGCTCATGAGCCACCCCTGCCGTCAGCTGTCCCACCTTTGCGAGACGATCGGAATGTTGCAACTGGTTTTCCAGTTGGGCCCGTTTCTCGTTGGACAGCTTGATATTAATCATCAGGGAAACCTGATGGGCAATAGCCTGCAGAAGCTTGCGCTCCTCAGGGAAGAATCCGTCCGCTAATTCCAGTTCGACCTCGTTCTGCCGATGATAAAAAACCTCAATGACGCCATGTGAGGGAGTGGGCATCTGAAGGGTGTCACGAATCACATAACTGGATTTCGAAAAACCTTCAGTCATGAACACCTTGTTATCCACGACGATCCGTGCGCAAACCTGATTGGGAAACTGAAATGCCGAGGGCACCACATCTACAATAGCCTGCAAAACCTCCGCAACCGTCGTTTCTGTATGAGCGACTATCTTGGCTATTTCATACAGACAAGAGAGTTCCTTGTTGCGCTCGATCAACTTCGCTCGTTCCTCCAGTAATGCTTTCTCTTGCATATTACGCTTCCTTTTTTGTCTTCCTCCGTGTTTTTCGACAAACCCCGGAAAATAACAATGATGAGAACTAGACCCATAGCGGGAATACCTACCACTTTCGCCCGCCTTCAAGGACTGAGCGGAGGAGCTGATGGGGTGAAACAGACCACTGGCCGGAAATTCCCCGGTCCACAATGGGCACTAATTTAAAAGACACAAAGTCAAGTGCCCCTCTATGCTGTGGATGGCCCACCTCAAACTCCACTCTGACCGCAAGAGTGAGCAAGGTGCTCCGCTTAGATCTTCGGTCGAGTGCCCATCCTTTGTTGAGGATTTATAGGCATGATAGTTGCTATCCTATAAGCAACGATACGCGTGGGCCTACATTGCGAGAATTCATGATGCGATTTCCCTCGGGGACCCATCGCATTGCTAGATGCTTTCAGAGAGTGACGGCTACTTCGAAATAAAGAAGCCTCCTCAACGTGGACCACTGAAAGTCCAGGGAAGGAGGCAAAAAGAACTTTGCATAATTTTTAATCTAGGCCAAAGGGGAATGCAAGTTCCTGCTAGGAGAAAACCAAAATACCAGAGGCCATAGTTTGCAAACGACGCTGACGGCACCCTCACATTAATGGTTTGCATTGAACAGCCATGATTTCTTACCATTCTGATCGTACCGATAATTAATGTCTATACCAGACATTGTCGATGCTTGCTGGTTTGTCGACAAAGACTGGGCAAGATGAGCGACTCTTTGTTTTTAACCTAGTTGAATCCCCCCATAATTCAACAAGGGAAGATGCAATGAGTCGCTCCTTTTTGTGGAAAAGATTTGGTTGCCCACCCCCACGGGACATCCATGTGGAACCATTTGTTCCTTCATGTTCTGTAACGAACCAATACCGCTCCAAGGTGGGGCGGTAATTTCTTGATCTCGTCAGTACGTTGACGACCTGCCGAATTATCGCAGGGAACACCTTAAGGAGAATAAGCTGTGTATCTGATGCTTGAACCGAAGCCGCCACGAGAACTGTATCCGACGGAAATTTTATTCCAAAGCAGGTACTGGAGCGAGGTAAAAGCCCGGTTGGGATGGAAAACCTATGCCTTTGAAATAGACTCCCCACAATCAAACAAAGATATGCTGGTGATTGTCAAGCCCTTTGGCCCTGATACAGTGGCCGCCTATGTGCCTCAAGGGCCGGAGTTTGTTCCTAATAAGGAGGAATACGGGGCCTATCTGGAAGCGTTGTCCGAGTCGGTGATAGAACATGTGGACGCGAAAATAACCTTCATCCGCTACGATCTCCCATGGGAATCACCATATGCTAAAGAAATGCAGCAGCAGAACTGGTGCGATTTTCCCGAATCCAGGATTCGGGAAATGCGGATGAATTTCGGGACAATGAACTGGAATCTCAAGAAAGCTCCGGTTGATGTAACTGTCGCCAACACCTGTGTCATCGACTTAGATGGCGACGAAGAGTATCTGTTATCCCGTATGAAACCGAAAACACGTTACAACATCAGGCTGGCAGAACGGAAGGGAGTACGTGTGCAGATTGCCCCAGTTGATAAACTGCCGACATTTTACCGGCTGTATTGCCAAACGGCACAGCGCAATGGTTTTCAACCCAGTGAATACCGCTACTTTTCCACTCTCTTTTCGGCAAAAGAGAAGCAGCGCTCCGCTCCAGAAATCCTGCTGCTGCTGGCAACTCACAAGCAAGATGCACTAGCCGGGGCAATCATTGCTTTGTCGGAGAAAGGGGCACTTTTTCTTCATGGAGCCTCTTCGAACCACAAACGGGAGTTCATGGCTCCGTACACAATGCATTGGAAAGCGATCCAGTATGCCCGAGCCCGGCAGTGCCGCAGCTACGATATGGGAGCGGTTTCGCCAAGCGATGATTCCGGCCATTCCTTTCATGGAATGTACCGGTTCAAAACCGGTTTTGGCGGTCGCATTATGCACAATAGCGGTTCCTGGGACTACCCTGTCAAAAAAGATGTCTATCGAAACTTCAGGAACTGGGAAATGGTTCTGTCGCAACACGAACGAGGGGCTAGAGTCTTTTAAAAACCATTATCAATTTACAGCGATCACGGGAACCCTTTGGGTTAAGACTTCTCGTCAAGGCAAAGATGTCGTTACGGCTACAGATTGATGATGTCTTTATCAGCATCGAAGGGATGGGAAGCCCGATCATTCCATGCCGTTGCAAGTGCCTATCAACAAGCACAAGACCACCTTGGTTAGCAAAAAAATCGCGAGAGAAGTAATTTTTAATGCAGCGCCGGGCATCCCGGCGCTTTCTTTTTGGAGTTGAGAGAGATGAAACGCAAACTGATTGATTGGTTTTATCATACTGTGCTGCTGGCATTGGGCAGTGGCATCTGTGCCTTCGCGGTTAAAGTCATCTTGATTCCGCAGGGTTTTCTCGCGGGAGGGCTGACTGGAGCAGCCTTGATTCTGCATTACATATATCCGATCACTTCTGTGGCAATCATCTATGCGGTGATTAATATCCCTATGTTCCTGATAGGAGGTTTATTTGTCAGCATGCGATTTATGTTGTACTCCCTATGGGGCATGCTCATATACTCGTTGATGCTGTACCTCGTTTCTTACCAAATTGATCTGGCGGACCCAATGCTTGCCGCAGTTGTCGCCGGTTGTCTCTCCGGTATCGGCTCCGCTATTGTTCTACGGTCGTACGGTTCGACCGGGGGCGCTGACATCATTAGTGTTGTTCTCAACAAAGCATTTTCCATACAGATTGGTGCGGGGAAAGTGTTGTTCAACATTCTGATCTTGTCCATTTCGGCTTTCCTTTTTCCTGCGGAAAAAATTCTTTATTCAATAGTTTACGCCATTGTTTCTATGCTGGCGACAAACAGCGTCTTTCATGGACTGAACAAACGGGAGGCAGCTCTTATCATTTCGGAAAAATCACGAGAAATAGCTGACATCCTGACCGCAAAATACCAGCTTGGTGTTACTAAACTGCATGGGCGAGGAGGATATCAAGGTTCCAAAAAAATGATTCTTTTTTCGGTCGTTCGCCGCAGAGATATCTCCTCGCTCAAGAAAATCGCCCTGAAAAAGGACCCGGACGCTTTCATTACCGTGCTCACATCCGAAGATGTCACCGGCCTCCAGGTGGGCAATCAGCCCCATTGGTAACAAAAGGACGAGTTCTGCCAATAGCCATCATTTTGAAATTATAGATTTCTTCTTCAAAAAGAGGGGCTGTGTTGAGCAAATTAGAAGGACTATTGGTTGTCAGTCACTGAACAGGTTTTTGATGAGCAACATAATCGACGCACATAACTATTGGGAATTTTGTATCGATTGATTTTGTCAATTGCAATTTCAGCAATCTATCTCGGTTAAGAACCAGAGTTGTTCGATCAGCAACGATCTGATCACTCAAAATTGAAACGCGTAATTTTTATGGGAGTTCATCTAAGGGATGTGCAAATTGCACCAAGATGTCTCCACACCATCTGTCGGCAAGGGGGCATATAATAATGAAACAATTTGATTCAGTCCGGTTGCAAAAAATTCTTGCAGCCGGGATCTTCATCGTCACCGTTGTCCCCATCATCTTCTTTGCTTGTGGTTCCATTGCCTATGTCAAAGATATTTCGATCAAAGAGTTGGAGGTAACTGCTCAGCGACTGGTTGAGCATAGTACCAAGGATATAACCACCTATCTGCGGAGTAAGGTTACTCTCCTCTCCACCCTGATAAACCTCTATCCCCTTGAGCACCTGCGAGATAGGAAAAATCTCGCAACCCTGCTTCAGATGGTCAACGATAACGGCCAAGATAATGATATTGTCGATCTGGAATTGATAAATACCGATGGCGACCAGCTGGCTCACGCGGGACCGAACGATAAAAAAGACTCATCAAGGAATTATCAAGATACCGAATGGTTCAAGCAGGTGTTGGCACGCGGCGTGGCTGTTAGCGATGTCTTTGCAGATCACCGTGATAATCGGAACTTTGTCATCGCATTAACCGACCCACTCAAAACCTGTGTGTTGCGGGCGACCGTCAACCCTCTCGTTTTGGGCGCCATGCTCCGGAGTGTCCGAATAAACCCGAACAACGAAGCGTATATCCTCAATGTTAACGGAGTGTTGCAGACACCGGGCCTCCGGAAGGATGGGAATCTCAATTCCATCGAAAAAAACATGCTCAATTACTACCATAAAGTGGAAGTTTCCAGTGACAAGGAGTTCCTTTATATCAGTAAATGGTTTGATGGCAATAGCTGGAAACTTTTTCTAAAAACTCATTTAGGCACTTCTCTTGAGGCATATTATAAGTATCGGGAGTTGACAATATGCGTCGTCCTTGTCGCATCGGCATGTTTCACGTTTTTCTCGATCATCATGAGTAAGACCATCATCAGTTGGATGGAAAAGCGGGACCAGCAACAGAAAAGATTATATAGTCAATTAGTTCATGTAGATAAAATGGCTAACATTGGTCGAATCGCAGCTGGTATCGCCAAGGAAATCAATGGTCCCCTGCAACAGATACAAAAACAGGCGCACAAGGTCGAGGAGCTTATTCATCAAGAAAAAATAGAACATATCAACCGATTCAAAAAAAATCAGGTCGCCCTGGAAAAAATCCAGCTCCACTCTCGTTGCATCAGGACTATCCTTGACAGGCTGACCCGTTTCTCTCGAAAAATCGGTTCTAAATATGACATTCAAATTAACTGGATCCTCCGGGAATTCCTCTTCTTTTATGAACAAGAGGCGAAGGACAGGAACATTGTCCTTAATCTGCAATTTGACGAACAGTTGCCAACCATCAGGACCGACGGTTCGCAGGTGCAGCAACTGCTCCTCAACTTGACCGAAAATGCACTGGATGCTGTAGGTACCGACGGCCAAATCGACATCGTCACCTATAACAAATCAGGGGCGGTATGTGTTCAAATTGCCGACAATGGACCGGGGATAACCTCCGAAAGAATGGAAAGAATGTGGCAACCGTTTGCAGTCTCCAGTGGATCTGGCAAGGGAGCCGGGCTCAATCTGTCCATGTATAGCAACATCGTCTATAAGCTGGGAGGGAGAATTTCAACTAAGGAAAGGCCACAGGGGGGCACGCTTGTAACCCTCTGCCTTCCGGTACGCAGTTAATGCCCCTTCCCTGAGCCGAACTCTGCAAATTTTTTACTCATGGATTTGTCGAATGAGAAATCGCCTTAATCGTACACCTGCGAATACCCGAAGGAGTAGAGTATTCTACGGTTTCTCCCGTTTTCCGGCCAATAAGCGCTGTTCCTATGGAAGTGAGGATGGACACTTTGAACCCCTGTGAATCAGCATCTTCGGGAAAGACCAGAGTTAAGCCAAACACCTTGCCATAGAGAAGATCATAAAGGACTACCTGCGAATGAGTGGTGACAACATTAGAGGGCATTTTCTCGGCGCTGACCACATAGCCTTGGCTAATAGCGTAATGCAATTTACGGATACTCTTTCTTTCCTGTTCCTTGAAAAAGTCGCAGAAGAGCATCAGTTGTTCAATGCGTTTTTTGTCTCTTGCTGTGATAAAAATTGTTTTGTTCGACAAATGTTGACTCCCTTCACGACAGTGTCAAATGACGACAAGTGGATGTTAGCTATTCCAAAAGAGGACGGCAACGGTGCGGTCAAACGGTTTTTGTCGCCGAGGCTATCGCTGATAACCCTTGGGTCGCTTTAGATAAATCACCATCGGTTGCCGTTAGTCCCATATCGGGATCACCCAATTGCGCAAGGGGGCAGGATTGTAAGAAGGTGCTGATTTCTTCGTAAATATCCGCAAACAGGAGCAAGCCTTTTATTTCATTTTTTTGGACCACGAACAACGAGTCATGACGGCCTGTGGCAAATAGGTGAAAAGCCAATTCCATGGTGTCATTGGTCCCAATTATGTTGCTGGAAGAGGATCTCTTGATGTGAGGGAGCATGTTAATTCTGTGAGCTTTTTGCCAATGTTCCGCCAGGGGGGTGCACCCGGGCAAGAGATGTTTCCCCAATTTCTCGAGGAGCGCCATGAACAGGCTGGCAGGCCATCTGCCCATATTCGCCTTTGAACTCTTGCAATGGGACTCTAGCGCCTTGACAATATCGATCGGAGAGAGTTTGCCGATAATGCTCCCCGCAGCGTCATACACTAAGAGAGTTCTCTGTGGATAACGGCCCGTCTGACAAGATGCATCTGCCTTTTTCAGTGCAGCCACCGCTTCCATGAGAGAAGCCCGGTATGAAATGCGCGGGAAATTGTCGACTGGATGTATCCATTTTTTGATTTTCAATCTCTCCAAATTTCGTCTCCCGTGAGAATAGAGCTCATCAACGAGCCTCGAATATAAATGGTGCGTCGTGCATGCCATCATTATTTCCCAAGATTATGCATAAACCTCGCCAAAGAATTGACTCGATAAAAATATTTCGGCTGTTAAACTTTAATGGCAAAAAAATTGCGGTAAAAAGAGGCAGAACACTATCGCGGCAAACGAGCTAGACCGGATTGCAGGGTAGATTCATGAAGTTGCCCGTCTGTCGTGATCCTCTGGCAAAGTAGGAAGAAGCGGGGTAATAGTGACCACTGAGAATTTTTACCCCGTTCCAAAGGGGTCCATGATAGATGGGGAAGAATGTTCTTTTTGCTTGCAATTTGCCCATCCTTTATTCATGTCAGCAAGGAAAGCACTTGCGCCGACACATCGTTTGGTAGCATGGTTGTTTCATGGTGCTAACCTCAAGAAGCATAAAGTTACATCGAAAAATGAGATTTTTTAGCCAAGGTCAAGGCGCACGAAAAAATCTTACCAGAGGCATATACAAAATATTCCGATGATAATAATTTGAGTAAAACGTAGATTGGCCAAAAGACCCATGCTTCGAGACAGTCCTTAGCTGCATGTTGACCACAAACAGGGCTAGAAATGATATGCATTGAATGCAATCGCAGATTTTTTATTAAAACGGTAAGATAAATGGAGGGGGCATGAAACCAAACATCATTATTTCATCGCTTGACGCAGAAAGGTTAGGAGCTCTCCTTGCATCTTTGCCTGAAAATTCATTCCCGTGTAGTGAAGATCTGGAAGATGAATTGTACCGTGCTGAAATTCGAGAACCAAAAGACATCCCACCAACTGTCGTGACGATGAATTCGACCGTTCGATTCAGAATTGCGCCTTCAAAGGAAGAGTTCTGCTTGCGATTGGTCTATCCCCAGGATGTCGATGCGAATGGTGGCACTATTTCAATACTTGCTCCTGTGGGAAGTGCCCTTCTTGGTCTTTCCCAAGGCGATGAAATTATGTGGCCGAAACCTGGAGGCGGGGTATTAAAAGTAAAGATTGAAGAAATTACCTATCAACCCGAACGTTCTGGTGATTACCACCGTTAATATGAGGTGTTTTTCCAGCATTTAATTGAGATAGATTATAGGATTTATTCTTACATTAATCATTGATTTGATCAAATATTATAGTGGCTCTATATCAAACTCAGCAAAATTTGAAGTGAAGCCGCGCCCGAGTTGGCATTGCGACAAAAAGTTAATGCCATCTTCCCACCCAGGTGTGAATCCTGAAGCAAGGCGAGTGGGCAACGTATCAGGCTGAGTTTCATTCAGAGCCATTTAATCCAATGTAACTATGACGGCAATTATCAGTAGGCGTTCACCGGCGAAACAAAGCCTTTGGGCTTGAGTGCTACCAGGTCGCAATCGAGTTTACGCATGATGTTCTCAGCGGTATTGCCCATGAGAAAGCCAGCAATGCCAGATCTGGCCACCGACCCCATCACCAGAATATCCACACCCCTGCCGCGAACAAAGGAGGGGATACGTTCCTCCGCACGACCTTTGAGTCGGTGGAGGTGAAAGACACCACCGATACCGGATGCATGGATCAAGTTGTTCAATTCGGTATTGTGCGCGGCTTGGGCATAATCAACAGCACCGTGGATGTTCCGATCTGGAATGTCGGCACGGCTGCTACCCCGCAGATACCGCTCGAATTCGAAATCCCAGCAGGAACAGATGTCCAATTCGCCACTGCAGTCGTCGGCCAGTGTGCGGGCAAGTTCCAGCAGGCGGAGTGACAGGTCGCGTTCGGCCTGATCGCGGCTTTCTGGGTTGACGGCCACCGCTACCCGAATGTCATGGCGAGGCCGGGAGATGGGACGTGCCAGCCAAACCGGGCAGGGACATTTGCGCAACAGGGTCATATCCATGGCCTTGAATCCATAATTCTCCTCCAATGGTTCTGCCTCCTTGATGAGCAGGTCGTGTTCCCGGCGCAAGACCTGACGGATGATACTGACAGCCGGTGGTGATTCTCCCCCTTCGGTAATCATGGTGACGGGGGGGATGTCGTCTCCCATGTTCAAGGCAGCACGGGCGTTGTCTAAAGCCTTCTGTGCTTCTTGGTTGAGGAAGGCCAGAAATTTGTCCTGGTAAACACGCTGACTAGCGGGCAACTCAGGGGAGAGCAACAGGAAGGTGAGACCTACCTCATTATTCCTGGCGAGACTCAGCGCCTGCTTGAGCCCTTCGATATCGTTGCCCAGGCCGGTACTGGCGTAGAGGATGTTATGAAAATTACGCATGGCATACTCCTTTCTGATACGTCGGGCGAGATAAAGGTTAAGGGTGATGATAAATTGCCGCAAGCATACCTTTAAGTGAGCGGTCCGGTCAGATTGGGCTCGTCTCGTTTGGCTTATCCGGGCAGTTACAGGTCGCAGGGATAACAGCTTCGTCAGGGGCATAGATCAGCGTCACCAGCCCGTCATCAGTGCCTGGCGTGACAAGAAAAGGACCAATACGGCATGGTTGTCCATCGTCTGCTTCTGCAAGCAACGATCCCAGGGTGTTCTCGGATTCCAGTGAACAAGCCAGGGAGAAAAAGGCGCAGAGGTGGCTTACGGTGTGGTCAGCGCGAAAAACAATGTTTTGACCAGGATGCAGGACGAATGGTTCGGCACAGGTGTCGAACAGGCAATCGAGCAACGGTTTGATTTTTTTACGCATGGCGACAAAGACCTGATCACCGGGCAAGAGCACCGTTCTACCACGAGGCATGATGACTTCACTACCGCGTACCACCAAGGTCACCGTTACCTCATAAGGTAAAGCGAGTTCACGTAGCGTCTTGCCGACTACTGGTGAGGCTGAGGCAACCCGATATTCGACGATGTCGCCGTCCACATGGCGTAAGGCGTTGATCTCTACGGTTATCGGTGTCGTTGTCTCGGACCGTATCCCTAAGCGTAACCAGCGAGCAACCAGGGGTAACGACCAACCCTGGGTAACGGCTGACACCAGGACGACGAAAAAAACAACGTTGAAAATCAGGCCTCCACCCTGCACACCTTCCAGCAACGGGAAGGTAGCCAGGGTAATGGGGACCGCCCCTTTGAGGCCAACCCAGGAGAGAAAGGACATCTCCCGCAGGTTAAAGCGAAAAGGAAAGGCGGAAAGTGCTACCGCCACTGGTCTGGCAATAAAAATAAGGACCAGGGCAATGACCAGGCCATCCAAGGCGACCGCTGCTAGGCGGCTGGGAAAGCTCAGTAAGCCCAGCATGACAAACAGGACAATCTGGCCGAGCCAGGCTGCAGCGTCATGGAATAGAAAAATGCCGTTGCGATAGATCAGGGAATTGTTGCCTAGAACAATACCGGCGATGTAGACGGCGAGGAAACCACTGCCTTGGAGGACTGCTGCCAGGCCAAAGGCCAGCAAACCAAAGGCTAGTACCAGCACAGGATAGAGGCCGGCGTAGTCGAGGTTAATGCGGTTGACAACCCAAGTGGCGGCAACACCGATGCTGATACCCACTAGACCGCCGACGCCGAACTGGAGGACAAAGAGGAGGAGAAGTCCGGTCGTTGTATCAGCGGTTCCCATGATCAGGGCGATCAGGCCAACGGTGAGAAAGATGGCCATGGGATCGTTGGAGCCGCTTTCGACTTCGAGAGTGGCGGTTAGGCGTTGGGAGAGCCGGAGACCGCTGGTGCGCAGAATGGAGAAGACCGCGGCCGCATCGGTGGAGCCGACGATGGCACCGAGCAGCATGCCATGGAGAATTGGGATGTCGAGCACCCAGGCGGCGGCAAAGCCGGTGAGCAGCGAGGTCAGCACAACACCCACGGTGGAAAGGGAGAGGGCGGCTGGCCAAGCTACATGGACCGACCGTAGTGAAGTGCGCAGTCCGCCATCGAAGAGGATGAGTGCCAGCGCTACACTGCCGATACTATTGGCGAAATGATAATCTTCAAATGCGATCCCTCCGATCCCCTCTGATCCGGCTAACATGCCCACGCCCAGAAACAGCACCAGGACCGGCATGCCGATCCGGGCCGAGAATTTACTCGAACCGATACCGAGCAGCAGCATTACTCCGGTCATAAAGACAGCAGTATTGATGGAGATCATACTCCTCCGAATTCAGTGAAAAAACAGCCTGTTATCCGAGGCCTCAACTTCCTTATTGAATCGCAGTCAAAAAGGGATGTTTTTCTTATTACCCGAATTAACCTCGACTGCACTACTAAAAGGATTTATCTCTATGCCCTAGTTTTGATTTTCCTAGAAGCAGTCTGATGGATTTTTTCGCTATTCTAATAATTTGCAAGTTGTTTCGGTTCCTCGTGTCTGGGCTTTTTGAATCTTTGCGAGTTTCGAAAAGATGAATAAGGGCTTCAAAGGCATCGATCACTTTACGAATCCTTTCATGGAAAAAAGCGTGAGTTCAATCTTCCGAACCATTACCAATCAGCATAACCATTTCATAAACCTGTATAAAAATAGCCGCATTCGATAAGGGGAGCAATCTCTCAACTCGCAAGTTATTTCGTCGGTCAGTAGTCCACATATCTCCAGTTTACCTTGACCCACAGAGGTGGCTCCTTCGGCCTCAACTATCAAAAAAATGCCCGTCACAGTGAGTTATTGTGTTGGGCTCTTCAGCGCTCCATGTCACTGCGTGCATTATCCTGCAGAAACATTTTTGATCTTTTTCCGATCCGAACCACATCGAGTTCGGACAGCTGGCGCACGCTGTTTTGATGGTTTGGTTGAGCGCGAGCAATGTAAGGCTGGTGAGTTCTTGATCGGGGGAGGTCGGTTCCTTTACCGTTTTTTCGTTCAATGGTGTTTCCTTTCAAAAAAATGTTTTTTCCAAACCTGGCCAGTCCATACAGAACAGCCGCACGTTCCGTGGCTTCGTCACAAGAAAAATAGAGTTTGCTGCCTGTGTCTCGGATAGTGCCTCCGCTTGACAATGAAAAAATCACCACGCCGTTGTTGTCGATAGTGTAGTGCGTGCCTGAAAAAATCGCTGGCTTACATGCATCTGCTGACCGATTAATTTTTTCTTGAGCTTTTAAAAGTTCCATTCTGGTGAGGGCCATTAATCTTGACCGATACTTCCCAGAGATGCCTGCTGTTGCTATTTGCTTTTCACATTGAACAACTGATGCGTTTGCTTTTGCATTATTCTCCGCCAAATTTTCTGGTGTTCTTTCATCGGCTCTTTCAATAGTCGAATTCTGGAGCCTTGATCGGAGTACATTCAGAGCGATTTCGTCCCCGTGATTTGCCTTCCACTTCAAATACCCATTCCAGTTATTGAACGGGGTTTCTTCTCGAATTTTTAGAATTTTTTCTTCATAGGAGACACTGGTGTCAGCCAGGGTCGACCGTTTCTCAAGATAGAGAAGCTGCACCAGTTTTCTTTTTGTTTTGCGCGGAAGAATGCGTGATTCAATCACCTTGAGCTGATGGCTGAACAAGGAAATAATCTGTTTTTTACCGAGGAGATATTCATGCCGAGATTCTTGAAGTCTCATCTGCCGCTCGGCCCTGAGGTTTTCATATTGATGAAACAAGGCCTCGCGAACTTGATTCTTCGGTTGGATTGGTTCGCGTTCATACCTTTTTTTTTGGGGAGAATGTTGACTTGGCGGCGAATAGTTTCCTAAACGCTGTATCAGTTGAGCTTTGGCAAGATTTCGGCCAAGGGCACTTGCCTTGATTGCGCCCCGTCCGTCGATACTGACGACCGCCAGCCCGTTTCCCCTTGGAACAATTTTCACTCCAATCTTGGCCAGGGCCGAATGGGCCTCATACCAGCTCCTGGATTCTGCTAAAGCCCTTTCGATTTCATCTTTATGGTCGATAGCGAATGATTGGAAAGACTTCTCTCCGCTGTGGGCTTCCATGCTGGCCGCGCGTTGATTTATTCGCGGTTGTTTTCCTGGTTCGTGCATGACTCCATTGTCAATCGCCAGGTTATATCGCTGCTCCATCTCCCTGCAAACTTCAGACAACCGGTAAAAATCGCGAAACGGTTCGTGCTTGGTGAACCGTTCAGGATGAACCATGTTGTAGGCGATATGCAAATGCAGATTGTTGGTGTTCTTGTGCACGCCACACACCCGCTGATGATCGCTAAATCCAAGGGCCTCCGCAAAAGCCTTTTCGATGCTTGTGATATTCTCTTTAGTCAGCGAGGGCTCGTCTTCAGGCCGAAAGCTGATCATTAAATGATAAGTTTTGCTTCCCTGACACCTCGTGTTAAGGCCTTGGGTTGCCTCAATTTCAAAAAGGGCGGCATCATATGTTTCAGCTTGACACCCAGAATGCCAGGCAAACAGTAATTTTTCACCTGCATGGCTGGCGTCGGCGATGTATCGACCGAGCCGACCTGGATTATCGTTGGCCTTATCAATGTTGATCCGTTTGGCGATCATTGCCCCAACACCATTTGTTTGAGCTTGTGGCAGGCCGTTTCAAGCAGGATAAGGAAACCTGCCAACATGACGGTTATTAACCAGAAGCAGCAGCGGCCAATCCATATGGTTGCCCAGATTCCGATAGCCACCGTTGCCAAGATCACCAACACTTTTCCTGCTCCACTGAAACCGCGAGTGTGCCAGGACAGTGCCAAAAAGGAGCTAAGGATTAAACTTCCGGCAATATATAGAAAATTAAGGAGAATTTTCATTTGCAGGTTTCCTTTGTTGTCTCCTAGAGAAGCCCTCGACCAGCGCGTTGAAGCAACGCACCATATGCTCCTTCGAAATTTCAATACTTTTCAGAATGCTGCGAATCTCTGGCGAACTGTTGCCGGCAGAGCCTTCGGATAACGACATTTTGAAAAGTCCTCCAAGCCGACCAAGGTCAGCGTTGGCCTTGGTCAGCGCGAGAACCGCTTGATAATCTACAGTGCTCGTGACTGAGTGCCCTAAGCAAACCCTTTTGACGTATTCTGAAACCGACAGGCCAGCCTGAACTGCTGCCTGGGTCATGCATTGGTATTCTTCGTCATTAAGATAGGTGGTGATCCGTTTTTTCGTGCTGGGCATGATTTCAATGGGCTGTTGCGTTGAGCTGAAAGCGAATAAGCATTCCCCGGATAGGGCTGGAGAGTGAGTTACGCGGTAGCGTTACCTCACCTATCCTGCCTTTTACTCCAAATAAAAAATCAGAAAGAACAACACAGATTCGAAGAGAACCATAAAAATCCGTGCATATTTTATGGTTTTCTATCATAAGATAGTCATAATGTATGATTATCTATTAAATTATATTTTTATTTATTATTATTTATCATGGAACGATTAAAAAAAGGATTCGCAAGGATCGAATTTTTCGCTGTCCGCCAAGAAGTTGAAAAATTATTGGCTGCCGGATACAGCATTAAACTGGCATATGACAATTTGAAAGATAATAACAAAATAACAATGAGTTATCAGGCTTTTTACAGAAACCTGAAGCCAGAAAAAAAATCAGGTTCGAAAGAAGAATCAGCAAGCCCAAGTAGCAGGAAACGAGGTACCGAGAATGGGACGACAATTCATCATGATAGAAATCCCAACCCAGATGATATTATTTAACATTGTGTAAATCCGGTTTATTGGAGTTGGTCATAGATTTGAATTTTGGACTTACCCATTAACTGTAATCAAGCAGTTTAAAAAAAATACATGCCACAATGTGTTGATCGAGCAATTATAAAGAAACCCTAAACTGCTTGGTACAGTTGAGTTTCGAGAAAGTTGGACGATATTTTGCGTGAACATTGGTTGTGATAAGACAGAACGGATGAACTAAATTCATTTGCAAAATTCCATGAAATATTGCTAGGATGAGAAATTGCCGACTTTTTAATTATTTAAAATTTCTCTATAAATAGAATTGGTTACTCCTCTTTTAACCAGAGCTCTGATATCGGGCTGTGCGTTAAAAATGCAATAGCCTTCATGACGCTGGCTGTAGATCTTTTTCCGTTTATCACCTGATTGACAAATTGAGCAGATACTCCAAGGAAAGCGGCAATATCCTTTTGCCTAATGTTGTATTGTTTCAACAATTGCTTTATTTTGCTTGCATCTGCTTTACACATGCTTGATTTTTAATCGAATCGCAAAGCCCTATCAAGTATAAGTTTGGAGAAAATAATGGAGCGGGAAGATTTTGAAAATTTATTCAAAAAGATCAAATCAATAGCGGGAGGAGGGAACCAAAAAGAAGTCGCTGAAAAACTAGGGATTTCACCTCAGGCAATATCCGATGCCAAGAGGAAAAACAGGATACCAGAATCATGGTATGTGATCATTCATGAACAGTTTGGGGTAACCAGGGAAAATCTTCTTAACCAAATTGCTGGAAAGACTGGTAAGATTGTTCCGCTTTTCAAAAACCATCCCTCTGTATCCAAGCGAGACAGCGACACTGCTTCGTATGAGCAATCGCCAGATGCACTTGGATACGAACAGATCATGAACGAGTTTTTCGAACTTGTAAAACAGTGGCAGGCTGAAGTTAACGGTCGGTGCGCCAGAACGGCGATTGATTTTATCCAGGAATTTCCGTCACGATTCGGCGAGATGGAAGTGTGGCAGAAAAAGAAAGAAAAAGGGAAGCTGTGTAAGTTTGATAGTCGAAAGCCAGGTGAGCGTCTAATGAGGGGCAATTAGCTAATCTTATTGCTTTTTCATAAATTATAAATCTAGATTTGATCTGACGTGCCATGCTTCCACGCAAAGGACATAGCTTGTGCTTCTTCCTCCAACGGCAGATTTCTGTAGTACTCCTTTTGTAACAAGATCTGCCAGGTCTCGGCTGGCGGTGACCTTGCTGCATTTGGTCATGCCTGCGTATTTTCTAGTTGTCATGTTCCCTGCAAATTGACCACCAGCATCAAGAAGCCGGTTGATCACCTTTCTCTGCCTCTCATTGAATATTGTCCCTTTGTGCATTTCCCAGAAGCTGGTTTTCTGTATCACAGTATCGACCACCCACTGTGCTTCCTGCATTGCCGTAATGGCCGCCTGGAGAAACCATTTGAGCCAGTCGGTGATGTCTATTCCACCTTTGCCGGCCTGTTCCAATGCTGCGTAATACCCCTTTCTGTTTTGGCTAAACTGTTTGGAAAATGAGATGAGTTGCATAAGCCTGGGATAATGTACGGCCATAATATAGTCGATGACAGCCCTTCCAATTCGGCCATTCCCATCATCAAAGGGGTGAATCATGATAAACCAGAGATGAGCAATTCCGGCCTTGAGCAATGGTGGATGTTCCCTGTTTGTGTTCACCCATCTCAGGAACTGTTCCATTTCCAGTTCCAACCTGCTATGCGGAAGGGCTATGTAATGAACAATCTCTTTGCCCAGTGGCCCGGAAACGATCTGCATTTCCTCAAGACCTCTGTATTGACCAACACGAATTTTTTTGAGTCCCGAGAAACCCGTGGGGAAGAGTGCTGCATGCCAGCCCAGCATTCTTAAAGCAGAAAGAGGCTCTTGTATCTGACTTCTGGCGTCAAACAACATGGCAATGAGCCCATCTGTCCGTATATCCTGGTCATTTTGTTCTATAGGCAACCCCAGTCTTCTACGGATTGAAAATCTTACCGAACTACGCCGGAGTGTCTCCCCTTCTATTGCCGATGTTTCCATGGCATCATCAGATAACACGCGCTCAAGCGCTGCTGTGTTTGCCTGGTCACTGATCGATCGGCTTATTGCTTCCAACGTTCCAATCATCTTCGAGGCTTCCCCCAGATCATTCAGAAGTCGGTCAGCGTGAAATGAAAAATGCGGCCAGTTATGGTGTTGCCAAATCCATTGATGTGTTTGCATGGCCTAATCGTATCATGCGTGATGCGATTAGGGAAGAGAAACATACCAAACAGCTATAGCACTTTTTTGGGTGTACGACTGAGGGTATCGGTTGGCTGCTGCAGATATTTGCAGCATGCACAAGATGTGGCTAGGTGATGTTTGCGCGGGGACCGCGCGGGAACCGGACAATATCGCCTGATGAACATGCTGGGAAAAACTGGAAGCCCCTGTTCCAGGGTTAGTTGTTTTGAGGGCCGCGTGTTCTCTTTTTCATAAAAATATAGTGAGTTATTTGCACTGCACGTTCCTTCTCGGGCGCCCTCGTCGCACAATAGGTTTGACTTTGGTTGATTGAAACCAAATATTGAGGCTTGCTGAATCAAGCAGGGTTTCCTTACCTGGACGGTAGGCCTCAATAACGCCTGTTACAACAAGACGTTGCAATCTGGATCTGCCAACGCTGTATATTTTTTGGGCTTCAGCGTATGTAATATATTTTTGGTTCAAAATACTCATGACGCTTTATCTTGATCGTACAAAATAATTCATGCGAGCTTGTACCTTTTATGTGCGTAGAACATAGTGAACAGAAGCCTATGTTCTACGCACAGGATGCAGCCGCTGGTTAATTCGACAGCTAGAACGTACGATAAAAATAAAGCATAATCAAGTAAAATACGAAAACGCTACCACCCTCCCCTTTTTTATCCTTACCTTCCTGATCAAGGCAATCGAACGGTGGGTACCGCGTCGTGCCCTATGCAGTTTGATAAATCGATCTAAAGATCTGCTGTTCATACCTATTTGAAGCAACATTTTTTCGAGGCGCCATTCTATTGTCAAATAGCGCCAAAATTTTCACGACACTCCTGATCATCACATCCTCAAATACCTGTAAAATGTTGGTTTGCTGATTTCTAGTAATTGGCAAATTTCACTGATTGTATATTCGCGAGAGTCATACATTTTTCTGAGTGTTTGCTTCTTGCCGTTATCCAATTTGTTGCTCCTGCCACCTACTCGTCCTCTTGCCCTGGCGGAAGCTAAGCCCGCCATGGTTCTCTCTCTGATCAGGTTCCGCTCAAACTCGGACAGTGCCCCGAAGATGTGAAAAATCAATCTGCCGCCGCTGGTGGAGGTATCCAGACCTTCTTGCAGAGAGGCTAAGCCAATATCTCGTGTTTCCAATCCCTCCGCCACCTCAATCAAATGTTTTAAACTGCGACCAAGTCGATCTAATCGCCACACAACCAGGCAGTCATCCTTTCTTAAATATTCCAATGCATCCTGAAGGCCGGGGCGATCCACCTTTGCCCCAGATACTTTATCAGAAAAAATTTTTTTGCAGCCAGCTTGTGTTAGCGCATCAAACTGGAGGTCGTGGTTCTGGTCAAGAGTTGATATGCGAGCGTATCCTATCTTCATTGAGTATCTGTTGGTTGAGTAAATAAATTCGTCTCGATGAGACAAAGCGTTATTTTGATTTATTTATGAGTTTATTTACCAAAGATCCGAAATAAAAGCCAGCTGCTAAGAGCTGGCCAGTATGAGTAAAGAAAACGAACTTTTATGGCGTTTCATCGCGGTACCTCCAAGAGTATCTCGATGAATTCTGCTATCGATTCAACCAGAAATTTTGGGAGCCGGAAATCCCATTACGCTTGCTCACCGCTAACCTGACGCATACACCAATCGAGAAGGGTGAGTTTCATCCATAACCACTTAACAATATAACGTACTGAATTTTGATTAGGCCCCAATATTGAACCAATTTATCTCCTTGCGAGTTAACGCACGAGGAGATGTTTTCCGGAAAAATGGAATATCAAACGAAAAACCCAGATTTACAAAACGATACAAAGCTTTGTGCCGTGATAAGCCCTCTACAAAATTAACAACTTTTTGTTGTGTCATATTAACACGATAAGCTTGTTCTCTTTTTGGAAACAATCAAACCGCACCTACCGCTCATCCTCCGATATTTCGGAAAAACTGACTTACTAAAAGAAAAAACTTGGCGTGGCAATTCGCCTGAAGAGCTTGCGGTTGCTCATGAATTGTTTTTGTTACTGATGGCAGAGGTAGCTGGTGCGGGATTTGCAACCTTTCGTTGATTTTTCGGGTGTTGTTTCGCGGGATTTTACCTGTCAGCACCCCATAACCATAAAAAGGGAGCGAAGGTCGTGAAGCATTTTTATTATTTGTTTTTTCTCGGATGTCTCCTGAATTTCATCTGTAACAACAATGCCTTTGCGGATTTTTCGCTGTCACTTACCCCGAACAACGGCTCCAACTTATCCGGCTCACCGGGTGATACTCTTTTTCTTGATTTGAAGCTGGATATTGATGAACAGAATCTTACCGCTGTCACCTTTGATATCAATTTTGATCCAGCAACGTTGAACTATGTCGGCTACAGTAACTTTTCTTCGTTGATGACTGGCGAGGAAGACTGGAACGATCTTTATCATGATTCTGGGACTTCTTTTCTCACCTATTTTGCTGCTAATCTGAGTGGACTCTACCCTACTCCAGGGGAGCACACATTGGCGACATTAGAGTTCACGATTAATTCCAGTACGAACGCCAGCGCCACCTCAATGCATTTCCTTGTTTCCTCGATGGATACTAGCAATTTTGAACCCATCACCGGTCAATATCCAAATCAAAGTAATCCCATCACCATTAGTATTAACCAATCGACACCTGCACCGATTCCCGAACCTTCCACTTTATTACTGCTTGGCTCAGGTTTGGCAATGCTGGCGGCCAGTCGCCGTCGCAAGTCTGGTACTCGTCGCTCCTGAACAGTAGGATATTTCTGCTGGAACTTAGAGGAGTGTACTTGTCATGATACTTGAAACTTCAAATCTGTGAGCCTTATGGCCGGATAACTGCTGCAAGCGGTTTCCGGCCTTTTTTTATTTTTTTCCGAACGTTTTTCTTCTGCATTGTGTCGCCATTCGATCGCTGAAGAACAGGACGACGATGATTGCACCCTATTGTCTCATTGAGCACTGAGGAACGATATGAAAAGACTTGTCATAAAAAATCTGAAACAGCGTATTACCAGGGCTGTAACCTTTGATCCCGCAGTTGATCTTAACCCGGCGAGTTCCTGCACTCCCTCTCGTCTCGATTTGTCTCATCGACGAGTACTTTTTGAGGCCATGGAGCCCCGAATACTCCTTTCCGGCGATCTCAATCCGGTCCCCAATCCTCTCGATCAAGAACAAGCACTGGGTAACAACGCATCGGACCAGTCTACGATTCTATTGCTTGACTCGACCGTGCCGCCTTTGGTGGACATGTCCAACACTTTCTTCAGCGAGAGCACTGTCATCATAGACCCAGGGACGACGACCGTATTAAAAGACATTACTTTGCAAGATGATTTGATCATTCGAGGAAACGTGACGCTCGACAACGTTATCACGAGTCATTCCATCACGCTGGACGGCGGCACTCTCACACTTATTAACAGTACAATCAGCAATACGACGATAGACCAAACCAGTGCCGGAGGGACCGTCACCGCCACCGGCGGCACGCTGGACAACGTAACCCTGAACACCGACCTCACGGTCTCAAGCGGCACATTAACCGTTACCAACGGCCTGACCCTGAACAATATCCTGACAGTTGCCGGCAACTACTCCTCCCTAACCTTCAGCGGTACCCAGACCCTCGCCGGCACCGGCCAGGTGCTCCTTGCCGGATACTCCTCTTCCCTCTACGTCTACGGCTCCTACTCTACGGCTGCCACCCTCACCGTGGGCGCAGGCATCACCCTGAACAGCACAAGCAACTATGGCACCATCAGCGGCTCCTACGCTTCCTTGATCAATCAGGGGACCATCAGCGTCGACAGCTCGAGCCGTACGCTCTCGTTCAGCAATCTGACCTCACTGGTCAACGACGGC
>Ga0209016_1000353_pt1:55000-57282 | contig 57282 bp, 43 predicted proteins | sample EPASupsiteSAE305_FD_187265 | JGI IMG/M metagenome (GOLD analysis project Ga0209016, IMG submission 187265) | Bioremediated contaminated groundwater microbial communities from EPA Superfund site, New Mexico - SAE3-05 (SPAdes) (version 2) | ecosystem: Environmental > Aquatic > Deep... | reverse complement strand
GTTTGCACCCTAAAAACTGAACAAAGTGAAAGTAATAGTTGGAAATTGCATACTTCAAAACCAATTCTTTTTTGGTCAAGCCCTCGACCTATTAGTACTGCCTAGCTGAACGTATCGCTACGCTTACACATGCAGCCTATCAACCTTGTAGTCTACAAGGGGTCTTACTAGCTTACGCTATGGGATATCTTATCTTGGAGTTGGCTTCACGCTTAGATGCTTTCAGCGTTTATCCATTCCGCACTTAGCTGCCCAGCTATGCCATTGGCATGACAACTGGTGCACCAGCGGTGCGTCCATCCCGGTCCTCTCGTACTAGGGACAGCGCTCCTCAAATATCCTGCGCCCACGACAGATAGGGACCGAACTGTCTCACGACGTTCTGAACCCAGCTCGCGTACCACTTTAATCGGCGAACAGCCGAACCCTTGGGACCGAATTCAGCCCCAGGATGTGATGAGCCGACATCGAGGTGCCAAACCTCCCCGTCGATGTGGACTCTTGGGGGAGATCAGCCTGTTATCCCCAGGGTAGCTTTTATCCGTTGAGCGACGGCATTTCCACTCACATACCGCCGGATCACTAACTCCAACTTTCGTTACTGCTCGGCCCGTCAGCCTCGCAGTTAGGCTAGCTTATGCGTTTGCACTCAGAGGCACGGTTTCCGTCCGTGCTGAGCTAACCTTTGAGCGCCTCCGTTACCTTTTAGGAGGCGACCGCCCCAGTCAAACTGCCCACCTGACAATGTCCCCCGACCGGATTCACGGCCGCAGGTTAGAATTTCAGTACTTTAAGAGCGGTATCCCAAGGATGACTCCACTAATGCTGGCGCACTAGCTTCCAAGTCTCCCGCCTATCCTGTACATAAAATACCAAAACCCAATATCAGGCTACAGTAAAGCTCCATGGGGTCTTTCCGTCTTGCCGCGGGTAACCGGCATCTTCACCGGTACTACAATTTCGCCGGGTGGGTAGTTGAGACAGCGTCCAGATCGTTACACCATTCGTGCGGGTCGGAACTTACCCGACAAGGAATTTCGCTACCTTAGGACCGTTATAGTTACGGCCGCCGTTTACTGGGGCTTCAATTCAGAGCTTGCACCCTTCCTCTTAACCTTCCAGCACCGGGCAGGTGTCACCCCCTATACATCATCTTTCGATTTAGCAGAGAGCTGTGTTTTTGATAAACAGTCGCCTGGACCTATTCACTGCGGCTCCATTACTGGAGCACCCCTTATCCCGAAGTTACGGGGTCAATTTGCCGAGTTCCTTAACTACCCTTCTCCCGTTGGCCTTAGAATTCTCTTCCTGACTACCTGTGTCGGTTTTCAGTACGGGCGCCTTGTATATACATAAAGCTTTTCTCGCCTCTCGCCAAGCATGCTTCCCTACTTTAATTTCGGTCCCTTACGCCCGGGTCTACCAACGCCCGGGTCATGCCCTTTGAAAGTGTCCCTTTACTTAAATACTTCGGCGGCTACGGAATCTCCACCGTATGTGCATCGACTACGCCTTTCGGCCTCGCCTTAGCCCCCGGCTAACTAGAAGCGGACGAACCTTCCTTCTAAAACCTTAGTCATTCGGCCTTTATGATTCTCACATAAATTTCGCTACTCATTCCGGCATTCTCACTTGTATGCAGTCCACCGCCGCTTACGCTACGACTTCACCCCGCATACAACGCTCTCCTACCAATGCAACTAAAAGTTGCATTCCCAAGCTTCGGTGTATAGTTTAGCCCCGTTAAATCTTCGGCGCAGAATCACTCGACCAGTGAGCTATTACGCACTCTTTTAATGTATGGCTGCTTCTAAGCCAACATCCTGGTTGTCTGTGCAATTCCACATCCTTTTCCACTTAACTATACTTTGGGACCTTAGCTGTGGGTCTGGGCTGTTTCCCTTTCGACTACGAAACTTATCTCACGCAGTCTGACTCCCGATCATCATTATCCGGCATTCAGAGTTTGATAGGGTTCAGTAACCTCTCGGCCCCTAGCCCATTCAGTGCTTTACCTCCGGTAATGTTAGATCGAGGCTAGCCCTAAAGCTATTTCGGAGAGAACCAGCTATCTCCGAGTTCGATTGGAATTTCTCCGCTAGCCACACCTCATCCCCTACCATTTCAACGGGAGTGGGTTCGGCCCTCCATGAAGTTTTACCTTCACTTCAGCCTGGGCATGGCTAGGTCACTCGGTTTCGGGTCGAATACAACTAACTAAGTCGCCCTATTAAGACTCGCTTTCGCTACGGCTCCACACCTTAAGTGCTTAACCTTGCTAG
>Ga0209016_1000353_pt1:0-52500 | contig 57282 bp, 43 predicted proteins | sample EPASupsiteSAE305_FD_187265 | JGI IMG/M metagenome (GOLD analysis project Ga0209016, IMG submission 187265) | Bioremediated contaminated groundwater microbial communities from EPA Superfund site, New Mexico - SAE3-05 (SPAdes) (version 2) | ecosystem: Environmental > Aquatic > Deep... | reverse complement strand
CTCTCAGTCCGGCTACCGATCGTAGACTTGGTAGGCCATTACCCCACCAACTATCTAATCGGACGCGAGCCCATCTTACAGCGGATTGCTCCTTTGATATGTCTGTGATGCCACAAACATATGTTATGCGGTATTAGCGTTCGTTTCCAAACGTTATCCCCCTCTGTAAGGCAGGTTGCTCACGCGTTACTCACCCGTCCGCCACTAAGATATATTACTTCAATCCGAAAACTTCCATAATGTATCTTCGTTCGACTTGCATGTGTTAGGCACGCCGCCAGCGTTCGTCCTGAGCCAGGATCAAACTCTCTAAAATTTGTATTAAGACAACCGAAGTTGTTCTAATCATTCTAGAGCTTCAATTCGCTCATTCGCTGACATTTCTGTCTTAATTTCGTTTCCGAAATCTTTGCAAAGTTTTTAAAAAACTTCAAATTCATTTCAGGGTCCTTTTGTTCGTCGTTGTTTAATTTTCAAGGTCCACCGTGCGTCCTCACTGTTTGTCTGCCGTGTGTCTGTTGTGTGTCTTCCCGTAAGGCGCTTGACTATAATATCAAATGCACTCACGATTGTCAACACCTAAATTCAAAAAATATCATTTTTTTTAAAAAAAGTTTTTTCAATACATGAAATTGGCTAATAATTGCCTTTTTTGAGGGCATATTACCGATACAGGAGTTGATTTGTATGAAAGAAAAGATATTTGGTAAAAAAAGAGTTATTGCAATTACACTTATTTGCATTATTATGGTTTTGACAATAGGTGTTCCTACCGCTATATATTTTTCTGACAGCAACGACAGTGAAACTGTGCAAACTTTATCAAAATTAGGTTCACGAGGCGAAGAAGTAAGGCAAATTCAAGTCAAGCTTAAAGAATTGGGTTATTACAATGCTACAGTTGACGGTGTGTATGGTTCAAGAACGAGAGATGCTGTTATCGCTTTTCAAAGGAGCAAGGGTTTGACAGCCGATGGCATTGCTGGCTCAAAAACTTTATCTGCACTAGGCATCGGCGTTTCCCAAACTATATCCCAGCTAGGTTCACGAGGCGAACAGGTTAGACAAATCCAAACAAAACTTAAATCATTGGGTTTTTACAATGCTGCAGTTGACGGTATATATGGTGCAAGAACACGAGATGCTGTTATTGCTTTTCAAAAAAGCAAGGGGCTTACAGCTGATGGAATAGCTGGACCAAAAACGCTGTCTGCACTCGGTATTGGTGGCGACGGAGCATCGAGCAACAATAGTGCATATAATAAAAGCGATGTAAACCTTCTTGCCAAAGTTATATCTGCAGAAGCAAGAGGAGAAAGTTACACTGGGCAAGTTGCCGTTGGTGCTGTCATATTAAACAGAGTTGCACACGCATCATTTCCAGATACTATTTCAGGTGTTATTTATCAGCCCGGAGCGTTCACTTGTGTATATGATAGTAACTGGAACGAACCTGTTGCTGCGTCTGCTACTAGAGCAGCACAAGACTGCATGAATGGACAAGATCCAACGGGTGGTGCTATATACTATTATAATCCAGCAAAAACCACAAATGCATGGATGAAGTCAAGACCCATAACAATAACAATCGGTTCGCATATTTTTTGCAAATAAGACAAACTAATTTTATATTGTTTTCACAAAAGTTATTCAATCAAGGGATTTTTTGCCTATTTTTCCTATTCGGAAAAATAGGCCTTGTCTTTGATGGTATAATTTGGACGTGTACAATCAATAAATTATTGGAGGTTATTATTATGTGGGCACTTAACAAAATGTACTATCGCTCTTACCAGCAAGTCATGAAAGTTGCTATGTATTGTCTACCATGGAAGGAGCCGTTCCTTCTTTCTGGTCCAGGAAGCATTAAAAAACTCCCAGATTTGATTAAAGACAAGGGGCTTTCAAGCGTTCTTGTTGTTACTGATCCAGGTCTTATGAAGTTACATCTTCTTGATAACTTGTTTGAGGAGCTTGGTAAAACAGGAATCAAATATGCTCTTTATGACCAAGTTCAGCCAAATCCAACTATTGACAATATTGAGGCTGCTCGCCAGATTTATGTTGATAACAAATGCCAGGGTATCATCGCTTTCGGCGGTGGTTCTTCAATGGACTGTGCAAAAATTGCAGGTGCAAGAGTAGCAAGACCTACACGCCCTGTTCAGAAAATGAGAGGAACACTCAAAGTTATTATCCCAGCTCTTAAAATGGGATCACTTCTTCCACCCCCACTTTTCGCTGTTCCTACAACGGCTGGTACTGGCTCTGAAACAACACTTGCTGCTGTTATAAGCAACTCAAAAACTCATGAGAAATACCCTATAAATGACCCCGTCATCCGTCCAAGATATGCGGTTCTTGACCCTGAGCTTACAATTGGTCTTCCACCTCACATAACTTCAACAACAGGTATGGACGCTCTTACTCACGCAGTTGAAGCTTACATAGGCAAGAGCAACACTAAGGACACTGCTCTTAAAGCAAAGATGGCTACAAAGATGATTTATGACAATGTTGAGAAAGCATACAATAATGGTTCTGACATTGAAGCTCGTGGTCAAATGCTTCTCGCTTCTTACTATGCAGGTGTTGCATTCACAAGAGCTTATGTTGGATATATACACTCAATCGCTCATAACCTTGGCGGTATGTATGGTATTCCACACGGTCTTGCAAATGCAATCATTATGCCTTATGTTCTTGAGTGGTACGGCAAGTCTGCTCACAAGAAACTAGCTGAGCTCGCTGATGTTGCAGGCGTTGGTTCTCCTGTTCAAACAGACGAGCAAAAGGCAACTGCGTTCATCGAGAGCATCAAAACTCTTAATCGCAACATGAACATTCCTAACAAGATTGAGGGAATTATTGAACAAGATATTCCAACAATTGCTGATCGTGCTCTTATTGAAGCTAACCCGCTCTATCCTGTTCCAAAAATTATGAACAAGCAAGAGTGCATGAATGTTATAAAGATGCTTATGGCATAAGCCTTGTTTAAAACTATATAAATTTATTTGAGAAGCCGAAATTTCGGCTTCTCTTTTTTTACTACAAAAATTTAGTCGCAATATATCATTATTAAAAAGCACTTGAAGTATTATCCAAAAAAATGCTATAATACATAAATATATTTGTATGCCTTTTCAATAGATATTTCTTTTATTAAAACTAAACCTAATCATTATGATTGAAATTTTTATTGTTAAGGAATTCACGTATATTTAAAACATAAAGCACAATTTCAATATTAAATGTTTTATAGCTTACCTAAGTAATACAAACAAGCAAATCATAATAAGTGTTTTATAAGTATATGTTTCAGAGTTTTAATTGTGAGCATACTAATTTAGCACACAACTTATATATGCTTCATATTATGCGGGTATTGCTATTTTACTTACTACTCGGCTGAGCTTATACAATTAAAAAATTCGACGTGTGCTTTATAACAATATCAAAGCCAACTCAAGGGATTCACATCTTTTTATTGCGTTTTTATAATATGCATATTAATGCTTTTATGTGTATTTGCGTGATATTAAAGGATGACTAAATAAAAAAGGTGATTTTAAGATGAACTATAACATTACTCAGCAAGAATTTGAAAAGCAAATAGCTACAAAGCTATCGCATCTTTTTGGTCTTTCCGTTGCAGATGCGACCTATGAACAATATTACAAAGCAGTTGCTCTTATTGTAAGAGATATGATGAGCAACAGTTTTTTTGACATTCTCAACTCACCACAGAAAAAGAAAAAAGGGTCAAAAATTATATACTATATGTGTATGGAATTTTTGCTTGGTCGCTCGCTCAAGAATAATCTATACAATCTTGAACTTGAACCTGTTGTAAGAGGTGCCCTGAAAAACTTCGACATCGACCTTGATAAATTGTATGAATATGAGCCCGACGCAGGACTTGGCAATGGTGGTTTAGGAAGACTTGCCGCTTGCTATATGGATGGTCTTACCGCCAACAATTATTTTGGCATGGGCTATTCGATTATGTATGAATACGGCATTTTCAAACAAAAACTTATTGACGGCTGGCAGACTGAACTTCCTGATTTTTGGTTGCCTGGTGGTGAGGCTTGGCTTAATCCTAGAAAAGATTTTAGCGTAACTGTTAAATTTGGAGGAACACTGGAAAGCCAGTGGTCTGATGGATATTACACTACAAAATACACAGGATACACACCTGTTGTTGCTGTACCTTATGATATGTGTATTTCAGGTAAAGACGGCATTGCTTTTAGTGTTTTGCGTTTGTGGAAATCAACATCCCCAAGTATTGATATGAGCCTGTTTAATCAAGGCGATTATATTCGTGCCGTCGAGCAGGATGCTATGGCAGAAGTAATTAGCAAAGTACTTTACCCGTCTGATAATCATGCAGAGGGTAAAAGCTTGCGTCTTCGCCAACAATATTTCCTTGTTTCCGCATCTGTTCAAGATTTGGTTCAGCGTCACTTGCGTATGCATGGAAGCATTGACAATATTCCTGAAGAAATGGCAATTCACATTAATGACACTCACCCTGCTCTCGCAATTCCTGAAATGATGAGAATTTTTCTTGACGATTGCGGATACACTTGGGATGATGCATGGTCAATCGTTACTAAAACCTTTGCATACACCAATCACACAGTTATGAGCGAAGCTTTGGAGTGCTGGACAGAGGAACTTGTAAAACAACTTATCCCAAGAGTTTATCAGATTATAAAAGAAGTTGATAACCGTTATCGTGCATTTATTTGGGATATTTCTCATGACGCGAGCAGAGTTGAGCGTATGGCAATAATTTCTAATGGTATTGTTAGAATGGCAAACCTTTGCGTTGCTTGCTGTCATAGTGTTAACGGCGTTTCAGCATTGCACAGTGAAATTCTTAAGCAAAGTGTTTTTCACGATTTTTATACTCTTGCACCTGCAAAGTTTAAAAATGTCACAAACGGTATTGCACACAGACGCTGGCTGTGCCAATCAAACCCTGAACTTACAGGACTCTTAACAGATCTTATTGGTGATGGATTTGTTCATAATGCAAATGAGCTTGAAAAACTCCGTGAATTTTCTAATGACGCCGCTGTACTTAAACAATTAGGCGAAGTTAAACGCAAAAATAAAGTTGGTTTTTCAAACTATATTCTTGATAAAACAGGCATTGCAATTGACCCTGACTCAATCTATGATGTTCAGGTTAAGAGATTACATGAATACAAGCGTCAGCACCTTAACGCATTTGATATTGTAACACAGTATCTTATGCTTAAAGATAATCCTTCAATGTCATTTGCACCACGTACCTATATTTTTGGTGCAAAGGCAGCTCCTGGATACTTTATGGCGAAAAAGATTATTTCATTTATATATTCTCTTGGTAAGCTTATCAACAATGACCCCGATGTTAAAGGACGCATAAAAATTGTTTATGTTGAGGACTATAATGTTTCTGCAGCTGAAAGGCTTATGCCATGTGCTGACATAAGCGAGCAAATCTCCCTTGCAGGTACTGAGGCAAGCGGAACAGGCAACATGAAACTTATGCTTAACGGTGCTATCACTATTGGAACCCTTGACGGAGCTAATGTTGAGATTCATGAGGCTGTTGGAGACGATAATATCTTTATATTTGGCATGACCGCCACAGAGGCTGCAAGCCTTGCTTCCATTGGATATGACCCTCATAGTTATTATTTAAACAATAATGACCTTCACCGTGTTATTGACTTTATCAACAATGGTATAAACGGTCTGACATTCCCTGAAATTTCCTCTTCTGCTTTGCACCATGACCCATATATGGTTATGGCAGATTTCGCAGACTATCACAAAGCCCATCATGATATGGTAACGGCCTATGCTGACAGAGAAAGATGGAACAGAATGTCTCTTATGAACATTGCTGGTGCTGGTATATTCTCTGCCGACAGAGCAATTAATGATTATGCAAAGAATATTTGGCACACCGACAAGGTAATCTAAAATAAAAGTGAGCTTTTGTATGAGTAACCCTATTTTCAATTCAAGAGATAAACGATATAAAAGTAAATTTGGTGCAGTTTCGGCAGGTGAAAATATTAATTTTCGTCTGCTGCTCCCCTGCAACAACCGCAATTGTTACACAAAAGCATGGCTTTTAATATGTAAAGACGGCTTTGATGAAACTCGATTTGAACTTTTATCTACCGATGATTATTTAGACAGTTGCAGATGGTGGGAAATAAGCCACAGCATTGTTGAACCTGGTCTTTACTGGTATCGCTTTGAGTATGAAACTGCATTTGGTACTTGCCATGTTTCAAACGACGGCCATGGAATTGGTTTTGTAACTGAAAGAATATCTTCTTGGCAACTCACAGTGTATTCACCAGATTTTAAAACACCTGACTGGCTCAAAGGAGGATTGATTTATCAAATCTTCCCTGACAGATTTAATAAGAGCCCTAATAAAAAAGGAGATGTTCCTAAGGGGCGAATTCTCCGTGATGATTGGTATGGTGAGCCTATTTGGAAGCCTACAAATGAAGGAAAAGTTCTTAACAATGATTTCTTTTGTGGCGACCTTAAAGGAATTGAGCAAAAACTTGATTATCTTGAAAGCCTTGGAGTAACTTGCATATACTTAAACCCGATTTTTGAGGCAAACTCTAACCATCGTTATGACACAGCAGACTATGAAAAAATTGACCCTCTCCTTGGTACGGAGGAGGATTTTACATCTCTTTGCAACGCCGCAAAAGCTAAAGGAATTCATATAGTTTTGGACGGTGTATTTAATCACACTGGTGACGACAGTAAATATTTTAACAAGTACAAACGTTATGGTAATGGCGGCGCTTATAATTCAAAAGAATCTCCTTATTATAAATGGTATAAATTTAACAACTGGCCTGACGATTACGAATCTTGGTGGGGCTTTAAGATTTTGCCCGATTTAAAAGAGGAATGTCCTGAGTATCTCGACTTTATCACAGGTGACGACGGTATCATTGAAAAATGGTTAAAAGCGGGTGCTGACGGTTGGCGTCTTGATGTTGCAGACGAATTGCCCGACATTTTTCTTGACAAACTTCGTAAACGTGCGAAATCAACAAAGCCAGATTCAATTATAATAGGCGAAGTTTGGGAAGATGCTTCAAACAAAATAAGCTATGGCTATCGCCGCAGATATTTGCTTGGCGACCAGCTAGATAGTGTTATGAACTATCCGTTTTTGCAATCTATTATTGACTTTGTCTCGTCCTATCGCACTGACGATTTTTTTGACCGTATTTTAAATGTGCTTGAGAATTATCCGCCACAGGTCATAAATGTTTTAATGAATCCTCTTGGCACGCACGATACACAACGTATTCTTACCATGCTTACAGGACTTTCTTGCGAATATAAGGATCGAAAGTGGCAGTCCGAGCACTGTATTTCCGATGAACAGAAAAACACCGCAATAACATTGCTTGCAATGGCTTCTGCTATACAATACACCTTACCTGGAGTTCCATCACTTTATTATGGTGACGAAGCAGGTGTTTCAGGATTCAAAGACCCATTTAACCGAACTTGCTATCCTTGGGGAGCCGAAAATGCACAGCTTATTGAATGGTATAAATTTCTTGGAAAGCTTCGCCATAGTTGTCCTGCTCTTACAGATGGTCAATTTGTACCCATTTCTGCGGCACTCGGCTGTGTTGCCTATGCCCGTGTAAAGGGTGATGATACACTTGTTGTTATTGCAAACCGTAACGAGCATAAGATTGACTATTATCTTGATGAGGAGTTCTGTGACTTAAAAGCTGTTTACGGTTGTATTGTTGATGGTCTAACTGTTCAAATACCTTCGACAACTTGTGCGATACTCGGCAAAGGTAGCTGGATTTAGACAAAGCATTACAAAAAGCAAATACATTATATCTTGTATTGCAAAATACATCAGCACAGAGTGACATTATTCACTCTGTGCTTTTTTTATAATTATTGCGGGCGGACAAGCCCCAATATTTTGCAAAAGTGGTGTATAAGTTGAAAAGTAATGAAACAGCGATAAAAGAGCCATTTAAAACACAACGACAAATAAGTTTTACTACAAAAGCTTTGCTCCAACACCTTGGAGTTGTTATTACTTCTTTTTTTCTATCATATCAAAGTGCAATGGTAAACATATCTCCTTTTGGAATTGCATTTGTCAGTGCAACCAAAGCGAGCTATATGCCCTCTGCATTAATCGGCTCAATAATCGGGTATTCGCTTTCGCATGGAGAAAGCATTATGCCACTGCGGTACATAGCAACACTTGTTGCAGTTGCAGTTGTTGGACGATGTCTTGAATCTTTAAGCTTTATAAAAAGCGGACAAATTGCAGCTCCGCTTATGGCATTTGGATGCTGTTTTGCAACAGGGCTTACAGTTCTATTTGCACAGAGCTTTGATGTTTATGTACTTATGCTCTATACCGCAGAAGCAGTAATCGCAGGTGGCACTGCATACTTCTTTAAAATGTGCTTTAACATAACATCTATTAAAAAAGGTATCTATGCAGTAAGTTCACACGAGCTTGCAGGCGTTGTTGTTTGCGGCAGCATATTGCTCATGTCCTTTTCCGCTTTTCAATTTGGCGGATTCTCCCCTGCTCGCATTTTGTGTGTTCTTGTAATACTTATATGTTCATATTTTGCCAGAGAAGCAGGCGGAAGCATAACAGGAATTACTCTTGGACTTGTTATTGGACTTGCAAGCAAATCACAGGGGCTTGTTGTTGGATATGCGTTTGGCGGACTTCTTGCAGGCGTATTTGCACCCCTTGGTGCAATCGGCGTTTGCTGTGCTTTTTTAATTGCACACGGGGTATCAATTATTTTGCAAGGACTTACAACAGAGATTGCTCTTCAATTTGCTGAAGCTGTTATAGCTTGCATTATCTTTCTTTTCTTTCCACACAAACTAATAGAGCGTATTCGCCTGTTTTTCAGCTGTGCGAGTATTCTTCCAAGTATTGAAGGAATTCGCTGTTCACTTGTAACACGCCTTTGCACGGCATCGGATGCCGTTAGTGAGCTTTCCACAACTGTAAACAAGGTGTCTACAGTGCTTTCAAAAAAGGAAAAAGCCAGCACTCCAAACGATTTATTTGACCGTGTGCAAGAAAATGTTTGCAAAAATTGTGGTAACCGTACCTTTTGCTGGGAACACTGTTTTAACGATACTATGAATGTTTTTAATGATGCTTTTACTGTTCTTCGTAACGGAACAGATATAACAAGTGCAAATATTCCAAAGCATTTTTCATCACGGTGCATAAAGTTGACCGCTCTTATCGACAGCTTTAACAAGGACTATGGAATACACACAGCAAACATTGCAACAAATGCAAAGCTGTCACAAATGAGACTCATAGTTGCACAACAATTTGAGAGCATGTCAACACTGCTAAAAGACTTATCTATAGACTTTGACGAAGAACGCACCTTTGACTGTGAAACTGCTTCAAGAGTTGCTTCTCTTCTTGATGATTTTGGAGTTTCCGTCATTGGAGTTTCTTGCTTGCTTGACAGATTTTCAAGAATGCGTATAGAAATACGGTGTGAAAACATAACAGAAAAAGTTGACTGTTTTGAATTGACTTGTGCACTTGGTGAGCTTTGCTCAAGGGAATTTGATCTGCCATGCATTACCGTTTTGGATCAAGAAACTCTTATCAACTTTTGCCAGCGTGCTCATCTTAATATTTCTTCTGGTGTTTGCCAGTTACAGTGCAAGGAAGAAAGTTATTGTGGTGATTATTATGAATGCTTTTTTGATGGTCGTGGAAGATACATAATGATCATTAGCGACGGCATGGGAACTGGCTCTATGGCCGCAATAGACAGCACAATGACAGCAAGCCTTATTTCACAGCTTATACGCTCTGGATTTGGCTTTGAGTGTGCTCTTCAAATAATCAACTCTGCACTAATGGTAAAATCAGGAGATGAATCCCTTGCAACACTTGACCTTGTTTGTATTGATTTGTTCACAGGTAAGGCTGATTTTTATAAAGCAGGTGCTGCCGCAACACTCGTTAAACACGGCAAAAAGATTTCAAAGCTTGAAAAAGTTGCTCTTCCTATTGGAATTCTACGTGAGGTTGAATTCACTCACTCAAGCGCAACACTTACAGAAGGTGATGTTGTTTTGATGTCGAGTGACGGAGTTTGGATTGAAGATGGACAATTCATTTCGCAACAATTAAAAAGCTTTGATGGAAAAAATGCAACAGAGCTTGCACAAAAAATAGCGGACGAAGCACTATCAAAATATGAAAATGCCACAAACGACGACATTACGGTGCTTGCGGCTGTTATTCAAAAAAATGTTTGAAATTTTGTTATTTTTAGTTCAAAGTTTTTTAACTATTTATACAATAAATATTCTTATATTATTCTCAACCTTGACACAACTTTGGGGTATGATAATAACATCACAGAACGAAAGAGAGGCTAAAAAGGTTGTATAATTTATCTTGTGTTCTGGTTTGCCTTTCAGGCAAAAATGATTGTGGTGATTTAATCGCTGCAGGTAATGCACTGGCAAAGAGGGACGGTTTAAAACTTTCTATTCTCGTTGTGCTTCCACAAAACGCTTGTTTCTCTCCAGACAGGGAAACACTCAACATGCTTTATGCACAATCTAAAAAGTATAATGCGGAGCTAAATGTATTCTTTGATGATGCTCCTGCACAATGTGCAAGAAATTTTGCAAGGAAGTCACACGCTTTCAGTATCGTTACAGGTTTTCCTGATTTGCGAAGTTCCCATTTTGTTTCACAGCTTCATTCAATGCTTCCAGAAGTACCAATAAGCATGGTAAAAGGAAACAAAGTTTTTCATGTGTCAGACGAATTGCTTGCCGACAATGAAAGAAAATCAAGCCAGATGTATTACATTAATTTTTGATATCTTCATTTCTCATTTTCATTATTTTTCTCCTCACAAAAAGAGCAGGTGCTATGAGTTTCTCATAGCACCTGCTCTTTTATATATTTTATATGTTTTCTATTATCTTAACCAAAACCTCTGTAAGTGTGCTTTCACACTTTTCGTTCATTTCTCTATAATCATGAATAGAGCCATCCTCTGCATCATCAGACACCTTGCGTACAGATAAAAAAGGTAATTTATACTTGTCACAAGCAGCGGCAATTGCAGCAGATTCCATATCAAAAGCATTAATAGAAAATTCGGATGAATACTCTACTTTTTTTGCACTGTCTGCCAAAAAGAAATCGCCTGTTCCAAGCTTTGCTTTCTTAACTCCATGTATAGTAAGAGCAAAGCTTAGTAAACTTTCATCAGCATTATATACATACTCTCCCATTGGTTTTTGACCCTGTTTGTAGCCAAATGCTCTTAAATCAAAGTCACATTCCACATAACTCTCTCCTGCCGCAACATCCCCTCTAGCAAGTCCGCTAACCGCACCAGAAAGCCCTGCGTTTAAAATCATCTGCACACCACACTGTTCTTTTAAAACACAGGTGGCGATGGTTGCATTAACTTTTCCAATTCCACTTTCAATTGCATGAATCGTGGCATTCTCCATTTTCAGTGTTATCTTGTTACATCCGCAAAGTTCTGAGGTTTCACCACCTCGTTGTTTGGCAAATTCTTCAAACGGCTTGTATTCCATATCATCAGCAAAAATTATTCCAATACTTTTTTTCATAGCAATCCTCCGCAATATATGTCATCTTTAATTATACTAAAAGTAAAAATTCCTGTCAAACAGCAAAAAGCCCTCAAAGTGATTTTTAAAGCACTGTTCCCCTTATTCGTTGACAAGCATAATATGTAAACGGGGCAACAATAAGCAGTTGCTTGGCACAGGTAACGGTTATGCCGTTCATAGGGGAGCCTTGTGCTATTTTGCAGCTGCATTATATAGTGCCGAAGTACATTGCTTTTGCGTGTGCTTCGGCACACCCCTTGCGATATATTTACAGTAAAATATTTGATGTTTTTCCTCCTTTTTCTCTTTATTTTGATTTGAAACTATGTTATACTAATAATTGTATAAATATATGCAGGCAATGCCTGTTATGCCCTTATACTTTTTTGGGCTATAGATTTTTCAAATTTAACCGTTTAAGGTGGGATTTTTCTTATGGAGAAAACAAAAATAAAACTCAGCATTTGCGGAAGTGATTATTTTATTTTCACAGATGACGATGTAAAATATGTTACAGAACTTGGAAACCAGCTTGATGAAAGACTTTCAAAGCTTGTTCACGAGAGCTCACGCATTTCAATCACTCAGGCTGCTATTCTTGCCGCTTTGGAATATGCTGACACTGCTAAAAAAGCTGTTGACAGTGCGGACAACCTCCGCAGTCAAATTAAAGAGTATCTTGAGGACTCTGCTCGTTACAAGATGGAGGCAGAAGTCGCAAGGCGTGATATTGAACGCCTTAACCGTGAGCTTCAATCTTTACGTACAAAGCAGTCCGGAAACACGGCGAGCTTTTAATTATGAATAATATTGAAATTCTTGCTCCAGCAGGCGGGATTGACTCATTAACTGCGGCTGTTCGTTGCGGTGCTGACGCTGTTTATCTTGGCTCACAGGTGCTAAATGCAAGGCGTAATGCCACAAATTTTTCATTTGACGAACTCAAAGATGCTGCTTCATATTGCCACGCAAGAGGTGTTAAGGTTTATATTGTGCTCAACACCATAGTTTCAGACGACGAATTTAATAATGCTTTATCTGTAATTGAGTGCGGCTGTGCCATTGGTGCAGACGCATTTATTATACAGGACTTGGGAGTTGCATGGCTTGTTAAAGCTACCGCTCCTACTATGCCCATTTTTGCCTCTACCCAAATGTCTGTGCAAACAACCTTTGGGGTTAATTTGCTGTCCTCACTCGGTTTTTTACGGGCTATTTTGCCACGAGAAACATCAATGAGTGAGATTGAAACACTTTGCAAATCATCTCCAATCGAGCTCGAGGTTTTTGTGCATGGTGCTTTATGCATGAGCGTTTCTGGTCAATGCTATATGAGTGCTATGCTTGGTGGCAGAAGCGGTAATAGAGGCTTGTGTGCACAACCATGCCGTTTGCCTTTTGGCGTTGAAGGTGGTACAGGTTTCGACTTGAGCCTTAAAGATTTATCAATTATTGAGGATATTCCAAGGCTTGCAAAAGCTGGCGTAACCTCTTTTAAAATCGAAGGAAGAATGAAACGTCCAGAATATGTTGCGGCGGCTGTTACTGCTTGCAAACAGTCTTTGGATGGAAAAATTGACGAAACATTAAAAAACGATTTGCGTGCTGTTTTTTCGCGTTCTGGTTTTACTTGCGGGTACCTTGACGCAAAGCTTGGTAAAGATATGTTTGGCACAAGGCAAAAAGAAGATGTAACATCTGCCCCTGCTGCACTTTCATCGCTTGCATCTCTTTATCGTCATGACATTCAAAAAGTTCCAATTGACTTTGCTTTTAACGCAAACATTGACGAAGCTATTTCTCTTTCTGCTTCTTGCTGTGGGATTCAGATTTTTGAGCAGTCAAATGTTTTGGCACAGGTGGCTCAAAACCGTGCAACAGATGAAGAATCTATAAAAGTTCAGTTGCAAAAGTGCGGTGGCACACCGTTTTTTGCAAACGATATTTTTATTGATATTGATGACAATATTTTTGTGCCTGTTTCTGCCGTTAACTCGCTTCGCAGAGCAGTGCTTGAAAAGCTTGAGCAAAAACTTTCAAAACCTGTTCCAAAAGCATTTAGCAGAACATCTCTTAATTTTGGAACACATGAAAGCTCAATTCTTGATACTGTCTTACGCTTTTCAAGTGTGGAACAAATTCCGCAAAAAGTGGGCAACGCTTGCAGTATTATTGTGCCCCTTTTAACAGAGCAAAGCAAACTTGAATCGCTATGCAAAGGAAAAATTCCAGTGGGTGTTGAAATACCGCGTGGGATTTTTGGCACACAGGATAATATTAAAAATGCTCTTCAAAGAGCTAAAGAATGTGGTGCATCATTTGCCTACTGTGGAACTCTTGATGCCGTTGCAATCGCCAAAGATGTCGGAATTGAAATCATGGGTGGTTCATCGCTAAATGTTTATAATTCTGCCTCTTTGAAAACCCTTGAAGAGCTCGGTGCAAACTCTTGCGTACTTTCTCCCGAAATCACTCTGCAAAAAGCCTCAACTCTGGGTAGCAAAATCAAAAGGGGTCTTATTGCCTATGGCAGGCTGCCGCTTATGCTTACACGCAACTGCCCCGCAAAAAACGCTCGGGACTGCAAAAGTTGTGACCATAATGCTGTATTGACGGACAGGCTTGGAGTTCAGTTCCCAATCATTTGCACAAATGGCTTTTCTGAAATTCTTAATTCTCGTCCAATTTATATGGCGGAAAGGTTAAAAGAACTTCGTAACATTGACTTTATGATTTTATTTTTTACAAAGGAAAGCTCAGATGAATGTGAAAAAATAATAGACTCATATCAAAACGGCAAGAGCTTTGACAGGGAGCTTACACGTGGGCTTTATTACAGAGGAGTTGAATAATATGGTTTTAAAAATAATGAAGGTAAATGAAAATGCCATTATTCCACATCGGGCAACAAACGGCAGTGCAGGAATGGATTTGTATGCCTGCATTGAAGAGCCTGTTATAATCCCTGCACGAGGACACACAACAATCCCAACAGGAATTTCGATAGCTATATCTCGTGAGTATGCTGCAATGATTTATGCACGAAGTGGGCTTGCAATAAAGCATGGCATCGGACTTTTAAACAGCGTTGGAGTGGTTGACAGTGACTACAGAGGCGAAATTAAAGTTGGACTTGTAAATCAATTCGACGAAGACTATGAGATAAAACCAAACGAGCGAATTGCACAAATGATTATTCAGCCCATTGCACTTCCACAAATTATGGAGTGTGACACGCTGGACGATACACAGCGAGGCACAGGCGGATTTGGCTCAACAGGCAAAATGTAATAAACATAAATAAAAGCCAGAACATTAATGTGTTCTGGCTTTTATTTATGTTTATTCTGTTTTTTTATCGTTTTATCTCTGTTTTTTCTTGCGTGTCAACTTTTTTGTATTTTTAGCAATAGTTTCAACTAATAAACCTCCACTAATGCAAACAAACAGATTTAAAAACACTGCAACAGTCAGACTTGATATATTCTTGTCCAATTCGAAGCTGAACCAAACCATCTGTGTCAAGAAAATATAATATGTTCCCCTGCCTATTTTCGTAACTACCTTATGTAACATATTTGGGAATTGCTTGAAATAATTGATTGCTAAAAGAACTAATACAAATGCCCATAAATTTGTTGGCATCGCGGTATTTATCCATCTATCAAACACACATGGTTCATATTCGGTATATGAAACGACATAGATAAAAGCAATGCTTGGTATAGCAATTAAATAAAACTTTTTACCCCTTAGGCACTCTCTGTTATTATATAAAATTATACCAAGAAGCATACAAACGATATATCTAATGCAAATTATTCTGTATGTTTCAATCTGCATATCTGATGATGTTTTGTAAACTTCAAAAAGAACTTCTGTAGCAACAACAACAATGCTTGTAATAACTGGTCTGTTTATATAAAAGAAATAAATTATTGGGAAAAGCAAAAACACCTGAATCAGTATAGGTGTGTAATAAGAGCCAGGTCCCATGTTATCATATTTTAATAATTCAAGAAGAAAATACTTGTTTATTGACACATCTAAAAAAACAGCATAAATAAAAACTTCTAAAACATAAGCAAATACAAATGGTAATAGAACTGCCTGGATTTTTTTCAACACTATCCCACTTGTAAAATATTGTCTCATGGATTCTATTTGTCTTTTTTCAATAGAGAGTGAGCTCATATATCCAGTTATTATCATAAATATGGGAACGGCCATATCAATCGTATATGGAAACAAAAACATTTCCCGCTGGTCATCTGTAAAATCACTGTGTGTTAAAATAACCGAAAGAATACCAAAAAATTTTAAATAATCAAAATTCCAAAGTCTCACATCCGATTTTGACTTCATAAATCAATCCATCTCCGACACTAGAATAAATCATCAAACAGAAAGTTGTGGCACAAAAGTGGCACGCTAATTATTTATTATTAACCCTACTTAAGAAGTTTTGCAATCTTTCAGACTGCGGATTGTTTATAACATCCTCTGCCTTGCCCTGCTCAACGATTACACCGCCGTCCATAAAGATAATGTAATCTGCAACCTCTTTGGCAAAGTTCATCTCGTGAGTTACTATGACCATTGTCATATGCTCGTGCGCAAGATCTCTAATTACTTTTAATATATCTCCTGTAAGCTCTGGATCAAGTGCCGAAGTGGGTTCATCAAAAAATAATATTTGTGGATTAAGTGCAAGTGCTCGTGCTATTGATACACGCTGCTGCTGACCACCTGAAAGCTGGCAAGGATATGCGTCTGCCTTGTCTTCCAATCCCATTTTAGAAAGCAAATCCATAGCGGTCTTCTTAGCTTGTCCTTTATCCTGCTTTGCTATATAAATTGGTGCTTCCGTTATATTTTTCATAACAGAGAAATGGGGGAACAAATTAAAGTTTTGAAAAACCAGCCCAAAGCGTGAACGAATTTTTTTGAGTGTTCCCTTATCTGAATACACTGCTTTACCATTCTCGTCCGTTTTCACCAAATAATCATCCACATATTTAATGTCGCCTGCGTCTGCTGTTTCCAGCATTGTTGCGCAGCGTAAGAGTGTGGATTTGCCAGAACCTGACGGTCCGATAACAGCTACTACCTGTCCTTCTTCAACATTTAAAGAAATATCCTTTATAACCTCAAGTCCATCGAACTCTTTACGAAGATTGTTTATTTCAAGCAGTTTCAATTTCCACACCTCACTTATTTTTATAATAGTTGAATTTATCCTCTATCTTTTCCATCCCAAATGCAACAATAAAGTTAAATATATAATAGAAAATGCCAGCAGCAAGATACGGAATCATTGATGTTTGTGCTGCTGCAATTTGCCTTGCAAGCGTAAACATTTCTGTTACTGCAATCGCATATGCAAGAGATGTGTCTTTTACAAGAGTTATAACCTCGTTTGTAACAGATGGTAAAATACGCTTGATTACCTGAGGCAAAATAATTTTAAAAAAGGTTTGTGTCTTGCTAAATCCAAGAACATGAGCCGCTTCATACTGCCCTATTTCCATTGACTCTATTCCGCCTCTGTATATTTCCGCAAAATATGCTGCGTAGTTTATTACAAACGCTATTACAGCCGCAGGAAAACGGTATTCGGAAGTTATGGTCATACCAAAAATAAAGTATGGGCCAAAATATACAACAAGCAACTGCAACATCAAAGGTGTTCCACGCATTATTGATATATATATTTTTGCAATACCTCTAACTACACAATTTTTAGACATTCGGCAAAAAGCTATGCCAAGTCCAAGTGGCAACGAAAATATTAGAGTGAGTAAAAACAACTCTATGGTTGTTACCATTCCTGTAGCAAGCTGTTGTGTTAATGTTAAGAAATCCATTTGCTACCCCTTCTAAACTAATTTTTATAAAAGCAAAAATTAGGGCGGACAATTTCTCATCCGCCCTAAAGATTTTTTAATAATGGTTATGTAATTATCTTAGTCTGCAATAATAACGCTGTCTTGAAGTTTCCATTTTTTTGCAATCTTGAGGAATGTTCCGTCATCCATCATTTCATTAATAGTATTTTGAACTTGATCACGAAGTTCTGTGTTACCAAGCTTGAAACCAATACCATACTGCTCTGTTGCAAGTTGCTCTTCAAGAATTACAAATGCATCGCCGCGTTTTTCAATTTGAAATTCAGCAACGCCGATATCCATGGCAATTGCGTCAACTGAACCAGACTCAAGGTTAAGGAATGCTGTGTTATACTCTGGAACAACCTGAAGATCTTTAAATGTCGCTGCAAGAGCAAGCATTTTTTCGTTATCTTCTTCAGATGTTAAAACATTCTCTGCAGAAGAGTCAGTTTGAACTGCAACAATCTTATCTTTCAAGTCAGCAAGAGTCTTGATGCCGCTGTCTTTTTTAACAACAACTACCTGGCTATTATCAACATAAGCGTCAGACCAAGTATATTCCTTTTCACGTCCATTTATTGTGAATCCGTTCCAGATGCAATCAATTGTACCTGATTTAAGCTCCATATCTTTTGCATCCCAGTCAATTGGCTGAAGTTTGATTTCCCAATCGTTACGCTTTGCAACTTCCTTTGCAAGGTCAATATCGAAACCAACATAATTACCCTCATCATCCTTGTAACCATAAGGTGGGAAGCTTGCATCAAAGCCTACTGTAAATGTTTTCTTTTCCTTACCACAACCTGCAAGCAAAACGCCAAAAGCCATAACAAGAGCAAGGATTAATGCTGATAATTTGATAACTTTTTTCATACTAATTCTCCTTTTTTATATCTCGATAAAAGTTTACCATATTAGTAAGATAAAGTAAAGAAAAACATTATAAAACAAACGACAAAAAAGGGCTTTTACAAACACATTTCTTGTCTGCAAAAGCCACTGTTATAATGTTCAAATCAAAAACGCCTTGGCAAGTGTAAAGTAAATTAAAAGGGTAAGTGCGTCAACCATTGTTGAAATCATCGGGCCAGCCATAAGTGCAGGGTCAAGCTTTAAAATCTTTGCAACAACAGGTAATGTACAACCTATTGCCTTTGCAACAACTATTGCGAAAAACATTGCCATACATGTTACAAGATAAACAGACGAACCACCCAAACTACCCAGAACCCACATTCTGCCAAAATTAACAACAGCGAGAATAATTCCGCAAAGAAGACCTACCCTAATTTCTTTAAACAATATTTTCGGGTAATCCTTAATTTCCATTTCTCCTAGTGCCATACCACGAATAGTAAGAGTTGAGGTTTGGTTCGCCGCATTTCCTCCCGTTCCCATAAGCATTGGAATTGAGGCCGTAAGACCAACAACAACTGCCAGCATGTTTTCAAAGCCCTCAATAATATGGCTTGTAATGGTTGCGGAAACCATGAGAATAAGCAACCACACAATTCTATTTTTCACAAGCTTAAAAACGCCCGTTTTTAAATATTCATCATCAGAAGGATGCATCAAAGCCATCTTTTCGAAGTCCTCTGTGTTCTCCTCTTCAATTATGTCAACGATATCATCGATAGTGATGATGCCAACAAGCCTTTTTTCGTTATCCACAACAGGAATACTCAAAAGGTCGTATTTTTTTGCAATGTCTGCAACATACTCTTGGTCATCAAGCGTTTGAACGCAGATAATCTGGTCATCATCATGCATTATGTCACGAATAAGTGCACCATCATTATTAAAAATCAAGGCACTCAAAGAAACAGTTCCAATCAAATGACGGCTGTTATCAATGCAGTAACAGCTGTAAATGGTTTCCTTATCAACACCAGTTGAGCGAATGTTTGATATAGCTTGTGCAACAGTGAGCCTGTCATGCAATTCAACCATTTCATTTGTCATTAAACTTCCCGCAGAATTCTCAGGATATTTCAAAAATGTGTTAATCATCTGCCTTGTCTTTTGGTCTGTGTTTGACAAAACTCTGGTAACAACATTCGCTGGCACTTCCTCAAGAAAGTCAACAGCATCATCCAAAAACAAATCATCAACAAGTGACCCAAGCTCATTATCTGTTATTGATCCTACTATGTCTACCTGATTATCTGATTCAAGATATGAAAATACATCCGCCGAAATATCTTTTGGTAAAATTCTAAAAACTCTTACGAGTTGTTGTTTTTCCAGCGACTCCAAAAACTCTGCAATATCAACAACATTCATCTCTGAAATCTGTTGCTTTAAACTAGAAAAATCCCCTTGCTCAAGGAGATTTAAAAGATTTTCAAAGTTATTCTTTTCCATTGTGAGTTCCTCCTTTCAAAACGCTGAAACGAGAGGACACTCATAGACGCCGTTTGCAATTTAGCTAGCGACGACGAATTAATCCGCATGAATCAGCGCAATATTAAATTTGTAAATAGATCGATACCTACTACCGTCTGCGCCGTCCACGGGCTCACCTCCAAAGGTATTATTTTTTATCGCCTCTTAAGTTTAATCTAATAAACACCTAAAGTCAAGAAAAAGCAAAGTTTTCGACGCATTTTTCGGTATTTTTAGTATTAAAATATTATATTATAATTGGTATAACACTTGACTTGACGTGAACGATTTTAGTTGTATAATATTTATGTTGCTAAAAATTTTATGAACTGGAGATTTTATGCATATGAAGAAAAAATTAACTACACTTATGCTTTGTATTGTTTTGATATTTTGCTTTGGTTGTAATAATAAAGAAAAGGACACTGTTGAAAAAACAAAAATTGTAACATCATTTTACCCAATGTATATTTTTACAATAAATTTAACTAACGGTATTGAAAATGTAACTGTACAAAACCTTACTCAGCAAACTGGCGGATGCCTTCATGACTATCAGCTTTTGCCAAAGGATATGGTTATGCTTAATGATGCCGCTCTTTTTGTAACCAATGGTGCAGGCATGGAACCTTTTATGGAGAAAATTTCTGAACAAATTCCTGATTTGCTCGTTGTTAGTGCCAGTGACGGAATAAAATTGATGGAGAGTGAACATCATCACCATGATGAAGATGAAAAAGAAGCTAACCATCACGAAGATGAGTACAATGCTCATGTATGGATGTCTGTACCAAACGCAATTATTCAAGTTGAAAACATTTCAAAAGCGCTTAAAAAGACTTTGCCTGATAATGCTGATAAAATTGAGAGCAACAAACAGGAATATATTAAAAGACTTACATCTCTCGATAAGCAAATTACAGATGATCTTAAAAATCACGATGGGACACCTATCCTGACATTCCACGAAGCTTATGATTATTTCGCTGCAGAGTACGGACTTTTAATCATGGGTTCTATTGAAACAGATCATGGCGAAGAACCATCCGCAAAAGAAATTACCCAGTTTTCTGCAACAATCAAAGAATTTAAAATTCCCGCTTTGTTCGTTGATCCTGAATACAAAGGTACTTCTGCAAATATTTTGTCATCCGAAACAGGCATAAAAGTTTATACACTTAACCCTATAACCAGCGGTAATGATAGCCGTACAGCATATGAAGATATTATGAAAAGCAATCTTGCTGTACTTAAGGAGGCTCTTGGTTAATGAATGCAAGTAACGGTTGTGGGCTTTGCAAAGTTACTGTTGAAAACCTTAATGTTGTTCGTGACAAAGAGGTAATTTTAAAAAATATTTCGTTTGATATGCACTGTGGTGAACTCACTGCTTTTATCGGTGTTAACGGTGCAGGTAAAACCACACTTTTACGTTCTATTCTTGGTGAAATCGAACACGAAGGAAGTGTTGGATTTGAAAGTCACGATGGAAATAAGCTTTCAAAAATTACCATTGGATATGTTCCACAGCATTTAAATTTTGATACAGGCTCACCCATTAGTGTATCTGACTTTTTACTTGCCGCACGAACCTCAAAGCCTGTATCATTTTTCGGCTTTAAAAAAGATAAATTTGATATTAATAAAAGCCTTTCCGCCGCAGGTGCAAGTGAACTTGCAAACCGCACACTTGGTGATTTATCTGGAGGAGAACTTCAAAGAGTCATGCTTGCTCAAGCACTTTATCCAACACCTGAATTGCTGATTTTAGACGAACCATTGTCCGGTATTGACTGTGTTGGTAGTGAGCAGTTTTACGATAGCATTACAAATCTTAGAAACAATTATCACATCGCAATTGCAATGGTTTCTCATGATTTAGAACTTGTTAGGCAATATGCTGATAATGTTTTGCTAATAAATAAAGAGATTTTATGCTATGGAAGTGTTGATAAGGTTTTTAATTCAGATACGTATAAACACACCTTTCAAGTTGGAGGTGCCACAGAATGAGTATTGTCTATTCCATGCTTGAAACTATTTTACCCTTTGATTTTATAAAATACAATTTTATGAAAAACGCTATTGTTGCTGTTTTGTTAATCACTCCGCTTCTTGGAATGCTTGGCACTATGGCTGTGAACAATAAAATGGCATTTTTCTCTGATGCTTTAGGCCATTCGGCTTTTACGGGAATTGCTCTTGGCGTTTTGCTTGGCATTGAAAATAACCTTATAAGTATGATTGCATTCGGAATCTTTTTAGCACTTATTATAACTCGTGTAAAATCATCAAAAGTTGCTTCGGCAGACACTGTAATCAGTGTGTTCTCTTCAACTGCGATTGCTCTTGGACTTGTTATTTTATCCTTTGGCGGCAAATTTTCAAGCTATTCTCAATACTTAATCGGTGATATTTTAAGCATAACTCCAAGCGAGCTTTTACTACTTTTTGTTTGCCTTGTTGTTGTGACTATCGTTTGGGGATTAATTTATAACAAACTTCTGCTTGTTAGCATCAACGAAGATCTAGCTGCAAGCCGTGGTATTAAAACAGTATGGGTTGAAAATATCTTTGTTGTTCTTGTTGCAGTTGTTGTTATGTTATCTATTAAATGGGTTGGCATTTTGCTCATCAACTCACTTTTAATTCTTCCTGCCGCTGCTGCACGCAATGTTTCAAAAAATTCAAAGCAATACATGTCCTTTTCAATTATTATTGCTTTGTTGTGTGGCCTTTTCGGCCTTATTATCTCATTTTATATAAACACCTCCGCAGGTGCTACAATAGTTTTACTATGTGCTGTGGTTTTCTTTATCACCTATGTTTTCAGAAGAAAGAAATAATTTTTCCTATTTATTAAGTAAAATATTAAAAGACTGGTATCAATAATACGATACCAGTCTTCATTTTTTATTAAATTACTTCTTTCTTTTTCTAGATAAGTTTAGAACAGATAAAACATAAAAAACAACTGCAGTTACAACTAGAATAGCTATACTGATATTAGTGGAAATCACTTCTCCATTAAAACTGAATTCAACTCCCAAAAGTTGTCTAAACTCTGTTACCATCTCTGTCCCAGCGCCCTTAAACGTTTCTTCCATTGGACTTTCCATTAACAACTGTCTAAACAATACTGCACCATGTGACGTAGGGAAGCATTTTACAATCATCTGAACAGATTCAGGCAAATTTCCTATCGGTAGATAAATTCCTGTAATAAACCCTATTATTGTGCCAACTATAGTGCTTGCTGTAGAAAATGCATTTATACTATTAAAAAAAGATACGATAAATAAAACCATTGAGGAGTTTGCAATTGTCGTAATAACAATTAATACTAACGCTTTAATTAACACACTGATACTAGCAATTTCTCCACCATTTGCAACAATATATATTTCAGAAAGTATTAGAGTAACAATACTCATTATTACTCCTATTGTAATTGAACTAAGTATATATCCACCAACTATGCTATTATTTTTAATTGGTGAAGCAATATAATCTTTATTAATCTTCTTGGTTTTATCCTCAATCATTATCCCAAAAACACCCATGGTTGTTGTTACAGAAGCAACCGCAAGAAGTCCGGCAACAATCCAAGAATCCATTAGATAACGAACGCCACTCATGCCCTTAAAACTATCAACCCAAACATCTCCAAGAAACAAAGCATAGAGACCAATTATTATAAAAACAGCTAAAAGAGAAAAGAACACTGCTGATTTATCCTTAAAAAACACTTTAATATTTCTTATACCGAATCCTATCATTATTCTCTTATCTCCTTTCCTGTAATTGCAATAAAGGCATCATCCATAGTTCCTCTAACAACTTCAAAACTCGAAATAATATCTTTACAAGCCTCAATTATTGGAATTGCACTTTTGGTGGTAGTAACACTAATGTAGAAAGTATCCGCAGTTATTTTGTATGCTACACCCATATCATTCAAAATATCTGAGACAAGATTAATATCATTTGTAGTTAAAATTAATTTGTCATTTGCATACTCATCCTTAAGGCTTGATGGTGTACCTTTGGCGGAAATTTTTCCATCATCAATTATAATCACATAATCAGCATTTGCAGCCTCTTCCATGTAATGGGTCGTTAGAAAAACCGTAACATCTTTTTCAGTTTGTATTTTTTTAATTATGTCCCAAACCACCTTACGAGTTTGTGGATCAAGACCAGTCGTTGGCTCATCTAAAAATAAAATTTTAGGAGTATTTATAAGTGCTCTTGCAATATCGCACCTTCGTTTTTGTCCACCTGACAATTTTCCGTATGGCCTTTTTAGCAGTTCAGTTATGCCTGTTAATTCAACAGTTTTCTCAACAGCATTGCTTAATTCCTTATGTTTTAGTCCATAGAATCCGCCTCTTACTTTTAGGTTTTCTTCAACTGTCAACAAGTCATCTAATACGCCATCCTGAAAAACTGCACCAATAATCTTTCTGATTTCAGTATCGTCCTTTCCAAGTGTAAATCCATCTACTTGGACTAGTCCCTTATCTGGCTTTAACAATGTGCATATTATATCAATCGTGGTAGATTTACCCGCTCCATTTGGACCTAAAAAAGCAAACAGCTTGCCTTTTTCAACATAAAAATCCAGACCATTTACTGCATTGACATCTCCAAAACTCTTATACAAACCTGATACTTCAATTATGTTAGCCATTTTTGCACCTCCAATTATTATACTTTTTAATATAATTTAATAATTATAAAAATAGCGATAGATGCAAATAAATACAAATACCGCTTACAAAATCTCTTCTTTTGCTTATTAATATTACGTTATTTCAATCCCTGGTAAAACCCAACCTTTTTCATTACTTTCGCAAGTGTTCTATCAGCTACTCGATTAGCCTGATCTGCACCAAGTTTTGCACACTGTGAAAGATATGCTTTGTCCGCCATAAGCTGTGCATATTTTTCCCTGACAGGAGCAAGTTCTGCAATTACAGACTCTGCAACAGCAACCTTAAAGTCGCCATAGCCTTTGCTTGCAAATTCTTTTTCGATAGCATCATAATCAAGACCTGTACAGCACGAATAAATTCCCATAAGGTTGTTTACTCCGTCCTTGCCATCCGCATACCTAACGCACGCTTCAGAGTCTGTTACAGCACTCTTGAATTTTTTCATAATAACATCTGGCGTGTCAAGAATAGATATAAATGACTTTACATTTGTGTCTGACTTGCTCATTTTCTTTACAGGTTCTTGAAGTGACATTATCTTTGCACCCTGCTTGCCGATGTATGGTTCAGGAATTGTAAACACATTGCCATAAATTCCGTTGAAGCGTGTTGCAATATCTCTGGTGATTTCAAGATGTTGCTTTTGGTCAACTCCAACAGGAACAAAATCAGCCTGATAAAGCAAAATGTCCGCCGCCATAAGTGCAGGATATGCAAAAAGCCCAACATTAACATTGTCTGCATGGGTTGCAGACTTGTCCTTAAACTGTGTCATTCTTGACATTTCACCAAACTGTGTGTAGCAGTTAAGAACCCACGCAAGCTGTGAATGTGCTGGGACTTGACTTTGAATAAAAAGTATATTTTTTTGAGGGTCAAGACCAACAGCAAGCAAAAGAGCGTACATTTCTAAAGTCTGATTACGCAATTTTGCTGGTTCTTGCCTTACTGTTATTGCGTGCAAATCTGCAATTGCAAATGCAGAGTCAAACTCATCACTCATCTTTGACCAATTTTTTAAAGCACCCAAATAGTTGCCAAGTGTTGGCAAACCGCTGGGCTGAATAGCACTAAATAGTTTCTTTTTCTTCTCTATAGTTTCCATATCAATCTCTCAAATCTTATTTATATTCTTTTGCAAGCTCTGCAAGTATTTTTATTCCCTTTATTATATCATCATCTGATGGAGTAGAAAAGTTAAGCCTTATATACTGTGTTGGAACATCCTCGCTTGTCATAAAAGCTGAGCCAGGAACAACAGCCACCTTGTTCATAACAGCCTTTTTGCAAAACTCTGTCATGTTAACATTGTCAGGAAGCTTTGCCCAAATAAACAATCCACCTTGTGGACGAATATATGCGAGAAAATCAGAAAGCTCTGAGTCAAGCATATCGCACATTAAATTTAATTTTTTCCTATATATCTCCTGCATTTTTTTAATATGTGCATCAACATCATAATTCTCAAGCCATTCATAAACAAGCATTTGACAAAATACAGGTGTATGAACATCGCTTGTTTGCTTGCCGACAATCATCTTTGCAAGAAGTTCGTTTGGAGCGATTGAATAGCCCACACGAATACCTGGTGAAAACAATTTTGAAAATGAGCCAGCATAAATAACTCTGCCATCCTCATCCATGCTTTTGATTGATGGAATATGCTCACCTTCCACACGCAAATCACCATATGGATTGTCTTCAAGAATAATTTTGTCATACTTCCTAGCAAGCTCATAAAGTCCTTTACGCTTTTCAAAAGACATTGTAACTCCTGACGGATTTTGAAAGTTAGGAATTGTATATATGAATTTTGCATTTATATTTTCTTTTAGCTTTTGTTCAAGCATTTCAAGGTTGATTCCGTCTGGATCAATTTTCACTCCACACAATTTTGCTCCGTATGATTTAAAACAATTGAGGGAACCTATAAATGATGGTTCTTCACAGATTATCAAATCTCCCTCATTGCAAAGAATTTTTGTTGCCAAATCCACTACCTGCTGCGCACCGCTCGTAATAATAATGCCGTCAAAATCTTTGCCTATATTATGCTTTTGCTTCATATCCGCTACAATTTTGTTGCGAAGAGGTGTATATCCTTCCGTAACTCCATACTGAAGTGCATCTACAGGACAGGTTTCAAATATTCTTTTTGAAATCATCTGTGCCTCTTGTGTTGGAAAAGCCTCAGGTGCGGGGTTGCCAGCTGCAAAAGAAATAACTTCAGGGTCAGATGTAAACTTTAATATTTCCCTGATTGCAGATGGTGCAAGACCTGATATTCTGTTAGAAAAATTATACTCCATATTATCACTGCCTTTTTAGTCAATAGCAGTATTTTATCACATTTTTTATGCTTTGACAATGCATTTGTATTAGGGTATAATAAAGAAATAATATATTATAAAGAGGTGTTTCTATGCCATTTGTTACTACTAAAGAGATGTTTAAAAAAGCGTATGATGGCGGTTATGCTGTTGGCGCATTTAATGTTAATAATATGGAAATCATCCAGGGCATTACGCAAGCTGCAAAAAACTGTAACGCTCCCTTAATTTTGCAAGTTTCACCAGGTGCTCGTAAATATGCTTCTCATACCTATCTTATGAAATTAGTTGAAGCGGCTATTGCTGACACAGACCTTCCAATTGCATTACATTTGGATCACGGTTCTGATTTTGAAATTTGTAAAAGTTGTATTGATGGCGGATTTACATCTGTTATGATTGACGGATCACATCTTCCTTATGAAGAAAATGTTGCAGTAACACGCAAAGTCGTTGATTACGCACACGAGCGTGGAGTTGTAGTAGAGGGTGAACTAGGACAACTTGCAGGCATAGAGGATGATGTTAATGTATCTGATAAAGATGCATCTTACACAAATCCTGACCAAGTATATGACTTTGTTACACGCACAGGCGTTGACTCACTCGCAATTGCTATTGGCACAAGCCACGGTGCATTCAAATTCAAGCCCGGTCAAGAGCCACAGCTTCGCTTTGATATTCTCAAAGAGGTTGAAGAAAGACTGCCTTACTTCCCAATTGTTCTGCATGGTGCAAGTTCTGTTATACCAGAGTTTGTTGACCAAATCAATACATTTGGCGGAAATTTGCCTCATGCAATTGGCATTCCTGAAGATATGCTGAGAGAGGCTGCAAAAATGGCCGTTTGCAAAATTAACATTGACTCCGATTTACGCCTTGCAATGACAGCCGCAGTTAGAAAGCATATAGCTGAAAACCCTACTGACTTTGACCCAAGGCAGTATTTAAAGCCTGCCCGTGTAGCAATTGAGCGAATGGTTGAGCGTAAAATAAAAACTGTTCTTGGTTGCGAGGGCAAAGCATAACTTTTTTTAAACGATTTTATTAGGCAGATTTTATATCTGCCTAATTTTAATTTGCAGGTTGAAGTGTTTTGAAAGGATGATTGTCGTGAAAAAAACTAGTATCTTAATGTGTTTAATTTTAGTCTTAGTTGTTTGTCTTTGTTCCTGTTCATCTAAAAAAGATGAAAAAGATAGCCAACCAAGTACAACAAAAACAGAAAAAACTGTTAGTTCAACTCAAGAAGTTAAAGAGCAAAAGCTTGAAGTAACAAGCGGTGCAATAATGAATGGTAAAATTGCAGATGAATACGGCAAAAAAGGCACACAGATTACAAACAAGGTTCCCACCCGCTCTATTCCTATTTCTATTGCATCTAAATCCAAAGCAACTGTTTGCTATGCAATAACAATAACTGATCCAGACTCAAAGCCACTTTGCGGATATGAATGGATTCACTGGCTTGCATGCAATATAAAAACTGATAACATTTCTGCAAACGCAAGCATAGATATGAAAGATTTAATAATACAGGGTAAAAACAGCTTTGGCACAATTGGTTATGGTGGACCTACTCCGCCCGATAAAACTCATACATATGCTATAACCGTTTATGCTCTCGATGCAGAACTTGAACTTTCAAACGGATATTCCTTAGATTCTTTTCAAAAAGCCGCCCAAGACCATATTTTAGACACTATAGTCATCTATGGAAGTTATGATAAATAACTTTACAATTTATATATATTAAGGACTACTGTTAACTTAAAGCTAACAGTAGTCCTTCGTTTTTTTATATTAATAAATGTTACTATAAAATCTCTACTAATTTACAATGCACCCCAAAGTTGCAATCAATAATTTATCGAAAATAATTGAAAGGTGGTGGTAAATAATGTTACAATGTGTGAGAAACAGTCTAGATTTTTCGTGAAATAGTGTTCTTTGAAGCTAATAAAAAATACGCGTGAAATTTAGGTGATATAATACCAATCAACAATACGTATTACAAAAGGGGAATAGCATGTATAATCTCATTGATCGAAGCTTCAAATGGCTCTTATTCTTATCTTCATTGGCAGTTTTCATCATACATATGATCAATTCCAATTCAATAGGAAACTTTCTGAGCTTATTTCAATATTACACCATTCAATCCAATGCTTTGGTGCTTATTCTATTTAGTCTACTCCTATTGGCTGACTACAATATCATCAAAAAAAGAACCTACATGCCAAAGTTTACTGCTATTGTGACTAGTCTGATCTTGATTACAGGCGTCATTTTTCATCTTTTACTTACAGAACTATATCAGCCACAAGGTTTGTCTATGATTTCCAATTTTTTGGAGCACACTACTGTGCCCTTTGGAACCGCCATTTATTTTGTCTTTGTCTATAGAGACTATGCGCCCCGATCCAAAGATATCCCTCTTTTCCTAATATATCCAGGACTCTATGCTGGGGTTTCTCTCATTCGAGGACACTTTACCGGATTGTACCCATATTGGTTCTTGAACCCTGCGCTGCCCTACCCAAAGGGACTTGGCTCATATGCCAACCTTGCCTTGTTCATTTTTGCAGTCATGGTTGTCTTTATGGTCTTCGGCTTTGTTTTAATGAAAGCCTATGATTTTTGTACCAAAAGGATAAAGTGATATATTGACTTTGGTCATCAGCCCAGAACGTGCTCAGTCCTGCTTCTGTTGCAGCAGTTAACTATCCATATCTCCATAGCACTTGCCACCTTCACTCCCGACAGACAGCCAAATAATTAAAAAACTTCCAGCCCTTCGGCCAGAAGTCATTTCTGGATAAAACAATATTAAGCTCTTCACACACAGCTCCAAGGGCAGGAAACATGGATTCTCCTTAATAAATAACTAATATAATTTATATTATAACCTACTGAATAGGGGTCTCGAGGGGGAAAGCCAACTGATAGCAAACAGAGGGTTCCCCAGTGTTGCTTTTCTTTTGTTCGTTTCTTTGGCTAGCAAAGAAATGAACATCAGCGAATAATGAATAACAAATACACAAAGTATCTACAAAAGAAAAAAAGCGACCATAATGGTTGCTTTTTTCCTTTTGTAAACAGAATATTATATAAACAAAAAGCGGGTGTTACTATAAAATCTCTACTAATTTACAATAACACCCCAAAGTCGAATCAAATCAGCAGCTTGAAACATATTGATAATTGCTCCCTTTAGCTCAACGGGATGCGTAGATACTATTGGTGCGACAAACTCATTATTAGAAAAATCCACTTTTGCCAATAATGTTTTAAAAAAGTTGTTCTTAACAAATTTAGACTCTTTCGCCTCAAATCTTTTCAGCTTTGTCTCCGCCATAGACGATTCGGTAAAATCAACATGGTCAAACAGAACATCTGACACCTTCATCTTATCAAAATATGAATACTGGAGGTTTGAGTGTTCAAAAATTGTGTGTTTTAAAACAGCATCAATCATGTCTATACCCATACATTTACATGAAACAAACTTGCAACGTTCAAAATACGAACCCGCAAATTTGCTGTTTGACAAATCGCAATATTGAAAAACAACATCAACAAAGCTTGATTTTTCAAAATTGCAATTATGAAATGTACAGTTTTCGAAAACGCTATTTGCGATTTCAATTTTAAAAAACTCTAGACCTTCAATTTGTTGTTCACAACTTTTTATTTCAGAAAGCGTCAACTCTTTAAATAAGTAGTCTTGTGCATAGGAATAAAAATCATCTGTTTTAACAAGTTTATTTGATATCCTAGGACTGATAATACTCATATTGTTATTTCCTTTTGGCCAACGACCTTGTTTAAGTATAATAGAGTTTCTTCATAAGGCAAAAGAAATACCACCGAAATTCAATGGTATTTCTTACTTTTATAAATATTAATAATCAAACATTTGCAAAACTATACTGCTTTACAAGTTCTTTAAAGTGGTTACCCTTTTCTTCAAAATTATTGTAACAATTATAGCTTGATGCAGCAGGAGAAAGCAAACAGCTTTTTCCTTCACTTGTTTTTTTGAATGATATTTCTACTGCTGTTTCCATATTCTCTGCATAAAAAACATTATTTTTGTTATGCGTTTCAAGCTCTTTTCCAATGCTGTAGCCTGTTTCTGGAAGACATATTATGTTTGATATTTTGCTGTTTGCAAGATTTACTATAAAATCGCTATAATCAAGGCCTCTGTCCATTCCACCTATTATTAAAGTATCAACATCCTCAAGTGCATCAACAGCTAACATAACAGCAGTAGGAATTGTCGCTATGCAGTCATTATAAAACTTTACACCCTTAAACTTACCAACAAGCTCCATTCTGTGAGGAATACCATAGAACTGTGCAACACCTTTTTCTATTGCAGTATTGCTTGCACCAAAAATACTTGCAGCTGCGGCCGCAAAGAATATATCCTGTGCATTATGCCTGCCTTTAAGGTGAGAATTAAGCTTTGCCAATTTTGCCAAAAACTCATTTTCTTCATCATCGTTTACAGATACCTCAATCTGTTTCGATTTAATAGGCATATCAGTAAACTCTGTAATATCTTGGTCTGCATTGCTAATAAAAATATCATCAGCCTTTTGATTTCTCACTATATTAAGCTTTGCATTTACATAGCCTTCAAAGCCATTGTAATGGTCAAGATGCTCTGGATAAATGTTTGTTATTATTGCAACATCGGGAGAAGTCTTAACGAACTCAAGCTGATGCGATGACATCTCAACAACAGCAACCAAACCCTCCGCAGAATCAATCATTTCAAACACCGGAACTCCAATGTTGCCAATAATGCAAGTGTCAACCTCTGCGGCTTTAAGCATCATATAGGTTAATGTTGAGGTTGTGGTTTTGCCCTTTGTTCCTGTTATTCCTATCTTTTTACATGGTGCAAATCTCAAAAACAGTTCCATCTGGCAAGTTACATCAACACTATCATCAATATGTACATCACGCACAGAAATTCCAGGGCTTTTCATAACAATATCATATTCATTGATAACGCTCAAATAATCGTCGCCACAGATGCAAACCGTATTTTTATCATCAATGTGAATGTGATTTTGGTCTGCAATTGCTAGTGGCAAATCGGGCAGATATTTCCTAATGTAATTATAGGTTGAACGACCTTCTCTTCCAAACCCGAGGATAAGCACCCTCTTGTTTTCAAAATACTTATACGCTTGCGACATAGTCGTACATCTCCCTTACATATGTCATAAATTTTTGCGGGACATTGTTTTCGCTATTAAACTCTTTTATTAAAAAATTAAATTCTGCACTATTTAAATTATCTACCTTTTCTGAATAATATTCAAGTAATAATGGAAAATCCTGCTGATTATTTTTCATGTTTTCAACTGTCTTTTCAAGTGCCGCATTAATTTCGCTCTTTGTTCCTATACATTCAAACGGCTTTACACTAGAAAACCCAACAAGTCCATCAAAAATCTCTCTAAGCCCCTGTTTGTTCAATAAATTTTCACCAAATATCCCAACTAGACTTTCTTGGCTTAAAAAAGGAGAAAGAATGATATAAACAAAAAGACACTTCGCACAATTCGCACACCATATATTCTTTTTGCTTCCAACATTACAACTTTTGAATATGCTGTGAAACTTTGGAAGTGCCGAAAACTGCTTTGCTATCTGCAACTCGTTAAATGCACGAAGAAGGCTGAAATATTTAACATCTTTAGTTATGTTTTTTTCAACATAGCTATTAAAGTCGCATTCAAACTCAAAAGATTTGGAGTATTGATGATTAATATCTGTACCGTCTATATTGCCTTCATTTGCACTGGACTCATTTGACAGCACAATGTATTCTCCACCAATTAGATATGCACAGTACAAGCTAAGAAATGCAACAATTGCAGAGAATGGAGTGTGTCCATTTAAAAATCCCTCAGAATTAAGCCTTAAAAGTTCCTTATCAATAGTTCTATAGGTTCTAATTATCCTGTTGTCCTCATAGCCTGCAGCATTTGCAGATTCTTCCCTCGCAGGTTGGTCATTAACCGTAAAGCAAAAATTATTTTCCTTGCATTGCTTTAAAAGCTCCATAGTAACATTTGAATCCTTGCCACCACCAACAGGAACTATATTTATCCCACTCTTTTTATATTCGTGTGAAATCTCATTTGTTTTTTCTTTTGCCTCTATACTAACAAAGTTATCAAATTCAGTTTTAATACCATTCTTGTAAAAAAACTCACCCAATCCGTTGTAATAAAGCTTTTTCCACCAGTTGCAATCATCAATTGACAATTCACCGCAACGCACAATAATCTGCGGTGGGCACGCACATTTCCAGTAGCTTACAAGTTCCACCATCCCAAGGTTAAAGACTATTTGCTTCGCCATATCGCTGTCATAATCATTGACGATGTTTAAGTTCTGCGTTCTTATCCTTATGGTTGGTGCAAATTTAATTCCACTCATTTCAAAATCATATTCAATAGCAATAAAGCCATCGACTTGCGACAGCTTATATCCATTATATATAAATGTTTTATAATCTTCCCTTAAACTTTCAAAACGGCTTTGCATTACACCCCTCCAATTTAACAATATAAATTATCGTTCAAAAAGTTCTGCAAAGACAAATTGATTAATCTATGCCATAAATATTTGACTTAATTCCAATATTTATCATTTTATTAATATATTAAATAAATGCAATTGTTTTATGTGAAATTATCAAAGATATAGTTATAAACATCTCTCGAAATTAAAGTTTCGCGTTCTTTGCTTAAAGCAAAATTTATATACTGTACTATTACTTCTTCCTGTTTCTCAGATAAATCATCAAAGGTGCACCCATAGCCCTCAACAACACCGCTACTATTCTTTTGTTTTCTTAAAATTATTAATTTTACTCTAATATCCAATTCATTAATATACAATTTAATTGAATGATTAACTGGCAAAACATAATCAGTTTTAACAAATACACCGCCTACTGAAATATTCTTCAAATCAACATATATATCCTTGTCCAAAACTGATATTGTGCCACTCATATCACAGCACATTTTTAAGTTTCTTCTTTTCTCCTCTAGCTTAATAATTTCTTTATCTAAAGAAATTATTATAAACTTGTCACTTTTTTTATCAACAAAGCCATTTTGAACATATCTGTCTGAATTCAACAAATTAAATGTTAATTTTAAGTAGTCTTTTTCTTTTATATAATCAATATCTTTTATTCCTATAGTAATTTCATAATTAACGCCATTATGTTTCTTGCCCATAAAAAATCTTGATGAAAAAGATTTATCATTATTATTAACATCAATACAAATTACTTTATTAAGGTCAATGGTTTCTATTTTTTCTTCAACAATCACCTCATCTTCAACAATTTTATTTTTTGATGGTCTATTAAAAAGCCCCAAATAAATCACCTCAAAAAGTTAATATTACAAAACCATTATATATAAAACACTTAATGTAATACAATATTAACACAATCTCTTATTATGTGAATACAAAATATAAAAATTTATTCTCAATATCCCGTGAAATATACTCACCGATATGCATGTTTGACGATCTCAAGATGATTTTTTATGTAGTTTTCACAGAAACCCTATCTTTATTGGAGGGTATTTATTTATCTGTTAAATATATTGAATTATAGTTTAGAGGCAAATACATACTGTATTTTGCCTTTATTTTTTATCTTTGAAAGCAGTTTAGAATTACGGTGCTCAAAGAATACTTTTATATAATAAATATTATACAAGATTTTTGGGAATAATTACACTATTAACAATAAATATTTATTTATTCATTTCTTTCGCAATTTTCACTATTGCACTTGTTCCAAGTCTGTCACAACCAAGTTCAAGATAATCCTGAGCATCCTGAAGAGTGCGAATTCCTCCAGACGCTTTCATTCTGACTCCGCTTCCGATGTGATGAGAAAACAATTTTATATCCTCTCTTGTTGCTCCTAAGTTTGCAAATCCAGTAGAAGTTTTTATAAAATCCGCATGAGCGCAAGTAATAAAATTACACATCTGTATTTTTTCTTCATCGCTAAGCAACGCAGTTTCTATTATCACCTTTAACACTCTATCTTCACAAACTTTTTTGAGTGCAATTATCTCTGCCAAAACAACGCCGTAATTTTTCTCCATTAACTGCCCAATATTTATAACCATATCCAGTTCGTCCGCACCGTTTTGAATTGCATCAGCTGCTTCAAACATTTTTGTTTGCATTGTATTGTATCCGTTCGGAAATCCAATAACCGTACAAACAGTCATATTATCACCAACATACTCTTTTGCCCTACTTACATAATAAGGTGGAATGCACACAGATGCTGTTTTATATTTTATTGCATCATCACATAAGTCCTGTATCTCCTGCCATGTGGCAGACGGCGAAAGTAAAGTATGGTCTACATGTGCCAAAATGTTTTGAATGTCCATATTTTTAATCCTCCCGTTTACTTAATTCTACCGTGTTCTCTTAAAATAATGGTACACTATTGATATTTCTTCGTCAAGTTAATAAATATATTGTTGTCATTTTATTTTGAATAAATCATTTTAATTGTTAGCACTTATACAAACTAAAAGCTTAAATATTTATTGCTTTTTTATTTATCTATATAACCAAATTCGACAAACTTATAAGTTGATTGCAAGTTATAATATCTCAGTTGCCACTATTTTTATAAATTAACTAAACGTGAAAACACACTTCACTGTGATATTATTTTTTTGTTGTACGATACATTCTTTTTAGTAAAAGCACAATTATTTTCTTAAGCCAAATAATTGTGCTTTTATATATTAAGATGCTACGTCCTGTAGCAAATAAAAAATGGAGGTTTTTACAATGAATCGCAAAAAAAGTATTCTGGCACTAATTGTTGTTCTTTCGCTGTGTTTGACACTATTTTCAATTCCAAGTTTTGCAGCGTCTAATAAAAGAACAACCCCACTCGTCCTAATAAACGAGGATGGAACTCCACTTGCAGACACTGACAATATTTCCACCGAAGGATGGAAATGGACAGCAGCATCAAAAACCCTTACTTTAAATGGGTTTGATTGTGAAATTACATCTGATGATTATTATGATGCAATTATTTTGCCCGAAGACTCAACAATTGTTTTGCAGGAAACAAACAAAATTAAAGCCCAAGAATTAATTTCAACAAATAGCGATTTAACAATTTGTGGAACAGGCAGTCTTGATTTAAAATGCGTTTATGGCATTGACGTTTATGAAGGTAATCTCACAATAAAAGATTGCACTCTAAACATTGTTTCAGAGGAAGATGGCATTTATTGTTGTTGTGGAGATTTAAACATTGATAATAGTAATATAACAACTTTATCTACTGACGAAGAAGGTATCGCTGTTTACGAAGGAAACACTACCATCAACAACAGTACTATACTAGCTGAAAGCGATGATGAAGAGGGTATCTATTGTTCAGATGGAGACCTTAACATTAACAATAGTATTATAACTGCTAAAAGTGCTGAAGAAGAAGGCATTTGCTCAAGTTTTGGAAATATAAACATTATAAGCAGTTCTGTAATTGCTGAAGGTCCTGAATATGTTGGTATCGCCGCTTGGTTGGGTAATATCACAATCAAAGACAGCTCTGTTAAAGCAAAAGGTCATTATGCTGGAATACAGGCTTATGCAGATTGGGATTACGAAACGGAAAAATTCATCGGCGGATTTATTGCAATTGAAAACTCTGATATTGACGCTACAAGTAGCCCAGGCTATTTCGCTATAATCTCACAGTTTTCTAAATGGGATGGTATAGTAAATGTTATGCCAAAAACATCTACTATCCTTCTTAATGGAAACATGGTTATTTTAGAAGGTGGCTCTATTTGTTCTCCATTTGGCGTGTTTGGAATGCCTAGGGCTACCGTTGCAGAAGCAAAGGGTGCATCAAGTGATAAAGATGTTGGTGATTCAGTGACCGCTCTCAAAACGGCTGCTGTTTTAGATGCTCCATCAAGAGATTTTGCAACAACTGCTGCTTACACCTTTACACCTGATGGAAAAGGATTCACAGTTAATCCAGATGAAGAAAAAATAGACAATGTATCTTCTACTGTTAAAATCAGATCACTCCACACCATTGAGTTTGATACAAACGGTGGCTCTGCTGTTGCTCCTCTTACTGGTCTTATGATTGGTGACACAATTAATCTACCTGCAAACCCAACAAAAGCAGATTCAACTTTTGCAGGCTGGTATCTTGACAAAGGACTTACACAAAAGCTTCCTGAAAACGCAACTTACCAAAAGGGCATGTCAACACTCTATGCTGCATGGACTGTAACAGTAATTCCTGCTCCTGTCGCAAAGACTAATACACCTGCACCTGTTGCAAAAACTAACGCAAAAATTCCTAACACAGGGGATACAAGTAGTATAATCGGCATGAGTGTATTGGGCGTTGCATCAATCTGCAGTGCTGCATTTATCTCAAAAAAGAAAAAGTCTGAGATGAATTAATAGAACATTGCCTAAGATAATAATATGCTCATTACTTTTTGGCGAAGATATTTTTTAACAGAATCTTTTTACAAAACAAAAATATAGCAAGTAGTATCATTTACTCCTCTACTTGCATAAGAAAAAGGACACAGTAAAAACTGTGTCCTTTTTTGGTGGAGATGGCGGTAATCGAAACCGCGTCCGAAAATTCATCCACACGACTTTCTACGAGTGTAGTTGTTCATTTAAGATTCCCCTCAAAAACCGCCGAGCAACAGGCTGTTTCCTACGGTAGCCTTTAATTCATGACACAGTTCAAGGCAACGCTGTGTTCACGGTCACTGCTAATCGACGCTCCATCCAAGGTCGCAGTATTCCTTGGGGGAACGGCTGCTAATTAAGCAGCTTGTAAAGTTCTATTATTGTCGTTTAATTAAAAACTGCGGCGTTTAGAGCGGGTCCGCACCGCTACTCGCTGATCGTGCCTCAAAACCCCCGTCGAAATCCTTTCATCCCCATATAGATGAATTAATATTGACGTTCTTTTAAGGCTCGTTGTACATCACGTTGTGCTGTTTTTTGTGCTATTGTTTCTCGCTTATCATAGTTCTTTTTACCTTTGCAAAGCCCCACCTGAATTTTCACTTTGCCCTTTTTAAAGTATGCAGACACAGGAATAAGCGTGTAACCCTGCTGCTTGGTTAATCCATAAAGTCTGTTTATCTCACTCTTGTGCATTAGTAGTTTTCGCACGCGAAGCGGGTCTTTATTAAATATGTTTCCCTGCTCGTATGGGCTAATATGCATACCTTTAACATACATTTCGCCATTATCAATACTGCACCAAGCATCTTTAAGATTAATTCTGCCCTGCCTGATAGACTTAACCTCTGTACCAAAAAGTTCAATGCCTGCCTCAGCACTTTCAATGATGAAATATTCGTGGAAAGCTTTTTTGTTTTGTGCAATTGTTTTAAACTCGTCGTTTCCCACTTCTATCACATCCTTTCAATGCTTTGGGATATAGATTGTAACATATTAAAATTTGTTGTCAAGGGGAAAAATAGGAAGACTAAATAACTCGCCTACCCTCCATAGCTCTTGAAAGAGTTACTTCGTCTGCATACTCCAAATCTGCTCCAACAGGAACGCCATAAGCAAGCCTTGTGGTTTTTATTTCCATTGGTTTTAGCAATTTTGAAATGTACATTGCAGTTGCTTCACCTTCAACAGTTGGGTTGGTTGCCATTATGACTTCCTTAACTTCTTCGCTGTTCATTCTAGAGAGTAACTGCTTTATCGAGATTTGGTCAGGGCCTATTCCATTTAGAGGTGAGATAACGCCGTGGAGCACATGATATGTACCATCAAATTCATGTGTACGCTCAATAGCCATAACATCACGAGGATCCTCCACCACACAGATAATGCTCTTGTCCCTTGCTTCATTCTGGCAAACAGAGCAAACATCATCCTGTGTTAAATTGCAGCAAATCTTACACTGATGAATTTTTTCATGTGCATCAATTATTGCATTTGCAAATACTTTTGCATCATCTTTTGACATATTGAGCACATAGAAAGCCATTCTCTGTGCACTCTTGTGACCAATGCTTGGCATTCTTTCAAACTGCTCAATAAGTTTTGAGAGAGCTGCAATATTGTAACTCATTTCTACCTCCGAAAAATATCTTATGAAAAGCTATTAAAACAAGCCTGGCATTCCTGGAATGTTCATTCCGCCTGTTGCCTTGCCCATTTCTCTTTCCATTGTGTCTGTTGCCTTACGCATTGCTTCGTTAATAGATGCCATAAGCAAATCTTCAAGCATTTCTACATCTTCAGGGTCAACAACCTCTGGCTTTATCTTTATGTTCTTAACTTCGTGAGCACCGTTAACACTAACTTCAACTGCACCGCCACCAGCACAAGCTGTGTACTCGCCTGCTTCAACCTCTGCCTGAATGCGAGCCACGTCCTCCTGCATTTTCTGAAATTGCTTCATCATATTTCCGCCGCCACCAGCGTTTGGTATTCTTGCTTTCATCTTTTTTACTCCTCTATTTTAAAATTAAAATCAAGATTTTTTGCGTGACTGATGAGGTTTTCAAGCGGATCCTGAGACTTCTGTTTTTCTTGCTTGCTGCTTGTATTACCGCCATCATCAAACGCTATTTTAAACTCCTGCCCAAGCACTGTTTTAACGGCTTGTTTAATTGCACTTTTATGATATTCATTCTCCATAAATATCTTAAGCAGGACATTGTCAGACTTAATTATAATCAAATTTTCTTTTTTATATGCACTGGAATTATTAATAGCTCCTATAAGACCTTTATCTGTCTTTGTTGCTTCTCTAATAATTGCAAGCCATTTTTGCGGGTCAACCTCTCCATCTCTTATTGATTGTGCTGGTTGTTGAGGTTGTGGCTTAAGCTGTTCCTGCTCTTCAAAAACCTGCTCACTTGAAATATCAATGCTAACCTGTGGTTCTAGATGTGCTACTGCTGGAGGTTCATCGAAATCCATTGGAAACGGAACCGTTTCAGATTCTTGTGCAACTTGCTTTGCAGGTTCAAAAACTGGTTTTTTTATCTCTTCTTTTGACATAGAAGTATTAATTGGTTGCGGTACAGATGGCACTACTGGCTCTTGCCTTTCTTGTGTCACTGTATGCATCATGGGCTTTGGCGTTGGTGGTGTTTTAACACTTGGTATGTTAGACACCTTTGGTGATGTAAACACGCCACCGTTAATTGCATCTTCAAGTGCCTTTACCCTAAGTGCAAGCGATGCATCGTCTGTTCCATGCGATGAACAAAGCTTTATCATTGTCATTTCCATCTCAACACGGCGGTTAAGCCCCATGCGTAGATTTGAAAGTGCTTGTCCCAAAACATCAATAGCGTACAAAATACTATCCATATTAAAAGATTGGGCAGTTTGCTTTAATTTTTGCAACTCATCATCTGTGCATACAATAAGATTTTGAGGATTATTAACTGTTTTAACAATCATCATATTTCTAAAATGATTAATAAGTTCGTCACACAATCTCTCCATATCACAAGAATGATTGTGAAGATAATTTATTGTTTCGAGTGCTTTTGCACTATTTTTTTCATTAATAGCACCAGACAAAGAAAATAAGTAGTCACTACCCGCAAGACCAACAACTTCGTTAACTGTTTCAAGTGTTATATCGTCACCCTTAACCGTACATTGGTCAAGAATAGAGAGTGCATCACGCAATGCACCATCAGAAAGCCTTGAGATAAGCACTGCGGCGTCGGGTGCAAGAGTTGCGCCCTCCTGCTCTGCAATATAGCAAAGCCTTTTTGCAATATCCTCTGGCGGAATTCTATGAAAATCAAAGCGTTGACAACGAGACATTATGGTTGCCGGCAACTTGTGCACTTCTGTTGTTGCAAGTATAAATTTAACATGCTCAGGTGGTTCCTCAAGTGTTTTAAGGAGTGCATTAAAAGCACCCATAGAGAGCATGTGAACCTCGTCAATAATATAAACTCTGTACTTTGTATTAACGGGAGTAAAGTTAACCTCTTCCCTCAAATCACGAATATTATCAACACCGTTATTACTTGCTGCGTCAATTTCAATAACATCCATAATAGAGCCGTTATCAATTCCCTTGCAACTCTCACATTCATTACATGGATCACCATTTTGAGAATTGAGGCAGTTAACAGCTTTTGCAAAAATTTTCGCACAGGTAGTTTTACCCGTACCTCTTGAGCCTGTAAAAAGATATGCATGCGAGTGCCTTCCCGCACTAATTTCGTTCATTAGAGTTGTTGTGATATGTGGCTGGCCAACAACATCTGCAAAAACCTGCGGACGCCACTTTCGATATAATGCCTGATACATATCTAACACCTCCGAACAAAAAAATAAAAACAGAGTTTGGTTTTACTTGGTCATACAGCGAGCAGGCGGACTGTGGCGCACAGTGCTGGCCGCTTAATGCTGCTCGGTTCCCCGCCTGACATGATTCACGGTGCCCCGTCGCACAGGACCCACACGCCGTATGACCAAATAAAAACTCGCTCTGTTTTAAAAGCTGTTTAGCATAAGATATTATAATATATTATTTTAATAAACGCAATAGGGTATTATTTTTAAATATTATTTACAATTTATACTATTTTATTTACAATTTATACTATTTTTCCGCTTAAAAACATGATATAATATCACAGATATGTGCCTATGCACTGTACTTATTTAATTATTGATTGTCGTGCTGATTTTCTTGTTACTACTTTGTAGTATATTTTGCTTTTGCAAAATACAATCACAATTAAATATTAAATTAATTATTTATAATAAGGAGCTATTAAAGCAATGGGTCTTTTTACGAAAATTTTTGGTGACTATTCATCAAAGGAAATGAAAAAAATTAATCCTTTTAAGGAGTCAGTTTTAAAACTGGAAGATGAATTTAGAGCAATGTCTGATGAAGAACTTAAGGCTATGACTCCAAAACTCAAAGCTCGTCTTGAAGCAGGTGAAACTCTTGACGATATTTTGCCAGAGGCATTTGCAGCTTGTATTGAGGCATCTGACAGAGTCCTTAATATGCGTCATTATCCCGTTCAAGTAAGTGGCGGTATCGTTTTGCACAACTGCGGTATATCTGAGATGAAAACAGGTGAAGGTAAAACTTTAGTTGCTACTTTACCAGCATACCTTAATGCTCTTGCAGGTAAGGGCGTTCATATTGTTACTGTTAATGACTATCTTGCTCGCCGTGACTCTGAATGGATGGGCAAGGTTTTCCGTTTTCTTGGACTTTCTGTTGGTCTTGTTGTTAACGGAATGGAAACAGAGGAAAAGCGAGCCGCTTATGCTGCCGACATAACATACGGTACAAATAATGAGTTCGGTTTCGACTATCTTCGTGACAACATGGTTCAGTACAAGAAAGACAAGGTTCAGCGTCCACACTTCTACGCTATTGTGGACGAGGTTGACTCAATACTTATAGATGAAGCTAGAACTCCTCTTATTATTTCTGGAATGGGCACACAATCTACCGAGCTTTACAAAATTGCTAACAAGTTCGTTAGTGGACTTAGCATGGTTAAGGTTGCTGAACTCAACCAAAAAGAAGAGTATGAGGATAAAGGCGACGGTGACTATATCGTTGACGAAAAAGCAAAAACTGCAACCCTTACACAAAGCGGTGTTGCAAAGGCTGAAACTTTCTTTAATGTTGAAAACCTTATGGATGCTGAAAACTCAGAAATTTATCACCACATTAATCAAGCAATTAAATCTTACGGCGTTATGACTCGTGACATTGACTATGTCGTTAAAGACGGTGAAGTTTTGATTGTTGACGAATTCACTGGCCGTATTATGCTCGGCAGACGCTATAACGAGGGACTTCATCAGGCTATCGAAGCAAAGGAAGGCGTTAATGTTCGTCGTGAAAGTAAAACTCTTGCAACAATCACATTCCAGAACTACTTTAGACTTTATGAAAAACTTGCTGGTATGACAGGTACTGCAATGACAGAAGCAGATGAGTTTTCTGAAATCTACAACCTCTACCCTGTTGAAGTGCCAACAAACAAACCAATGATTAGACTTGACCATCCTGATGCTGTTTATAAAACAGAAAAAGGTAAGTTTAATGCAGTTATAGACCAAATTGAAGAGTGCCATAAAAAAGGACAACCTGTTCTGGTTGGTACTATTTCTATTGAAAAGTCCGAGCTTTTAAGCAAGATGCTTAAAAAGCGTAACTTGAAGCACGAAGTTCTCAATGCTAAGAATCACGAGCGTGAGGCGGAAATTATTGCACAGGCTGGTAAGTTCGGCTCAATCACCATTGCCACAAACATGGCAGGACGTGGAACAGACATTATGCTTGGCGGCAACCCAGATTTCCTTGCAAAGTCACAGCTTCGTAAGCATGGATATTCAGATGAAGTTATAATAGAGGCTATGGGCTTTGCCGATACTGACAATGAAGAAATTTTAAATGCTCGTAAAGAATTTGCAGAGCTTGAAGATAAATTCCGCGGTGAAATTGCACAAGAAGCACAAAATGTTTGCGATGCAGGCGGTCTGTTTATAATCGGTACTGAGCGTCACGAATCTAGACGTATTGACAATCAGTTGCGTGGACGTTCAGGCAGACAGGGTGACCCTGGCGAAAGCCGTTTTTATCTTTCCATGGAAGATGATTTGCTTCGTTTGTTCGGTGGAGAGAGAATGTCCAGATTAATGGAAACTCTTAACGTTGACGAGAACATGCCTATTGAGATGAAAATTCTTTCAAACACTATTGAAAGTGCACAGAAGAAGGTTGAATCTCAAAACTATGCAATGCGTAAACATGTTCTTGAATATGATAATGTTATGAACAGACAAAGAGAACTTATATATGCACAGAGAAATCAGGTGCTTGACGACGCTGATATTAAACAATCTATTTTAAAGATGCTTGATGAAACAATCGAAACCTCTGTTGATACATTTTGTGCAGACGGCTCAGGCTTTGATGAATGGAACATTGCAGGTCTTCGTGACAAATTCCTTGGCTGGCTTACAAATACTGATGATTTCAAAACTAAAATGTCCAGAAATGAAATCAAAGAAATGCTTATTGAGCGTGGCCACAAGAAATATGACGAGAGAGAGCAGCAATTCTCTCCAGAAATCACAAGAGACCTTGAACGCATGATTCTGTTGCGTAATGTTGATGCAATGTGGATGGATCATATCGATGCTATGGAAGAACTTAAGCGAGGCATTGGACTTCGTGCATATGCACAGAAAGACCCTGTTGTTATGTTTAAGTTTGAAAGCTTTGATATGTTCGATGAAATGACTGCTTCTATTCGAGAAAATACTGTTATCCAAATGTTTAATGTTATGGTTAAAAAGAACGAGAGCATTAAGCGTGAGCAAGTTGCAAAGGTAACAGGAACAAGTGGCGGTGGTGATGGATCAGATCAGCCTAAGACAATTAAAAAAGGTGAACGTATCGGATCAAACGACCTATGCCCATGTGGTAGCGGTAAAAAATACAAAAAGTGCTGTATGTTAAAAAATGATAACCAATAAATAATTTTATATTATATTTTCAACATACAGAGGTGATTTCTTTTGAAAAACCCCCAAACAAGCATACAAGATAAACCACAAGAAAAATCTACAGAAAAACTTAAACGAGTTAAGAATAAATACTTAGGAGACGACCAGCCTATACGAGTAAGATTTTTTAACATTGTCTTCTCGTGCGGTTTTTTTGCAGGAGTAATGGGCGTATGTGCTTGTCTTATGCTTGGCTCTTCACCACTTGCAATTAAAATTGCAGCTGTATTCACATTATTTTTTCCTGCTATGTTTTTCTTCGCAAACCATTTTAATAAGCACTATGAAAAAGTCATTGTACTGACTTTTGTATTAATGAATTTTATTATATTGCCTGCAATGTATCTTACCGGTGGAGGTGTAGATTGCGGAATACCAAGCTATTTTGCACTTAGCATAGCTCTTACTATGTTTCTGGTTAAAGGACGACTTGGTATAATTCTTTCATTCACAACCTCAATCTGGTGTATTTGTGTAGTTATTTTTTCTTTCTATTATCCAAACTTTGTAATACCACTTCCAAATGAAATGTCAGAGTTTATGGCCATAAGCTCCAACGCTGCAATGGTTGCACTTGCAATCGGGCTAATTGCAAAAGGTGTTTTTAGGCAATACAATAAAGAAAAAGCAGCTGTTAACAAGCTGACAGAAAAGCTTGAAGATATGTCTTTTAAAGATCCACTTACTACAACATATAATCGCAGATTTATGATGGAATATTTGCAATCTGAAATGAAAAAAGCGTGGGAAAAAGGCAAAGATCTTTCAATCGTTATGATTGACATTGATAAGTTCAAAAGATTGAACGATAACTATGGCCACTTGGTTGGCGATGAAGTTCTTATAAATCTTTCATCCATACTAAAATCAATGTGCCGTGATGATGATATCGTATCACGCTATGGTGGCGAAGAATTTTTAATGATTTTTCCAAATGTTGATAAGCAAACCGCAGTTAACCGAGCTGAAGAACTAAGAAAGAAAGTTGAAGCTTCCGTTCTTAGCGAGGAGGTTTCAGATAATGTAACAATAAGCCTTGGCGTTGGAAGTTATCTTTGCGGAATGAGTTGTGGAAAATTTATTGAAGAAGCTGACAAAAATCTTTATAAAGCAAAAGAGTCTGGACGCAACCGTGTTTGCGCTGACTGATGCGACGATTTTTTTAGGAGGAAGTTTAATTGGTTAGACATATTGTACGAAAATATAACAAGCGTTATGGATTCAAATCTCCGCTTGACACTAGATTTTTCTATGTCTCTTCAATAATTTGTTTTATTGGATTTGTTGCCAATATCATTCTCTCACTTTTTTACACCATTCCAATTTTTGCAAGACATATCTATTTAGCTGGATGTATCTTTATTGCGATTATTGATATTTTTGCAGATAAAGCAAAAACAGTCAAGGGCAGAAATATTGCGGTTTTTCTTTTTTGCATTGGAATAAATGTTTTCTTCTTTCCTGCACTTTATATAACATCTGGCGGAATTCACAGTGCTGTAGCAATGTATTTTATAGTTGGAGTAATACTTTCTATTTTGCTTTTAAATGGCAAGAAATTAGTCGCAATTCTAACAATTGAAAGCATTGTCTATACTGCCACCTTTGCCGTATCGCATTTTAAGCCAGAGGTTGTAACTCAATTCACGGTTATAAAAAACGAACGATTTCCCCAAGTAGCACTCGGTTGTGTGCTCACTGGTCTTGCAATAGGCAGCGTGCTTAGAATAATGACAAAAGGCTTTGACGATGAGCGTACAAAAGCTGATGAGCTTATAGATAAACTTGAGGATTTAACAACACGAGACGCTTTAACAGGATCATATAACAGAAGGTTTTTAATGTCTTATGTTGATGACTGCATAGAACGTATAAAATCTGGTGAGCTTAACACTTTTTCTATCATTATGTATGACCTTGACCATTTCAAGCATGTTAACGACACCTATGGTCATATAGCTGGCGACGAAGTTTTAAAATCTTTTGCTGACATACTGCGTTCAAGCATGAGAAGTGCTGATATTGTTGCTCGTTATGGAGGCGAAGAGTTTATAATTGTAATGCCAACCGCAGAGGAAATCACAGCCTTTAGGCGTGCAGAACAAATACGAGCAAAATTAGAGAGTTCTGCTCTTTATGAAGATATTAAAGAGATTATTACAGTAAGTGGCGGGATTGCATCGTATGATCCATCTCTTTCCATTGAAGCGATGATTGAAAAGGCTGACAAAAATCTGTATCTTGCTAAAGATACAGGTAGAAACAAAATAGTATGGAGAAACGGCGAAAAACCGCCCGTATGTTATTCAGTATTTTGTTAAACCATCGCCTCTCATTTTTATTTAAGTAACGAAAAACAGGCTGAATAAGCAACCCCCAATTTTAGAATTTAAGTTCTAAAATTGGGGGTTTTTTATCAAAACAAACTCTGCCTCTATCTTTTAGCACATATCTAAACTTGTTGTTCAAAATGTATGGTGAAAGTTCATATCCAACACTATATATCTACGCATTACGTCCTTGCTCTACTTTTATTATCTTTTCCCACATTAACAAAACAACTGTTGCAATTAGGTAACAAAAAATATCTTTTATATCAAATGAGGATCCAATAATAGTTGAAATTACTTTATTATCTTGTAAATGCAAAACATTTACAATGTTATAATATTGAGCCAACTCAACAACTGATGCAAAAGCGAATAGGAATATTGGCAAGAACCTTATGGGCTTATTTACAAATGCTTTGATAAATGTGTACATTAAAATAACAACCAGGAAATCTCCTACATATGGTCTAATTAAAGCATCATGTACAAAAACAGCAATAATCACCTCTGTTATAAACAATACTAAAAAGGCAAATAAGTACTTTATATTTATTTTCATAAGTTAACTCCTAAAATTATTGAAACTGTTCGTTTTTTATTATTATCACCGCCGTAAATACAGCAATTGCTTTTATAATAATTTGACTAAATTACAAAACTACTTGTTTATAAACTCGTATTCTTTTAATCTAAAGTATTTATAGGTTGATATCAATAAAAAATGGTCGAATATGATATTCGACCATTTAATTATATATATTTATCTTGTAAAGAATTCGTTAAGTTCAGGCTTGTCTGTAATAAATGCTTTACCAAACTCTAAGGCTCCTGATCTTTCCTGTGCAGTTGGAAGCATAATCTTGCCATTTGGTGTGATTGAAAATACATTCACAAGTGTGTTTTCATTTCTTGCTCTGTTACTTGAGAATTCAAACACAATACCTGCTCCATCATTAGACATTATAGATACTAGTCTATCTCTTTGAATGTCTGGGAATTGTAATGCAACCATTTCAATAGCCTTATTATAAGGTTCGTCAGAAACAATATTTGTGCCAATAACTTTGGTTTTTCCATACTCTACAGCTCTCGAAAGAATTGGTTCTCCAAACTCACGCTCTATTGTAGGATTTATATCTTGTTTTGTTATTTCTATTTCAGGTTCTACTTGTGACAATACAGGCTCTGGAGGAAGTTGATCTTTTGTTTCATCTAAATATGGTCCGCTAACTATTATTGGAATGTCCTCAACAACAGCTACTTCTTCCTCAGGTGGTATTGCAACGATTGGTTCATCTGTTGAAGGTCTTGTAACTTTTACAGTTTCATCTATAGAAAATGCATCCTGCTGAATAAGTGACATATCAAGAAATGGATTTGAACTCTTTTCTTGCTTTTCTACAGTTACTTCCTGAGCTTTCTTAGGCTCAATTTCTGCAATTGGATCAATGATTATTTCAGGTTCCTGCTTTACAGCTTCCTCAATCTTGATTTGCTTAACAGGCTTTGCACCCTCATTATATTCAAGATTTTCAAGCTTCCCCGCAAGATAAGGTAATCCAAGAGTTATTTCAACTTCTGGTTCAACCTCAAGTGGCTTTGTCTCAATTATTGGCAACTCATTTGATATTAGAGGTTGTGTTTGTATAGCCGTTTCAAGTTGAGTTATATCTATCGGTATTGGTTCTCCCTCTATCGAAGTTATTTCTATTGGTGTAGCCTCAATCGGAGTTATATCTATTGTTGTTGGTGTTGGTTCCATAGGTGTTATATCTATTGAAGCTGGTTCTACAGGAGGTGCCGCCTCAATTGTTGGCAAATCATTTGAAAATGCAGCGTTATCTATAACAGAGGCGACATCATCAAGATTAATTCTTGGCAATATTTCTTCCTGTGTTTCATCAAGTTGATCTCTTACCACAGACTCCTGCTCAAAGCTGAGTATTTCATCATCTTTTACAGGTTTACGAAGTTTTGTAACCTCTGAACCAAGCATACCTTTTATAAGGCTTTTGAGTGACTTGTCCGCAAGAAACACAGAACCTGCCGCCGTTGCAGCTGTCGCCACAGCAAGTGCTCCTAATTTTAATATCTTATTATCTCCCATTATATTTAAACCTCCCAATATATCTCTTTATATTATAGTTCGTAAAGAATATTCTACTCAAATTTTATTTTTTACCATGATAAGAATGTTTTTACATTTGAATCATCATGAAGTGTTGTGTACTGCCCTCTAATATAAGAAAATGCTGAAGAATCCATTGAATCCATAACAGTCTTGTATGCATCTCTATATTTCGTATATGATGATCCACCACTTGATGCATATGGGAAAAACACAAGTTCTGTGCCGTCACTCGCTTTTACAAACGCTACTGGTGTAGTATCAGAATTTAGGCATATAACATACATAAGCGTTGATGCACTCTTTCCACTTGAACCCGTATAAATATAAACAAAGTTATTTCCATCAGTATCACTGTAGCACATCATTTGTGCTGCTGTTGCAGATTCGCCCAAATCTGTTGAAAGTCTTGAAATAGCTTTTTTGATATATTTGTTTTCAGGGTCTTTTGTAAGTGTTGTTGTTCCACCATTGCTATTTGAAAAGGTCATGGTGTTTTGATTTATCTTTTCATATCCCAAGTCTTGATGTGCGTCATTGTTTTTCTGTGGTGCTGCCTTTTGGGTTGTCGTAGTTGACTGCTGAGTTGTTTTTGAATTAATTTTTGTAGTGGTTTTTGAACTACTCTTTGCAGTTGTTGCTTTGTTAGGATCTACCTCTGTCGTGTACTGCTTCCACCATGCGTCTGCATCTTTCCCACTATTACTTTTTTGAGTTGCCTGTGCTAACGGGTCATAAGTCTTCATAGAATCGTTATTATTTTCTTTATCTTTGTCGCATGCAGCAAAGAGCAAAACGATAGCAACCATAAATGCAACTATGGTCTTTTTTTTCATAAAACTTCCTCCATCTTATTTGTTCTATGCTTAGTAACTAATCAACCCAAATCCCTTAAGAAAAGGATTGGTCATGCAATTTCTGAAAGTTTGGATCTTTTGACAATGCTAAAAATAGTGCCTGCATCTCTTCATAAGACTTACGCTTTGCTGGGTCTGGTTGGTATTTTGCTTGAATTGAATCCCATTGTTTTTTTGCATTTTCTTTAGCAGCCAAATATTCTGGAGAGCCGCTATTCATAGTGAAAAAGCTAAAATATTGGTTTTCATCTACAAACATTTGAACTTGAATAACAGTCGTATCGTTCCAAGTATTAGTATTTGTGAATTGGAATACATATCTAAAACTATCACCAGTGATTGCAACATATACTAAATGTCCATCCGGCATAGCGATACCCTTATTAACAAAATCTGACTTTATTTTGGCAACATATGCGTTGTTAGCCATACTGGAAAGCAAGGTTTCTTTTTTATCCTGATTGGTAAATTTAAGGCTACTTCCAACAAATCCAGGCGTTACTACCTTTGTTGTCGGTTGTGATTGTGATTTTGTTGTGCTAGGTGATTTTATAGAATCTTTTGTAGTTGTTGTAGTTGGCATAACTGCTAAAATTTTATAATAATATTTTTTCCCACTTTCAGCACCCTTATCAGTGTAGCTTGTTGTTCCTGATGTTCCGATTTCTTTATATTCCCCATCTGTACTTGTTGCTCTATAAACAGTATAGCTCGTTGCTCCCAACACAGCTTGCCAAGAAATTTTAACGCTTCCATCTTTTGCAACTGAAGTTGTATCAACTGAAGCTAAACTTTTCCCATCAGCTTTTTTAGTACTTGTTTTGCCATCAGTATTTACTTCATTCTTTTGAGTTGGGTCAATAAGTTCTTCTTGACCGTCCTCTTTTGTTATTGTGTCACCAAACTCACCATATTGAGCGCACTCACCAAAATCAAGTGTTGGAGAATCCTCATCCTTTGAGCAAGCAGCAAAAATTAGAATAAATGCCATAAAAGACGCAACTAACGCCTGTTTTTTCATAATGAATTTCCTCCGTTATAAAAGACTTTTACCATTAATATGTTAAATAATATACTACCATTATTACACAATTAATTCAAGAAGATTTATTTATAAAAAATCCTGTAAACTTAGTAATTAAAATGTTTTACAGTTTGTTCATATAATATTATAAATTACATTTGCGCAAAAAAAATCACGGAACAAAAATGTTCCGTGATAAGTTGTTAGTCTACGTAACTAAACCAAAATATCCAACCAAAAGACTATTCATAATCTTAGTTGAATATCCAACCAAAAAGATTATTCATAATCTCAGTTAAAGTCTGTGTGTCAAAACTAAAACCGTATTTAAGAGTTCTAACTACGTCATAATCAACATATGCATCTGCAATACCTGTAAGAAATGATGTTATCATGGGAATGTCACCTCCGTTTTATTTTTTAAGTATTTGCTTTCTAACTCACCCATATTTTAACATAACTTTAAAAATATTTGTTAACAGTTCGTGTACTAATTATTAACATTTTATTAACAACTCAATTGTATTATTAGGTCATTATTACAATTAACCATATTCTTTGCCTAAATTTACCATATTTTATGTGCACTTTTTCAAATTTCCATTTTGGCTAGTTATTATAAAAAAGCATAAAATCATTGATATATCGTTGTTTTTGATTTGCATTTTTATAAATTTAATATTTTTATGAAATTATTTTTGACTTTCACATTTGATATTTTTTGTCATTTAATTTAATTGATAAATATGAATTAAATTATTAATAAATTATTAACTAAGCAATCTTTTTTGTTGATTAACACTGCGATCGTTTAACAACAAAAACAATCGACTTTATTGAAATATTTTGTATATTTTGATAAATTTTGTTGATTTACGCCTTATATTGTGTTAAAATTATTGTATTATAATGAATGTATCTGTTTATTTTTCAATATATAAATATATATTGAAATTTTGAAAGGAATCTTAAAGATGTTTGTAAATACACGCTCTTCTGGTGTCCTTATGCATATTTCTTCATTACCTGGACCTTTCGGAGTTGGGGTTCTTGGGAAAGAAGCCTTGGATTTTGTTGATTTTATATCCCAACTTGGCTTTTCTGCATGGCAAATTCTGCCTATCAATCCTGTTGACGAGTATTATTCTCCATACAAAAGTTCCAGTGCATTTGCTGGTAATTATATGTTTATTGACCCCCGCTCGCTCAAAGCTATTGGCCTTGTTTCTCAGGAGGAGATTGACACTTGTATTTGCACGCAAAATGACACAACTACAAACTATAATTTCGCCGCTGAGAAAAGACTTTCACTTTTAAGGGTAGCTTTTTCTCACATTAGCAATACAATACTCTCAAGCCTTGATGAGTTTTCCTCTAAACATAAATGGGTTGAACCTTATGCTCTTTATATGGCTGTTAAAGAAAGTCAAGGGGGTACTCCTTGGTGGCAGTGGACTTTAGGATATGACGACTATGAATATTGTAAACTTG
>Ga0209016_1000348_pt1 | contig 57797 bp, 50 predicted proteins | sample EPASupsiteSAE305_FD_187265 | JGI IMG/M metagenome (GOLD analysis project Ga0209016, IMG submission 187265) | Bioremediated contaminated groundwater microbial communities from EPA Superfund site, New Mexico - SAE3-05 (SPAdes) (version 2) | ecosystem: Environmental > Aquatic > Deep subsurface >... | reverse complement strand
CTTCTCATGTACCTTGATTTCAACCGTAGAGCCTGTTGACATGGCTACCTCCTGATGGTTTTGACGGTCCGGCCGCCACGGTTGATGCTGATCTCCATCGGCATGGCCCCCACGGCATGGGTGGCGCAGGAGAGACAGGGATCATAACAGCGGATACTGAACTCAATGGCATTCAACAGGGCCTGATCATCGGTCTTTCCAATCACGTGCGACGTTGCAGCGTGCTCAATGGAACGGTTGATGATGGCGTAATTCTGCTGGGTGGCAACAATCAGGTTGGCTGCTCGCACAATGCCGTCTTCATCAATCTCATAGTCATGGATCAGGGTGCCACGGGGCGCCTCGGAATGACCGACGGCACGTCCGCCCTGAAACTTGACCGGGACCCGGGTCTCGCCGTTCACCGCCGGATCACGCAGGATATCGTCGGCCCGCTCAATGGCCCAGATCATCTCAACCAGCTTGGCATAGGCCTGGAACAGGGTGATGTGGCAGGGATAACCGCCCAGCTTGAGCATCTCTTCCATTTCACGGTTGGCCCATTCGGTGCTGAACTGTTGCATGGCATTGATCCTGGCCAGGGGGCCGACCCGGTAGTCATGCAGCAGGCCATCCCTTTTGAAACTGACCCGTTTCATGTAGGAGAAGTCAACTACCGACTCAACCATGTACTTGTCATAGTCCTGCACCGGGAACTCAACCTGGGTGATACCGTTTTCGTCAACTGCACGGATATTGCCCTGAATCAGCGAGACCCGGTTATCCAGCACCGTCCCCACACTCCAGGAAGGGGCAACCCAGTCGGTCAGCATGGCCGGATGTTTTTCCAGCATGGTCACCACCAGCTGCTTGACCACCGGTGCCAGATCTTTGGCAAGCTGTTTGCCTTCATCCACCAGACTCTGCAGCATGGCACGTTTTTCACTATCCAACACAAAGGTAATACCGCCGGCCACCGAGGTGACCGGATGGGTGCCGCGGCCCCCGACAATCTCATTCAGACGCTGACCGACGGTCCTGATCCGCAGCGCCTTTTTCGCCACCTCGGGGTTGGCCTGAACAATCCCCACCACGTTACGGATGGCCGGATCAGCATCCAGCCCCAGTACCAGATCCGGCCCCTGCAGCACAAACAGGGACAGGGCATGGGAGTGGATGATATGCCCCATATACATCAGCTCCCGCAGCAGCATGGCAGCCGGAGGTGCAACCACGCCACAGGCATGGTCAAGGGCATTGGAGGCGGCAATATGGTGGGCTGTGGGACAGACCCCGCAGATCCGGGCCGTGATGTGGGGCATCCGGTTGGCCTCCATCCCCACCAGGATCTTTTCAAAGCCACGCAGCTCGTTCACCACCAGTCCGGCATTATCAAGAGAACCATCTTCAGCCAGATTGACAAAGACCTTGGCATGCCCTTCAATACGGGTCACCGGGTCAATCCGGATGGTTCTGGAATTGGGCGTTTCAGTTTGGGCAGACATTACATACGCCTCCTAGCCGTGTACGGCTTCATAATCTTCATTGGCTTCATGAATCCACTTATTGATCAGAAAAGTCGGCTTCTCGCTGATCATGGAGCTGGCCATGGTGTAGGAATAGTGGGATTTAGAGCTTTTCTCGATCTCCTTGACGATCTCCTCTTTGGGTATCCTGGTCAGCCGCGCCATCCGCTCCGCAATCTCGGTACGGATATCACGGTTGGGCTCACTCAGGATCTGCATGGTGGCACCGGCGCAACCGGTACAGGGCACGCCGTTGGTTGGGCAGGGGGAAAGACAACGGTCAATGGTGGCTGACCCCATACAGATGTAGCCTTGGGAGAGAAAGCAGATTTCCGGGTCCGGCATACCGTCGGTATGCTGTTTGATGGCAGCAACATCACTTTTTTTCATCTGGCGCTTGCACTTGGCGCAGACCGATTCTTTGGTGGCCTTGGGCTGCTTCCCTTCCAGCAGAGAAACCAGGGCATCAAAGATATAGGTGGGATGAGGAGGACAGCCGGCCAGATACAGATCAACGTCGATCACCTTGTCAATCGGGGTTACCGACACCTCAAGGGGAGAAATCTCACGATTGGGCAGAGTGCTGGTGCTGGTGGTCTTGTTCTGCAGGTAGACCGCATCAGCGATCTCTTCACGGGTATGCACGTTGCCTGCGCCTGCCGGACCGCCAAATACGGCGCATGAACCCCAGGCAATGATCAGATCGCAGCTTTTGCGCATCTCAATGGCGGCATGGCGGTCATGCTCGTTGCGGATGGCGCCGGATACCAGACCGATCTTGGCGGGCGGGTAGTCCTTAACATCCGTGAGCACCGGGCAGCGCTGAATCTTGACCGACTCCAGCACCGACAGGATTTTTTCATGCAGGTCAACAATGGCAATATGGCAGCCGGAACAGTCGGACAGCCATTCGGTATTAATAGTTACCGGTTCGGCGCTCATGCTGCACCCCCTGCCCTGCGGATGGTCAACTTCTTCATGCAGGCATTTTCACCGGCATGGACAATTTCCAGCGCAGAGTCAGCCCCCATGATGGTCTGCAGGGCGCCGGCAAAGAAACCGTTCATCATGGTGCAGAGCGACCCTTTCTGGCAGTGGCCGAAGCGGAACAGTGACTGGCGGATCATGCAGTCACGAAAAACCAGACTGATCTCCTGCCCTTCCGCGGTCTGCTGCACCAGTGAGGGTTGATCATGCATCTTGAAGGTCTCGAACAACCAGAGAAAGCCGTTCTTGACCAGCACGTCACGGGTCGCCTGCAGCGCCTGTTCAAGGTCATCGGTTTTGGGGATGCTGCCGGAGAGGTTTTTTCCCAGGTTTTTACCGGCCAGATAGGAGATGCTGTTGGCTGACTCGCCAATCGCCTCCTCCATACCGCTGGCAATCGCCCCCAGAAAGACCATGGTCTCCTGCAGGGCAAAACGGGGATCGGAAAGAGCTGTTGCGGGCGTGGCGGCTGACATGTTCAGGCGGCCTCCTTCTACGGTGAACGGATTTTGTCTGAAAGCAGTAGGTTACATTGTGTATACAAAACACTGCACCGCTTGTAACAGATTTTTTCCCAATTGCAATAGGGCGATTCACCTATCCCGCTACAATTTAGCTATGAAAGGAGTGCTCGTAAGAAAATAGGCACTGTCCTCCGGTTCAGGTTTACACAGCTGCGCTGTTTTGAGAGTCAATGGCCTGCTTCAACTCAACCATCAACTCTTTCAAGTCAAGCGGTTTGGACAGGTAACCGTCACCCCGGCCAGACCAAACAGAAGGCCTGTCATGAGGCTACGCAGAGCAGTCAACCGTTGACCAGTCATTTCCGTTTCCCGGTCGCCTGCTCAAACAGCACAAACTGTTCTTCCAGCCGGCTCAGCAATTCGGGTTGTTCCGTTTGCTGCAGTTCCCGGGCAGCCGTTTCAAGCTCGGCAGCTGCCATGGACAGGGCACAGGCCCCCACGTTGCCGGCCGAACCTTTGAGGGCATGGGCCTTGGCCCGCAGCTGCTCGGCATCACCTGCCCTGGCCGCCTGTCGCAACTGGGTCATATGCTCATCGGCGCTCTCAAAAAACATGGACACAAACTTCTGTATCAATGCCTCATTTCCACCCAGTCTGGTCAGCAGGGCCTGACGGTCAAAGACCGGATACAGATCAGGTTCCTGTTCAGCCGGCAGCACGGTTTGAGGTTGTTCAGTCACAACCTGCAGCAACTCCTGGCCAGAGCGGCCAAACGCCATCCGTTCGATCACCCTGCACAGATCATCCTCTTTAATCGGCTTGGCAATGTAGCCATCCATACCTGCCGCCAGGCAGCGGTCCCGGTCTCCCTGCAAGGCATAGGCGGTCATGGCAATAACCGGTACCGGTTGCAGCCCCTGAGACAACTCAAAGGAACGAATCTCGTTTGTGGCCTCAAAACCGTCCATTAGCGGCATCTGAATATCCATAAAAACCAGATCAAAACGTTCTTTGCGGGCAGCATCAACCGCCTCAAGGCCATTCGCCGCCAGGACGACCCGATGTCCCCGCTTTTCAAGGATGATCCGGGCCAGCTCACGGTTGATCTCAACATCATCAACCAGTAGAATGGAACAGCTGCCCTGCGCCTCTCTGACATGATGACGGGTGACCGGACTGCTGCCGGGCTGTTCCTTGCCATGTATGATCGCCTTCAAAGCCTCATACAGTTCACTGTGAATGACCGGCTTGGTCAGATAACCGTTCACCTTCAATTCGCGACAGCGTCTGGCATCGCCCCGTTTTCCGGCACTGGGCAACAGCACCAGTTTCAGCTCATCGTAGCGCTGATCGTTCCTGATCTGTTCCACCAGCCCCCAGCCGTCACACCCGGGCATCTGGAGATCTGTCAGCAGCAGTTGAACAGGCCGCTTTGAACGGGCATATTCCAGCAGCAACAACGCCTCTTCAGCGCTGCCTGCCGTGAGTACATCCATCCCCCAACTGGTCAGAAACCGCTCCAGCAACTGGCGGTTGATGGCGATATCATCCACCACCAACGCCAGACAACCGGATAAGGTTCCGGTTTGCTGCGCTTCATGCTGAGGCTGTTCCTGCACCTGGCAGCGCAGGGTAAACCAGAAGGTACTGCCCTGGCCCGCCACACTTTCCAGCCCGATCTCACCGCCCATCAACTGCACCAGGCGGCTGCTGATGGCCAGTCCCAAGCCGGTGCCGCCATACTTTTTGGTTGTCGAAAGGTCGGCCTGTTCAAAGGGGGCAAAAATCCGCTGTTGATGTTCAGGGCTGATACCGATCCCCCTGTCCCGCACTTCAAAGCGCAGCAGCAGTTCTTTGCCGGGCAGCTCCTGTTGCTTTGACACCAGCAGCTCAACCTCGCCCTGGTCGGTAAACTTGACCGCATTACCGGTCAGGTTAAGCAGTACCTGCCGCAGCCAGCCCGGATCACCGACCAGGGTATCAGGCAGATCCGGATCCACCTGAAAAACCAGTTCAAGCCCCTTCTGCGCGGCGCGAACCGACAGCGTCCGCAGGGTCTGGCCCAGCATGCTGCGCAACATGAAGGGAATCGCCTCGGTCTCAAGCCTGCCGACCTCAATCTTTGAGAAGTCCAGGATATCGTTAATGATATCCATCAGATTTTCTGCCGAGACCTTGACCGAACGCAGATAGTCGAACTGCTGCGGGTTCAGCTCCGTATCCATCAAGAGTTCGGTCATCCCCAGAATACCGTTCATCGGCGTTCTGATCTCATGGCTCATATTTGCCAGGAACTCACTCTTGGCGCGGCTGCTGGCCTCAGCCTGTTCTTTGGCAATCCGCATTTCTTCACCGGACTGCATCAACTGCACATTGACGGCTGCCAACTGCCGCGCCAGCAGGATACCGCATCCCATCACCAGGAGCAGAATGGCACCGCCAAGTCCCATCTGCAGGTTCTTATAGAGTATCCGCCGGGCTGACAGTTCTTTGTTCAGACTGGTGATCCGGTTATTGCTTTCATAGTAGAGCCGGTTTGCATTTTCATTCAGCCGGACAAAGAGGGAGGGGACATGCTTGTAGAACAGATTCAGCTCATCTTCAAGGCTCAATAAACGGGCAGCATTACGGGCTTCCCGCGCCTGTTCACGTTTGGCAAGCAGCAAGGCCAGCTCATCAGCCTTGAGCCTGACCTTGTCCAGGTGCGGCCCTATTTCAATCAGTTCCAGCAGGTTATGGGGGTCATCAGAATGCGGCATATAGGTAATCTGTTCATTCAGGGTATCCACGCCCTCAATGTTCAGGTCAATGGTTCGCTCAACCCGGCCGCCGTCCTTGAGTACCAGCAGGTCATGTTCAAGTTTGAGGCTTCTCTCCCTGATCGCGGATCTCAGACGGCCCTGTTCTGCCGTGCTGACTGAGGCGACCATCCGGTTGAAATCAAGCTCCATTCCTTTGATGTCATCGACCAGCACTTCACCGATGAATAAGCGGGTCTGTTCATTCCGGCCACGCTGTTCCAGCTCATCCATCAGGCTTCCGATGCCGAAGTTGACTGCAGCCAGGGCTACAAAGCCGACTACAAACAGTCCCAGCAACAAGAACAGCAAACGGGAGGCCCGTGCAGCCCCTGATGTTGCCTGCATCAGCTGCCTGAATTGCATTGCAATTGACTTCATCACGCCTTACTGCCCTGATTTGACGGCTGTAATAAAGCCGTAGCGACGAAAAATCGCCTGTCCCTGCGGACCTGCGGCAAATGCCATGAATTTGCGCGCCATAACCGGATTCTTTGAGAAGGTCAACAGGGTCAACTGTAACTCCTGCGGCGGGGCAACGGCTGGCGGCAGATCCAGCACATCAACGAAAGCGGCATTATCCGGAAAATAGCCGGTGGCACGCCAGCTCATGGTGACGTCGGCATCCCCCCGTCGCATGGCAGCCATGATCGAGCGGGAATCAGGCAACATCTGCGCCACCCTGGCAGCAACCCTGGGATAAAGCCCCGCCTGGGTCAGAATCCGACGTGCCTCAACACCGACGCTACCGCTTTCACTGCTGCCCAGTACCACGCTCAGATCCTTGCGCAGCAGTTCTTTCAGATCCGGTTTTACTTTCTTGGGATTGCCTTTCTGAACCATCAATGCCATCTGATTAAAGCCCAGCCCGCGATACTCCCCAAGCAACCCCTCTGGCTGGTGCTTGATCCGGAAGACCGGCTCACCCGGGAGGTACAGATCTCCCTGCTGGCTCTTTTTTGCACTCTGGTACAGATCTTCCGACCCTCCCTGGGCAACGGCAATACTGATCTTTTCCTGTTTCTCAAACAGACGGGCAATATCGGTTACCGGACGCACCATGGTGATACCGCAATAGATCAACAGGTTGCTCCCGGACGGAGCGGCAAAGACCGTTGCAGGTGCCTGGGCCGACACGAGCAGCAACAGCAACAACAGGGGACGGATACAGCAGGATCGAATCGACATACAGACCTCCGGAATCAGGTAATAGTAAGCAACTCCAGCAATGGATCAACCTCGTCCTGCTGATCCTTCAGCCGGTCGCGGACAGCGATGAACTGCTGCAGGTTATCCAGAAAGAGTTGCAGCAGCCGGGGATCAAAAAAAATTCCGCTCCCCTCTTCCATGATGGTCAGGATTTTTTCAATCGGGAAGGCCTTCTTGTAAGGGCGGTCCGAGGCAAGCGCATCAAAGATATCGGTAATCATCACAATCCGGGCAAAGATATGAATCGCTTCACCCTGCAAACCGGCCGGGTAGCCGCTGCCATCCCATTTTTCATGGTGCTGCAGCGCCACAATCCGGCCTGCCTCAAGGGAATGAAAACGTTCACTTTCAGACAGGATCCTCCCGCCGATGGTGGTATGCAGCTTCATGATCTGCATCTCGGTATCATCCAGTTTACCGGGTTTGAGCAGTATCCGGTCCGGTATGCCGATCTTGCCCACATCATGCAGCGGCGAAGCAAACCGGAGCAGTTCGGCCTGTTCTTCCGAAAGACCGGCCAGAAGTGCCAGGGCTTTCGACATTTCGCTGATACGGCGGGTATGCATGCCGGTTTCCATATCCCGGAATTCAGCAGCACGGCCCAGCCGCAGACAGATCTCGTATTCAGCCTCCTGAGACAGAGTGAGGGCCTCTTGCAGGGCAGCTGTTTTTTCAGCCACCTTCTGTTCAAGCACCACATTCATGTTACTGATCAGATCCTGATAGCGTTTGTTACGGACGTGGTTCATCACCCGCAAGCGCAGTTCCTCCGGATTAAACGGCTTTGCAAGAAAGTCGTTAGCCCCCAGCCCCAGTACCTTGGTCACTTCTTGTTGATCGGCGGTAACCACGATGACCGGTATTTTCATCAACCTGAAGTTGAGCTTGATCCGCTGCAGGGTCTCAAAACCATCCATGACCGGCATCTGCAGATCGAGCAACACAATATCGATACCCGGTGTCGCCTCCAGCAGATCGAGCGCCTGCTGACCGTCCAAGGCGGTATAGATGGTGGACGAGACCCCTTCCAGCATGGCCTGGATAATCTGCAGGTTGAAGTTGTCATCATCCACAGCCAGAATCTTTATATCGTCAAACATCGTCTCCTCCTGCGCCTGCCAAGCCGGATGACCGCGTTCTTTTCAGGTTGCCCGTCAGCATGCCGGATTAGTACTGCTTTGGCTGCTGCCGGTATTAGTACCACTTACCGCAGCAGGCAACAATGGGGTGATTACCCTAGTGCTGGCCTGCAGGTACAACCAACAGCGTTACAAATCTTTACCCAATCAGCTGCTCACTTAACGAAGAGCAGGGCCCCTCCAGCCGATACGTTCAAGTAACAGGTTCACTATCCACGCCGGATCAAAGGAGGCCCGCCATGAGCAGCATCAGTAGTATCAGCAGCAGCATAAGCAGCATGTACAGCATTGAGCAGCAGAAGAGAAAACAGGATCTCTTCAGCAAAGTTGACAGCGACGGCAACGGCGGCATTTCACAGACTGAATTAACGGCTCTGACAGACAAGATCTCTCAGGACAGCGGCAAAACACTGGATGCCTCATCACTGCTCTCCCAGTACGACAGTAACAGCGACGGTTCTCTGGGCGAAGACGAAATGAACAGTCTGATGGAAAGCATCAAGCCGAAGCATGAGCGTGATGCCATGATGAGCAATGAAGAAGAGTCCAGCAGTCAGTCCAGCGGGCTTGACACCACTTCGCTGGCCTCGTACCTATCAAACTCCGGTCAGGATCTGGTTTCAAGCCTGATCAGCATGCTGCAGCAGATGCAAAGTTCATCATCAGAGAGTGAAGACAGCTCAACCGGCAGCAGTTCGGCCATAGGCGGCAAGCAAGGGCCGCCTCCGCCACCGCCAAGTCCGGAAGAGATGTTCAAGAAAGTGGATAGTGACAGCAGCGGCGCCGTTTCATCTGACGAACTGCAGACCATGCTGGATAAAATGGCAGAGATGACCGGTCAGTCACAGGACGCCTCTGCATTGATTACCCAGTATGACAGCGACAGCGACGGTTCTCTCAACAGCGATGAGATGGACAGCATGATGAAGAGCATGGGACCGCCACCGCCGCCACCACAGATGGCCAAGACCGATGACAGCTCTGATCAGGACAGCAGCTCTCAGCAGGACGCCCTGGCCTCGTTTCTTCAGAATGTCGACCAGAACAGCCTTGCCGCCCTGTTGAAAATGCTGAAGAACAGTTCAAGTTCCAGCAGTAGCACGCAATCAGTGAACGTGCTTTCCTGATACCGCAGCCAGGCCGTACTTTACCATTTGCGTACATCTCTTTACCACCGGGGTACGTCCAGTTTTGTTAGACTTTTAACAACGTTGGCTGACATCACGCACTCTGACAGGAAAGGAGCAGCACCATGGTAATGCGGCTGTTTGCAGCACTATTGGGAGCAGGATTACTACTGGGAGGTTCAACCGTACAGGCAGAGGGATGCCCTGAGACACTCTTGCCGCCGCCACCGCCGGATTGCCGGCCTCATCCGCCTTTGCCGGGACCAGAACATCACAGGATGAGGGCAATGCCGCAACTGACCGGGGAGCAACAGACGCAACTGGAGCAGCTACTCAAAAAAGAACGGGACCACGCTGCAGGAATTTTACAGAAAATGGAAGAAAACCGGCATGCCTTACGGCAGGCAGCAGACCGGGAACCGTTTGATGAGGCCGCGGTTACGGCACTGGCAAAGCTTCAGTCGGAACTGCAGACAGAGCTGCTGCTCTCGCATCTCCGCACCCAGGCACGTATCAGATCTCTCTTCCCGCCACCACGCAATCAGTAGCAGCACTTCTCATGATGCAAGGGCAGGACTCTCCTGCCCTTGCCCTTCCCCGCAGCACTCTTTCTGGAAAAATCAGGCTTGCATGCTTGACAGCTTACGGCTAAAGGATAAGCTAAGAGCAATCAGAGACTGCAAGAAGGAGCTTCCCATGTTCGACGGATCAAATCTTGGCAGAAATACCATTGCCATGGTGCTGGCAGGCGGCAAAGGAGAACGGCTGATGCCCCTGACCCTGCGCCGCGCCAAGCCCAGCGTCACCTTTGGCGGCAAATACAAGATCATTGACTTTGTCTTGAGTAACCTCTTCAACTCCGGCATCAGGCGAATGTACATCCTGACCCAGTACCGGGCCTACTCACTCAACAAGCATATTCGTGAATCATGGGGTAAATGGACCGGTCTGGGAGAGTTCTGCGTAGCCATCTCACCGGAGACCAGCAGCGACAGTGAACAGTGGTTCAAGGGTACCGCAGACGCCATCCTGCAATACCTGCGCTTTGTGGAAACCGCTGATGCAGACTATGTGGCGGTCTTTGGCGGCGATCATATCTACAAGATGGATGTAACCCAGATGATCCAGTTCCACCGTATGAACCGTGCCGATCTTACCATCGCCTCCCTGGAGGTGCCCAAAGAAGAGGCTAGCCGCTTCGGGGTCTTCTCTGTCGATGACGACAACCGCGTCACCGCCTTTACAGAAAAACCGAAAGATCCTGAAACCATACCGGGCCGAGAAACCTGCTTTGCCTCCATGGGCAACTACATTTTTCCCACCCGCAAGCTGATCGAAGTCCTGCTGGAAGGTAAAAAGCACTATGAAGACCTGGATTTCGGCAAGCACGTCATCCCGATGATGCTGGAAAAGGGTGACCGGATCTATGCCTACAACTTCAATGACAACCTGGTGCCGGGGATGAAATCGGAAGAACGGGGCTACTGGAAGGATGTGGGTACGCTGGATTCCTACTACGAGGCCAACATGGACCTGATCCATGTTTCACCTCAGCTGAACCTCTACAACTACAAGTGGCCGATCCTGACCAACCAGGGCAACCTGCCGCCGGCCAAGACCGTCTTTGACGAAGAAGGCCGCCGCGGCGTCAATATCGACTCCTACGTCACCGGCGGCTGCATCACCAGCGGCAGCACCGTTCGCCGCTCTATCCTGGGGCCGATGTGCAAGATCAACAGCTACAGCCTGGTAGAAGACTCCATCCTGTTCGAAGGGGTTACCGTAGGACGGCACGTAAAGATCAAAAAGGCGATTATCGATAAGGGGGTAGTCATTCCGGATGGAGCCGAGATTGGCTGCAATCATGAAGATGACATCAAGAACGGCTATACCATCACCGAATCAGGCATTGTGGTGGTACCAAGAAAAGACAGGTAGCAGGTACAAGGGGAGTATCAACAGCAGAACAACACAACAGCAATAACCAGGGCAGCAGCAGCCAGCACCAGCACTGCCCCGGCAGCAGTATCCTTGGCCGCCTTGGCCAGAGGATGCGGTAAGGGAGAAACCAGATCAACCACCGCCTCTATGGCGGTATTTATCAGCTCAGCAGCAACTACCGCAGCAATCAACAGTACAAGCAGGCCCCATGCAACTGGCTGCAGCCCTTTCCAGAGACCGGCAACCAGGGCCAGGCAGGCGGCAACCAGATGAAATCTGAGATGCCGCTGGGTCTTGATGCCAAACCTGATGCCTTCCAGCGCATAGCCGAGCGAGACCAGAAAACGGCTCATATCAGAAGCGGTACAGCAGGTTCATGCTCACTGCGTCTCCACTGACTGCCGGCAGCAGTACCAGCCTGTTCCCCCTGTCCGCGTGAAAGGAGGTTACCACGCGGCCGGCCAGTTCACCAATCGCAGCCCCGAGCAGGACATCACTGGCCCAGTGCTTGTTCTGATACATGCGGGAAAAGCCCACAAAGGCTGCGGCCGAGTAGGATACAAGCGCAACCGGGACACTCTCCGAGCTGTGGGCCAGCACCGAAGCCAGGGCGAATGAACTGGCTGTATGCATGGAAGGAAAGGAATCGTAATCATTCCTGAACCGGAACGGCCTGAAGTCATCCTTACGTGCCGTTGCCACCGGACGCCCACGACCGGTCCCCTCTTTGATCAACAGGGTGGCGGCATCAGCCAGGATCAACGCCTCACCCAGCATCTCACCGGTCTCCTTCCACTTGGGAGAACCGGCCGCAAGGCCACCACCGTACACCAACGCAGCCACCCCCAGATGCAGGTACGGATTACCGATCAGCTCTCCTGCGTCGGTCAGCTTCCCCAATGACCTGCTGTGGGTTCCGGCAAGTTTGTCACGGATATCCCCATCGTAGGCATAGGTCAGACCGATCGCACCGGCAACCCCCAGTGTCCAGAACAGATGTCCATCCTGCAGCGTAAAGGGGGTACGGGCAAGATCAACAGACTCATCCAGCAGGCGGGTGCTGAAACCTTTCAGCTCGCCACGTACAGTCAGCTCCTCTGCCAGGACAGGCTGGCAGAATGTCGCAAGCAAAAGCAAAAGCAAAAGCAATGATAAATTTTGAATTTTGAATTTTGAATTAAACACCCAATATTTAACCATATTTTCAATCCAGAATTCAAAATTCAACATTCAAAATTGCCTTTCATGTTCCATCCAAAATTCAACATTCAAAATTCAACATTCCCTTGTAATTGTCTTTCGCTTCCACAGGTACAGACCCGGCATGACAAGCACCACACCAGCAGCATCAGCCAGCAGGTCACCCCATTCAGCCGAACGGGTTGTGGTCAGCGTACCTTGCAACAGTTCGATCAGTGCTCCCAGCAGCAGGGCATACAGCCCAGCCAATAAAACGGCCCGCAGTGAAACGGGCCGGAGCGTACGGAAGGCAATAACGGTGACAACAGCCATAGCCATGGCATGATTCAGCTTATCCCACCCAAGCCCCTCAGATGGCGGGGCAGGCATCAGGGACAGGTACAGAATCACCAGCGTAACAGCGGCAAGTGTCAGGCGCCAGAAGAGTTGAATGGATAGCATTGATACGGTCGATGTGCGTCCCTGAGACCTCAGGCGGACTTGCCCGGTCTAAGACGCCGCAGGCGACTGGTCAGGCCGGGCAGGTCCGGCAGCAGGCTACGAATCTTTTGCCAGCGTTCCCGATCCTCCGGCGACATCCGGGCAGCGGCCTCGCGGATAAAGGCATACAGAACCGCCATGAAACCAGCGGCAAAGGTGACGGTCAACACGATCTTGCTACGTTTGGGCTTGGCCTTTTTATCCGGCACCCGGGCGGCCTGAATAACCTGTACGTTCACCACATCCTTGGCCTCACTGAGCTTGGCCATCTCATACTGTTTGGTCAGCAACTCTACAATAGTCTCCTGAATCTTGAATTCCCGCATCAGGCGCAGGTACTGCTGGCCAAGCTCCGGCATGGTACCCACCCCCGGCACTGCCCCGCCACTCCCTTGACCTTCCAGGCGGGCGATCTGCCCTCGCAGGTTGGCAATCGAGGCCTTGGCTGTTTTGACCTCCTGACTGTTTTCAGTAAACTGACGTTGCAGGGTTGCCAACTGCACTTCCTGGACTGCCAGTTGTCCCTTCATCTGGGCAATATTGCCAATACTGACCTGGGCCTGCTCTGGAGCAGAAACAATCTTGTTCTTTGCCTGAAATGCCTTCAGCGCATCCTCAGCAGCTGCCAGATCAGTCCGGGCCTTTATCAGACGGGATTCAAGATAGCCGCGATTCTTACCAGCACCAACAATATTCAATTTTATCAACAACTTACCCAACTCATCCACATAGGCATTGGCAATCGCAGCAGCTCGTTTGGGGTCCTTGTCGTTCACCGTAATGACAATGATGCCATCTTTTTTACCGGAAGAAATAGCAACTTTCTTATCCAGTTTTTTGTATGCATCCAACCGGTATTTGGTCTTATAGACCTCCATCAGCTTAAAGCGATCAATGATCCGGTCACTGATCTCCTCGCTGTTGAGAATACTGATATACATCTCAGCAGCTGATCCTTTTCCCAGCAGTTCTGAGGCCAGGCTGCCCATACCGCCGCCGGCTCCCATCAACATCCCCATCAGGCCTGTCGACTCCTGCTGCGGCGGCAGGATACGGGTGGTTGCACTGTAAATGTTTTTAAGTGCCAGGCTATAGAGCACCGATACAAAAGCAGCAATGATCACCGTCTTTACAATCATGCGCCAGTTGCGGGCCAGTATTTCCAGATAATCCAGCAGGTTGATCTCGTCATCAACATGCTGCTGGACTGGAGTTCCTATGGTTTCTTGAGGTTCAGGCATCATTGCTCCTATTTCAAACCGATCCAGACCGTGCCGGCGGCCACCGCTATGTTGGCCAGAATCTGGGTGATATCCTTGATCTCACGCATCCAGGCAATCCGTTCCAGTTTCTGGGGCACCACCAGGGTGTCACCCGGCAAGAGTGGACTTGAGCCGAACCCGCCAAAGCTCCAGATCGAGGACTGCTGGCGGCTGAACACGGTACCATCGGCCTTGACCACATACATCTCCGAGCTTTCAGCATCCGAGGTCGGGCCACCGGCCTTTTCAAGATAGGTCCCCACGTCGCCCTCTTCCGGGTGATAGATAAAGGCGGTCTGGTTGTAGACCTGCCCCATTACAGAGACCGTACCCGGGCGTTCAGGGACGTCAAGCATGTCACCGGCCTCCAGCTCGATATTACTGGAACTGTCAAGAAACTCCCGGGGCTGTGCCAATGCAATTACCACACGCCCTTCAGCCTTCAAGGTCTTCAGTTTTGCCAGGCTTTTACTTAGCCCTTCCAGAGAGGCCTGGGTAGCTGCCAACTCATCCTTGGATGAAGCAACACTAGCCAGTTCAGACTGTTTCCGGGCTATCTGTTGTTCAGTTCTGGTAATCATCTCATCCATATGTTTTTGCTGTTGTTCACGCACAGACTGCCGGGTAAACTTCGCTCCGCGCAGATAGGCCTTTTCCGTATACCCTCCGGCCCTGGCCAGTACCGATGAAAGTTTTTCGCCCCGCGAAATGGTATAGACCCCGGGATAGCGCACCTCCCCTTTCAAGGTTACCAGGCGGTCAGTAGCATCCTGCCACTCAGAGATACTTCTGACGATCAGAACATCATCGGGTTGCAGCGCCAGATTCTGGGTGGTATCACCAGCCAGCGCCTGCCCCAGATTAAGGGGAAGGCGTGTCCAGGAGGCCTTGTCCCTGCCGATAATGACTCTACTCAGCTCGGCCTGGTCAAAGTAGGCAAAACGGCGGGGACTTCCCGCGGCAGTGACCAGATCCCGGACGGTCATGCCGGGATAGAAGGTGTAGGTGCCGGGATTCATCACCGCACCGTTAATGGCTACCCTGGGTTTTTCTTCCATCTCCCAGCGGGAAAACACCCGTACGGCGTCCTGTTCCTGCAGCAGGATATTATCGGCCTCATTGCCTTCCAACGCCCTGCGCAGACTGACGGTTACCAGTTCGCGCCGCCAGTCCGGAGGTGAAAGCCGTGTAATCTCCACAGAATCAAGATACGATTCCGGCTGTAACGCCTTGGTTGAAGGCAGCAGGTCGGTCAGCCGCATGCCCTTACGGAGCTGGTATTCACCCGGCCGGACAACATTTCCTTTCAGGGTGACCACCTGGCGGATCGCCTCTTCCACAGGGAAGACCTTCACCATATCACGGTCCTGCAGCGCTACTGACGACAGTACGCCATCGGCATCATTTCCTTTGGGCTCATAGTCAAGGGCGATCCGGCTCTGGTTGGCAACAATCCGTTCAACCTGGATACGGCCGGTATAGCCGCTGGCAGCAACCCCGCCGGCCATCCGCAACATCTCTTTCAGACTGGTCTGCCCCTGCAGCTCATAAATGGCCGGACGCCGGACCTCACCAGCCACCGCCACCACCGGACCAATGACCGGCACAAAAATGGTGTCACCGTTCTGCAGGCGCACATCCTTGCTGCGATCACCGTTCAGCAGCATTTCATACAGGTCAACCTGACCAACGGCCTTACTGCCACGGCTGACCTTGATCATACGCAATGATCCATTGCGAGAAGGTCCGCCGGCAGCTGCCAGGGCATTGATGACCGTCCCCAGGGAACTGACTGCATAGCGGCCCGGATTCACCACTTCGCCCACCACATAGACCTGAATGGAACGCAACCGGCCCATGGTCAGGTTCATGCCGAAGTCACGGTAGTAATTCGACAGCGCAGCATTGATGGCCGAGCGGGCCTGATCAAAGGACATCCCCCACAGACGCACTGTGCCGACCTTGGGAATCATCACTTCACCGTTGCGGTCAATTGTCAGGTCTAGCCTGATATCGGCACTGCCCCAGACATTCAGGTTCAGTACATCGCCGGGGCCGACCTGATAGTCACTGACATCCGGGAGTGAATCCACCGCAGCAATCTGGGCAGTATTGGCAAAGAAATCATAGCCGAACTGTTTTAACTGTCGGCCAAGCGGTGTTGTGTCCACCTTATCCAGCAGGGTTGGCGTCTTCTTTGAAAAGGCCTCTTCGATTTTTGAACCCAGCTCTGCTGTTGGCAGCGGCACAACCCGCGTTTCATCGGACTGGAGAGTCACGGACTGGGTGCGGTCGCCTGCGATTACTTTGATGTAGTATGGTTGATAGTTTTTCAGATTTCGCAGCACAGCCGTGGAGTTATTGCCAACCGACAGCGAAAGCGTGGCCTTCTCCGGTTCCAGCCCGTACAGCACTGTGAATTTAAGCGAGGTGACATCCAGCTGTTGTGGCAGATTCTGCACCTGCCAGGAAAGGCGGATAATGCCGTCACCTGCTGTTGGCTGCACCACAATCGTGGATTGAGGGAGCTTTGCATTTGCCCCCGAAGTCGCATTCGAGAGAAATTTATCGCGCAGTAAGTCTGCCGGAGTGTTTTGCAGCATCTGCAGAGAAGGCGACCTCAGGTTTCCTCCGGAAGGGGCTCCCGGATTGATTAACGGCGCCAATGCCGCCGTCTGACCAGCCTGAAGGTCATCATCAAAAGCTGCTGCCAACGCCTGCTGCCAACATAAAAAACAGAGACATGCTGCTGTTATCAGTACACGTAAAGCCTGCTTCATCTCTAGCCCCTTTGATTCAATAGCGATAGCGTAGTTCAAGTTTCATAATCTGATTAGTGCGGTGTTTTCCCGGGTTCAGGTTAAGATTCTTGATCCCTTCAACACCATACATCAGTTGCGCATCAAGATCATCCACAAGCGGGACGGTCCAGGAGACACGGCCACTGTGTTTTGACTCCATTTCCTGCCCCGGCATCCGGTAGGAACGGCCGCGTTCAGTGTAGAAATACTCAAGTGCCAGGTTAGTATGCACACCGAACCAATGGCTGTAACGCCCGTAGAACTCCTGCACCCCTGCCCCGCCTTGCGAGTGTCCCGGTGTCATATTGTGGTAGACATACCCGGCAGGAAACTGCCAGTCACCATACAGCATCACACTACCAAAGAAATACTCAAATCTAAAATCATCCTGACATGACCCGGTCAGGCAGGGTATAAAAATTCCGCCGACATAGCTCTCTACAATCGGCCAGACACCACCGGCATTATCTTCACCGGAAAATTCGCCATACAGCTCCGTATTGCGTAGCCAGGGGATACGGAAACGCAGATCCAGACCGGCGATGGTATTGGAATGGTCGTTATTGCCGCCCCCCCAGATTGAATCACCGATCCCATCCATCTGGCGCACAAAGTTTGCCCCGATCTCCCACCAAGCGACCGGCTTGATTGCCAGTTTTGCCCCCACCAGGTAAGGCTGGCGTGCTGTTGCCCCACTACCGGTCTTGTCGAAACGGGACACGATCAATGCGTACTTGACATCCCCCAGATAGTTCTTCAGCCAGCCGACATCAATCGGCTCAGGACTCCAGAGCTTGATCTGATCAAAGTTCCGGGCATTATTGGTCAGCGTGGTTGTGCCGCGATAGCCGGGGCCGAACCAGTTTTCATCCCTGCCGGCTTCAAGTGCCAGACCTCCGCCGCCAATGGTCAGGTAGCCTTTCTCAAGAAAGCCCTGCTGTTTATCCTTGCTGATCAGCAGCTTTGGCTCAACAAACAAGGTGGCATAGCGGGAGACATACCCCTCTGATGCCACACGCAGCTCACCACTATGGCCTCTGGAGTGGATGGTGCCGTTATTGTTTTCCAGCAGCGGCGTTCCTTCCGTGCCGGTGACATGCACCTGCTGCGGCCCGAAGGGGCGCAGATCTCCGCCGATAAATCCAAAGGCTGACTGATGCCCCGGATCAATGGCAGTACGGTTATAGTTGCGTGCCACACCATCCAGATAGACATACCTCAAACGGGTAGAAACCACCGGCGTCATATCAAACAATTTCGCCTTATGCCCGGAGTTTCGCAGTGCGATCTCCCGGGCAAGCTGTTTTTTCAACTGTTTGACAAAGGCACGCCCTGCCGGCGAAGCCGTCTCCCCTTGTTCCCGCAAGCGTTGTTCTGCCTCCAGGGTCAGCCGGGCAGCCTCTGCCCGTGCAAACGGTTTGAGACCTTTGACATCAGATGTTACCAACCCCATACCGGTCAATTTTTCGAGATAGAGGTAGAGCGGACTGTCCAGCGGAATGTTGGAAGAAGAGAGAGGCTCTGCATGTCCCGGCAGAATAGCAAGCAGTAGCAGGCAAAAAGTAAGTACTATGCAACGTATATACATCAGATCCTCACGGGACATTGCTGGATTTTGAATGCTGAATTTTAGATTCTGAATTCTGAATTCTGAATGCTGGATTTTGAATGTTTCAATGACGATGATTTGATAATGGCTGTTAGAATATTAATAATTGATTCCGAATCACCAGGCAGCTTCTCAACATCAATCGTGCAAATCTCGCTGTCTCGGAGTAATCGTAACCAATAATTTGTCTCCCTCGCTTCTTTAGAGGTAATTGACACCTTGGCAACAAAGTCAGCCTTACTTTGTGCAGCCTGCGCCTCCTCAACATTGGCTCCGATGCTGGTGGCCGAGCGTAGTAGTTGCTTTGACAGCACATACTCGCCATTTTTGCAAAGCTGACTATAAAGGGCAATAACTTGCAGAGCAAAAGAATAACTCTTGTCCCTGATCACATTTTCTTTCATTGCAAGTCCATTCAAAATTCATCATTCAAAATTCAACATTGCCCTTTTAATTACCTTATTGCAGCACCTTGCGTAGCGCGCGAAGTCGTTGCCAGACAACGGCTTTCGGCACATTTATAGCCATTGCCTGCATACATCGCTCAAGCCAGCCATGGCGATTTTGCAGCCGTTCAAGCGCTTTATCAAGATCCAGCCCAATAGATTGGCCATAGGCAACTTCTGCTTTTGCCACTGCCTGTCTCAGTAGCGTCAGGGAGGGAGCCATCATAGCAAGATCAATCAGATCACGATTGAATACACCGTCATCACTCCAGCGATCAGAATTGGCCAATAGCTTACTGGTAGCCAAGTCCAGCTGAGTGAGGGTCGCAATACCGCACACTACATCATGAACTGTCGGCGCCGCCAGCTCAATGCGACCCTCCAATACAATCTCAAATTTGATCAGCTGATCTGCCATCCGCAGCATCGTCCGGATACCATACTGATCCGCCCGAATTTCACGGGCCAGTGCCAAGGGTTGTGCATCTATTCGGACTATACCAGCTATGCCGCGGGGGCCAGTGAGCAACTGGCGCAGGTGACAGTAGCTCGACAGGTCCGATATCAGAAAATCAATATCAACCGACTCGCGATATTCGCCATATCGAAGCGTGATGGCTGTGCCCCCCCCGAACAGGCAGTTGTTCTGCCGTAACAGGGGGCCATTAAGGGTATCAAGAACCTGTGCAATCATCTGGTGGTGCAGTCGTTCAAACATCGCTATGACGCTCACTAAACCCCAAACGCAGTGCGTTAACCAACTGTCGCTCACGATTATCCAGCGCCTGCAGATCCATGTGACGCCAGTTACGTTCGTAGATACTCAGCGCCTCTGCAGGTGTCAATGCATCAATACCCTGTAGTTGCCAGGCAAGCTGCCTGAGTTGTGGATAATCCGCCAGCTGAATACGGGCAGGAATCCACCCCTCCCGATCAACTTCAGGTTTTTCAATTGTTGCTTCGGAAGGCTTGATGATACCGAAATCCAAGTCCAAGGCCGCCATGGCATTGAGATATGCGCCAATGGTAACCGAGGGTTCACCGTTCTCAATCCGGTGCAAGGTCACCCGCGACATACCTGCAGCTTCTGCTGTTACAGTCGCACTGATACGCAGAGCCTTGCGTTGTGCACGGATCAGCTTGCCCAGAGTGCGAAGCTTGTCAGCAACTGCAATGGAACTATCGGGAGACCTTGCTGGCATAATGCTTCTCATTTTAAACAAAACATGGCAACTATCAATAACAAGAAACAGTTTAAAGCGATGTTAAATTTTGAATTATAAATTTTAAATGTAACACCTTCAATTCAATCAAGTTTTTAATCAAAATTCAACATACAAAATTCAACATTGCTTTTCAATTGCCTTTAATATCCCATCCAAAATCCAACATTCAGCATTCAAAATTGATTTTAACCTACCTCGCTCCGCTTCCCGCCAGCACCACCCAGACCGTCTTGAAAAGAATCCTGATATCAACCCAGATACTCCAGTTATCAATATACTTGATATCCAGACGGACCACTTCATCAAAATCCGTAATCTGGTTCCGCCCTGACACCTGCCAAAGCCCGGTAATACCTGGCTTGATACAAATTCTTTTGCGATGCCAGTTCTCATAGGTTGCTACCTCAGCAGGAGTTGGCGGACGTGTACCCACCAGACTCATCTCACCGCACAAGACGTTCCAGAATTGGGGTAGCTCGTCAATACTGGTTTTACGGATAAATTTACCAACCTTGGTAACACGAGGATCATCCTTGATCTTGAACATGGCACCGTTCATTTCATTCTGCGCCATCAATTCCTGTTTACGCTCCTCAGCGTCAATGAACATGCTGCGGAACTTCCAGCACCGGAAAATCCGCCCATGGCGCCCAACTCGCTCCTGGCCAAAAAAAAGCGGCCCTGGCGATTCAAGTCGAATTGCCAAGGCCACGAAAGGGAAAAAACAGGCCGTTATACTCAACCCGACAATAGCCCCAACAATATCCAAGCAGCGCTTCAAAAACAATTGTGCAACGTCAAAGGCATAGGCATGAAACGTCAGAATCGGCAAAGCATTATGAAACAAACCAATTTCACGCTGTGCATTAAAACCAAACCCGGCTGAAATGACCATCCTAACTGTAATTCCCAGTTCACCAAGGCCAAGCAAAAATTCATCAATATCGACAACCACCTGACGGGGCACACAAAAGATCACCTCATCAACCGGTTGTTGCTTGCAGATTGCTGGCACCTGCTCCAGGCCTCCGATGATCGTATATCCCTGCATGGCTGCTGACTGATCGTCCTCACCGGGCACTTCAACCAGTCCCACAACACGAAGCCCCCAGTTTTCATGCGCAGCCAGCAAATCAATAAATTGCCTGGCAACAGTACCAGTGCCAACTACCAGCAGATAGCGTACGTTTTGGCCTTTACGTCGAAAAAAACGGAGTACCCACGAAACAGACAACTTAATGAGTAGCGAGAGCAGCGTTGAATACAGCAGAAAGAGTAATAAGACTGCACGACTGAACTCAGATGATTTAGTTAGGTACAACAAACTGGCAACCAAAAGCCCACCCCACAGATGAGCCTTAACAAGTTTACCGACCAACCCCCAAAACGATACGGTACGTAGCGAGTTATAAATACCCGCCTGCTGATACAATAGGTACCAGCAGGGCAATATCACCAACAGTAACCATAACCGGTCATTATAGACTTCAAAGCCTGTCCACCCTTTTCGGGTAATATAGGCACAGGTAAATGCCACCAATAGGCTGAACTGATCCAACGCAATTGATAGGGTAGAAATCATCCGGGCTTGCTGACGAAGCATTGAGTAGAATTCCAATCTGTAAAATCAGTGCACAGATACTTTAATGAAACTAAGCATATCACAGTCTTAGTACACGACGCCACCGACAACTAGTATTTTACCCATTCAACGCTTTGTAATAAACTTCTTCAGTCTTTTGAGCAACAGTATCCCAATTAAACTCAAGGTCAAGTCGAGAACGGGCAAGCGCTTCACGTCTGTTAGTTGTCATTTTCTGTTCTAGCATCTTGGCAAGGACGGGCACATTGCCCACAGGGAACGACTCTTCAGTAGCATCAGCAAGTTCCGTGTTTGCTGGAATATCGCTGACCAGTATCGGAAGGTCGTAGCTTATAGCTTCAAGGAGCGCTATAGGAAGTCCTTCGTGGTATGAAGGCAGCACAAACAGGCCAGCATTGCTAAAAACTTCAGCAAGATCGTTACCTCGAATAAAACCGGTCAGAACAACACGCGGATCCTTGGCAGCCTGTAACTTTAGCGAACGGCTGTACGCATCCTCATGATCAGCATCACCAGCGATTACTAGACGCCAATCTGTGTCATATCGCGCAAATGCGTCCAAAAGGTCATGAAAGCCTTTTTCCGGGACAAAACGACCTGCTGCCAGCAAATATTTATTCGGAAGCAACTCATACTGTTCGATAATGCGCCCAGGTGGAACTAGTACTGGCAAATTGACACCGTTGGGAATGTATGTTGCCTTGCGCTTGAACATAGATTCAACAAGCAAGGCAATATGTTTCGAAACTGTGATAACTTCGTTCGCACAGTAGCATCCCCATGACTCCCCCTTGCGCAGAACGGCCTTTGCAAGCCTCCCCCATTTTTGGCGATCATAGTCGGGCCCATGGTGGGTCATAACAACCGGTATATTGTATAGTCTTGCTAGTGGAATCAGTAACGCAGGACCTATAGCGTGTATATGCAGCAGATCAAACTCACGACGGTGTCGAAACACATGCCATACACCAAGGAAGGTCTGCAGGACAGCCTCAAGGCTTTTTTTCTTTGGGGCCCACAAAGGGATGACGTTGACACCATGGTATCCGTAGGGACAGGTCTTCTTCAGGTAAGGTTTACGACCAAACAGGGTTATCTGATGTCCTCTGGCAACCAGACGGGGATACAATTCCTGACAATGTGTCTCAACCCCTCCCATCACCTCCGGAATGCCACGTGTCCCTAGAACAGCAATGCGCAAAAGACGTTTAGCCACACGAGCATCCCTTGTCAACAATCCCCAGCTTGCGCTTGATGATCCACTTTAACGGAGTCAACTTGGCTTTTCGCATTGCCGGAGCAACGCTGCCAATCATCCAACAATTTTTTGAACACTTTTTTACAGCCTCGCGCACATCTTCAGCTTGTTTACCATTCCAGATTTCTTCAAAAGGCTGTTTGGTTAGATCTCCCATAACTGCTTCATTATCCATACCATTACAAGGCAAGACTTTGCCATATGGATCGATAAAAACCATATCAGTTCCAACTTCACAGGATAAAAGACGTTTTCCTCCGCGTACATAGTTGGCCATACCATGATTAAAATAGGCACGAAACCAATTCTTAATTCTCTTTGTTTTAAGCAGTTCGCAAGAAATACGCTCAAATTCAGCAGCTACCATGTCAGGATTATTAAAGTAATTATCATGCTTATGGAAGTAGTAGGAATTGTGGGTTGATGCAGTGGCGAACTCAAGCCTCATAGAGTCAGCCAGCCGATAAAGTTCAATCATATCCTTGGCATTCTCATCGGAAACAGTCATCCCGAATCCAATATCCTTTAATCCTAAAGCTTTCAACTCTAGTAAGGATCTTAGGCCGCGATCAAAACCATCTTTCATTCCTCTCAACTGGTCATTTACCGCAGGAAGGCCTTCAATAGAAATGCGAAAACCAATGGATGGAAATCTTTTTGCAAGTTCAACCATCCGCTCGGTAAAATATCCGTTAGACGATATAACAAGTCTTTTGGTTTTTGGGAGAACAGTTTGGATAATTTCAGCCAAGTCTGTCCGAAGAAAGGGTTCACCACCTGTAATATTGATAAAACCAAGTCCGGAGGGTAGCTTGTTGATAATAGCGGGAGTGATCTCCTCTTGGGGCTTGGTGGGGTATTGCCAAGTATTGCACATATGGCATTTGGCATTACATCGGTAAGTAACAATGATACAGGCTTCCATTCTAAGGCCCTCATTTAATGATTTTATCTAAATATCTATTAATATAATAAAAGACATGCTTCCTGAATTTGGAATAATTAGACAATGGACTATACAAAAGTGATATTCTATAATTTGCAGCCATATCACAAAAGCAGCTCTTACATTTATTGAAATATTTTTTACTATTCAAAATTTGCCGATATTTAAATGCGGCAGTTCTCCACTGGCTAACTATATTTTGGTTATCAATATTACCAATTGGTCCTATATGTGTACAAGCGAGTAAATCACCATTGTAATTAATATGAATATAGTTATAAGGCTTAGAGCAAATAAATTTATTAAGTACTTTATCGAAAAAAAATACATCAGAATTAATGTAAGTAAAATAAGAACGTATCCAAGTGTTAAGCACAGGCAATGTAGAACTCATTTTCAAACTTTCTGCTTTAGATTGGGCCATCCGAAGGTGGGATTCCATTGAGTCCAACTCTCTTCTTTCAATATAAAAAGCCTGTTTTTCACCCCCGCCGCCCTGATAGTCTACAAAAATAGATTCTAAACACACAGGCTGAAAATTCAAATGTTTAATTTTATTAACACTATGTGCCCAACCAATCAGGTCTGAAAGCTCAGTATAATTATCTTTAGTGACAACAGTTGACAAGCAAAATGTAGTATTAATCTTATCACTTTTCCCTGAACGAAAAAAACTTTCAATATCAGCAAACAAACCAACTCTTCCCCTTAAAGCGTCATGCTTCTCTGGAACAACATGGTCTAACGAGATTATAATTTTGCTTACTTTTGCTTCATTAAGCAATGATATAGCCAACTCATCTAACCCATTGAGCAAAGTACCATTTGTAGTGATTGCGTCTACTGAAATAGAGTGAATAGAACATTGCTTTAAGAGATACCATAAATTTTTTGAAAGAAATGGCTCACCCCCAGTAATATAAATGTTTCTAACTTTTAGTTTATTCAGCGCTGAAATTACATTGTCAATTTGTTCCGTTGATAATTCGTTAAAATCGAATATCTTATTAATATTTGCCAACCCAATTTCGCAAAATTTACATTTCAAATTACATTTACTAGTTAGATATAGCACAGCGCCAACAGGATATAAAGGTTTGTAAATATGGTTTACAAGCAATTTAATTATGTTAATTATCATAATGCACCTTTGACTTTATAAACGAACTGGGATATAACAGTGAAGCATAACAGGTCTAACAACGCCACCAAAATCAACCAAGCCTTTTAGTTCGAATTTATATTCATTATTAATTGAATAAATCAAATCTTGTATATATTTAGCATGGTGAGGTGCATGATATACAGCAACAGCAATACGAGGAGAATAAGATTTTATTACGTTTTTGGCTCCTTCTATAACATCAGGTTCAGAGCCTTCAACATCTATTTTTATATAATCAATTTTATTCAATGAGTTTAATACACAGAATGAATCAAGTGAAGTCATATTTACTGGATAAAAACCTGAACTATCTGTATTAATACTATCAATCAAAAGACGTCCAATTGTGGGATCTTGTGGATCTTCTAAAAAGTTAAAACGGCATTCACTAGCACCAAGAAGCATTTGCACAATCTCAATCCGGTTATCTAAAATATCTTGTGCGAATGTCTGCTTTAAACAGTCCCCAATTACTTTACCTGGCTCAAAACAATATACCTTTGAAGCACCATTCTCCAAGGCAAGTTTAGCAAAATACCCTTCGCAGCAACCTGCATCAATCACCACATCATTGGACAACACAGGTGTTCCACAGGTATCAAAACGATGATTATTATTATAAAAAACTTCAAAGTACATATCAACCAATCTACTTACTGGTGCATTTAGGGGCCAGTAAATTGATCTACCTTTAATTGTTACTATTTTAACACACCCATCTTTACTTTCATTAACGTGCACAGATGCTCTTAGGCCAAGCTTTCGAAGGCCGTAGAGTTGAAATAAAGACGAAATTTTAGAAGAAAATGAAACATTTTGGGTTATATGTGTAGGCTCCCAAAATTTATAAATTTCTTTGAATATATTTATTCTTCTAATAATTACATTCATGTAACTTATACCCTCTTACTCGAAAAGTTGAGGTGCTTACGCTTATAAAGACAGTAAAACGATGATCTGATGTTTGGTCTTGGCCGGCTTTTGCCTAATTTTAAGTCTGTTTATTCAAATGCTGATGTTGCCACATTGACTGAAACGCTTTCAGTGTTTTCGGATTTACAAGACTAGCCTCCCCTCAACGGGCTTTTTCAGGGACGACTACATTAGCACACCCCAAATCAAACCCCAGAAGCATGCAAAGTCACTTACAGGGTCTTCTAAAAACTTCTTTAATAACCTGCAAATAAAGAAAGCCCCATTTTTTTGTGGGTTCAATATACGCTCCTTCTCCAAACTCATTCCAAGCATAGATAATACCCATCTTTAAGGAGTGATTTGGATCTTTGCATATAGTGTCCCTTCCGGCAACAAGCATTTCTTTAAATGTAGTAGGATCACTGCCACTTCTATCATGTGATAAAACCCTAGACCCCCCCCACGGGCGTCTGTCCCAACCAGCAGACATTGGCACAATATAAGGCAGTTTTGAATTTTTTTGTATCCATGACCACTGTTTTTTGTAACCACTTAATAGTTCATCAAAAGATTCTGAGGGACGCTCATTACCTGTATATTGACCGTCAAAATCAGCAGAGTGGTAATTATAAGCTGTAATTGCATCATAACTGTTAGTCGGTAGATAGTTGTTTACCCAATAAGAGTTTGCTTGTGTAGCCCCAACAAAATAAATGCCGTTTAGACCACTTCTAACAGCCATATCTCTCGCAATAGTAAACAATTCTTTTGTTGTCATTTTAATTCTTTTAGCATTATCTCTTAGTTGTTGAGGAGAAAAGACAATAACAACTGGTTTACCTGAAACAGTTAAATACTGGGAATCTTTTAAGTAGTTATCAATCCAATACTGAACCATCCCAGTAAAATCTTCTAATGATTCAGGGATGTTGGAATGGTTAGCCCAAAGCACACAAAACTTCATTTTATGTTTATTTTTTGACTTCAAATGATTATTAATGGCGTGATTTAAATATGTTTTACGTCCATCCCAATACCAGTCATAGGCAAAAAAACTGATACTAGAATTTGAGGCCCATTCAATGTTTTGTTCAGCTATTTTTTCAGACTCTTCTGGATACCCAAAGCCACGCAATGGTTCGCGATCTAGCCAAGCCTTTCCAGGAGATCGAGAGCCGCTCAGCCCCATAAGATCATTCCAATATTCACTCCTAGAATTCCACCCCGGAAAATAATATACTCCAATTTGATAATCAGTTGCAGGTAAATTATCGCTAAAACATAAAAACAATATAAGCATTGAAAACAATGATATTGTGACTAGCCTAGGCCAACGCATAGCGATAACCTTCCAATGTTTTTTCAGCTGCGCGCTCCCAAGTAAAATTATTTAAAACATGTGATCTTAATCTTGGGTTGAGTGGGGCTTCATATGCGTTTATTACAGCGGCTCGTATTGAGTCAACGTCAGAGGGATCACAATAACATGCATAGTTTCCAAAGTAATCCCTAGGATCACCTTTATCAGTGACAACCACATTACATCCCATGGCCGCCGCCTCTAAAGACGATAGTCCAGGCGTTTCCATCCAACTTATCAAGGCATGAACTTTCGATAATTTATAGAACTGAGGCAACATGCTATGCTCAACTTGACCAAGGAGATGCACATTATTATCTGCCTCTTTCCGAATTTGTTTATAATAACCCAAGTGATTAGGAGCAGGTTTGCCAATTAAAACCAATTGATACGGCAGCCCCCTCATCGCGCGAGCAAGATTAAGTTGCGATTTCCTCCCTTCAATCCGTGCAACGCACAATACACATCCTTCGTATTTAGATAATTCATCAGAAACAACAACATTATCTGGGTTAAACAAAGTCGTATCAACTGCATTTGGCACAACTACGAAGAGTTTGTTTCGGGATTCCTCAAAATCTTCAAGAACTCTGATTTTTTCGCTCTCCGAATTTGGCAAAAATACATCTACAGAAGAGACAATTTCTCGTTGGGCGTTCATATGACCACAAATCAAATACTGAAAAATGCCTTTATGCACCTCATGATTCTTTATTATCCTTAAAACGGTTTTTGAATATTCAAGACTTGACGTTGACAACAAATTACTAACAAGTTTAGTTGCAGATTTACGAGCAAAACGATCATATTCGGTATAAAGACCATAAATAGTTGAAAGCGCAACTTTCTTTCTATATCTTTTAGCGTTTCGAACTTGTATTAAAACATCTTGAGGTCGTATTAAATTAAAAAGATGAACAAGATCATAACCAGACAAATCAGGCTCGGGTTCAACCGAAATATCTATATCTAAACCGAGCTTAACAAGATATTCTCTTGTCTTCAGAACCTGTACGGTATCCCCACCAGGAACAGAAAACAAAGTAGATCGGGATTGGAACATTACTCTCATTTGACAAATTTCCATTTCAAAACAAAAATTAAATATGTAGTCATAGCTCTTAAATTACGAGACCATTTGTTAGACTTGCAACATAAAAAACAATAAATAATTATCCTTAATATAAACCCAATACACACAATTAAGCGAAACACTTCCGACTGTATCTGATTATGTTTTAAGCTAAAATATTTAAATGTAGCCTCAAGCCATTTTGTTGACACACTGTCTGTGTTTTTAGAGCTAGCACCATGATAATGGATTATCTCCAGAGCAGGTAGATAATAGAGATCACCAACAGTTCTAAGTCTATCACACCATTCAGCGTCTTCTGCGTACATAAAAAAAGATTCATCTAGAGTACCAACGGCGTCAATAGCCGTCTTTCTAACGACTAGACAAGCGCCAGCCAACCAATCAACGCGAGCTGGTTTACCTCTACGAACGTAAGCATTTTGATCAATGAAAAGCCCCTTGCAAATGAATGGAAACAACTTCGATAAAAACCAAAAATAATTAAGAGCAGTAGCAAGCGACAAAGCAAAGCCAGCTCCACCAGTCTGTAATTCACCATCAGGCAATCGAAGTGCCGGGGCACATGCAACTGCATTCGGATGACTGTCCATAAATGCAAGCATATCCTCAAAAGATCTAGAGGACGTAACAGTATCCGAATTCAACAGACATACATACTCTGAGTTAATTTGACTCAGCGCAAAATTGTTAGCCTTTGCAAAACCAACATTAAATTCATTCTTAATCAATTTAACTGACGGATACCGATTTTCCACCATGTACACACTTGAATCCATTGAAGCATTATCAACGACAATTACCCGAAAAATAGCTTTACCTGACCCATGTCCAGCAAATAACGAGTAAAGACACTGCTCCAGCAAATCAACAGTATTCCAATTAACTATTACAATAGTGAGTTTATAAACATCATTCATAATTATTACTTACATTTATTATTAGCGACATTATAATATGAAATCCTATACAAAACCAATATTAAACCAAAAATAGAAAACACAACACCAAATGCCTCATGATTGCTCAATATGAAGCTAAAAACAGTAAACCCCATTAACAAGCTAAAAATACAGATTGAAGCCATCCTATCAAACAAAGAATTTATTATATTTATATAGAGGGCATATCTGAGAAATACAAGTATCATCACAACAAATAAAACAACAGCAGGAACACCAGATTCTACAACCAGATTAAGATAATAATTATCTACAGTTAATTGACCAGTAGAAATATTCTCAACACCAATATATTCTGCGGAGAATCCCTGCCCGTAACCCATGATTGGTTTTTTATAAACGGCTTCGATTCCATTTAGTAATTGAAGTACTCTTGCAGCAGTACTCATCACTTCAGCACTTCCTTTGCCAATAATGTAATCTTTACCATAAAATACGCCAATAAATATACTAATACAAAACAAACTACCACCTGTAATTATTTTTTTTACACTAATTTCATTTTGAGATTTCAACATCAAATAAAAAAAGAAAAAACACAAAAATTGCATAATTAAAACAACAACGCCAGATCGAGAACCAGTGGAGTACAAAACATAAAATCCACCAATAAAAACAAAGAATGCATACGATCTGGTGAATTTAGAATATTTATCTAACAAAAACATCCCAGCGATTGGTATTATTATGGTTAGATATTCTGCTAAAACTAAGGGGTGCATAAATGCAACCTGAACTCTATAACTGTCTCTCACCTTCTCCTCAATAGCAGATGCTACAAAATCAACGTTTTTATAACTATTAGGAACCAGACTCGTAAAAATATTTTTTTCAAACAAATGCTCCACAATTCCAAACAAAACTACAAAAACAGCACTTATCAAAATGGCTTTAAAAGCCTTTTTAACGACCTCAAGATCATCAAATGAAATCACTACTGCGATGAAAACTACAAATTGAAGCAAAAAATCAAGGGTCACAAGAAACAAAGAATAAACTATGTCTTTTGATGCAACTGTGCTTATAAAACGCCATATAAAAAAAACAAAAACGACAAATATAGGCTTAGATACTGGGGTCAATCTACCAATTGCTTGTGATAACCAAGCTCTAGACAAAAGTGAATTAAGTAAAAAAACAGAAACTAAAATCAATCCAATTACTCTATTGAAATTTAAAATTGGCAAACTACCTATTTTAATGCCAACATATGTTGGCCATAAAGGGTTTATAACTAAAAAAAACATGATCAATCTATATATAATATTCATAATTATTTTTATAACTACAGATTAACTCATATAGCACCAAATTTAATGGACTCAGCAACATGATACATTAGTTAATGAGACGTTTGATAGTGCCAACAAACGCCCGTAATAGTGGCCAAATACCAATCTGGCAGGAAGACTGCAACAAATATTTAATATTGAACACAGGTATTTTTTTAAATAAAACAGTCATAGCCAAATATCGAGAAACTAAAGTTCTCCTCCTGTAAGATTGATGAAACTGAACAGCCTGCAGTTCAAAAATGTCAGATTTATCAAGTACTAATATATAATTAGATTTAACACAATCGTTAAAAAGCTTATAACCAAGTTCACTACGGATTATAGAAAAGCTCTCGCCTTCGTGCTCCGTAAAATCAGGGGTACCATCATTTTTTAGATGCCACGCATCCGCGCAGGTTATATCAGCAAACTCACCAGTGCCATCAGGGCACAGTTTACATCGCCATTGCACATAATTACTCAAGATGTTGCCCCAAGATTCTTCGTATCGCATTGAACGAGACGTACCGTCTTTCAAGGTTACGTTGGTAAACCCTGGCCATCCATTTCCCCTGTATCTAAAAGCACTTACATCATCAACACCAACTCCCATTTCCTTAAGAATTTTCAGAGTACCCTGCTGGCTTGGTATTCCGGCACACAGGAATGATAATAAATAGGGAATTTTTTCTGCTACTCTAGAATCATGCTGCCCAAGCCGTCTAAGTGCAGCGACATCACATGGTTTACCGACAAAAGCACAACGTCCGGGAAGCTCTAAAATAGTTAAAATTTCTTTAAGGGGTGCAGAAGGAGCATAACGTGAGCCAGCACCATTTATAACATCAGCTCGTGTGTAGCAGATATTTATTTGAGTTCCAAGCGGATCGCTAGTTGCAACTGATGTCCCGACAACAAAATCAACTTTACCCGACTCAAGCAAATAAATCTGCAGGGCGCTAAGCACACCTCCTGACGAACCGAGTTTGCGAACTTCTTTATCGGTTGCTGCTGCACGATAGATTGACTGAATTGGTCCCCAAACTGGATCATAATCTTTATCTAAGCTAAAGTGCTTTACATTCAAACCGGGACAGACAGAAGTCAGCAAGACTGATTCCTCTGCACTTAGAGAGTCATAGACCAATGGTCTCAGGAAGCCATCTTTATCCAAATGTATTTCAACGCGATCAGAACCAAATAAACTTTGACAAAGTCCGCAGCCAGCACACAAATTGTACCGTTCAACCGTCTTCAGTGCATCAGCCATTACTCATCTCTTTCATAATATCATGCAAATGCTCGCGATAATGACCTAATCGTTCTTGCGCAATCATATTTCCATGTAAAATAGCATCGGTGATTTGTTGTCTATTCATAAAAGTAGACACGATAAAATCTATAGCATCATCATTGCTAGTCTCCTTGCCATCAACCACGAAGCTGTATCCCAAGCTTCCAAATAAACCGACAAATTTGCGACTGTATGAGACAGGTACGACAGGAACACCGCTGGAGAAGGCAGCTATTGTTGAGTGCATTCTTGCTCCTGTAAAAAAGACAAGATTTGAAATATAACTCTTTGCCTCACTAGGCGTGTTAAAACAAGGTGCTAGTACACATTCCGGAAATTCTTCCGACAACAATCGACAAACACGATAGTCGTCATCAACTTCATAAATTTCAGAGATAACATGCGACACCAAATGCACTCTCACGTTATCCAAAGCCAGCAATCGCCTAATTAATTGGCGAATAAAGATAGAATAGTTCATTCTCATAGAAAATTGATTATTATTATTGTACCCACCATTAAACAATAAGCCTGACACATTTACACCAATATTAATATATGAGGTATTAAAGTCAAATAGAGCCCTATCATACGGTAACAAAAAAGCCAAATCAGCTGCTAATACGGCGTTTATCCCTTTAGATCTTCTATCAAGATACTCGTATGAAAGATAATCCCTTAAAAATATGCTTTTAGATTTTTGAATTATGAAGTCAGAGATAACGCGTCCGTACCATTTATTAAAAGGTCCAATAGTTTGAGGACATAAAACTAAGGGAGTTTTCGTAACAATTGCCATATACTTTGTAAAACACTGCTGTAGAAATCTCTTGAAGCCGTAGATATCGGTAAAACTATCACCGGCGCTCAGGTCAATAACCAAGTCACACTCTGAGATAGCAGTCTTCATGCTAAAGTAACTAGCAGGATCTTTAATGATACTTTTAATTGACAATTTTATATAGCGCGCAGGATGCTTGGTAATTTCGTTAAAATTAACATCATTACAGCCAGCATTACCGATCACCAAGTACTCAACATCAGTGCCCAATCTATCGATTACGCCATCAAGCAGCCTAAAGTGTGCATGAGTTAGCGCACCGACGCCAAGATTTGCTGAAGGAAAATCATGCCACATTAAACCAATAGTAAGCATATTTGATCACCATGCCTAAATTATTTAAAATTACCAACTAATTAAGCAGACAAATTTTGCCACTTATTAAAATAGCTTTCAGGTGAATAGATAAGTTCTGGTGTATCTAATATAACACGAGCTAATTTTTCCTTATCCCACTCCCACCAACCTGAAGACTCAATTTGCTCAATAATTTTTTCAGAAAACCGCATTCGAATCAGCTTTGCTGGATTCCCGCCAACAATTGAGTAGGGCAAAACATCTTTAGTCACTACAGCACCTGCAGCTATAACAGAACCACGGCCAATAAAACGCGCATTGGGCAAAATAATCGCATTGTGCCCTATCCAGACATCATCTGCGATCAAACAACGAGAGCGGGTAATTGTTTCTGCATTAACAACTCCTAAGTTAACATTATAGGTATAAGGGTGTAGAGTAAGATAATTTAGACCATGATTTCCATTTAATATACGTACAGTATCTGCAATCGAACAATATCTACCTATTTTAGTGCCTTGAGCAATGCGCACAGGACAAAAACATCCATAGGAATACATACCTACCTCAATATTGTATTTGCTCTGAAAATATTTGCGGAGCAAAATACTGTCAAATTGATCTCTTTTAAGGAGTCTTAAAACCAGCTTTTCAAAAATGTTTTTCACGAGAAGCTCCTTAACACTCTAATTTATTGCAAAAACTTATCCAGGTACAGTGTATAAATATTTAATCATCAACTAAACAAACAAGATATTTGTTTCATATAGTATTAATTTTAAGATAGCAATACCTTATAAATTTAAACTGTCATTATAAAGTAGGTAATAAATATTATTATTGATGCGAATATCAGCGAATTAAATATGTTAAAACCAGCAGGAAGTTTTTTAACTACTACATATATATAGTAAATAATTATTAAAGCGAGCACAGAACAAATACTTGCCACTACCAAGCCTAGCACTTTATATACTGGAACAAGAAATAACGAGACTACAACAAAAACAACACAATAGATCAAATTGGCAACTACACGCACAGATTGATATCCAGATGCTGTCAAATTGATACCTAGCGCTGCAGCTACATAACGAAGGACCAACAATAAAGCGAACAGTGGAAGTGCTTTTGAAAGTGCCTGATATTCCGATCCAAATAAAACACTTGTAATCAACTCACCAAATAAGGCAAAGATTAAGCTAAACGCTCCTCCAACAACAACCATCTTCATATTTAAACTAATTATAGCCTGTGAATACTCAACACTCGTACTGTTAAGAGAAGATATACGTGGAAGATACACGTTTACAGCAACCGTCGCAGGAGTGGTAGCCCCCAGCATCAACCGCATCCCGGCTTGATAAATACCAACGCTATGTAGATCAGCCATCTGTTTAAGTAGAACTACGTCAATAGCACTATTAAATGTAGTCACTCCGATATCAGCAGCATACGGAAAACCTGAGCGCATAGCCTCTCGTACTGTCATTAAAGATAGCCCTATTTTAGTATTTTTCTCAGGCAAATACTGACAAACCACTCTACGTGTCAAAACAAGTGCAATTGCACGGCTAAATAGGTAGGCGACAGCAACAAAAATAGCGTTCATAGTCAGCAATGCAGTACACGCGACTATAGGCAACTGAATCAAAGAAATAACAAGTATCAATCTGGCCTCTTGTTCATAAAGTCCACGACATCTCAGCACATAATTGTAAAAATCCACATAAGATTCAGCAATTGCAACTATCAGCAATATGATAAACAACGCAGAATCAACCGCAATAACCCAAAACAACACTGACAGGCTAAATACCGTAAGAGTTAAAAGCATTTTCGTAAAAAGCATACTTGTCAACATCGACTGTAAGTTTTCAGGTGTTTTTGCAACTTCCCGTAACAACTGGGTACCAAACCCATAATTTATTGGTATTGATACTAGCGAGGCAGCTGAAAACCAGTAAGAAAACTGACCAAACTGCTCTGCACCTAAAAATCGAGCTAGTATAAAAAAAACTACTAGTTGAGCTGCAATTCTAAAATAGGCAGAAAATGTCATAAATCCAATATGATGGTTCAAAATTTTCAACCAGCCATCCCAATAAGTATATCTACTATCCTCTGTGAGGCCATTCCGTCACCGTACGGATTGTGAGTATCTGCCATACGTATATAAGACAGCTTGTTATCAAGAAGCTCAACAGCACTATCAACTATATTCTGCCTATCCGTACCAACTAGTTTTACCGTTCCTGCCAAAACAGCCTCTGGACGTTCAGTAGTCTCACGCAATACTAAAACTGGCTTACCAAGCGACGGGGCTTCTTCCTGTACGCCACCAGAATCAGTAATGATTAGATATGATTTTAACATGAGATAAACAAATGGGAGGTAATCTAAGGGCTTTATTAAATGTATGTTTGAACTACCGGCAAGAATACGCTGTACTGGTTCCTGAACATTGGGGTTAAGGTGAACAGGATATATAATCTGAAGCTCATCCCTCTGAGCTAGATCTTTTAATGCATTACAAATATTTTCAAAACCTCTACCAAAATTCTCTCGGCGATGTCCTGTAACAAGAATTATTTTTTTAGAAGTATCGACAAATGGAAATTGTGCAGTTAAATATTCTTGCAGCTTAGGTTGACGTGTTATTTGCTCAACGACCTGAAACAAAGCATCGATCACGGTATTACCAGTAATATGCGTATTATGTTCTAAAACGCCCTCACTAAGAAGATTATTTCGGGCAATTTCTGTAGGTGCGAAATGGATATTGGAAACAAGACTGGTAATTCTGCGATTTAGCTCTTCAGGCCACGGAGACAGAATATCGCCTGTACGTAGTCCCGCTTCTATATGGCCTACTAGCACTTTTTCGTAAAATGCAGCTAAACTAGCAGCCATTGTAGTTGTTGTATCTCCATGTACTAGTACAACATCCGGTCTCCACTCTTTTAAAACTTGGCGCACGCCTTGCAAAACGCGAGCAGTAACATCGGTTAAATCCTGCCCAGGCAACATTAAATTAAGGTCAAAATCAGGGTGGATATCAAAGAGCGACAGGACTTGATCTAACATTTGGCGATGTTGTGCCGTCACACAAACTTTACTCTGAACGCCCATAACGTTACTAAGAGCTTTTATAACTGGAGCCATTTTGATTGCTTCTGGCCTTGTTCCAAAGACAGACAGTATTTTCATTATAAAGACCCAATCTTTAAAAACAGAGGGATCAGCTTAATGCTGACCCCTCTACCATTAAAAACAAACCAAAATTTAGTTAAACTACTGAAGTGTGATAGTTTTCCAAGCTGGAGTCCCTGAAACATTAGCACATATTTCAATCTTATCAGTAGTCCCAAGTGTGACCCATAAAGTGCCTCTGTTAGCTGAAATACAACTTGGTTTAGCTGTAACAGTTGCAAGCCTAACACCGCCATTAACTTCTAACTTTTGAGATGGTGCCGTTACGCCAATACCAACATTACCTGAGCTAGTAATTCGCATACGCTCTGTTGTAAAAACGGCTCCAGATGGCGTAGTGTCAAAAGTCAAATACGCTGGGGAAGAAGTAGCAGTCCAAGCTTCGGAGGCCCTTGTTGTCAATCCCGAACCAACTAAATATGAGGAACCTGATTGCGATCCAAACCAAAAATAACCCAAACGATCTAAATAACTGGGAAGCGCTCCCCCATTATTATTATGCATACCATAAAAACCAGCGCCACCGTTTTGAGAAGTTCCAACATAGCGGCCCCTGAATTGAGGTAATGTAGTTGCATTTCCTTCCATTTGTATTGCGGTTGTGGGTGCATTCGTCCCCACACCTAGCCTGCCTGAGTCAGTCAAAACTGCAGCATCTGCTGAATCATCCGCATTCCTAACCACCAGTTTATTTGCTGCCCCTGCTACCATCGGCAACGCCAAGGCTGCCAAAACTGCTACGCCTGTCATGATTGATTTTGAGCTTCTCATTTTTTATTCCTCCTGTTTGAGTAATAAACTGTTTTTTCAATACCTTAGGATTAAGTGCAATTAATTTCTTATAAACGTATACCGCAGGATGTCATGTTGTCAAGCTGCTTGCTGAAATTTGTGATCAGATACCTCCTTGGGAAGGCAATTTATGAATGCTGAATGTTGAGTCCCTTTACATGCTACACCGCACAGTAGATGAGTACACCTTACAAACACCTTACATCCTCGGGCAATCAACAAACTTTTTTTCATGCCCCGGCAGGGCCGTGTTGCTGCCCTGCCGGGGCCAATCCTACTTGATGATCAGGTAGTCGGCAATGACCGTGCCGGATCCGATGGTCAGCCCACCTTGTGCACTGGTTACACCGCAGCTGGCGGTATAGGCGTTGTTGTAACCGCCTTGCAGTGTAACCGTGATGTTGCGGTTGGCCGTTAATGCCCCGGATGCAATGTTCACTGCTTTCATCTGGATGGCATTGCCGTTTGCAGCAGCGGCATAGGCTGCCTGCAGCGTGGTGTACCCTGTTGCGTTAGCCGGTTGCGTACTCAGCTTCAGGTAGTTTGGTGTAGCTGCCGGATTCAGGGTGTAGCTGGCCGTAATTATCTGGTTGGCAGCGATACCGGCCGGGAAGAAGTACGAGCCGTTGGTCAGGGTAACCGGCGTACCGTTCACCTGCACACTGGCAACATCAAAACCGGTTGCGCCAAAGCTGTAGGTTGGTTGCGCGCCAGCATCAACAAGAGTTGGCCCGGTAATACAACGGCCAAGAGTGATGGTGTAGGTTGCAAGGAAGTTTGCCGTGTAGGTATTTGCAACCGCTACGTTGTTAATGGTCAGATCTGTTGTAGTGCTGACTACGTTGCCGATGCTGTCGGTCCAGTTGATAAAGCGGTAGCCTGCAGCAGGTACTGCCGTGACCGTGGTGGCATTGGCAAAGTAGTTGAGGGTCTGCGGTGTCGTTCCGGTAACGCTACCACCGACACCTGCCATAAAGTTAAGGATGTAGGTATTGATGGCGAAGTTGGCCAGGTAACTGTGGGGAGCCACAATGTTGGTTACCATCAGATCGGCGTTTGTGCTGGCCGGAGTGCCTCCTTCAGTCCAGTTGACAAAGTGGTAGCCGACGTTTGGCACGGCCGTTACGGTGGTGGTGCTCAAGTTGTAGGTAACGGTCTGGATGGTGTCACCCGACAGCGCACCGTTTGGACCAGCGGCAAAGGTCACCGCATAGGTCGGGATGGCAGCGGTACAGCTGGCATTGATGGTTGAGTTGATACCGGTACAGGTCCAGGTCAGCACGCCATTGGTGTTGATTACTGCCGAAGCAGCACCGGAAGCACACAGCCCGGCAGTCGGGATGGCCGAGAAGTTCTGGCCGTTGGCACTGCCGCAGACACCGTCAATGATGGAATCACTCTGAGTTCTGACGATGTTTGAAGCAAGTGAGGTGCCGGCAGCGTTGTAGGCCTTGACCACATAACTGTAGCGATCACTGGAAAGTGCTGTTTCGGTGTAGCTGGTGGCATTGGCCAGGGCCGTGCCGACCGGTACGAAGTTGCTGCAGTCAAGACCGGAACAACGTTCAATGATGAAGTTGATCTCGTTCTTGGGGTTGCCCAGGGTTGCAGGATCAGCCTTCGGAGTCGGGTCAACCCAGGTCAGGGTGACATTACCGTTACTGAATGAGGCGTTGGTTGCCAGACCGGTGGGTGCATCCGGAATGGTGACCCCGGGGTTGTACGAAATCGGCCGCATCATGTCGTTTTCTTCGTGACTCAGGATGTGACAATGCCAGACATACTCCCAACCGAGGTTGATGATCCGGTTGACGTTGGGGGTGGCCCAGGCCTGACCGGTGGTCGGATCGACCATGGAAAGTTCAGTTGCGTCACCCAGCGGGGTAGCCGGATTAAGTGGACGTACGCTGCTCGGAATGCCGAACGGCAGCATCGGTTTGACCGGGCGCACGGCAACAATGGTGTCTTCCAGCGGGCTGACCCGGACGGTTTCTTTCCAGCCCAGTTCGGTTGGGTCGGGCAGACGGATGAAGCCGTCCCAACCTACCCGGTTCAGGATCTGCACATCAAACAGGTGGAAGTGAATCGGGTGAGTATCCACACCGTTGTGGGTAATCTTCCAGACCTGGATACCTTCCTCGGCCAGCACCTCTGTCGAGGGGTCGCTGTAGGTCTGGACAATGAAGTTCACCTTGCCGGCGCCGGGTTCGGACAAAGTCAACCCCAGGGCGGCCCGCATTCTGCCGTAGTCGTCAAAGGTTTCACCCTGTTCATCCTGAATGGCCTTGGCCTTCATGGTGACGGTCTGGACCGTCGGATTGACACTGCCGTCCGGGTTGATGGTCTTGAAGCTGATCTGCTTGTCATTGATCCGGGCTACTCCCCAGTTGGGGAACGTAGCGGCAAAGGCGGTGCCGTAGATGGTGTTGAGTGCGTCATAGGCAACACCGTCAAAGGCAAAGGCCTCATAGTAGGCAGGATCGCCGGTGGGGTTCATGTTACCCTGCCCCACAACCAGAGACTCCTGCGACTGCCGGAATACGCCAAGCGCGGGGTTAGCCGGTGTAAAGGCGGCGTTCAGTGCTGCCACATCAAAGGCGGCGGCAGGGGCGCCCTGCACCTTGATCTGCATCAGGGTACGGGTGTTGGGACCAAAACCGATCGGCGTGGTATCAGCACCACCCATGGCACGGTTGTCCGGTGCGCCGGTATAGTAATCATAGTGGGGGTCAAGGGCCGGCCATGGTGCCGGGGCATCGTTATACAGAATCAAGGTGGTACCTGAAGGGATACCGGAAAAATCAACAATAACATCTGCCCGCTCTGCCGGGGCAAGGATCAGTGAGCCGGTGTTGACGTTACCTGCGTTAAAGGTGGTCACATCGGCATTCCAGTTAAGCGGTTGCGGCGGCAACACCACCGGCCTGGGCAGGAAACCGCCTTCACTGCCGATCATGATCCAGTTGGGACCGGCGGTGTTCCAGTCAGGCACGCCACCGGGACGGCCATCTTCCGGCCAGGTGGCCGGTTTGCCCACGCCACCCGGCTGGGCAGGCACCATCTTGACCTCGGTGTTGCTGGCACAGATGCCGCTGAATCCACCATAGCCCGGTGCAGTATAGCTTGCACAGGAAGGCGGGAATTCGCCGCTGTAATCCAGAGGCGCCGGAGCCGGATCCGCTTTATACAACTGCAGGTTTACAAAGCGGTCATGGGCCGCATTCAGAATGCGGAAGCGGTAGGCCTTCGGTTCAACCGTCAGCACCGGATAGGCGGTACCGTTGATGGTCGGGGTATCCATAAAGGCTTCCGCACCCCAGGAAGGGTTAGGCGTTGCAGGAATTTCCGGCGGCTGGCAGAAGTCTCCATAGGGACCACCCAAAAGTCCGGGTGTTGTTGCAGGATCACCGCCGGGCACGCAGTCCGGGCTATAGTAGGGGTTGGGAATCGGTTGATACGGGTTACCGGTGGCAGGCCAGAAATAGGGACCATAGGCCCAACGCCCCATCGGAGCGATACCGGTGATATCAAAGGGGTTCTGGGCCGGCATATAGATATGGGGCCACCACAGATCACCGCTTTGAGGTGTACGGAAACCGTTACTGCCGACAGAGCCGGTGCCCCATTTCCAGGTCGGATCGGTCTTCAGCACATAGGTAGGCGATGCCGGGTCGCCATCCACAAAGGTCTTGTCCTGGATGATCAACGGGATCTCGGCAGCAGGGATCTTGCCGTCGGCAATCAGCTGCTGTTCTACGGCATCACGGATAACATAGCCGGCAGCGCCGCCCACATAGACGTTAAGGCGGGTAATACCCCAGCTGTGGTCGTGGTAGAACATCAGGCGGGAACTCTGCTGGTTGGTATAGTAGTAGGTCTGGGCGCCGGGGCCGGGATCAGGCATGTCCGGTACGTTGGTCATACTGACACCGGTGGGATAACTGGTTACCTCGCCTGAGGGGGTAATCCACTGGTGGGGGGTACCGTCACTGATCCAGGGAGTACGGCCGCCATGCAGGTGCAGTTCTGCACGGTTCTGGGTAAAGGTACCGGAGGTAATCGGAACCGGCAGTTTGGTGACCGGGTCGTAATCTACCTGGAACGGGCCTGCCCCCATGATGGTCTGGTCGACCGGGATGAACAGGTCGCCACCGGCACCGGTCGGCAGGCTGTTGATGAACTTGATCCGTACCGGCCGGTCTTTCTGGGCAACGATCAGTGGTCCGAACTGGCGCGGGTTGGCTTCAACCGGTGCGGTGTTGTTGGCCTCGGTACAGGGGTTGGGCTGACTGAGTGCCGGATCGGTACAGGATGAGGTAACCGTACCGGCATTTACCTGACGGTAGGCCCGCATGGTGGTAGGCGGCAGATCGGAGTGCATCTTCTCCGAAAACTCACGCAGCTCTATCTCGTAGTAGTCGGAACCGGGATAGGTCACGATGTCCGGCACCGCAACCGGGATATACTGTCCCAGGTTGTTGACGTTTGCGGCACCCAATCCCGGCAGGGTGTCGACAAACTTGCGGATCGGGGGGGTGTAGGCCCAGTTGGGGGTGGTCAGGTAATCCGGAGTATTTCCCGGCCCGATCACAAAGGGCGTTGCCCCTCCCGGAGCATAGGCCGGATTCGAATAATCCGGGCTCAGGTAGGCCTGCGCCGTACCAAGCCCCATAATCAGGGCCAAGCCGGACAGCAGGGCTGTCATTCGACTTCGTAATGTTCGCTTGTTCATACGCGCCTCCAGTTGACTACTACAGTTTGTTCAGATGTCGTTACCATCTCCTCGAATCATGTGTTCCGCTATCGATGTGCAGGTTTCTGAAGCGAGGTCGGGCCGCCTTTGGCCTGCGCGTTGGTTGCCCTCACCTTCAGCTTCTTGTCACGCTGTTGTCGTGCCAGCTCACGTTTCTGCACGGTGGCCTTCTGAGCCTGAGGTACCTTGCTGTTTACCGCCGGGTTCAACTGCACCGGCTGACGCTTTTGCAGCTGGGCTTCTGCCGAGGCCGTCACAGCGAGCAGCGCGGTCATCAGTACTCCAGTTACGAGTGTGGTCGGGATTTTCATGATGCATGCTCCTTTCATTGATCCGAGCGATGGGTATCCGGTTCAGGCAGCCTTTCAAACAACATTAAAAATTTATTATTTTACCAACAGTTTCAGCAGCATAGAACTTGACTCATTCACTTCACAGCAAAGAGCATGCCGACACACAGAACACCTTAAAACAACAGATAATTTTACAAATTCGACCGGTTAAAAGGGGGGGTGTAGATGCACTATGAGACAGATACAGTTTGTATCTGTCTCATAGTGCGACGGAGGTGAGACTGGGGTGGAAAATCCGGAAGGACTGAGAAAAAACTACGGTTTGTTGAGATGATCGACCTTCACCATGTATTCGTCCACGACACAGACGCAATCCCCCCCCATGAAAGGATTATTGAGAGGTACGGTCAATACACGTCCGTCGGCAATCTTGATCAGCCGCCAGCCGCCAGGCTCGACAATATTCAGGTAATTGGTTGAAAGGGCGTTACAGCGGGTACCGCACAGAGACTGCCCCATCACCGGGTCACCTTTTGCCTTGCCCGGCAGATAACGGTAGTCGGTCACGATGTAAAGCTTCACATCTGCAGCGGCAGCCAACAGATCTGCAGCAGGCGCCAGCAGCAGAAACAGAGCCAACAGTGCCAGGATGCCTTGTCTGATCATAATATCCTCTTTTCTTTTCACGGTATTACCCATTCACTGCGGCGTTCGAGTACGGGATTCTTACCACTTCCCAGTTGCACAATATAGGCGCCTTTAGAGGCATAGCGCTGCCCCGGCCCGAAGCTGACCCGCTCGTAGAGGGGATAGTGCATGTCCGACATCATACCGACCACATCATACAGGTAATCCCGGTAATACTCGCCGCGCATCATCATCAACGCCTTTCCAAGGACTTCGCCGGTAAGGTAGGACTGCCTGACGATCCTCTGTTCATACAGTTCAAGCGGTTTACCCTGCAGCACCCGCTTGACATTGACATCAAAGCGGCTGTCTTCCTGGGGCAGGCGATAGGGGTAGGTCAGATAGAGCAGCGCTCGCAGTTCTTCCGGAACTGTCCATAGCGCCTTGCCCAGATAGGTGCCGGAGGCAAGGATCAGACCGGGCCGCTTTTTCTGCGCTGCCAGCCCGGACAGCGCCGGCAGCGACGCTGCATCGTCCCAAAGAATAAGGGCTGCCGGATTTTTCCGGTTAACCAGCTGCTGTACCTTTTTTGTTGTCAGCTTTTCATTGGCAGGCAGACTGATCTCTACCATTGCGCCGCCACCGACGGTTTTCCAGGCATCCCTGAATCCTGCTGCCAGGGCCTGACCTTTACGACCGGCCCGGTACAGCTGCAGTACCGGCCTGCCTTTAAACAGCTCGGCCATGCCGTGCAGATAGCGGGCCGCAGCTTCCCCTTCCTGGCGGACCCCACGCGAGAAATAGAGGGTATACCAGTCTGTATCCGAGAGTACCGGGTAATCGACAACCGGAAACAGGTTGGGGATCTTTTTCTCTTCGCAGAAGCGGTGCACCGGCTCCCACTCCCCTTCCGAGATACCACCCAGCAAGGCAAAGACCGGCTCCTTGCGGTAGTACTCTTCCAGTTGAGCCCGCCAGGTTGCCGGAGCCCCCTTGAGCGTCCAGCGTGACAGTGAGAATTTGAGGGCGGAAAGATCTCCCAGCATGTTGTAGCCCATCCGCGCCACACGATGATTTTTCACTGCGGCGGTAGCCAGGCTGTTCTTGCGGTCAATACTGAACTGCAGAGGGGCCAGCATCGACTGCACCGCAACCGGGTCAGTCCCTTCAACAATGACCGTGGCAAACCTGATCTCTTCTTTGGTCACGCCGGGAGGCGGCTGATCAGAAAGTGATTTCAGATAGCTGATCATAATCGCCATATCCTTGTCGCCCAGGTCGTAACGGGGCATGACCTTCAGAACCGACCGGCCGGTGGGGTCAATACCGGTCAGGATCAGCGCGGCCAATGAATCGTCGGTATAGGCGGGACGTTCCGGCAGATATTTGGCGTAGTTGGAGTAGGAAGGAACAAACTCGGAGCCGGGAATAAACGGCCTTCTCGGCTGGTACAGAATCCGTCCGTTGGTCGGCGGCGTGATGACCTCCCCTTCAATAGAGCCGAGCCCACTGCGCAGGTGGCAACTGACACAGGTGAACGAGGTGCCGTCCACCGGCACATCGCCGCTGACATAGGCCTTGATGGGAGCCCCGGAGGGGAGCAGCCCTTTGCGGTACATCTGCTCCCCGAGCCGCATGGTTTCGTCTGAAGGCGCGACCACAGGGGCAGCCCAGGCAGCTGCGCCCAGGGCCAGACAGAGAACTATACTCAACAGCACCACTAAGATCCGTTCTGCCGGCAGTTTCGTATGTAATATCATAGGAGCCCCGCTTTTTTGTATTCTGCCAGAAATTCACTACTGCTGATCAGGCCGTAAAGCCTGATCCACGAGCCGTCCGCCCCCCGTATGAAGGTGAGCGGCTTATGGTCCATCTTGTCGCGAAAATAGGCATCAAAGGCATGCATGACCCGGTCAATATCCTTCCGGCTGCCGGTCAGAAAATCCCACCCCGGTTTGGCCTGGTAGCGTTGCAGATACTCCTTGAGAACCTTCGGATTATCATTTTCCGGGTCAATGGTGATGGAGACCAGCTGCACTTTGGCACTGTCCGCACCCAGTTTTCGTTGCAGATTGGTATACCCGGCGGAAAGCACCGGACAGATGGTGGTACAGGTGGCATAGATAAAATCAACGGCCACCGGACGCCCGGACTCCAGCAACGTCTTCAGCCGGACCTTTTTGCCGAATTGGTTGGTCAGGATCACATCCGGCACCTGATACCTTTCAACGGTTCGTTTGTAGGTAACCGGTGCAGCCATGGCAGGGGATGCAGCACAAACCATTAAAACCGGCAGAAACAGCATCAGACAGATCAGCCGGGACAAATGACGTTTCATAGGGACACTCCGCTCGGACAACGGTTATTTTTTGATATCAAGCAATTCAACCTCAAACTGGAGGGTAGCACCCGGCAGAATAAGGTCGCCGGCTCCCTGTTCACCATAGGCCAGTGCGGCAGGGCAGGTCAGCTTTGCCTTCCCCCCCACCTTCATCTTCTGTACCCCTTCAGTCCAGCATTTAATGACGCTATCCAGCTTAAACTCGAGTGGATTGCCCCGTTTGTAGGAACTGTCAAACTCTTTGCCATCAACGAGGATACCGCGGTAATTGACCCGTACCGTATCGGTCAGCTTCGGTTGCGCGCCGTTCCCCTCCTTCACCGGAAGGTAGATCAGCCCTGAGGCGGTCTTGACGGCCCCCTGCTCCTTGGCAGCTTTTTCAAGGGCTTCTTTGTTGGCCGGGCCAAGCTTCTGGGCATGGGCAGCCCGGCGGGACCGGGCCAGTTCCTGAATCTTACGGTTGTACTGGGCAGGCTCTGCCGCCGCCTTATTGCCGGATTGGGCATCGGTCAGGCCCAGCAGCACATACTGGAATTCATCCGCGCTCAGATTAAAGACCGACAACTGGCGTGACACGGTCTGGCCAATGGCATACAGGGTCTTTTGTTCTTCAGTTTTGGGTGGCTCAAGGGCACAGGCCTGGGTAGCAACGGCCAGAACAGCCAGGACAAGCAACGGTCTCATAACGGGTCATCCTTTCTGGAGGTAGTAAATTCCTTCTTCCTGGGGAGAGGGCCAGGGTGAGGAGAAAGAGGCTCATTTCAAGCCGTTGCTGCCCCTTCAACCGGTCTTCGGCACCCTCCCCCTCAGGGAGAAGAAAAATTCAGTGTAGCGATCTACCCTGTTTCAGGGGCGGGCAGCAGCTCTTCGCCATGAACGGTATTTCGAAGTTGAATCAACAGATCAAGGATACGGGAGGGATGGATCGGTTTTTCAAGGTAGTGATCAACCCCCAGCTCGGACGCGGACTGACGTGTCTTCTGGTCGCTGGTGCCGGATGCGACAATAATTCCGGCTGCGGGCTGACGCCGGCGTACCTCCCGAACCAGATCCAGGCCGTCCATGGTATCGGTACCCTGCAAGCGCATATCGGCGACCACGGCCAGATAATGATGCTTTTCCAGATAGTCGAGCGCCTCGCAGAGACAGTCACAGCTATCAACAACCAGCCCCTTCTGTTCCAGCAGTTTGCGATAGGCAAACAGGATGCCCGGCTCGTCATCGACGATCAGGACCCGGTCACAGAGGCAATCGGGGCGGCAACAGGTATGTGATGCGGGACTGGACATACCGGCATCACAATCAAGAACCGTGCCGTTGTGCAAACGATACACCTGCAGCATGCACAAGACCGCGGACAATACTGGTACAGACGTATGTTAAGGCCTTTCAACAGCCCCCCGTTGCCCCATAGACAGGGGGCGGGATGATACGGCCTATCTCAAGATGAGACAGCTGTCTCAGCAGCCTCCCTCATCTCTGAGTTGCTTGAGGCGGCGATAGAGGGTGGCGCGGGAAAGGTTTAATGCCTTGGCGGCCTTATCCACATTACCGCCATGCTGGGCAAGGACGGCCTGAATATGGGCCGTTTCAACCTGCTGCACGGTCTGAGGCTCTGCAGACAGATGGATTGGACAGGGCCGCTGCCCACCGTTTATGCAGGAAAACAGTGAGTGCCGCAGGGTGCCGCCCGGCGGGGTCAGCAGCAGGGCCCGCTCCAGCACGTTGCGCATTTCACGGATATTGCCGGGCCAGTCATAGGAGAACAGCAGCCCTCGCACCTCGTCGGTCAGCACCTGATCAGTTGCCCCCAGCAGGTTGAGCAGGTAGGAGGTAATGGCCGGCAAGTCCTCCCGGCGCTCCCTGAGAGGTGGAAGATGGATATGGATCAGGTTGATCCGGTAGAACAGATCCTGCCGAAACTGACCATCGGCACAGAAGGCATGCAGGTCGCGGTGGGTGGCGCAGATCAGCCGGAAGTCGCTTTTCAGCAGTTTGACATCCCCCAGCCGCCGGTAAGTCTTGTCTTCAAGCAGTTTGAGAAACTGGGCCTGCACTTCACTGCTCATATCGCCGATCTCGTCCAGAAACAGACTGCCGCGGTCAGCAACATCAACCAGCCCGCGACGGTCCTGATCGGCCGAGGTGTAGGCCCCCCGCTGGGCACCGAACAGCTCGCGGGAGAGCATCTCCCCCCGCAGACTTGAGCAGTTCAACTCAACAAACTCGTACTGGGCACGGCAGCCCTGCTGGTGAATCCACTTGGCCAGCATCCCCTTGCCGGTACCGGTTTCACCGGTGATCAGCACCGGATGGGCGTTGTCAACAGCCATCCGGGCAACCTGTTGCACCTCCTGCATGGCCGGTGTGGCGCCAAAAAAGATGCCCAGCTGTTTTTCCATCCGCTTGCGGGCCATTGACTGCCGTTTAAGCGTTCCCAGCTCAAGGGATTTGGCCAGCGAAATCGAGAGGGCCGGCATATCAAGCGGTTTGGTCAGAAAGTTGTCGGCGCCGCACTGCATCGCCTCAACCGCCAGGGGGATATCTCCGGCGCCGGTAACCACAATAATCGGCACCAGATTCTGGGCCTCCCGTTCGGCTCTGATCAAGTCAAGGCCGTTACCGTCGGGCAGGTTGACATCAATGATAATCAGGTCAAAACGTCGCTCAGCCATCAACCTGGTGGCCTCGGCCAGTGATCCGGCTTCACTGATCTGATAGCCGTCCTTTGAAAAATAACGGACCACTCCGAAGCGGGTTACGGCACAGTCTTCAATCAGCAAAATCTGCGGTTTCATGACAGGCATTCCTCCGGCGCCGGCTGTAACTGCAACGTAACCGTGCAGCCCGGTTCAGGATCATTATTACAGATCTGCACCATCCCTCCCATCTGATCGACAAACTGTTTCACCAGGGCAAGCCCCAATCCGGTGCCCCCCTTGCGGGTGGTAAAAAACGGTTCAAAAGCCCTTTCATACAGGCCAGGCGCCACCCCGCTGCCCTGATCAATCACCCGCAACCGCAGGTGTCGCTCCCCGGCAGAGACGTGAGGCTGGTCAAGTACCAGGCTGATGCTGCTCTCCGGCGGACTGTGCTGCCCGGCGTTATCCAGGAGGTTAAACAACACCTGCTGCAAACGATCTTTGTCCGCACGGGCCAGCGCGGTTTCCGCCTCAGGGGGGATCTCCAGCGCCAGCCGACGGTGGCCCGCCGGACTACTCTCCTGCCAGAGCTGTGCGGTCTGGCGGCAAAATTCAGCCAGTGCCAGCGGCACCAGTTGATCTTCCTGCTGGCGCCGTCCCAGGCTGAGCAGATCGTTCATCAGCCGGGCAAGCCGGACAACCTGGGAACGGATATGCTCAATATAGGGAGTCAAGGTTTGATTGCCCTCGACCCCCTCCTCCCGGAAAAGCGCCTCGGTGACGGTCAGGATGGCATTCAGGGGGTTTCTGACCTCATGGGCCACCCCGGCTGCCAGCTGGCCGATATATTCGAGACGCTGCGCCTCAACCAGCTGGCGTTCAAGCTCCTTGCGTTCGGTAATATCAGTGACAAAACCACACCAGATCACACTGTTGTCCGGCTGCCGCCGGGGGCGTGAATCAGCCTGGAACCAGCGTATCCCTTTCGACGGAATAGCCGCCCGGAATTCGCGGTGCCAGGGGGTCTGGGTAACGGCAGACTCCTGAATCGAGTCGATCACGCCGGGCAGCTCATCCGGCAGGACCCGATCAAAGAGACAGGTTGCATCGTACTGAATATCTTCGGGGGTAATCTCGAAAAGCTCAAGCATGGTCCGGCTGGCATAGGGGACGCAGTAGCGGCCGTCGGAAAACATCTGAAACTGGTAGATCCCGCCGGGAACCTGCTGGGAGAGACTGTTCAGAAGATCATGGCTTTTTTGCAGATCACAGGAACACTGCTCTATCCGCTGCTCCAGCTCAACCCGGGAGATCTGCAGTGACCGTTCGGACTCTTTTTGGGGGGTAATGTCGTAGCAACTGCCGATATAACCGCAGAAACAGCCGTCAATGGCATAGTGGGGAGCACCGTGATCAACAATCCAGCGATAGGAACCGTCATGGTAGCGCAGACGGTATTCCATGGTAAACGGCTGCCGGGCCGCAAATGCCTCCCGGTAGGTCTTGAGACAATCCGGCAGATCTTCGGGGTGAACCCCCTCTGCCCAGCCATCCCCCAATTCCTGCGCCAGGGTCCGGCCGGTAAACGCCAGCCAGGTCTGGTTAAAATAATCACAACGGGCATCAAAGCCCGAGTGCCAGATCAGGGCGGGAAATTGCTGGATTATCTCTGCCCTGCCAACTGTTTTGCCCGAGTCATCCAGCAGGGCACAAAGCTTTTTCCGGTGAGGTGCCATAGTCGCTGACCTGTCATGAAAGGCAAGGATACGCTACGTGTGGGAGCACCATAACGCCTGTCTCAAAATAAGACAACAAAAAACCAACCAACTCAACAATATTTAAACAAGTGTTTAATATCGATCAGTTAGCACTAACGGCACGGTTCTTGATAAAGAGAGACAAGCAATCAGGAGCCCTTATGCCACTGACATCCGCACATACCTCTCTGAGACCGCTGCGACGGGGCATTGCCGCCCTGCTGACCGCCATCTACCTGCTGATTGCAGCGGGACCGTTGCCCTCACTGGCGCTCCAACCGCATCAGCATGCCCACGACGGCCAGGCTGCCTGCAGCGGAGACTGCACGCGGGACGGCTGTTCCCTGCAGAGTCAATTGAATCGCACCTGCTGTTGCTGGAAGAAAAAGCAGCCGGAAAACCGTCCTCCGGAATCTGCCGCCAACACGGCTGATTGCTGTCACACCACGCTGTCCGCCGAATCGGTCCACGCCGTACTGGAAGAAACCATCACTACCCGGCAGGCCGAACTGCCCGCACCACAGGCTGCAGAGACGGTTCTCAGCTGCGGCTGCCCCTGCGGTGACAGCAGCCAGTCCGCACTGCTTAATAGCCAGGGCAATGAAGGCATGCCGTTTATCTACCGGGTGGTCATTGTGCCGCCTGAAAAATCACCCTATCCACCCTCCCCCGTCAGCACTCTGCACTCGCCCTCATCCAGGCCGTTGCTCCCCCCTCCAAAGCCTGTCTGATCCAGACAATCAGCGCCGTAATCGACATTTGATCCTTACGACTGACAACGCTATGGAGGACTACTGCCATGACCGTACAACAGCTTTCGCTGCTGGCGCTGCTGCTGACACTGACAGCCCAGACAGCCCGTGCCGAACATCTGCTGCTTGATGAAATCATTGTCCGCGCCGACAAGGAATCACCGAAGGAAGAGAGTCTTTCTGTCCGGGAAGTTCGTGAAAGTCCAGCCAGGGATATGGGTGAGGCCCTGAAACAGGTGGAAGGAATCAACACCGTCCACAAGGGGGCAATTGCCAATGATGTGGTGCTGCGCGGCTTTCAGAAGGACAATATCAACGTCCTGGTGGATGGCGTCCGCCTGCATGGCGCCTGCCCCTCCCGAATGGACCCGCCGTCGTTCCACTATGATTTTGCCGAGATTGAGCAGGTCAGGATCATCAAGGGCCCTTATGATCTCTCCAACCCCGGTGGCCTGGGGGGTCTGATTGACGCCCAGACCAAACGGCCGGGCAAGGGATTTGGCGGTGAGCTCAGCCTGGGATACGGCGACTGGCACGGCACCAATGCTGCGGCCACCGCATCCTATGGCACAGAGCGCTATGATGCCCTGATGGGCTACGCCTACAAATATTCGGATGTCCCCCAGTCCGGCAACGGCAAGCTGCTGACCCAGATCTATCCCGCAACCAGCCCGAACCGTTACAAGAACGCCGCGGTTGATTCAAAGGCCTATGAGATCAATACCGGCTGGGGCAAACTGGGGCTCAACCCGACCTCCAATTCCCGCACGGAGCTCAGCTACACCTATCAGGATGCGGACCATGTCCTCTACCCCTACCTGAAGATGGATGCCGACTACGACAGGACCGACCGCATGAACTGGAGCTACCGGATTCAGAACCTCTCGGCACTGCTGCAGGATCTGAAGCTGCAGGTCTACTGGGACCGGGTTGAACACCTGATGGATGACCGCAGCCGCTTCAGCTCCAGCACATCACCACGGTTCTATTCCATGCAGACCGATGCCTCCACCCAGACCTACGGCGCAAAACTGCAGGCAGAGCTGAAGCTCGGACCAGGCAGTCTGAAGAGCGGGCTGGACTACTACAACCGCAACTGGGATGCCACCAATCGCCGGGCCATGTATTTTAACTACCGCGACCTTGCCATGATCCCGGATGTGACGATTGAAAACTTCGGCCTGTTCGGTGAGTATACCCTGCCGCTTGGCGGCAAACTAAGCCTGACCGGCGGCGTACGTGGCGATCTGACCCGGGCCAAGGCAGACAGAGCCAACACCATGGTGACTGCCGGCAGTTCAAAGGAATTCAGCACCATCAGCGCAAACCTGCAGCTGAACTACACCCCCTTCAAGGAACTGGTGATCTTCACCGGCCTGGGACGGGGCACCCGCACCCCCGACCAGCAGGAACTGTTTCTTGATGTGCCGGGGAACCCGGCCTGGCGCGGCAACCAGGGCCTCAAGGCAACCGTCAACCATCAGGCTGACCTTGGAGCCAAGTACGCAACGGATCGTTTTTATGTCAATGCCTCGATCTTTTACAGCGACCTGCAGGATTACGTGAACTTCTACCAGGCCTCCGCTACCATGAAGAGCTATCAGAATATCCATGCCAGCATCTGGGGTGCCGAACTGGGCAGCCAGATCTCGCTGCCGGCCGACCTGTTTCTGAGGGGCACCCTTTCCTACACCGAAGGACGAAATATCAGCGGCAATCGCCCGCTGTCCGAGATGCCGCCCCTGAAAGGCACCATCTCCATCCGCTATGACAACGGCAGCTTCTTTGCCGAACTGCTTGAGACCCTCAGCCGCGAACAGGATCGCATTGACAGCAGCCTGAACGAACAAAAGACTGCCGGGTGGGTGACCACTGACCTGAAGGCAGGCTATCAGTACAAAGGGTTCTCCGTGACCGGCGGCATCAACAACATTCTGGACACCCAGTACTACAGCCACCTGTCTTATCTGCGTGACCCCTTTGTCAGCGGTGTCGGCTACCGCGTTCCGGAAAACGGACGTAACGTCTACCTGACCATGGCCTATAAATTCTAGTGGGCTGCAATGGACAGCAGGCAAAAACCGCGTTACACATATTCCAGACAGGAGAACAGACAATGAAAAACCTACTGAAATTTCTGGCTACCCTGACCCTTTTACTGACAACGGTTGCCCTGGTGACTGCCACTGACAAGGTTGAAGGCCCGGACAGCTGCAAGTACTGCGGCATGGACCGCACCAGATTCAGCCACAGCCGGATGCTGGTGACCTATCAGGACGGCAGTTCAACCGGCACCTGCAGCCTGCATTGCATGGCAGTAGAACTGGCCAACAATATTGACAAGATGCCGACCTCCATCAAGGTGGGGGACTTCACCACCCAAAAGCTGATTGATGCAGAGACCGCCCACTGGGTAATCGGCGGTGACAGGATGGGGGTCATGACCTCCCGGGCCAAGTGGGCCTTTGCCAGCAAGGCGGATGCCGAGGCATTTATAAAGGCGCACAAGGGGACTCTGGGCAGCTTTGATGACGCCATCAAGGCAGCCTACGAAGATATGTACAATGACATCAGAATGATCCGTGAACGCCGCAAAATGATGAAGATGAAGCACGACGGTCATCACTAGCTGGAATAAACCTGGCCGGGTATCTGACGATATCCGGCCAGTCCTGATCACCGCAAAGGAAACAAGCCATGAACCGCTATCTGATACTGTTTGCTGTTACTGCCTGCATCTGGCTGAACAGCGCCGTCACTCTGGCAGCACAAGCTCCGGGCCCAAAGGACAAATGCCCGGTCTGCGGCATGTTTGTCCATAAGTATCCGGCCTGGACTGCTGCGATCAGATTCGCTGACGGTAGGCAAGTCTGGTTTGACGGGGCCAAGGATCTGTTCAGCTACCTCAACAACCTGTCCCGGTACGCACCAGACAGAAAACAGGCCATGATCTCGGCCATTGAGGTGAAGGACTACTATTCACTGAAGCTGATTGACGGCAGGACCGCCTTCTACGTGACCGGCAGCAACGTGTACGGACCGATGGGGCATGAGCTGATCCCCCTTGCAAAGCTGGCCGAGGCGCAGGAGTTTTTGAAAGATCATGCAGGCAAACGGATTGTGAGGTTTCATGAGATCACCCCTGCCCTGCTGAAGACACTGGAATGACCGGAGCTGCCATGCGCCCTTCCACCGGCTTCATACTGCTGATCACAACCGGTACGGCGGTCCTGCTGCTGATGGGGATCCACGCCCGCAGCAGCAGGACCGCCCGCCTGGCCGAGCTGCAGGAACGAGCCCAACTGGTGCACCGGTTACGCCTGACCGATCTCTGTCTGTTTACCGAGGCCCGCTATACCCGCCATCCCGCCATGGCTGATCTGCACGCGCCATTTCAGGATCATCCGACCGCCCTGGAGCATTTTCCATCCGGCTCACTGGTGACACCACCCGCAACCCTGCAGAGGTCCTATGCACCACGCCCTTAACCGCCACCGCAATATCCTTGATTTTGCCCTCTCCTCACTTATGCGGAGGAAGGCCAAAAACATATCCCTGTTTCTGGTCTACACCCTGATCATCTTTGTGATTGCATCTCTGATCTTTTTTGTGCAGGCCCTGAAACGGGAAGCGGCCCTGCTGCTGGCCGAGGCACCCGACATGGTGGTGCAGCGGATGATTGCCGGCCGCCACGACCTGATACCGGTCGGTTATGCAGAGAAAATCGGCGCTATCCGCGGGGTGTCGGCGGTGGTGCCGCGCCTGTGGGGCTACTACTACGACCCGGTCTTTCAGGCGAACTACACCCTGCTGGTGCCGGATACAGCTCCGCCGCCACCCGGTTCGATCATGATCGGCAGCGGGGTTGCCGGAAACCTGCGGATCAAGACCGATGATCTGGTGACCTTCCGTTCCTATAGCGGTAAGCCGCTGCTCCTGACCGTCAGCGGTATCCTGCCGCAGCATTCGGAGCTGGTGGCAGCTGATCTGGTGTTGATGGCAGCTGAGGATTTTCATACCATGTTCAGGATGCCGCAGGATGTTGCCACTGACCTGGCAGTGACCGTTGCCAACCCCCGTGAGCTGGTGACCGTGGCCAATAAGATTGTTGAGCAGTTTCCCGACACCCGCCCGATTCTGAAGAGCGAGCTGTTGCGGACCTATGATTCGCTGTTTGACTGGCGAGGCGGGATGATGGTGGTAATCCTGGCAGCGGCAGTGCTCTCCTTTGTGATCTTTGCCTGGGACAAGGCCAGCGGCCTCTCGGCAGAGGAGCGCAAGGAGATCGGCATCCTCAAGTCAATCGGCTGGGAGACCGGTGATGTCCTGCTGCTGAAGTTCTGGGAAGGAGCCGTGATCTCGCTGAGCGCCTTCCTGGCCGGTGTACTGCTGGCCTACCTGCATGTCTTCTTTTCCTCAGCCGCCCTGTTCTCCCATGCCCTGAAAGGCTGGGCCATCCTGTACCCGCAGTTCAAACTGGTGCCGGCTGTTGACGGCTATCAGCTTTCGGTGCTGTTTGTGCTTGCAGTGCTGCCCTACACCGCGGCCACCATTATCCCTGCCTGGCTGGCAGCCACCATTGCCCCTGATGCAGCCATGAGGTCATAACCATGATTGCACTGAACCAGGTCACCAAAAACTTCGCCATCGGCCCGGCCACCAGCTTTACCGCGGTGGATAACGTGAGCCTGACCATTACACGCGGCAGCATGACGATCCTGAAAGGCCCCAGCGGATCAGGTAAGACCACCCTGCTGGCCTTGATCGGCTGCATGACCAGACCAAGTTCGGGGCGGATCATGCTGCAGGGGGTAGAGACCAGCTTCTTTCAGGCAAGCGAGGCAGCTGAGGGGTTTGACAGTTCCAGCCTGCCGGAGCGGTTCCTGACCGAGATCCGCCGTTCCACCTTTGGTTTCATCTTTCAGCAGTTTAACCTGATCAAGGGGATCAGCGCCCTGCAGAACATCATGCTGCCGGCCTACCCCACCGGCGAACAGCAACCGGTGGTCAAGCAGCGGGCACTGGGGCTGATGGAACAGTTTGATCTGCTGCGTCATCGTAACTCGCCGGTGGAATGGCTCTCCGGCGGGGAACTGCAGCGGGTTGCCATTGCCCGCGCCCTGATCAACAACCCGATCGCCATTATTGCCGATGAGCCGACCGCCCACCTGGACAGTCAACTTTCTCAAGCATTCATGGAGAGCATCGGCCAGCTGAAAGACAATGGCAAGACCGTACTGATCGCCAGCCATGACCCGATTGTCTACAGTTCGCCATTGGCAGACCAGGTGGTGGAGATGCGTGATGGCCGGATTGTCCGGCAGGAACCGTTGCCGTGATCCAGCACCCGGCCATACTGGCGCTGATGACCGCCTCGCTGATTGTCAGCGGCCTTCTGCTTTATGCCGGCTGGTTTGGCATCCGGATCCTGAAGAACTGGGATCTTGCCAGCGGCAGTGAACTGCAGCTGAATCTTGAACGGCGCACCTACCTGATCGCCACGATCATGAGCTACGCCCTGCTGTTTCAGATCATCTCCCTGTTTCTCTACCTCTACACCGCCGATGGTCTGCACATCCTGTTTACCGGCGCCATGTGCGCGGCCGGCACCCTGCAGGTCAACAGCTACGGCTATCCGACCCTGATCCTGAAACTGATCAACTGCCTGCTGGCAGGCTGCTGGCTGATTGTCAACCACGCCGATACCAGAGGTTATGACTATCCGCTGATCAAGCCCAAATACGTTCTGTTGCTGGGGCTGGTGCTGCTGGTACTGGCTGAGACCGTGCTGCAGTTTAACTATTTCCTGCATCTGAAAGGGGACATGATCACCTCCTGCTGCGGCAGCCTGTTCGGCAGCGACAAGCCGAGCATCGCCGGAGAGCTGGCCGGTCTGCCGTACCGGATCATGCGGCCGCTCTTTTTCAGCACCATGGCTGTACTCGCCTGCTGCGGCATCCGGCTCTATCTGAAAGGGACCGGCGGCTACCTCTATGCAGCGCTTTCCGCATCTGCCTTTCTGGTCTCCCTGGCAGCCCTGATCTCATTTATCGGGCTCTATTACTATGAACTGCCCACCCACCACTGTCCCTTCTGTATCCTGCAGCAAGAGTACGGCTATATCGGCTACCTGCTCTACGCCACGCTGTTGGGGGGCATGGTCAGTGGCAGCAGCATCGGCCTGCTGATGCCGTTCAGGAGACGCCCCAGTCTGGCCCCCTACCTGCCCCGCCTGCAACAACGGCTGGTCCTGCTGTCACTGGCCTGCTACCTGCTGTTCACCGCCCTGGTCTCTTACCGGATGCTGACCGCCAATTTCAGGCTGGGCGGTTAACAGGGCTTTGAAAAACTATTCCGGAGGCCGTCTACTGCGTTGCGCGGTGCTCGCTTTCTCGCCTAACTGTTTGTTATGTCTCGGTCGCTGTGCTCCACGCGCCTTATATCCGGCCTTCCTCATAACGTTCTTAAAAGCCCTGTTCATCTTTCGCTTGTTACTTGGCAACCGGAAACGCTATAGATAGCCCCATGCCCAGAATGATGCCTACAATACAGCACGCGCTCCGGCTCCTGAGCGGGATACTGCTTGCGGCTGCACTCTGCCTGCCGGGCTGTTCCGCAGCCCAAAAGGCGTTTAGCAAAGGAGAAGAGCTGGAGCAGGAAGGCAACTTTGAGGCTGCCATGTATCGCTACGCCGAGGCCTTCAGCAAAAATGCTGCGGAGAGCAGCTACCGCCTCAGCTTTTTCAGGGCCCGTGAGGCAGCAGCCAAACAACGCTTCAAGGCCGGTACCGAGCTGATGTCCAAAGCGCTGTATGCCGCTGCTGAGGAACAGTTTCAGACGGCAGCGAGTCTTGACCCGACCCAGGAACGGTTCAGACAGCTGGCTGACCAGGCCGCACGCCTCAACCAGGCAGACAAAATCTATCGCGAAGGGCTTGATTTTGAAAAGGCCAACAAGCCGCAGTATGCCCGCAGTGCCTTTCAACAGGCTTTTGAGCTCCGGCCCGATGCCAAACTGTATCAGGAAGCGTTGCAACGGGTAGCAGGCAGCCCCGCGACCAGTCTGGCCGGTCGGGATCTGCAGCTTACATCGGTGAAGCCGTTGACGCTGAAGGCCAACGGCACCAGACTGAAAGAGTTATTCAGCACCATCACCCGGCATTCCGGCATCAACTTTGTCTTTGATCCTGACTTCAAGGATCAACCCGCAACCCTCACCCTGGAAAACAGCGGTTTCCGCCAGGCACTCGATCTGCTGGCCGCCCTGCACAGGATTGACTATGCCGTTATCAACGAGAGCACGGTATTGATCTACCCGCAGAGTGCGGAGAAGACCAAGCAGTACCAGGACATGCAGCTGCGCACCTTCCACCTGAACCACCTGGATGCCAAGAAGGCGGCCAACCTGATCAGGACCATGCTGCAG